>Ga0310690_10000134_pt1 | contig 168119 bp, 138 predicted proteins | sample AusTroGonzalo_MG_2_FD_207661 | JGI IMG/M metagenome (GOLD analysis project Ga0310690, IMG submission 207661) | Bovine rumen microbial communities from tropical cattle in Woodstock, Queensland, Australia - Gonzalo_04 (v2) (version 2) | ecosystem: Host-associated > Mammals > Digestive system >... | reverse complement strand
CAAAAAGCATGAGTTTTTTTCGGTTTGGCTAATTGGATTTTTGTATTGCCACCCATACTCCACATGACCAAGGAAGTCGTCTCTTTCAACTAAATTGCGGAAGAACCACCTATTTCAGTATAAGACATGGGTGCCTTTTGACTAAGGACTTAATGACTAAATGCCTAACTTTGACGTCGATGCATGCTGCTTTTCTCTCTGTGATTTTTACTGCAACAACTGCAACAAACTGCAACAATGCTGATTGTTAAGCTGTTAAGGTTTTTGCTGTTGCAGTTGTTGCAGTTTCAGTTAATAAAACACGAAGAGAGATTGGCGGTTCTTGTAGTGCTTGTCAAAATCGTTGTCCCTGTCCCACTGTCCCGGGTGTCCCTGGCTTGGGACAGTGGGACAGCTGGGACAGGCATTATTATATTAACAAATATTTAACACTTTTTTATATGTAAAAAACCAAAATTTAACATTTTTGCCAAATTTCTAAGTCCGATGTAAGTCCTACCTAAGTCCTACTTAACTCCTACCCAAGGATAAGTCTCAGTTTTTAACATTTCTTTTCATCCACCACACAAGCCACAGTAGTGTCGCCCGTCACGTTGACCACCGTACGTAGCATATCCAATGGACGGTCAATGCCCAAGATAAGTGCCAAGCCTTCAATCGGGATGCCGACTGAGTCGAGGACAATCATCAGCATCACGATGGAGCCTCCAGGGATGCCCGGAGTGCCGATGGAGGAGATGGTAGCTGTGGCCAGAATAAGCAACATTTGGCCGAAAGTCAGGTCGAGGCCCATCACTTGGGCCAGAAACACCGCCGCCACCGCCTGATAGCAACTCGTGCCGTCCATGTTTATGGTCACGCCCACAGGAAGGACGAAATTGGAGACCTCCTCGGAGACGCCCAAATGCTTCTGTGTTCGTTCCATCGTCAAAGGTAAGGTGGCCGCACTCGAACTCGTCGAGAAGGCCAACATCTGCACAGGAAACACCGCCTTGAAGAACTGGCCCAGCTTTTTCTTGGTGAATAAACGTAAAATGATAGGGTAAACCAATAAAATGATGACCGCTAAGGCAAGCACGACCGTCAAGGCATACATACCCAAAGCGGAAATGATGCCCATATCGCCGGCATAGTCCACAATCAATCCCGCCATCAAAGCGAAGACACCCAACGGGGCAAAGGCCATGATGAAGTCGATGATTTTGAGCAAGATGAGGTTCAACTGCTGGAAAAACCGCACCACCGAAACCGTCTTCGACTGACCCACGCAAATCAAGGCCACACCAAACAGCAAAGCGAAAAAGATGACTTGCAGCATTTGCGAGTTGCTGCTGAAGGCTTGGAAGATGTTTTCGGGGACAATCTCCACGATAAATTGCATCGGAGAGTTGTCCTTCATCTGCTCCATCTGTGTCTCACGTTCCGTCACAGTCTGCTGGTAACGTTCCACAAACTCGGTCTGTCTGTCCTTGGGAAACAGGCTGCCTGGCTTAATCAGGCTGACCATAGTGAGACCGATACTCACCGCAATGATGGTGGTACATACATAAATCAAGATAGTCTTCAGCCCAATGCGTGACAAACTCTTGATGTCCTTCAGACTGACCACGCCCAACACAAGCGATACCAGTACCAGCGGAACGGCAATCAGTTTCAGCAGCCGCATGAAAATGGTTCCCAAGGGTGCCACCCAATCATGCACAAAACTCTCGCAATGCAAAGCGATAGCTACAAAGCCAAAGGCCACGCCAAGACCCATACCAATAAGAATCTGGGCATACAGCGGAATGTGTCTTCTATGGTTCTTTTCTTTACTCATTTCATTTGATTAGTTTGTTTTGAATCGCTGATAAGTTTGCCAAACCTCACGTACTTCTTCCTCGGTATGACTTTCATCGAAGAAATCAACCTCAAATTCCTCTTTGAAGGGTTTCCAGTTACCACAAACAACCCCGTCAAAGGCGACTATGGGCTGGAATATACCGCTGTTGTTGTGGGCTTTATGTCGATATTCCTGTGGCAAAACGATGTCGCGGCTCTTATAGCCAATCAGATACTCGTCGTAAGGCGGAATCAGCAGGAACTTGCCTTTGCGGAACCCTCGTGTACGGCAATCGTCGGTGAGGTAGAAGTCCCTACCCTTCCATGTCTCCTTGTGAATCGAATCACCTAACAGCTCCACTCCCTTGCGGCAATCGCTGATGTTCAGTCCCGACCACCAAACGAAGTCCTCCAATGTGGCTGGCTGCCGACTTTGGAAATATTTGCGGGTCATCAGCATCAAAGCATCATCCCTGTCCATCTTGGCGGGTTGCTTCACCTTATCCGCTGAAAGCGAATAGGTCGCCTTCATCGGCAACAAATCCCCACTACACAACGTCCCCGACAGTTCTGCCATGCGGATATGGTACGACAAACGATGCTCGTCCATTTGGATATCCCTTTCCAACAAGGCTTCCTCGAAGTCCTCTTTCGTCACACTCCTTTTGTCGGCTGCGGTCTGAACCAGGATTTCCCTTATCCGCATAAGTTCCTCGTTAGGAATAGAGATTTTGTTGCTGCTCATCCAGCCTTTGATGACAGCTGTCGCCTTGGAAGAGCATAAATCGAGCATCCACCAATAGTCGTTGGCCGAAACCAACTGCCAAGTGCCTCGCATCAGGTGCAGGCGGATGATTTGTCCGCTGTCAAAGGCCACCTTAAAAGCTTTGGCTGAGGGCTTGCGTGTCCGCATCGCTACCGCCCAGCGCATCATGCGGTATTCCTGCGCCTGCATGGCACCCATAAAGTCAATCACCTCGACAGGGCTGTCGAACTGTGGGGCAGCAAGTTGTTGGCTGAGAAGACGGATGGCAATAGGATTCATCAATTATTTCTTTATTAGGTTAACTCTATTTACCATTCTTGTTTAAGCCACAATCCCAAAACAGGGTCCGCCAATTTAAGCTCACCATTTTCTTTGACAATCAAGTCTTTATCCATCAATGCTTTCTTTACTATGGACACATTAGCCGAAGAACCAAGTTTATAATCTTGGATGACTTTGGTTGACGAAAAGCCTGAGTAAATTCCATTAGAAATCGCTTTGAGAAAGTTCATCTGATAAGCGGTCAGATTCTCCGTCTTACTCTCAAACAAGTCGCTACATTGCGCAATCAATTCTTGCAAAGCATCAGAAAGTATGCTTTCCGTGACTTTGATTTCGGTACGCTGGAAGACATACCAAGACAATTGCTGAACGTATGAAGAATTGCCATCAACCTGACCAACAATCCAAGCAGCTTGTTTTTTAGTTATAGTCTTGTCGGCCTTTTGGAATTTGTCAACGATGTATTTGACCCAATACTCCGTCGGGATGCGTTGCAGATAGATGATGTCGCCAAATTTGTAAAAGGGTTTGGACTCGTCGTCGAACAAAGCTTCCATCATGTGCTTTCGGCTTCCGAAGAGACAGTACGAGGTAAGTTCGTGGTGTTGCCATACGGAGCGCAACTCCGTTTGGAATTGCATGGTATCTGGATAATTACCAATTTGTTGGAATTCATCAATACACACTATCACTCGAAAGCCTTTACGACTGGCGATTTTTTCGGGCAGTTGAAGCAAATCCTCCATCGAACGCTCTTTAGGCGAAAGGTTGATTTTCAAGGACATCTCACTCGCCGGGTCAGGCGAGGCATTTACGCCAAAACTAAAACGACCGAGAAAAGTTTTGGCATTTTCCAACCATTCATTCACTTTAGTAGCAGTTTGGGACAGCACAGCCGAAGCGAAGCGTTCGCAAAAATCCTCTTTACAACGGCATTGCTGCACATCGACATAGACGATTTTCAGTTTCTCATTCTCGGTAAGCCCTTTTACTTTTTTCACCAAAGAAGTCTTGCCCCACCTGCGTGGAGAGACGATAAAGGTATTCACGCCGTACTGAAAATTCGACACCAATTTGGCCGTCTCGTTTTCCCTGTCAGTAAAGGCATCGCCGCTTACCGTTTTTCCGAATATGAAAGGAGTATTCATAGCATGATATGTAATAAATCACTTAGTAATAATTCGCTTACTAATAAACTACTTACTAATAAAATTATTGCAAAAGTAGAAAGTTTTTTGGTTCTATGCAAATCTTTTTCCAGTTCCAACTAATATAATGTAATGTCTGCAGAGAAACAAACGCTTTACAAACCAATTTGCCAAAATGTCAGTTTTTCCGATGGCACACAATTTGACAAAGGAGGTGTGTCGTCTGGATTGCTTCGTACCTCGCAAAGACGCAAAGCGAGTCCGATGGCGGCGACAACTAATTCGTACAAATCCAGACGCTTGCGTCTAAAATTTATAAAAGAAATTCGTAAAATTCGTGTAATTCGTAGTTAAAAATAGAAATCTAAAATCAACAAGATATGCAACAAACAGGTAACATTGGAGTAAAGACAGAAAACATTTTCCCTGTCATCAAGAAGTTCTTGTATTCTGACCAGGAAATCTTCCTGCGCGAAATCATTAGCAACGCTGTGGACGCCACGCAAAAACTGAAAGCACTTGCCGCCTCGGGCGAGTTCAAAGGCGAGCTGGGCGACCTTACTATTAAGGTGGAAGTCGACAAGAAGAAAAAGACCCTTACCGTCCGCGATAGAGGTATCGGCATGAACGCTGAAGAGGTTGATAAGTACATCAACCAAATTGCTTTCTCAGGCGCTGAAGAGTTTATCGCCAAGTTCAAGACCCAGAGCGAGGCCGAGGCTGCCAATATCATCGGACATTTTGGCTTGGGCTTCTACTCCGCCTTCATGGTCTCCTCTAAGGTGGCGTTGATTTCGAAATCCTGCAAGGAAGAAGGCAAGAATGGCGTCATCTGGGAATGCGACGGCAGCCCAGAGTACACGATGAACGAAATCCCGAAGGGCGACCGCGGTACGGATGTCATCCTTTACATCGCTGACGATGCCGCAGAGTTCCTCGAAGAAGGCCGCATCCGCGAATTGCTCAACAAATACTGCAAGTTCCTTCCTATCCCGATTCAGTTTGGCACCAAGAAAGTGCAGGAAGAAATCGAGGGTGAGACCGACAAGGACGGCAAACCCAAGACCAAAGAGGTGGAGAAGCCCTGGATCATCAACGACGTGGCTCCGCTGTGGAAGAAAGCCCCTGCCGACATCAAGGACGAGGAATACAACGACTTCTACCACACGCTCTACCCGATGAACTTTGGCGAGCCGCTGTTCCACATCCACCTCAACGTGGACTACCCCTTCGACCTCACGGGCATCCTTTATTTCCCGAAGGTGAAGAACCGCTACGAGTTCCAGCGCAACAAGATACAACTCTACTGCAACGAGGTCTTCGTCACCGACAGCGTGGAAGGCATCCTGCCTGAGTTCCTCTCGCTGCTGCACGGCGTGATTGACTCGCCCGACATCCCGCTGAACGTCAGCCGTTCGTTCCTGCAAAGCGACCAGAACGTGAAGAAAATCTCGACCTACATCACCAAGAAAGTGGCCGAGAAACTGGAAGAGTTCTTCAAGAAAGACCGCGAGGCCTACGAGAAGAACTGGGACGACATCCGCGTCTTCATCGAATACGGTATGATGAGCGACCCGAAGTTCTACGAACGCGCCGAGAAGTTCTTCCTCTTCAAAGACACCGACGACAAGTACTACACCATCGAAGAATACAAGACGCTCATTAAGGAGAACCAGACCGATAAGAACAAAGCCCTCGTCTATCTGTACGCCACCGACAAGGACGACCAATACACCAACATCGAGAACGCAAAGGCGAAGGGCTACAACGTCCTGATGATGGACGGCATCCTCGACTCGCATTTCATCAGCAATTACGAGCAGAAGGAAAGCGAGAAGGGCGACGACAGCCGCACGATGTTTGCCCGCGTGGACTCCAACACGATTGACAAACTCATCGTGAAGGATGACAAGGAAGCCGAATCAAAGCTCGACGACAAGCAGAAGGAGACCTTGAAAGCCGCTTTCGAGAAGGTCATCGACAAGGTGAAGTTCAATGTGGAATTCAGCAACGAGAGCGAGACTGACGCCCCCGTGGAGGTGACCCAAAACGAGTGGATGCGCCGTATGAAGGAGATGGAGCAGATGGGCGGCGGCCCAATGTCGTTCTACGGCTCAATGCCCGACAGCTACACGCTGATGCTCAACACGAACAGCCCCGTCATCACTAGCCTCTTGGACAAAGACGAAGCCGCACAAGAAGCCACGATTCGGCAGATCTACGACCTCGCCTTGCTCTCAAAGAACTTGCTGAAGGGCAAGGATTTAAGTGAGTTTGTGAAGAGGAATATGGAGAAGCTGTAATTCGTCTATGACTTGTGACTATGACCATGACCGCTTCGACGATTGTTGGAGCGGTCATAGTTTTTCGCCAATTGATTTTTTATGTTGTTACATTAGTATCATTTGAGGGAGATTTCCATATATTGAGTAATAGTAATACAAGCATAGTTAAAATCGGAATCACAGATGCTATAAGAATTAGTTTATCTCTTTCTGGAATAGTGGAATAATCTACACTCAAATAACAAGCTGCTAAAACAAACAACAATATAGCACTTAGCCAAGGTAAAAACTTAAAAGCATGTGGTTTATAAAAAAACAATCCGATTTCCGCTATACCACCAGCTAGCATGATATCTCCCCATAGAAAATCTGTGGAATGGACATTATTAAACATGGGAAACCCTCTAACATACAACAACAACACGAAAAAAACAATAATAGGTTGCCAAAACAATCTAACAGAATCAGCTTGTGCAGAATATTGCAATTTCCATATTTTCAAATAAATGGCAATTATTGGAACAATTGATGCAATCGGCATTAAAAGCTTCCCTCCACTAAACCAATAACCATCACTATTCAAAAAACACAGCACCATTATTAATGAGCAAATGGCGACAATCAGCCAAGACAACCCTCTCCCTTTGATATAATCAAAACATATCAGCCCCGCTTCTCCAACTATTCCAGCAATAATCAGCAACAAAACTGAAAAGAACCCAAACTTAAAAGTACCAAATACCAGAAAATCAATTAAAGGTAACAACATGCTTATTGAAAACATACTAACACATAGGGATGTCAAAACTTTTAAAACAAGTGTCGATTTCTCAATTGTATTCTTTGGAATGTATTTTGGTTTCACATCGGAATTTTCAAGATTCGTGATGGATTCGTCATGCACATGAGTCCCCTGATGGTTCAATTTTTCATTTGCCATTTTATCATCATTTATTCGAAATCTATTCTCAATCAAAAAATCAACGCAATCCTCGAACATATGATCAGTATATATTGTAGTGATTTGCAAGCCATCCAATTTACTCAGTGAATCGGGAAGGTTAGGCCATGCTCCACATTCCCTGTCAGGGGTAATCGGGATAATTTTTTTATTACACACTAAAGCTTCCTCTATTTCTCTCCTCACCCAATCACCTTCATTAACACAACGCAATAAACAATCCGTCGTCAGAATAAGAACAAAATAATCACAATTCCGAATGGCTGGCAAAATAGTTTCCGAGAAATAATTGTCCGTACATTCGCTATAATCAAAAAACACTTTATAGCCCCGCCTTTCAAATTCAAGTTTGAATGTTCGTGCCATCGGAACATTAGACCTGCCTGAATTTTCTTTTCTTCTATAGCTTATGAATATATCGTATTTCATATTAAACAATTTCTCGCTGCAAAGAAACAAAAAATAATCCAAACCAACCACTTTCTGAAAGAAAATCGTATTTTTGCAGGTGAAAAGCAAACTAAGAGAAAAATGGAAAGCGCAACATTAAGCACAGACAGCATTATCCAAAGAATCACTTTGTTAGTGACCCAACTTGCCACTAACCAGCAACAGGAGCTGGAAAAGCAATTGAAACTGATGCTCTTATGGGAGGAAGCACGGCGTTTGGACAATTCTGTAGAAAAGAACAATATCACCATGAAAGAAATTGTTGATGAAGTTAAAAAGGTGAGGAATGGACAATAGAACCGTCTTCGATGTCAACATTTGGATTTCCTATTTCTTGAAAGGAAAATTCACCGAACTCGTTGATTTAATGGCAAATTACGATGTCGAGTTTTTCCGTGCCAAGGAATTAACCGATGAATTAATTTCAGTCATTAGCCGTGACAAGTTCAAGAAATACTTACATTTACCTTTACAATCATACATCTCATTTTACGAGAAAATCAGTACTTTCCTAACTATTCAGAAAGAGTTTTCTGGTTGTCGAGACCCAAAAGACAATTACCTCTTTGACATAGCTTTCCAATCCAATTCAAAATATCTTGTCTCTGGCGACCATGATGTCATAGAAACTGTAATTGACAAGCCTTTGAATGTGGTTTCGCTAAAGACATTCAAAGAAATGATTGCAGAATAATTCGAATTATGATATTTTTGCAAGCCACTACTGGACGTCGCTTTCTTCAAGATACAAAACAATCCAATCGCCATGTATTACGATGTAAAATTAACCCGCTACCGGGATTATAGCAGCCCACACGTTGCCCACAAGGAGGAATCACGGCGTTATCTCAGATTTATCTTAGAGTTACCTCAGAGTTACCTACTAGCGCCTATAGGCTTGCTATAGAGTTACTATAGACTTGCTATAGAGTTGCTATCGTTTTTTGTACTTTAATGGATTGTGAATGAGTGAGTTATGGAAGAAATCAAGTTAGCAAGTCTATCTGCATTGTATATCACTCAGAGAAGCAGATAGTTACAAAGGTTCTTCTATCTCATTCGGGCTTTGTGTTTGCGGTTGCAAAGATAAGCAAAATATCCGAATTTGGCAAGTAGAATTATAAAAATCTATCTCGCCACTCGTACCGCCCGAACCACCTGTCCTCGGCTACGCTCGTAGGTACCACATACATGGCACTCGTCTGAATCAAAATGGAAGCTCCAACCACGATCCAAGTAGTCCGTATGGAGCGAACTCGACCAATAAGTGCCAAGTCCCGTGCAAACAGGTCCATCGTCGATGCAGAAACCGGCAGCAGGAAGGAAGAGAGTGTTTCCGTTGGAGGCCGTGAAGAGCCAACCATCCACGCCGTTTTGGACAGCATGGGTACAGGTGGTTTTCATATACAGCTCCTTCCATTCTTCCTTGGTAGGCATACGCCATTCCGTACCCCAATTGGCTGTTGCCGCATCATCAACAGTCTCCAAAACAACCAGATTGTCAACAAATCCATTGAGCCCATATGACGCATCCGTGCAATATTTGGTCAGCTCAAAATGATCATAGACAAGATTGCCGTATCGGTAGCTCTTCCAATCATAGACATCCTTTGGCTGAATCTCACCCCAAGCGAAATAATCGCCGCAATCCTCTGGCTTGTTGGCACCTATATTACAAGTTGCCCACAACGTGCCACTCGGCAGACCCAAATCGACAAACTCATGGACAATGAGACTATCGTCCCCATTATTGATGACAGTATCGTTCCCGTTATTGTCGTTGCCGCCGTCGTTGGGGACATCAGGTTTCTTGCATCCAGCAACAAAAGCAACCGCTATCACAAGCATTGCTGTCAAAACCTTAGCGAATCCATTCATATCGTAATCCTTTTAGACCTTGCAAAGAAACAAAAATAACGCAATCGTTCCCCACTCCGAACAAAATTTATTATTTTTGCAGTCCAATGAAACGACAATGAGCAACGCAAGAATCATATTGAACCGCGAGGAAGACCGCCGCATCGTGGACGCCATCAAGCAGGCCGAGCAAAACACTTCGGGTGAAATTAAGGTACATATCGAAAACCGTTGTCTTGATAAGGTGGAAGAGCGCAGTCTCTACATTTTCAACCGACTTAAGATGCACGAGACTGCACAACATAACGCTGTGCTCATCTATCTCGCCGTCAAAGACAAAAAGTTTGCCATCCTCGGCGACGAGGGCATCAATAAAGTGGTGGGGAACGGCTTTTGGAACGATGTCCGCGACTTGATGGCTGCCGAATTCAAGCAAGGCCATTTCGCTGAAGGTCTAGAGCAAGGCATCCTACGCTGCGGCGAGAAGCTCAAGACCTATTTCCCCTATCAAACCGACGACATCAATGAAATACCCGATGAGATATCATACGAAAACAATTGAACGATATAGCCCGCTGTTGAGCTTGATGTTTATACTGCTGTTGGGTATAAGCTTACACGCCCAACTTCCCAGTCCTCCCAATCCTCCACGACTGGTAAACGACTATACAGGTACTTTGACTGTAACACAAATCAACACTTTGGAGCACAAATTAGTGGCCTACAACGACAGTACCTCCACCCAAATCCTTGTCCTGCTCGTCAACGACCTGCAAGGCTACAGCATCGAGCAGTATGCCACCGAGATTGGACATAGCTGGGGTGTGGGACAAAAGGGGAAGAACAACGGTGTGGTCATCCTCGTCAAGCCCAAGAAAGGCAACGAAAGAGGGCAAGTCAACATCAGCCCCGGCTATGGAATGGAGGAATACGTCACCGATGCTACAGCCAAGGTAATCATAGAGAAAGAGATGATTCCTGCCTTTAGGGAAGACGACTATTATACTGGTATCGACAATGCCGTCAAAATCATCATGGACTTGTGTTCGGGCAAGTTCACCCAAGATGAATACGCCAACGGAGGAGAGCCTATCCCCGCTTGGCTCATACTTGCTTTTATCATTATACTTATCCTTATCTTCCGTTCCAAAAACGGAAACCAGAACTATTCGGGTGGTGGACAACGCACCATCTGGATTCCTATGGGAGGCTTCGGCAGTGGTTTCGGTGGTGGCGGCGGAGGCGGATTCAGTAGCGGAGGCTTTGGCGGCTTTGGTGGCGGAGGTTTTGGTGGCGGCGGAGCTTCAGGTAGCTGGTAGCTTATTGGGTATCGGCCAAAGCCGAGAAATCGGTCAAAAATCAAAATGAAACGAAGCAATCAAACAAATCAGCATCATGTCAGACCCAATTATTGAACTCAAAAACGCCTCAATATTCCAACGGGAGAACCTCGTCTTGAGCAACGTCAACCTGACGCTACATAAGGGAGAGTTCATCTACCTCATCGGTCGCACGGGAAGCGGAAAATCTTCGTTGCTGAAGACCCTTTATGGCGAGCTGCCCGCTCGTGACGGTTACTTCCATGTGGCTGGCTACGACCTCACCAAACTTAGGAGGAAGGACATCCCTTACCTACGCCGCAAGATCGGCATCGTGTTTCAGGATTTCCAACTGCTGTTCGATAGAAGTGTGGAAAAGAACCTTGAATTCGTACTGAAAGCCACAGGCTGGACAGACGCAGACGAAATCTCAAACCGTATTGATGAAGTACTTGAAAAAGTAGGACTTACCGAAAAGCGAAAGGTGATGCCGCATCGGATGTCAGGCGGTGAGCAGCAAGGCGTCGCCATCGCGCGAGCCCTGCTGAATGAACCTGATGTCATTTTGGCTGACGAGCCAACCGGTAACCTCGACCCCGACACTACCCTTGATGTGATGAAACTCATGCGCAGCATCAGCGAGAACGGTACCGCTGTACTGATGGCCACACATAATTATACCTTGATGCAGAAATATCCTTCACGCATTGCCAACTGCAAAAACGGGACGGTGATATGTTCCGAGATGGAATGATTTCATTATCTTTGCCGACTCAAAGCGACTACAATGATTGACCTATTGAAAGACTTGAACGAGCCTCAGCGTGAGGCCGTTACCACAATAGAAGGCCCCGTGATGGTGATTGCCGGTGCCGGTTCGGGCAAGACCCGCGCCCTCACATACCGCGTAGCCTACATGATACAGGAAGGCATCGACCCCTTCAGCATCATGGCTCTCACCTTTACCAACAAGGCCGCCCGTGAGATGAAGGAACGCATCATGCAGCTGGTCAACGCCAGCGAAGCCCGCAACGTGTGGATGGGCACCTTCCACTCCATTTTCGCCCGCATTCTCCGCATCGAAGCGGAGAAAATCGGTTTCACCCCAAACTTCTCCATCTACGACACCGACGACTCGAAAGCCCTCATCACCCAAATTCTAAAAGACCTAAGTTTGGATACCAAGGTCTATCCCCCCAAGCAGGTACTGTCGCGTATCTCGGCAGCCAAGTCGAGCCTCTACTCACCTGAGGACTATGCCAACGATGCCGAAATCCAAGAAACTGATCGCAAGGCCAGCAAGCCTCTGATTGCCCAGCTCTTCAAGCTCTACAACGACCGCTTGCACCGTGCCAATGCAATGGACTTTGACGACATCCTGTATTATACCAACATCCTGCTGCGTGACAACCCCGATGTGCTATACAAATACCAAAACCACTTCAAGTACATCCTCGTCGACGAGTACCAGGATACCAACTACGCCCAATACCTCATCGTGAGACGCATAGCCGCTCTTTTTGAGAACCTCTGCGTGGTAGGCGATGATGCCCAAAGCATCTACGCCTTCCGTGGGGCCAACATCCAAAACATCCTCAATTTCAAGAACGATTATCCTGATTATAAACTCATCCGACTGGAACAGAACTACCGTTCCACCCAAAACATCGTCAATGCCTCGAACAGTATCATCGCCCACAACAAAGACCAAATCAAGAAAAAGGTGTGGAGCGATAAGGAGAAAGGTGAACTGATAGGTCTCATTCATGCCAATAGTGACACCGAGGAAGGCACCTTAGTGGCCAACAGTATCTTCGGCTACAAGATGACGCGCCACCTCGCCAACAAAGACTTCGCCATCCTATACCGCACCAATGCCCAGAGCCGTTCGATGGAAGAGGCCCTGCGCAAGCAGAACATACCTTATAAGATATATGGCGGCCTCTCGTTCTATGACCGCAAGGAAATCAAGGATCTGCTGGCTTACTTCCGTGTCGTCATCAACCCAGAAGATGAACAAGCCTTGTTGCGCATCATCAACTATCCTGCTCGAGGCATCGGCAAAACCAGCATCGAACGCATGATGGTCACCGCCAACGAGCAACGTAGCAGCATCTGGCAATGTTTGGAGAACAATATCTATCCTCAGGATTTCAATATGGGAACCATCAACAAGTTCCGAGATTTTGCCGTGATGATTAAGAGTTTCCAGACCCTGCAGGCTAAGATGAACGCTTTCGAGTTGGCCAAGCATATCACCAACACTATCGGTCTCATCAAGGTACTGAAGGAAGATGACTCGCCCGAAGGCGTGTCAAGAGTTGAGAACGTGGAGGAATTGTTGAACGCCATCATGGAATTCAGCGACAGACAGGTGGATGAAACCACTGGTGAGACCGCCCGCGTTGACTTGGTACAGTTTATGGAAGATGTGGCTCTGCTCACCGATAGCGAAATGAAGAAAGATGACGGCGACAACGACTATGTCAGCCTGATGACCATCCATAGCGCCAAAGGGCTAGAATTCCCATACGTCTATGTTGTGGGTATGGAGGAGAACCTATTTCCTGGTATTTTAAGCCTTAGCACCCGAGAGGAACTTGAAGAAGAACGCCGCCTGTTTTATGTAGCCGTCACCCGCGCCATGACCAAGTTGACATTGAGTTACGCGGAGCAACGCTACCGTTACGGCAACCTCACCCTCAGCGAACGTTCCCGTTTCGTCGACGAAATTGACATCAACCTCATCGAGCAGACCCAAAAGGCCTCGTTCAGGGGCACCTCGCCTATGGCCGGCAGAAGCAGTTTTGGTGGTCGCACCTTTGGCCGCTCCATCACCGAGCCTGAGCAACACGGCTTCCGCAAAATCGAGAACACCCCTTCGGCAAGAGTTATCCAAACAGACCGCCCCGCAACCAGTCAACCCCCTATACCGCAAAACCTTGAGCCTTCCAACCCCGACCTGTTACAGGAAGGAATGCGCGTGATGCACTCCAAGTTCGGCGCAGGTACCGTCCTCAGCATTGAAGGCATAGGAGCCAACAAGAAAGCTTCTGTCCATTTCGACCGTGATGGTGTCAAGATGCTGATGCTGAAATTCGCACGTCTGATGATTCTTAAGGAATAATTGCCTATTTTTGCAGCCCGAAAACTAAACCGAGAGAAAATATGTCAAATATTGTAGCAATTGTGGGTCGACCCAATGTGGGGAAATCGACACTGTTCAACCGCCTGCTGAAACAGAGAATGGCTATCGTGGAAGAGACCAGCGGTGTGACCCGCGACCGGCACTATGGAAAGAGCGATTGGAACGGAAAGGAATTCACCGTTATCGACACTGGTGGTTATGTGGTGGGGTCGGATGACATCTTTGAAGAAGAAATACGCAAACAGGTAGACTTGGCCATTGATGAAGCCGATGTCATCATCTTCCTCGTTGACGGTCGTGACGGGCTTCACGTCCTGGATGAAGAAGTCAGTCAAATATTACGCCAGCAGAAGAAGCCCGTAGTGTTAGCCGTCAACAAGATAGATGAGCCCAACAAGGATACGCTGATTTCCGAGTTCTATGCCTTAGGGTTGGACGAGCCCTACCCTATCTCAGCCATGACGGGGACGGGGACAGGAGAGCTGCTGGACAAAATCTGCGAGTTGCTACCCACTGACAAAACCGACTTTAACACCGACCTTCCGCGTTTCACCGTAGTGGGACGACCCAACGTAGGCAAATCGTCGCTTATCAATGCCTTCCTCGGCACCGATCGCCACATCGTGACGGATATTGCAGGCACCACCCGCGACAGCAATTACACTCGATACAAAGCTTTCGGAATGGACTTCATGCTGGTTGATACCGCCGGTTTGCGCAAGAAGAGCAAGGTGGAAGAAGACATCGAGTTTTATTCCGTATTACGCTCCGTCCGAGCCATCGAGGACTGTGATGTGGCCATCCTCATGCTGGATGCTCAAAACGGTTTCGAAGCACAAGACATGAACATCCTGCGCCTCATCGAGCGCAACAAGAAAGGACTGGTGATGGTGGTCAACAAGTGGGATCTTATCGAGAAAGACTCCAATACCCACAAAGGATACGAAGAGTTCATCCGTGCCAAAACTGCGCCTTTCACAGACTTCCCCATCATTTTCACCTCCGTCATCAACAAGCAACGTATCTATAAGGTGCTGGAAACAGCGCATAAGGTCTACGAGAACCGTGAGCGTCGCATCCCCGTGCGCGAACTGAACGACAAGATGCTGGAAATCATCAACTCAGTACCTTTGCAGACCGCTTCTCGCGGACGTTTCCTCCGCATCAAATACATCACCCAGCTGAAGGGTCGCACGCCCCAATTCGTTTTCTTCTGCAATCTTCCCAAGGACATGAAAGATTCCTACAAACGCTTCTTGGAAAACAAACTCCGTGAGACTTGGGACTTCAACGGCGTTCCCATTCAACTGATTTTTAAGGAGAAGTGATGTCAGAAGAAGAGAACATTGTCCGAATGGACAAATGGTTGTGGGCTGCCCGTCTCTTCAAGACCCGCTCGATGGCGGCTGATGCCATCAAAGGTGGGAAAGTGAAGATAGACGGTAATCCTGTGAAACCTTCACGCGAAGTGAAAGCGGGCGACATTATCCAAGTGCAGATTGAGCAACTGCACAAAGTCGTGGAAGTGAAAACTGTGATTAAAAACCGCGTCTCGCCCAAGCAGGTACCCGAAGTCTACAACGACCTGACCCCCAAGGAGGAATATGAACGCATTGAGTTCATGAATGCCTACAAAGCGGAATGGAGAGACCGCGGTGCCGGTCGCCCGACCAAGAAAGAGCGTCGGATGATGGACAAGATGAAGGACGAGTTTTGACCATTATTGTAATCGTCCAAGAAGCTGTTTACACTTCTGCCATTTTGTCAACCGTCACCTTTTGGCAAAGGTTTTGATGAATCCCGTGCATCAATAAAATCAGCACATCATGAAAGAAAAAGAAAACGTTGATATCCAAGACGATGTCAAAAACAGCACCGTCAATCCCGACATTGAGAAGCATCAAGAGAACGTCGAATCCCAGCCTTCAGAAAACACTACTGCTGAAGAAAAGGGTACTGAGACTGACAGCAAGACGGACAAAAAGTCAAAGCGTTTCAAGATGCGTCACGCCCAAGACAAAGCTTTAGAGGAAGAAAAGGCAAAGTATGCCGAACTGAACGACAAATTCCTGCGCCTATTCTCGGAGTTCGACAACTTCCGCAAGCGCACCGCAAAGGAAAAACTTGACCTGACCGTCACCGCTTCGGAAAGTGTCATCAAGGACATCTTGCCCGTGTTGGACGACTTTGAACGCGCCATCCAAAATATGGAGAAGAACGGCAATGAGGCCGATTTGCAGGGTGTCACCTTAATCTTCAACAAGTTGAAAGACACCCTGAAGAAGAAAGGTTTAGAGGAAATCGAAGCCATGGGTGTCGAGTTCAACACCGACGAACACGAAGCCCTCACCATGATTCCCGCCCCTGAAGAAGACCAGAAAGGCAAGGTGCTGGATGTCATCCAGAAAGGCTACAAGCTGAACGGGAAAGTAGTCCGCTTCGCCCGAGTCGTTGTCGGTAATTGATTTGTAGGGACGCAAGGATTGCGTCCGCAATTATCATAGAAAGGAGAAAAAGATAATGGCAGAAAAACAAAAACGCGATTACTACGAGGTGTTGGGGGTCAGCAAGACTTCCACACCTGACGAAATAAAAAGCGCCTACCGTAAGGCCGCCCTCAAATGGCACCCCGACAAATGGGTGAACGGCACCGATGCTGAAAAGAAGACTGCCGAAGAGAACTTCAAAGAAGCCTCAGAAGCCTATTCCGTATTGAGCGACGCCAACAAGAAAGCGCGTTACGACCGCTACGGCTTTGCCGGTATGGACGGCGGTTCAGCCAGTGGCGGAGGCGGCTTCGGCGGTTTCGGCGACTTCGACTTGAACGACATCCTCAACAGCGTATTCGGTCGCGGTTTCGACTTTGGTGGTGGTGGCTTTGGCGGTTTCAGCAGTTTCGGTGGCGGTGGCTCGCGTGGCGGCACCGTCAAGCAACGTGGCTCCAACTTGCGCGTGAAGGTGAAACTCAACCTGTCTGAAATCGCCCAGGGCACAAAAAAGAAAATCAAGGTCAGCAAATATGTACCCTGTACCCACTGTCACGGTAGTGGTTCGGAAGACGGCTCCACCGAGACCTGTCCCACCTGTCACGGAAGAGGTCAGGTGGTGCAGACCGTCAATAGCTTCTTCGGGCAGATGCAGACCGCCTCGGTGTGCCCCACCTGCGGCGGACAAGGCACTGTCATCAAGAAGAAATGCACCCACTGCGGCGGCGAAGGCATCATGAAAGGTGAAGAGATCATCGACATCGACATCCCCGCTGGTGTGGGTGAAGGAATGCAACTCACGGTACGCGGCAAAGGCAACGCCGGTCCACACAACGGCGTGAACGGCGACCTGCTCGTCCTCATCGAGGAAGAACCGCATCCCGACTTTGAGCGCGACGACAGTACGTTAATCTACAACCTGTTCATCACCATTCCCGAAGCCATCCTGGGTACTCAAGCCGAAGTACCCACCGTCGACGGCAAGGTACGTGTGAAGATTGCCCCTGGCACACAGAGCGGCAAAGTTTTGAGACTGAGAGGTAAAGGTCTGCCCATCCTCAACGGCTACGGAACTGGCGATATGCTCGTCAACGTCAACGTGTGGATTCCGAAGAAGTTCAACAAGAAAGAAGAAGAATTGCTGCAACAGCTCGCCCAGTCGGAGAACTTCAAGCCTAACCCTACCGCTGAGGAAAAAAGCTTCTTCAGCAAAATAAAAGACTACTTTAATTAAATGAGCAAAATATCCGTCAACGAGGTCACGAAGAAATACGCCGACCACATCGCCTTAGACCGTATCTGCATCGACATCCCTGAGCGTTGCATTTACGGTCTTTTAGGTCCCAACGGTGCCGGCAAGACCACCCTCATCCGCATCCTCAACCAAATCACAGCCCCCGACTCAGGCGAAGTATTAATTAATGGTGAAAAACTGAACCAAAAGCATATCGTCAGAATCGGCTACCTTCCCGAGGAACGCGGACTATACAAGAAGATGAAGGTTGGCGAACAAGCCATCTATCTTGCTGAACTGAAAGGCATCAAGAAAGCTGAAGCGCAGAAACGGCTCAAAGTATGGTTCGATAAGTTTGAAATCAGCGGCTGGTGGGACAAGAAAGTCGAAGAGCTCAGCAAGGGTATGCAGCAGAAGGTGCAGTTCATCACCACCGTCATCCACGAGCCTGACATCCTCATCTTCGACGAGCCTTTCAGCGGCTTCGACCCCATCAACGCCAACCTGCTGAAAGAAGCCATCCTTGAATTGAGGGACAAAGGCGCCACCATCCTCCTCTCGACCCACAACATGTCCTCCGTTGAAGAGCTTTGCGACAGCATCACTCTCATCAACAACGGCAACAGCATCCTGCAAGGCAAGGTCGGCGACATCAAGCGGCAACACGACACCCACCAAAGGGAACTCATCGTGCGCTGCGACGACTTCGGGAAAGTCATGACCATTGCCGACACCTATAATAATATAAAGGTGGAACACACCGACCTTCCTGACGAGACCAAACTGACCCTCTTCACCGAGTCGCCCAACGAGCTCATCGGCAAGCTGCTCGAAATCGGGCAACTGGTCTCCTACAAGGAAGTGCTGCCCTCCATGAACGATATCTTCATCCAAGAAGTGCAATCCCAAAAACAAGCCTCATGAACAAGATCGGACTCATCATCAAGCGCGAATATCTAACCCGCGTGCGCAAACGCAGTTTCCTTATCATGACCTTCCTGGGACCCATCCTGATGGCAGCTATCTACATCATCCCCATCATGCTTGCCCTCAACGCGAGTAACGAGAAGATGCGCGTCGCCGTCGTCGACGAGAGCCATTGGTTTGAAGACCGCTTTAAAGACACCAAGGAGCATACTTTCGTCCTCATGCCCGGTCAGCCCATCGACTCCGTCAAGGAGATGATAAAAAACGGCGTGTTCGATATGGCACTCTACGTACCACCTACCCAACTCAACATTCCTTCGAACGCCATCGTCTACAGCATACGCCAAGTGCCTATGGAGGTCGAGACCTACATCAGCAACGTGATGGAGAAAGAGATAGAAGAGCAGAAGTTGATGGCCAACGGCGTCGACCCAGAGATTGTCAGCGCCGTCAAGACTAACGTCAACCTGCAAATCATGCGTATGGACGAGAAAGGCAATGAGAAGGAAACCTTCACCAAGGTGCAGTTCACTCTCGGCATCATCCTCGCCATGCTGGTATATATGTTCATCATCTTCTTCGGCGGACAAGTCATGCAAGGTGTGGCCGAGGAGAAGACCAACCGCATCATCGAGGTGATTATCAGCTCGGTGAAGCCTTTCCAGTTGATGATGGGCAAAATCATCGGTGTTTCGTTGGTAGCCATCACCCAGTTCGTGCTGTGGATTCTGCTGACCGGAGTCTTTTATGTGGGATTCTCAGCCTACGTTGGCATTAGCCACCCGGATATGCTCACGCAAGGCACCGTCATGAGTCAGGAGATTGTCAACAACGACATCATGAGCAACGAAAGCGTGCAAAGCATCGTGCAGATTGCCCAAAGCATCGACTTCAGCACCATCATCGTCACTTTCCTTTTGTTCTTCATTCTCGGCTATCTGCTCTATGCAACCCTCTATGCCGCTATCGGTTCTTTGGTCGACAACAACACAGATTCGCAACAGTTTACACTACCCATTACCGTACCCTTGATAGTAGCGATGATTTCGTCGTTCTACATCGTCAACAATCCTGACAGCGGCTTATCCGTCTGGTTGTCAATGATTCCGTTCACTTCACCCATTTCAATGATGGTCAGGATTCCTTTCGGCGTTCCCATCTGGCAGGTGGTGCTTTCCGTCGTCATCCTCGCCGGCACCTTCGTCCTGATGACCTGGATAGCGGCCAAAATCTATCGCACAGGCATCCTCATGTATGGCAAAAAGCTCTCCTACAAGGAAGTTTTCAAGTGGTTGAAGTACAAATAAAATCATCAAGAAAAAAAGTATTTTTGGGGATTGAGAATAAATTTGTATTTTTGCAGGCTCAATTTTGGGTAAAAACGCTAATTTTGAATAAACAACAAATTAAAAGTCAAATAATTAAATCTGTTTAAAATGCAAAACAAAGGAGCAATCAGGACGTTAGCCATCATCTTTGGGCTGATTTTCCTCTATCAGCTTTCGTTCACTTTGGTGACCAAGCGGGTGGAGAAGAAAGCCATGAAGTATGCCGAGGCAGAGGCTAACAAACTTGCAAATGTAGGAGATCCAGAGTACAACCTCCTCAAAGACCAGAAAGAGACGTACTATTTGGACTCGATGAGCAACGTGAACGTGTACAACCTTTTGGTGAACAAGTACACTTACCGTGAGGCAAAAGAAAGAGAAATCAACTTGGGTCTGGACCTGAAGGGCGGTATGAACGTCACCCTCGAAGTGTCGGTGAAAGACATCGTCAACGCCTTGTCGGGTCATTCGCAAGACCCCGTCTTCGTACAGGCTATGGAAATGGCCACCATCCGTCAGGAGAAGAGCGAAGGCGATTTCGTCACCCTGTTCGGCGAAGCTTTCGAGGAAGTTGATCCCAATGCAAGACTGGCTTCGATTTTCTTATATGAATTCAAGGACAAAGGCATCACCGTCAACTCGACCAACAGCGAAGTGCTGAAAGTGTTGCGTGCCGAGAGTGAGGATGCCATCAACCGTTCCTACCAAATCTTGCGCACCCGTATCGACCGTTTCGGTGTGGCACAGCCCAACATCCAGAAGATGGAGAACTCGGGCCGCATCCTCGTCGAACTGCCGGGTATCAAAGACCCGAAGCGTGTTCGTAAGCTCCTCCAAGGTACCGCTCAACTCGAGTTCTGGGAGACCTATAACTTCAGCGAAATCGCCCGTTACTTCGACGAAGCCAACGCTGAGTTAGCCAGAACCCGCAAAGCACAGAACGCTCTTGAAGAGACTCCTGCCGCAGGTGAAGAAGTTGCAGTCGAAGAGGGTGAGACCCCTGAAGCCGTTGCCGACAACACTGAGGCCAACCTCCTTGACCAGCTGACCGAGAACAAAGAGCAGGCCAACGACAGCCTCACTGAAGACGAAGCCTTCAACCAATACCGCGAGAACAACCCGCTGTATGCCTACCTGCAGCCGTCTTACTATCAAAACCAAGCCGGACAAGTAGTTCCTGCCGAAGCCGCTCGCATTGGTATTGCTCAAGTGAAAGACACCGCCGTCATCAACAAGATGTTGGCTGAAGTGAGAGAAAAGAACATCTTCCCGCGCAACCTGAAGTTCGCCTGGACGGTGAAGCCTGAAATCACCCAAGGCGAAGCCGAGTATCTTGACCTGGTCGCTCTGAAGATGTCACGCGACAACAAGTGCGCCCTCGGTGGTGAAGTCATCACCGACGCCCGTCAGGACTACGGACAAAACAACCAAGTGGAAGTCACCATGCAAATGAACGCTGAAGGTGCCAAGGCTTGGAAGCACCTCACTGGCGAGAACATTCACAAGCAGATTGCCATTGTGCTTGACGACTATGTTTACAGCTATCCTACCGTCCAAAACGAAATCAGCGGTGGCCGTTCATCCATCTCCGGAAACTTCACCATCGAAGAAGCCCAAGACTTGGCCAACATCCTGAAAGCTGGTAAGCTGCCCGCCCCTGCAAGAATCCTTGAGGAGCAAGTGGTTGGTCCTTCGCTCGGTAAGGAAGCCGTGCAAAAAGGTATGTGGAGTATGGTGTTCGCCTTCATCCTCGTGCTGGTCTATATGGTGTTCTTCTACAAGAAAGCCGGTTTTGTGGCCGACATCGCCCTTATCGTCAACGTGTTCTTCCTGTTCGGTGTGCTGGCTTGCCTCGGCTCGGTGCTGACCCTGCCTGGTATCGCTGGTATCGTGTTGACCTTAGGTATGGCCGTTGACTCCAACGTGATTATCTTCGAACGTATCAAGGAAGAGGTGAAGGCTGGCAAGGGCTTGAAGCTCGCCATCTCCGACGGTTACAAGAACGCTTACTCCGCCATCATCGACGGTAACGTCACCACATTGATTACTGGTATCATCCTCATCATCTTGGGTACGGGTCCTGTCCACAGCTTCGCCGTCACCCTCTGCATCGGTATCCTGACCTCCTTGGCCACCTCTATCTTTATCTCACGCTTGATTTTCGAGCGCTTGCTGGACAAGGAACAGGAAATCAGCTTCAGCACCAACATGACACGCGACTTCTTGCAGGACAAGCACTACGACTTCATCGGCATCCGCAAGACCTCCTTCATCATCTGCATCTGCTTCCTGGTGGTCAGCTTGGGTTCGCTCGGCATCCGTGGCCTGAACCTCGGTATCGACTTCAAGGGCGGTCGCAACTACGTCGTCCAATTCGACAACCCGAACATGAAGGTTGAGCAAGTGCGTGACGTGTTGTCCAACGTCAACATCGACAAGAACGCCATCCACAGCGCCCTCGAAATGAGAGCTGACCAAGAGGTGGAAGATTGGTCGACACCTGAAGTGAAGACCTATGGTACCAACGGTCAAGTGAAGATTACGACCAAGTTCTTGATCAAGAACGACAGTCCCGCCGTCGACAGCGTCATCCAAGTCATCCTCTATGATGGTTTGAAGGGCCTCTACAGCAACAACCTCACCATGGAGCAGTTCTCATCCGAGGACGAGACCATGGGCATCATGAGCACCCAGAAGGTGGGCGCCACCATCGCCAGCGACGTCACCCGCAAGTCCATCATCGCCATCATCGTGGCTTTGGCCCTGATGTTCTGCTACATCGCCATCCGATTCAAGAAATGGCAGTATGGTGTGGCTTCCATCATGGCACTGGCACAAGACTCCATCATCGTGTTGGGTATGTATTCCTTGTTCTACAACGTGCTGCCCTTCACCATGGAAGTCGACCAAAGCTTCATCGCCGCTGTGCTGACCGTCATCGGTTACTCCATCAACGCTACGGTGGTTATCTTCGACCGTATCCGTGAGAACGTCAACCTGCACCCGAAGGCCACCTGGAAAGAGAACATGGTCAATGCCGTCAACAGCACGTTGACCCGTTCGTTCAACACCTCAGGTTCGACCTTGGTCGTGTTGCTCGCCATCTTCATCTTCGGCGGCGACACCATCCGCGGCTTCATCTTCGCCCTGTTGGTCGGTGTGTTGGCCGGTACGTTCTCGTCCGTGTTCCTGTCCTCACCTTTCGCCTACGTCCTGATGAAGGGTAGCGAGAAGGACAAGTCCATCGAAGAGGCCAACGAAGGCAAAAAGAAAAAATGATTAAATCATCATAATTAACCTTCTAAACTGCTTGCAAGAAAATCCCGCTGGAAACGGCGGGATTTTTTTTGAAGGAATCATCAAGAGCGGCTGCCCACAAACCGGGTGGCCGCTCTTTTGTTACATGACCTGAAAACAGGCGGTTTGTAACACTGAGAGGGTGACGTTGTAACACTGAGAAGGTGACACTGTAACACTGAGAAGGTGACGTTGTAACACTGAGAGGGTGACGTTGTAACACTGAGAGGGTGACAACGTCACCCTGAAAGGATGACAAACTAAAACAAGGTAACGGTACATCACAAATGATGTAAAGGCACATCACAAATGATGTAAAGGCACATCACAAATGATGTAAAGGCACATCACAAATGATGTAAAGGCACATCACAAATGATGTACAGGCACGTCACATTTGATGTGCCGGCACATGACACCCTGATGTGCCGGCACGTCAGAGCTGATGTAAAGGCACGTCACGTCTAATGTAAAGGCACATCACGTCTGATGTAAAGGCACGTCAAATTTGATGTAACGTTACATCACTTCTGATGTAACCTTACGTCAGCGTCCGGAAGGCACCCCTCTCCACTGTGGAGAGGGGCCAGGGGTGAGGTCAAACTGCCCGCTATGTGTTCAATAAAACCAGCTGGGATTTTTTATTTCACTTTCTGCGGCTGTTTCCGCAATTTGTTGTACTTTTGTCCGACAATAAAAACGCGCTTGTAGCGTTTACGAAATAAGAGTAATATGTCTATGAAAAGATACCTCCTGATTATCCTTTCCGCGCTGTTCATCTTTATGAGCGGAGACCTCTACGCCCAACGCAGAAACCCCGCCAAGAACGCCGACCTCGCCTTTGGCCGCAAGCAATACACCGAAGCCGCCGACCGCTATAAGAAAGCCTACCGCAAGGTGCGCCGCAACAAGAAAGAGGAACGCAACCGCATCAACTTCCAGTTAGGCGAATGCTACCGCCTCATCGGCCTCACCAAACGCGCCGAGCCTTACTATAAGCGACTGGTAAAGACCGACTATCCCAACACCCATCCCGAGGTCTACCTCTATCTGGCCGAGACCTACAAGATGAATGAGAAATACAAGGAAGCCATCGAGATGTATGGCATCTACGCCGAAAAAGTACCCGAAGACCCGCGAGGGCCGTTGGGCGTGGAAACCACCTCGCAAATCAAGGAATGGTTGGAAAACCCCTCGAAATACGAACTCACACCGCTGAAGAAAATCAACTCCACCAAAGACTCAGACTATTGCGCCACATGGCTCAACAGCAACTATAACGAAATCATCTTCACCTCCAACCGCGATGCCTCCACCGGCAAGGAGAAAGACGGCATCACGGGACAGGAGTTTGCCGACTTCTTCACCTCGAAGCAAGACCGCAAGGGCGAATGGAGCACCCCCGTGTTGGCTGACGAAAGCGAGTCGCTGAACACGACCGCCAGCGAAGGCACCCCCTTCATGAACTCGAAATACAACAAAATGTACTTCACCCGCTGCCTGAGTGACGCGCACAAGAAAAACGGCTGCCAGATTATGATGGCCGGCAAAAGCGGCGGCGCCTTCTCCGACCCCCGCCCCGTGGAGATTGCAGGCGTCGACACTTTGGATATCGTAGGTCACCCCACCCTTACCAATGACGAGTTGGTCATCTACTTCGCCGCCGAACGCAAAGGTGGCTTTGGTGGCAACGACATCTGGGTTGCCATGCGCGACAATACCTCGGAAGCATTCCGCCATCCCTTCAACCTTGGTGAGAAAATCAATACGCCAGGCAACGAGGTATTTCCATTCTTGAGATATGACACCGTGCTGTACTTCGCCTCCGATGGACACGGTGGCATGGGCGGGCTGGATATCTTTGTCAGCTCGATGGACACTGCCGGCGAATGGGGCACACCACGCAACCTGAAGCATCCCATCAACTCGATTGGCGACGACTTCGGCATCGTGTTCCATCCCACTGAGGAACGCGGCTTCATCTCCTCCAACCGTGGCAACAGCCGTGGCTTGGACAACATCTATTACTTTGAAGAACCGCCTATCCTCTTCACCTTCTCGGGTACCGTCAAAGATGCCAAAACCAAGCAGTTGGTCGACAACGCCGCTGTGCGTCTCGTCGGCAGCGATGGTTCCAGCATGATGACCCGCACCAACGACAAAGGTTACTTCAACTTCAGCGACAGCCAAATCAACAAGAACACCACTTACGACATCACCGTCGACAAAGAGAACTATTTCACCCTCACCGCACAAGAGACAACCATCGGCTTGGAGTTCAGCAAGGACTTCGAGAAGGAATACGACCTTGAGCCCATCCCGCAGGAACCCATCATGCTGCCCGACATCCTCTACGATCTGGGCAAATGGGACCTAAAGCCCCAGTTTGAGGACTCGCTACAAGGCCTCATCGAGACCCTGCAAGTCAACCCGACCATCACCATCGAACTGGCTTCGCATACCGATGCCCGCGACACCGACGAGCATAACGACATCCTGTCGCAGAAACGTGCCCAGAGCGTCGTCGACTACCTTATAATAAGAGGTATTGACCCGCTGCGTCTGACGGCGAAGGGATATGGCGAGAGAGTGCCCCGCACCATACAGAACGACATCACCGTGAAGGGCTACACCTTCAAGGCAGGCACACGCCTCACTGAGGACTTCATCAACAAGCTGCCCAACACCGAGGTGAAGGAAGCCGCCCACCAGATGAACCGCCGCACCGAGTTCCGCATCCTGAGCAAGGACTACGTGCCACGCACCGAAATCAAGGAAGGCGGCACCGTCAACATCGCCATCAACCCACAGGAAGAGCAGACCGAGATGTTCACCATCACCCAAAAAGGCTACTTCACCTTCTTCGGTATCGTGGACGGCTACAAGGAGCCTTTCACCTACAGCCAGAACGCCGACTTCTGCGTCTCGGAAAGCCGCGCCTTAAGCCTTTTGAAAGACAACCGCATCACCGCCGACGACTTCAAGGGCGATGTGGACAAGATACTCACCACAGGAGGCATTCAGGACGGAGCCATTGTGGTCATCAAAGAGTTGCGCATCGCTGGACGCTCCATCTACAACGTGGAATGCAAGGTTGTGAAGAAGATGGTCGAGCAATGGGTTATCGGTCAGAAGGACATGAAGCAATTCGGCAACTTCGAGTTTGACACTAAGGATAAAAAACTGAAATTCAAATAATGGACAATCGTTATAGTCAACGCGGCGTCTCCGCAGAAAAAGAAGACATCCACAACGCCATCAAGAACCTCGACAAAGGGCTCTACCCTAATGCTTTCTGCAAAATCATCCCCGACATCCTCGGTGGCGACCCCAACTATTGCAACATCATGCATGCCGACGGCGCAGGAACAAAGTCGTCATTAGCCTACCTTTATTGGAAAGAGACGGGCGACATGAGTGTGTGGGAAGGCGTGGCCCAGGATGCCGTCGTGATGAACACCGACGACCTCATCTGCGTGGGTGCTACCGACAATATGCTCCTCTCCTCCACCATCGGGCGCAACAAGAGCCTGATACCTGGCGAAGTGATTTCCGCTCTAATCAACGGGACGGAGCATTTCTTGCAGAAGCTCCGCGATTTGGGTATTGGCATTTACCATACCGGAGGTGAGACCGCCGATGTGGGCGACTTGGTGCGTACCATTATCGTAGATAGCACCGTGACCACCCGCCTCCGTCGCGACGAGGTGATTGAGAACAACATCCAGCCCGGCGATGTCATCGTGGCTTTCGCTTCTTACGGACAAGCCACATACGAGGACAGTTACAATGGTGGCATGGGTAGCAACGGACTCACCTCAGCCCGCCACGATATGCTGAACCATTATCTGGCAGAGAAATACGACGAGAGCTACGACCACAGCATCCCTGAAGACTTAGTGTATTCCGGTCCGCACAAACTGACTGACCCCACCGAGGTTCCAGGCGTAGACGTTGGCAAACTCATCCTCTCTCCCACCCGCACATACGCCCCGCTGATGATTCCCATTTTGAAAGACTTCCGCAAGCAGATTCACGGTATCATCCATTGCAGCGGTGGCGCCCAGACCAAAGTGTTGCACTTTGTGGACAAGCTCCACATCGTAAAGGATAACATGCTCGAACTGCCGCCCTTGTTCCGAATGATTCAAGCCGCCTCTGGCACCGATTGGCATGAGATGTACAAGGTCTTCAACATGGGCCACCGTTTGGAAATCTACACCAACGAAAAGGCTGCTAATGAGATGATTGCCATTGCCAAGGCGTTTAATATTGACAGTCAAATCATCGGACATGTTGAGGCATCGGAAACCAAGCGGCTGACGATAAAGAGTGAGTTTGGAACCTTTGAATACTAAGTAAATAATCAAACTATTTGTATCATGAAAAAATCATTGCTATTTATTTTTGGTTTAATTCTCACATGCAAGACGGGAGTCGCGCAATTTTATCCAGATGAAATTGCACAATGCTTCTTACCACATAGCTCATACTTCAACGGCCTTCAAGTTTCAGACTATCTGATTGACACACTATGTTGGGATTTTTGGGAGAAGACATATAGTCCTGAAGGCGTACCCTACCAGTACCTTCATCACAATCGACTTGTATTCACGTATGATGTTGAAAACAGAATTAATCAGATAGACGCATACGGATATAGTTCCGACCCAAGTAAAGAGATTACAGCATGGTATCATAATTACAAGTTTGTATATGAATACGATGAGAATGGGAGAACTACATGCTTTAAGAAATTGAGAAAAAGTAATAACAACTGGAAAGACGATGACGTTTTCGTTTTTTTCTATAACGAGCAAGGACTTATCGACACCATAAAAAGGAATTACTACGGGGGCATGGAAAACCACATCGATAGCCTGAAATATGCTTATTCTTATGATGAAAACGGCAACCGCATCGACTATGTACTACAACAGCTTAATTCGTACTATGAATGGACATGGCACAATTTATACCACCACCAGTACACTTATGAAAACGGAAAAATCTCAACCGATTTAGACCAAACATGGAATAACGACTCATGGAGGAACACAGATTCCATTTCTTATGCCTATGAAAACGGACAAGTCATCACCAACACACATCTGAAATGGAATGTCAATGGTGGGTATTGGTACAATTATGAGAATACCAATTATGAATACTACCCTTCTGAAAACACAACAAGTATTGTGTTCCAAACCTGGAACGATGAATGGGTAAATAAAAGCCGCACCATCAAACAATTTGACGATTTTGGTACCCCTATTCAATATGCATATCAATTGTGGCAAAATGAAGAATGGGTCGACAATGGTATCTGTAGTTATTCAGTGAATGAGAGTAACAACTGCACCGATGCCTTGTGCAAACAGATGTCATCGAATGGAATATGGACAGAAAGTAGAGACAATTACTCAATGAATGTTGCATTCAACAACGGCATTTCCATTCTACCCATCACAGGATTACAATTCCACGTTTCTTATTTGTCAACAACTGCATTGAAAGAAAACGACCATAACGAATTGGCAACAGTCTATCCCAATCCAGGAATATCACAACTCAACATCCAAACTGACACTCCGATAACACAAGTTACAATTTATGATATGATGGGGCGCCAAGTGTTTAACCAAACCATGTCTGAGACCACTATTCGCATCAATACAGAAAATTGGCCTGCTGGGGTGTATTTCTGGAAAACATACAATTCTAGTTATTCATTCAGTGGAAAGTGGATAAAAACCAATCAATAATCAAAGGTCGTGGACATCACCGAAAAACTTGAAACGATAAAGCACCGCTGGGAGGAGATGGGCGAACAACTCGCTGACCCGGCAGTGGCTGCCGACATAAAAAGATTCGTGAAACTCAACAAGGACTACAAGGACCTGGAGCCTATCGTTATGGCCTTTAAGGAATACAAGACTTTGCAAGCCAATATAGAAGAAGCACGAGAAATCCTCGCCATAGAGAAAGACGAAGAGATGCGCAAGATGGCCCAAGAGGAATTAGACACCGCACAAGGACGTATTGAAGAACTGGAGCAGGAAATCCGCGTGATGATGATTCCCAAAGACCCACAAGACAGCAAGAACGCCGTCATGGAAATCCGCGCTGGCACGGGAGGAGACGAGGCCTGCCTCTTTGCTGGCGACTTGTTCAGAATGTACAGCAAGTTCTGCGAAAACAAAGGCTGGAAAGTGGAAGTCACCAGTGTAAGCGAAGGCGCCAGTGGCGGTTATAAGGAAATCGACTTTACCGTAACAGGGAACGGTTGCTACGGCATCCTGAAATTCGAATCGGGTGTACACCGTGTGCAGCGTGTACCCAAGACCGAGGCCCAAGGCCGCATCCATACCTCCGCTGCTTCAGTGGCAGTTTTGCCAGAGGCAGAAGAATTTGACGTAGAAATCAACGAGGGTGAAATCAAGTGGGATACTTTCCGTTCCTCTGGTGCCGGTGGACAAAATGTAAATAAGGTGGAATCAGGAGTACGTCTGCGCTATATGTGGAAGAACCCCAACACGGGCGAAATGCAGGAAATCCTCATAGAGTGTACCGAGACCCGCGACCAACCCAAAAACAGGGAACGTGCCTTGTCAAGATTACGCACCCGTATCTACGACATGGAGTACCAGAAATACATCAGCGACATCTCCGCCAAGCGCAAGACAATGGTCTCCACAGGAGACCGCTCTGCGAAGATCCGCACCTATAACTATCCCCAAGGGCGCGTCACCGACCACCGCGTGGAAGGTCTGACGGTATACAACCTTGCGGCTGTTATGGATGGCGACTTGGATGAGATTATTGAGCGTTTGCAGATGGCAGAGAATGCCGAGAGACTGAAAGAGAACATTGAATCATAGAAAGCCAGCCCTTCGACAGGCTCAGGGATCTTCACTTTTTGAATATAAACACAGACATCATGAATAAGCAACAACTTTTCGAGCAAATCCAAAAAAAACAGTCGTTCCTCTGTGTCGGTCTGGATACCGACATCAACAAGATTCCGCAGGAACTCTTGGCTATGGAAGACCCAATCTTTGAGTTCAATAAGCAGATTATCAACCACACCGCGCCTTACGCCGTGGCCTACAAGCCCAACACCGCTTTCTATGAGGTATACGGTGCCCAAGGCTGGCAAAGTTTGGAACGCACCATCCAATACATCCGCAACAACCATCCCAACATCTTCATCATCGCAGATGCCAAGCGCGGCGACATCGGGAACACATCAGCCAACTACGCCAAGGCGTTCTTCAACACTTTGAAAACCGATGCTTTGACGGTAGCACCTTACATGGGCAAGGATTCTGTGGAGCCTTTCCTCAACTTCGAGAACAAATGGGTTGTTCTCCTGGCTTTGACTTCCAACAAAGGTTCCCAAGACTTCCAATACCTAAATGTCGGTGAACGAATGCTTCACCAGCAAGTGCTTCAAACTGCCACCACTTGGGCCACTTCAGAACAAATGATGTTTGTGGTAGGTGCAACGCATCCTGAAGAATTAGGTGAAATCCGCAAGATGTTGCCTGACTACTTCTTCCTCGTGCCTGGCGTGGGTGCACAAGGCGGCGACTTGCAGGCTGTGGCCCACAACGGTTTGAATGACGAATGCGGTTTGCTCGTCAACTCATCAAGAGGGATTATCTATGCTTCGAATGGTAGTGATTTTGCTGCTCGTGCGGGAGAAGAAGCAAAAAAACTGCAAGTGCAGATGGCAGAGCTGTTGAAGGAGAAGGGGCTTGTTTAATACGCCGACACTCAAACGACAAATCCCTTTAATGACAACAAAAAAAGCCGCCTCGATGATGAGGCGACTTTTTTGTTGGATACAAATGACCTTGTTTAACGGGCCACTGAGAAAGTGCGGTTCAATATGGAACCATCGTTGGCATAGATACGGATGATATACATACCGCTGTTCAGGCTCTCCGTGTCGATTTGGGTCTTGTTGCCATCGACATTCTGCATCATCACACGTTGTCCGACAGTGTTGTACACCTCAACGCTAACCATGCCCTCGCCTTCGATGTTCAGCACACCCTTAGTCGGGTTGGGATACAACTTCAGGCTGCTTTCAAGCTCGTTGACACCATCCGCCGTGGTTTGGAACGTCATCTCTTCGCCATAGAAGGTCTCGTCATTGACTTTAGCGTATGCCTTCACCATATATAGGCTGGAGGGCTCAAGTTCGTCAGTGGATGCGAGAATCATACGGAACTCATTGAGGAAGCCGGGGATAATGAGAATATCGGAACTGGTCACCTTGCTGCATTCAAAACCTACTTCATCGGGATAGCCTTCGAATTCCAGATAAGCCACAAAGTCAGCATGATTGCCGGTCACATTACCCACCTCGGTCTCGCCCACCTCGACTTGAGGCTGTGGTCCTCTGACCGAAATCAGGTGGGAGGCTTCTTCACCAAACTCGCCGTCGTTCTCGTCACCAAAGATGACGTTTCCTTGGCTGTCCTTGACGATGTAGTAACCATGTCCGTAGGAGCAGCAGATACCATTGCCCATCTGGTCATGAATGGTGAACTTCACGCATTCAAAAGCAGGAACAGTAACATGTTCAATATGCAACTGCGTACCCGTACCGGCAGCCAGCATAGTATAAGGACCACCTGAGCCCAACACGGTGCCATCGGAAGCAGTAACATCCCAAGTGATGTGGTTACCGAACTTGTCCTGCATGATTTCGAGTCTCAGATTTTCCTCTTCATTTTCAATCTCAAGGTCTGCCCATTCGAGACAATTGACCGTGCCCGTGGACATTTTTTGTTGAGGTTCGCCATTAGCTTCAGTGAGAGTAATAGTAACCGGATGTACACCAAACGGAGCATTAACCGTAGCATAAACCTTTTCCACAGCATATTGAGGCAAAACTCCGTTCCAGTTAATGGTTTTGGACTGGCCTTCCATTTCCACCACAAACGTCATGGAAGTCAAAACATCGGTACCGATATTCTGAATGCTGAATTCGATGTCTTTGGAATGTGTGCAAGTGGCACCGCCAACTTGATTGATACCTTTAAACATAGGATAGATAGGCTCATCCACACCTTGCACCATATCGAGTTCGCAACCCGTCAAAATGGGACGATAGGCATTGCCTTGCTGACGCTCGGAAACCCATGCCAAGAAGAAGATGTTGTCGAGGTCGACATCAACACCATTGGGGCTACCAATGTTCTCAGGCACCACATACTCATAAGTACGGGTAATTAAAGTACCCTGGGTGGTAGGGCTGATGGGATCGCCCCAGGCACTTTCGGTGATGACATCACGAAGGATGTGCATGTGGCTATACAGATTGCCCACCCACTGCGTAGGATTGTAGTTGCCGTAGTCGGCTTGCGAACCGAGGATACTATCTTGCAACATTGCAATCGTCAGGTAATTTTGATCCACAGTACTATTTCCAGTATAATATACCTCAACGGTAATAGTCGCGACACGGGTCTCAGGATTAAGGATCACCATACCACCAATGTTACACTCAGAGACCTGATTCATTTGCGTGTTGGCAATGCCAGCCCATGCACCTCTGTTCTGTGCTGCAGCAGTACTACGATTGACAACTCCGGAAGGATATCCATCAACGCTGAAACCGCCATGGATGGTGTTACCATCTGGAGTAATCATGTTAGGATAAGAAGTCTGGGCATAGCCGCCAGCATGAATGTTGATAGCCCAAACCCTGCCTGGGTTGTTGGCCATAATCTCATTAGCGATTCGGTGTCCATCGGTGCAGTAGCCGCAGCCACGTCCCGTGAACTCTTCGAGAATGACGTTCCTGTTGGCAGGATCCGTCGAAACAAACTGCTGGGCCTTCAGCGAGAAGGAGAACGCCAGCAAAGCCATTAAGGCAAAGGTGAATTTCTTCATTGTTGTATGATTTAGTTGATATTCGAATTTTGAGTTGGCAAAAATACACATTAATAAAAAATGCGCCACCTTAGTGACGCATTTTTTTTGAGAATTAGGAAATCTAATCCAATCAGATGCCTTCGATAACGGTAATCCAGCCAAATTCATCAGGCTCGGTGCCGTATTGGATGCCACGCAGCTTGTTGTACAGCTTCAGGCTCCACGGGCCAGGCTTACCATCGCCAAACGTGTAGGACCTGTTGTTCTCGGGATCGTCGATACGCGAGATGGGGCTGATGACGGCAGCGGTACCGCATGCGCCAGCCTCTTCGAAGGTAGCCAGTTCCTCTTCAGCGATAGGACGGCGTTCCACCCTCATGCCGAGGCTCTCAGCAATCTGCATCAAGCTCTTGTTGGTGATGGAAGGCAGGATTGAGGTGCTCTGAGGCGTGATGTAGGTGTCGTTCTTGATACCGAAGAAGTTGGCAGCGCCAGCCTCGTCGATATATTTCTTCTCCTTGGCGTCGAGATAGAACTCGCAGGCATATTGGCCACCATGGCAGGCTTCAACGTGCGGACGCAAAGAAGCGGCATAGTTACCACCGACTTTATACGTACCGGTACCCAGCGGGGCAGCGCGGTCATACTTGCGCGTGATGACGTAGGGGTTAGCCATGAAGCCGCCCTTGAAGTAAGGACCGACCGGGGTAGCGAAGACGACAAAGAGATACTCAGTGGCAGGTTTCACACCCACTTGTGCACCCATACCGATCAGCAAGGGACGCAGATAGAGCGAAGCTCCCGTCTCATAAGGCGGGATGAAGTCGGCGTTGAGACGCACCACCATTTCGATGGCAGCTTGGAACTTGTCCATCGGGAACTCAGCCATCATGATACCACGGCTTGAGCTCTGCAAACGCTTGCAGTTCTCGTCCATGCGGAAGACGCGGACTTTGCCGTCCTTGCCACGGAAAGCCTTCAGGCCTTCGAAAGCCTCCTGACCATAGTGCAGGCAGGTGGCAGCCATGTGGATGTTGATGGTGGTTTCAGAGGTGACTTCAAGTTCGCCCCACTGACCGTTGCGATAGTAGCAGCGGACATTGTAATTCGTTGGATAATAACCGAATGTTAAGTTTGCCCAATCGATGTTTTGCATATCTTTTAATGTTTAAAGTTGATACTAGTATTGTTCTCAAAAAGTCCACGAAGATACGAAGTTTTTTTGAATGTGCAGCGTTTTTTCTCGAATTTTACGCATTTAAGTCCAGAACCGTCTCCAAATAATGCCGCTTGATACCATAACGCGCCTTCATGTCGTTGATTTGTTCCAATATTTTCGCATCTTTCGTGTTTTTCGATGTTTTTCTACCTACCAGCAGCACATTCTTCGGTGTATGCTCCATCTCAATGAACTCCATCACTTGGGTCTTGTAGCCGAAATACTCCAATATCAGGGCACGGATGGTGTCGGTAATCATCACAGCCTGGCGTTCAAGGAAGATGCCGTAGCGGGTGATAGCGTCATAACGCCCCGAGCGTTCCATCTCCTGCCGAATCTGCTTGTGACAACACGGGGCACAGACAATCAGTTCCGCCCCCGCCTTGATGCCAGAGGCGATGGCATCGTCAGTAGCCGTGTTGCAAGCATGAAGGGCTATCAGCACATCCAATTTGTCAGGATGATAATCTTCGATGCTGCTCTCCACAAACTCCAAGCCCTTCAAGTGGTTGGATTGGATAATCTCGTTAATCTTCAACACCAGGTCGGGACGAATCTCCACACCTTTAATATCTACATCGAGGTTCAAGCGCCGGGTCAGCAACTCATAAAGGGCGAAGGTGAGGTACCCCTTCCCTGCCCCCATGTCAGCAATGTGGACGGTGCCCTCAAATTTCATCGGCTTGATGAGACTCTCGACGATTTCAGCATACTTGTAGATTTGCTTGAACTTGTGCTGCATATCAGCTGTAATCTTGCCCTCGCGGGTAGTCAGGCCAAGCTGATACCACCAAGGATTAGCTGGATTGATGAGGCGGGCTTTCTGCTTGTCGTGCTCCAGGTTCTGCTCGCGGCATTCCTGCACCTTCTTGGTCTGTATCGTCGCCTTGCCTTTGCTTGAAACCAGCAAGGCAACATCCTCATCCACAGTGAAAAGAACGGCATTGAGAAAACGCAATGGCAGCATTTCCCCTAGTATCTCAAGCATTTGCGCAGCATCGTAGTTCTTCACCTCATCACGGCGTTCGTAATGATACGTGAAAGCATAAAGCCGTCTCTCCTTTATTAATACAGGCTTCACATAGACGTTGCGCAATTCGTCGTGTTTCTGAACAGGCTTGCTCAGCGTCATCTTCACCAAGGTGCTTTGCCTGGCAGACTCAGCCACTTGGGTTAGAAATCTTTGAATGGTTTCCGTCATGATTGAACAACTCAACGTGGCAATTCCACCGCGGGCCAGCCATAATCCTGCAACATGGTAGCGGAAAGGTTGTGCGCCTTCGCATAGTCGGCAGTGAAGTGCCTTCTCAGGTCTTCGCGTTTCTCCGCATTGCCGTTAATCTCTTGGAAAGAATTAAACTTATCACCGAAAATCCTTTGGGCGCTGGGCAAATTGTCGGCACCATCAGCCACAGCGTCAAAAGACGTCACCTCAAAGCCGGTTTCCACCTTTCTTAAATGCATTAGCCCGGGATGATTGCCACCCGAAACGGTCTTGAGCGTATCGCCCGAAATGTCATAGTTGAACACCCAGAAATCGCCCCAAACCAAAATGTCATTCGGGTTGCTTTGGTCGATACTGACCACATAGGCATAAGGGATGCACACTTTGCCTTGACTGTAGTCCTTACCGATTTCGTTCACCAGATAGTCATCAACGGCAGTGAGAGGATCCCCCATTTGAACCTCAGGCTGGGCAGACGTTTCGGTTTTCACTTCACTTTCGGTTTGCTTGGCCTTATTGTTCTGGCAGCCAACCATACTTGCGCCGCTCAGGATAAGGATGGCGGCTAACATCCATTGTTTCATTGATTTTCTCATTGTATTAAGTTGCTAAATTGTGTCAGCAAAATTACGAATTATAATAACATGAAGGCAGGTAAAACACTTATTTCTCCAACCATCCCAGTCCAAAGTTGTAAAACACCATCGAATAACCGAGTGTATCACCGTCAGATTCTTCCACATAGAGACCAATGCTGTGGTCAGGCAGGATGCAGAGCGACGAATATGCCGCATCGTAAGGCACGATACATTTACTCACGGGCCAAGTCTGGCCTTCGTCATAGCTCACATACACCGTCACTCTTTCACGACGCTCGGGGGCAGGCAGGGAATGAAGCAAGATATTCCTGTCAGCACCTTCGTTTACAGACGAATAGCGGATGATGTCACCATCACAAGCGGTAGCCACAAGATCGCTCCAGGCAGAGGTTTCGGGTCGCCAGGTGAGGCCTCCGTCTTCCGAAATATTGTACCAGCGTTCACCCTCATGGCGGATACTCATCAAGATGCGTCCATCAGCCAGTTCCACCACCTTGGCTTCATCGCCTCGCCGGGAAGCCCTGCCCGAAAGATGCCAAGTCTCTCCGTTGTCGTCAGAATAGACGGCATAATTGCAGGCCGCCCATTCCTCGGTGTCGCGAACCGCAAGTACAAACATAATGCGTCCTGTGGAAGTCAGCAGACCGTTACCGGAAGCGAAAAAAGCCGCCCACCAGGTTTGGCTCACCTCGTTGGAGCAGTTGGCACCATACAATTCATCTGTAATGTCTTTGGGCTCTGTCCAAGTCTGGCCATTGTCATAACTCCTTGCGATATAGGTACGCAGCGGATTGTCTGGGCGACCCTGCCAAAAGCCGGGGCCACCTACAAAAGCCGCCAACAGGCCGCCCTCGTCATTGGTGCGTACCAAAGCACAATCACCAAAGCCCTTGCCTCGGCCCTGTCCTTCAACGAGGGTGTAAGGCTCACTCCACGTGCGACCCCCATCGACGCTGCGGTTGATAAGGATGTCAATATCCTCTGGCAAATCCATATCGTTGTTTTTTCGTTTGTCTGTAGCCACTACCAAAGAGCCGTCTCTTGCTGTGATGATGGCTGGGATGCGGTAATTCTTTGAATCATAATCGCCTGGACGATAAATCACCGTGCGAGTGACTATAGTATCAAGCATAGTTTGTTCCTGCTGTTCTATTTTCTCCGTGTTGCCGCAGGCGCACAAAATAAGGCATAATGCCAAACTGATAGAAAAGGAAACGTGTTTCATACCGTTTGAAGATTTATTGCGCAAAAGTAGTCATTTTTCCTCCCAAATGAACAAAAAAGTGTGTATCTTTGCAGCCAAATAATAACATTGTCCATCATGCCACGCAAAACCGACGGAATAGTCTTTGAGTTGCAGCCTCGCCCCACCAAGGGCGAAGACGGCAAGCCCTTGTTGTATGCCCAGCCCGTCATCAAGCGCAAGTATAGTCTCAGAGAACTTGAGGATTATTGCGTCAAATATCGCAGGATGCAAAAGGGTGAGATGCAGCATTTCTTCGGTCTGCTTGAAGACGTAGTCGCCACCTTGCTCAAAGAGGGCAATCGCGTGGAGACCCCCTTCGGCACCCTTGCCCCCAAGCTGAAACTGCAAGGCGAGCACACCGACCCCACCAAGGTGAAGAGCCGCGATGTCAAGTATGTCGGCATCGAATTCATTCCATCCAAGGAGTTTATCGAAAGGGCTGACTGTTCGCGTCACGGTTTTCGTCTGAAGAAGACCAACGTGGGCAATAGCCAAATGTACGACGAAAAAGCGATGGACGAAGCCCTGAGCAAATCTACAAGAAGACACGGTTTCACCACCATAAACACCTTCATGGTGTTCAGCGGCTTGAAATACAAATCGGCGAAAAAGTACCTCGACAGTCTCTGTCAAGGTGAGCAGCCCCGCCTGTATCGCCAGCAGGAAGGGCGTGCCTGGCACTATTTCGTCACCCCTCAAAACACAAACACCGAAAAATAGGTTCGCAGCGGTCGCTGCGAATTTGTTCCCCAACCGAGGAAGTTAGCTTCCCCGACCGCAGCCTATATTGTCCCCGGTCGGGGAAAACCCTTCCCGCTTGCTTCCAACTCCCTGCCTTTCGGCACCTGTCTCCCTGACTTCTTGGGGCTTGTTCCCTCCCGCGTTGCCACCTCTCCACCTTGCTTTTACCTTTTTAAGGCAAAAAACTAACATTTCAAGAAAAAAAATGCATGGATATTCCAAAAAAGTGCGTACTTTTACACGTTTTTTTCTAAGACCATGTCGACAATGACAAATATCCATCCATTATGAAAAACTTCTACAAAATATTCGCTATTGCCGTCCTGCTGTTTGCAACTTCAGTCATGTACGCCCAGTCGCGTGACTTCAGTTTCGACAACTCGGCCCAAAAAGAAGGTCTCTCCGTCGAGAGCACCACCCGCGCCGGCCTCACCATGCGTCACGCCTTGAAGCAATTGAGTCTGCTCAATATTACCGACAACGGCTATACCGGTGATGTGATTCAAGGCTGCACCGGCATCAGCCTGCCTGCCAACGAAGGCGAGCCTAACCTGCCGAGCTTCAGTCGCTTTGTGGCCATTCCCAACGGTGCCACGGCCCACATCGAGATGGGCTACCGCAGCATGACCACCATTCAGAACGTTGACATGATGGCAGCCGCGCCCATTAAGTTTGACACCGACGACACTCCCGACACCCACGAGAGGAATCAGAACATCTACGGCAAGGACGCTTTCTTCCCCGAATCACCCGTGACCGTCTCTGAGCCTTTCAGCCTGAGAGGTGTGCAGACTGTCGCCGTCACCGTGGTACCCTTCCAATACAACCCCGTCACCAAAGAACTGCGCGTCTATGACGACTTGCAGTTTGGTGTCCGTTTCGACGGCGGCAACGGTGAGTTTGGCGACATCCGCCTGCGCTCCCCCTATTGGGACCCCATCCTCATGCAGAACTTGGCCAACTATGACCAGTTGCCCGTCATCGACTATGAAGCCCGTATGCAGGAATGGGTGAACAACCGTCCCGATGGCTGCGAATACCTCATCGTCATCCCCAACAACGAGAGCTTCCGCCAATACGCTAACCAATTGCGCGACTACCGCATCCAACAAGGCATCCTCACCGAAGTGAAAAGCCTCAGCGACATGGGCTGCACCAATACATCCACGATGAAGTCCTATTTCCACAACGCTTACAACACTTGGGACATCCCGCCCGTTGCCGTTTTGCTCCTTGGCGACCACAACACCAATATGGCCTACGGCATCCCTGCCGAGACCACCTATCATTCGCCAAGCTATGGCAACTGCATCACTGACAACGGTTATGCCGATGTCACTGGCGACAACCTGCCTGAGATGGCCTTCTGCCGTTTGGTGGCAGCCAACGCCAACGAAGCCCAGATGATGGTGAGCAAACAGATTGAATACGAGTACACCAACCCCAACACGGAAGCCTACACCTACGATAAGCCCATCACCGCTTTGGGTTGGCAGACCCAGCGTTGGTTCCAAATCTGCTCCGAAACCGTAGGTGGCTATTGGCGCAACCAAGGCAAACACCCTGTCCGTATCAACGCCATCTATAGCGGTACCCCTGGCACCCAATGGTCGTCCAACCAAAACACGTCTATCGTGGTCAATTACTTTGGTCCTAACGGTTTGGGCTACATCCCTGCCTCGCCTTACGAACTGGGAGGCTGGACCGGAGGCACTGCAGATCAGGTAGTCACTGCGGTCAACAATGGTTGTATGCTGCTGCAACACCGTGACCACGGCTGGTACCAAGGCTGGGGCGAACCCGACTTCAGCACCAGCAACGTGGCACAGATGAACAACGTCGGAAGAATGACCTTCGTCAACACCATCAACTGCCAGACCGGCACTTTCGACTACACGAGTAACGATTGCCTCATCGAGGCTTTCATGCGCAGAACGTCCAATGGACAGAACGCCGGTGCTGTGGGTTGCATCGGACCTACGCAGACCTCTTACTCTTTCGTCAACGATACCTACGTCTGGGGACTTTATGACCAATACGACCCGCAGTTCCTCCCCGACTATGGTCCATACGCCAACTATGAAGGCAATTGGAGACCCGCTTTCGGCAATGTGGCTGGCAAGTACTTCCTGCAGCAAAGCTCGTGGCCCACAAATCCCGACAACAAAGCCATCACACACAAGATGTTCACCGCCCACTGCGATGCCTTCCTGACCTTGTTTACGCAAGTGCCTACCGCGATGAACGTCACCCACCCAGCCCAAATCACCGCCACTACCACCAGCATCAGCGTGACAGCCCCGCAAGGTGCTGTCGTTGCCCTGACCCGCAACAACACCATCCTTGCTGTGGCCAACGCCACAGGCAGCAGCCAGTATATCAACTTCCCCGCTCAACCCTCAAATACCAACATCACCATTGTAGCTACCAAGCAAGACCGTCTGCGTTACGTCGGCTCCATCCTCGTTATTAGTGAACCTAACCTCAGCATCACCAACGTCAAGCCCCACGACGCCGACGGCAACCAACAGTTAGAATACGGTGAGCAGTCATCGCTCGACCTGAGCATCAAGAACATTGGCAATATAGCCTCCAATGTAGCCACAGCCACGTTAAGTACCACTACCCCGCTCTATGTCACCATCACCGACAACACCGCCTCCATCCCCGCTCTCGCACCCAACCAGTCGACAGAGCTCTCTGAAGTGTTCAATTTCACGGTATCAGACAATATTCCTAACGAAAGCCATCTGGAGTTTGTCCTCACAATGAACGACGGTGGCCATACATGGACGGAGCATTTCACTCTCAATGCCTACGCCCCATTGCTTAATATCAACGAACTGATGACCATTGATGACTTCGGAAGCGTTAAAACCCATGGCAACGGCAACAGACGCCTCGACCCGGGCGAAACTGCAGAACTCACCTTTAACTACGTCAACATCGGCGATGCCACTGCCAACAACATAACGGCCACCCTCAGCACCACCACACCCCAATACGTCACCATCAGCAATCCTACCATCACCACCCCGACAATAAACCCATCCCAAAGCGTGCAACTGACCTACACCGTCAGCGTAGATGCCTTAGTACCTCGGGGCGAGACTGCCGTCTTTAACTTAGACGTCGTTTCGGGCAACTACGCCGACAATCAGACCTTCGAGCATCGTATCGGACTCGAAATCGCCAACTTTGAAAACGGTTTGGAAGGCTTCGAATGGGAGAACGACCCAGAGCATCCCTGGACCATCACCAATACTGCACCCTACGCCGGCACCTTCTGCCTGCGTTCTGGAGTCATCGGACACAATGCCACCTCTACATTGAGCATTCTCTATAATGTGGAGAACGACAACGACGAGATACGTTTCGTCAGAAAAACCGATTGCCAACCCAACGGCGACTACCTGCGTTTTTACATCGATGGCAATATGATGCAAGAATGGACAGGAACACTCAACTGGCGCGAGGTGAACTTCCCTGTGACCCAAGGCGAGCATACCTTCACTTGGACTTACGAGAAAAATGCTAGCGGCAGCAGTGGACAAGACTGCGCATGGATTGACGAAATCCTCTTCCCCGCCAAGCATATCATCTTTGCCTGCAACGCCGGCAACGACCTCGAACACTGCCAAGAAGCTGTACAGCTTAACGCCGAAGCCGTCGGATATGAGACCCTGCTATGGACCACCTCAGGCGACGGTTCCTTCAGCGAGGCCAACATCCTCGATCCGACTTACACACCCGGCGAACAAGACTTAGCCAACAAGCAAACCATACTGACTCTCACAGCCACCAATGCCGAGGGCGAAACCCTCAGCGACCAAGTCATCATCCATTTCCACGAAGCCGCCAGCATCGTGATGGACGACGAGGGCGACATTTGTGAAGGCAGTAGCATCGTGTTGAGTGCCACTACGGAAGAAGCCGGGTTCTCGGTATGGACCACCGATGGAGATGGCAGCTTCAGCAATACCGCTGCCCTTGAAACCAGCTATATCCCAGGCGAGCAAGACATCGCCAACGGTATGGTCACACTCAGTCTGAAAGCTATATCGCCTTACGGCTGCGGCGATGCTAACCACGATTTCCTGCTGCGCATCCATCCCATCAGCCACACCGACTTCGCTATGGAAGCCTGTGGCGGTTACAACTGGAACGGCATTGAATACAACGAAGCCGGCGACTATCAGCAGACTTTACAAAGCATCTATGGATGCGACAGCATCGTCACCATGCACCTCACCCTCATTGAAGCTTATCAAACCGAAGCCGAGGCAACCGCCTGCGACTTCTACGAATGGGCCGGTGAGACCTTTGCCGAAAGCGGTTTCTACACACACACTTTCACTTCCATGCATGGCTGCGACTCCATCGTGATGTTACACCTTATTATTAATAAGCACGATGCAGTCGATTTTGTAGTTGACACCTGCGATAGCTTTGAATGGAACGGCATCGAATACACCGAAAGCGGATTGTATCAAGGCACCTTCACCAATGTCATGGGATGCGACAGTATTGTCAGTATGTTCTTAAACATTACACATACTCCTGAAGCTATCACGATAGAAGGTTCGACCCTCATTGATGCCTACCAGACCCCCAGCGACTCATACACCGTTGCTTGCGAAACCGTCTTAGACTATGTGGAATGGAACATCGTACCAGAGACAGCAGGCGTAGTTGAGCCAGAAGGCCTTGCTACCAGCATCCTTTGGAATACCGCATACGCCGGCGAAGCCGTTATCAAAGTGAAAGCTGGCAATATATGTGGCGAAATCGAATCCGAAATAGCGATCAATGTTGTCACCAATGTTAACGAGCACCTTGTCCAAGCCAACATCTACCCCAACCCGACACAAGGTCTGATCACTATCGAAGCCTACAGACTAAGAAGCGTTACCGTGAGCAACACTTTAGGTCAAATCCTCATCACTGAAGAAACCGAAGGCAACGAAATCCAACTCAACTTGAGCCAGTTCGCCTCCGGTACCTACCTCATACACATCCGCACCGACAACGGCATTGCCACGAAGCGTATAAATCTAATTAGATAAAACCAACTATTACATAACAGACTAATACTTATCAACATGAAGTACATAACAAAATGGCTACTCGTCATCGCGATGATGGTTCTCATCCCGATGAAGTACTTCGCACAGACCCCTTACCGGTCCTATGCCGAAGACGGTATCATTCTAAACTTCTTCGAAATCGATGAACTCGACTTCAGGCTATACCTATTATATAATATGGAGCGGGACAGTCGATTTTCGCTGCATTCCGAGGAAGAGAGCGGACTGTTTGTCGTCAATCCTTCAGACGACAATTCCAGTAGCAGTTTCCTTGAGTCTTTCGAGACCTTCTATAACGACACTTATGCCAATTATAGACGGATTGACAAAGCCGAGCGCTACACTCTGGTCCCTCAATGGAAAGAACAAGTCACGTCCGTGTATTTCACTTCAATCACATTGGACATTGCCCTAAACAGAGCCATGAACGAGAACAACCATTGCGTGGATTCCGACCCGTTCTGCACCTCAGATGTGATTACTTTTGACGCTGCCACCTCCAGCCAGACGGCTGACCAACTTGAGGGTGCAACTTTTGACGACGGCTGTATCGGCAGTTCCTACAACCCTTCATGGTATCACATGAGAATCAACATTCCAGGGCAGTTCGTTATCCACATGGAAGGCCACGACCCCAACAATGGCACAAACAGAGACATTGACTTCTGCATTTGGGGACCCTTTGACGACCCGACCTCTCCCTGTGTGGCTCAATTGACAGAAAACAAAATCATCGACTGCTGCTACTCATCCAGTTACACTGAAGACATCTTCTTAGGTTATGCTGAAGGCGATCATCACCACAACACCTCTCATGGCACCATCAACTATCACGTACCTGAAGTGGGTGAGTATTACATCCTGATGATTTGCAACTTCTCACAGCAGCCTTGCACCATCTCATTCACCAAAACAGAAGGCTCAGGCCCTGGCGAAACCGACTGCGGCATCCTGCCCGGCATTGCCACCAACACTGGACCGTATTGTGTGGGCGAGACCATCCAATTGAATGTCAATTCACAAGCCGGTGCCACCTACAGCTGGACGGGGCCCAACGGATTCTCATCCACCACACAAAACCCCGTTATCCCCAACTGCACCTACGAGATGGGAGGCATCTATACCTGCGTCACTACGGTAGACGGGCAAACCACATCCGGCACCACTGATGTCATTATCTATCCCGAACCCATTGCCGACTTCGAAGCCCCTGACGTATGCTTTGGCGAAGCCACAGTGTTCACCAGCACCGCCACCACCAATCCGGCAGGCCACGACTTTACAGCCTTCCATTGGGACTTTGGCGACGGAGAGGAAAGCGAAGAACAAAACGTGACGCACACCTACGCTGCCCCAGGCACTTACCATGTGACCTATCTTGTGCAAACCAACCGCCGATGCGAAGACGAAATCACCAAAGACGTTGTCGTCCACGCCATGCCCGTGGCTACTGCAACGGTCACTCCTACCTCTGTAATCTATGGTGGCGTTGCCACCCTGACTGCCGATGCAGGCGTGCCTGGTTCATTCACCTACCATTGGGAGCCCGCCAATATGGTTACTAACCCCAACAGCCAGACCACACAAACCGTTCCCATCCAAGTGACACAGACCTTCACTTGCACCGTCACCAATACAGAAGGCAATTGCGTCAGCACGACAGAAGTCACTGTCTTAATGGCAGGCTCCGACCTGAGTGCTACAGCCACTGCCGACCAATACGAACTCTGCGAAGATGAATCGACAACGCTGCACGCCAACCCCTTAGCTGGCACAGGCAACTACACTTACAGCTGGTCGCCCTCTAACACATTGAGCAGTACCACCTCGCAGAACCCAATAGCCTCGCCGCCTTTGGGGTCTACCACATACACCTGCACCGTCAGCGACGGTCTGACTGTTCAGGAAGCCAATGTAACCATCGTCGTATATCCTAAGAAAGAGATTGACAACGATGCTGAGATTTGCTCAGGACACACCTATGACTTCTACGGACAAAGCCTAAGCACGTCAGGCATTTACCACCACACGCTGTACACCCAACATGGATGCGACAGCGTAGTCCATCTGCACCTCACCGTCAACCCGGTACAGGAGTCCGAGTTCACTTTAAATGGAATATGTGACAGCTACGAATGGGCTGGCGAAACCTACACCGTTAGCGGTGACGCCTACTATCATACCTTCACCAATGTACAAGGTTGCGACAGTATCGTCAACATGAAACTCCATCTGCAATACACTCCCGACCCCGTAGATATCTACCCCACCGAACCCGACAATGAGTTCCCCCACTGGGTCATCACCGCCACCGAATTCCAAATCAACTCCTACGAATTCGGCATTTACGAAGAGGGCCATCCTTATACCTGCCAATGGGATTCCATAACATGGAGTTTCGAATCGCCCAATGTCGAATGGTTGCTTGAGCCTGACACCACCACTATCCCTGTCGGAAAGAGATGTAGAATCTATGTGTTGAACTATCTGGAAGACACGGTTTGGGTAAGAGCCACCATTTACAACCAATGCGCCCCGCAAGGCATCGCACAACGCTATTGGTTTGTCTGCTCTTTCTACGGTGTAGACGACCAGCCAGAAGGCAAAGCCGACTTCAGCGTCATACCTAATCCCAACAACGGACAAATGACACTTCGTTTCGAGAAGCTCACTGGAAAGGTCGACATGAAGGTATACGACATGACAGGACACCTTATCGACCATTTCAGCACCTACAGCCTTGGAAAGCTGGAAACCTTACCCTACGACATGAATAGTCAAGCCGACGGCATCTATTTCTTCGTGGCGACAGGCAAGGAAGGAACCGTTGCGAAGAAAGTGGTGATTAGACAATGAAAAAAAGCGGTTTAAACCGCTTTTTTTCATTTTTCAGTCAATTTTGACGTTGGTTTGAGAAAAATTTCTATATTTGTCGGTTGATAATTAGGTCAACACCATCGAATTTCAATGAAGAATGATTATATAAATCTTTGAAAACAAACATATTAAACATACCTACTATGAACAGAATAGCAAAAATCTTCTGGGTGGCTTTGTTATTATTGGTAATGCCTTTAACGCAATATGCCCAACAGCCAGGCCAAATCAAACTGACTGACTACAACTTCCACAATCTCCCCACCATAGAAGAGCGTGTGTTTCTTCTTCACTCCATTCAGGAAAATGAGCTTTTTTCCTATCAACTCAGCAGGGAGGAAGGAAAAATTGACATTTTCGTTTCAGAGGATTACACCTGTGAAGACTCGAATGCCAACGCGGATTTTGACTTTTTCCTCGAAAACCTCTATGATGAATATGTGGCTTATTCCAACTTGGACAAGATGGAACGCGGCAGACTGTTCGTAGAATGGCGCTACCAACTTACCGACGATGTTTTTATCGCCATTAACGAAGACTTTTTCCACCAGCTTCGCAATCGCGACAACAGCACCTGCGATGGAGCCGATCCTTTCTGCACCGACAATGGTCTGTATCAATTCCCTGCTGGAACTAACGCTGGCAACTTGGGTGGTTCGCAGACCGTACCGTATTATTGTTCAGGTTTCGTCCGTCCTAATGGTGCCGGTAGTTCCAATTGCCTTTACACGACTCCTAACCCCGCTTTCTACTATATGCAAATCGACCAGCCTGGTAACTTGAACATCTACATGTATAGTACACCGAGCCATGACATTGATTTTGACTGCTGGGGACCTTTCAGCGACATCACTACTGCATGTAGTCAATTATCGTGCAGCAATATGGTGGACTGCAGCTATAGTGCCTCCGCCACTGAAAACTGCTACATCAATAATGCCCAATCCGGACAATATTACATCCTGCTGATTACCAACTATTCGAACCAGACCTGCAATATCTCTTTCTCGAATATTGGTACTGGAACCACTAACTGCGGCATTTTGCCTCCATTGGTCAACAACAGCGGCCCCTACTGCGTTGGAGAAACCATCAATCTAACCGCCAATGGTCAAGCTGGATCGTCTTATAGCTGGACTGGCCCAGGTAACTTCAGCTCGACCCAACAGAACCCTTCCCGTCCCAACTGCACCATGAATATGGCTGGTACTTATACCTGCACCATCTCAGTAGGTAGCGCCACCAACAGCGCCACCACAGAAGTAGTCATCTACCCCATGCCCACCGCCAACTTCAACTTCACTTCGGTTTGCGTAGGCAACGCCACTACCTTCACCAGCACCTCCACCACCAACCCTTCTGGACAGCAAATCAACAGCTACAACTGGAACTTCGGCGACGGACAAACGGGACAAGGTGCCAACACCACTCACACCTATGCCAATGCTGGTACCTATCAGGCCACCCTCACTGTGTCGACTGGAGGTCATTGCACCAGCCAAATCACCAAGACCGTTACCGTATATGACCTGCCGACCTGCAACTTCACCTATACCACAGTATGCCAAGGCACGGCAACACAATTCAATAGCACAGCGACTTCCCCGCAGGGCAACCCCATCACCAGCTACCAATGGAACTTCGGCGATGGACAAACGGGACAAGGACAAAGCGTAAGCCACACCTACGCCCAAGCCGGCACCTATCAAGTGACTCATACCGTGAACACCAGCGGCTCCTGCTCCAACCAAAGGATGCAGAACGTGCCTGTCAACGCACAGCCCTCTCCTACTGCATCGGCTACCCCCGCTACTATTATCTATGGTGGTACGGCTACCTTAACTGCTAACGCAGGCGGACAGGGTTCATACAACTTCCATTGGGAACCTGCCGACAAGGTAATCAACCCGAACAACCAAACCACACAGACCGTTCAGCTGTTTGAGACTACGACCTTCACCTGCACTGTCACCAATCCTCAAGGCAACTGCACAGGTTCCACTCAGATTACCGTAGCCATCGAAGGCTCCAACATGACTGCCACAGCTACAGCCGACCAAAACGTGCTGTGCGAAGGTGAGTCGACTACCCTCCACGCCCAACCCGCTGGCGGCACTGGCAACTACACCTACAGTTGGACCCCTGCCAACACGCTCAACAACGCCAACATCCAAAATCCTATAGCCACTCCACCCCTTGGCACCACCACCTACACCTGCCAAGTCAACGACGGCTACACCACCCAAAATGCCACCATCAGCATCACGGTGTATCCCCATGTGGAATCCGACATCAGCGCCAGCATCTGCCCTGATGATACCTACAACTTCTTCGGTAACGAACTCTCCCAAGAAGGTACCTACGACCACACTATCGAATCGCACTATGGATGCGACAGCACCATCCACCTGCACCTCTCTCACTATGAAACCTATGAAACGCCCATCACCAGACACTTCTGCCAAGGCGAGACCTATACTTTCTACGGTGACCAGCTCACCAGCTCCGGTATCTACTATCACACGCTGGACTCACAGCACGGTTGCGACAGCGTCATTAGACTCAACCTTGTCGAAGACCCAAGATACGAGTATTATTTGACGGAGTCCACTTGTGAAGGCGGTCCCGGCTTCCTGTTTGATGGACAATATTTGCAACCCCGCACCGAGCCGTATACCTTTACCTACAATACCATAGCGGGCTGCGACAGCATCTACCACATCCAAGTCGACGAGTCGGAATACAACTCCAAGAACTACAACGTGTCGATATGCGCTACGGAATACACCTGGCCCTCCAACGGACACACCTACTATGAAACCGGTGTCTACTTCGATACCCTGCAATTTGAAGGCTCATGCGACAGCACTCTCGTTTTGAATCTTGAGTTGAGACCCAGTTACAGCAACGAGGTGGTGACCACAAGCTGCGACACTTATGTTTGGAACAACGATCAATACAATGTTCACAACATGAGTTTTAATCATAGCACCACCTACACGCACCACTACACCAACGTCTATGGTTGCGAAAGTGAAGTAACCCTCTTCCTCACCATCAACGACCACGATGAGACCATCACACCAAAAGTAAGAGCTTGCGACGAATACTTCTGGGATCCTCAGGGGCATGAAATTATCTATTCCGACCACGAAGATCTGGTGTATAGGACTCCTTCCACGGCCGATGATCACTCCTATCACCGCACCTACAAGAACCAAGCAGGCTGCGACAGTTTGGTCTCCTGCAACATGGAGTTCGAATACACGCCGCAACCCACCGAGGTATACCCTGTTGATGCCAACAACACAACTCCCCACTGGGTTGTCACTGCCACCGACTTCCAAATCAACTCATACGACTTTGGCATCTATGAGGTGCTCCATCCTGCCACCTGCACATGGGATTCCATCGTATGGAAGTTCGAAAATTCTGATGTACGATGGATACTTGAACCCGACTTGTCCACCTCACCTGTTGGCAAGCGCTGCAAGATATACGTACTCGAGTATGTTGCAGACACCGTTTGGCTGGATGCCACAGTTTACAACGAATGCGCACCCGATGGAAAGAAAGAACGTTATTGGTTCATCAGTTCGTTCTATGGCGTTGAAGAGCAGCAGGAAAGCACAGCCGACTTCAGCGTGGTGCCCAACCCCAACAACGGAATGATGACGATTCACTTTGAAAAGCTCACTGGCAAGATTGACCTGAAAGTGTACGACATGACAGGCAACCTTATCGATCACCTTGACGCTTACAGCATCGGCGGGCCTGAGAAGATGCAATACAATATGAAGCATTGCGCCGAGGGTATCTACTTCTTCGTGGCCACGGGCAAGGAAGGCACTGTTGCCAAGAAAGTTGTCATTAAAAGATAATCAGCAATAACGTCAAGATGAAATCCTTCAGGACGCTTACGGTATTATTGGTCTGCATGTGCCTTAGTGCGCCAACAACATTGATGGCGCAAAACACCTCCACACAAGGCAAGGAGTTTTGGCTATCGTTCATGCAAAACGGATTCAGAAACCATCCGCAAGGCTACTGGATTACCACCCAAGTTCTCATCAGTGCGAAGCGCGATTGCACTGGTACCGTCAGCAATCCTTTGACAGGTTGGTCGCAGAACTTCAGCGTACGTGCCAACAACATCACGACTGTTGATATCCCTGAAGCGCAAGGCTATCATGGAGAAAGTGACTATGAAACAATCACTCAAAAAGCCATCAAGGTAGTCTCGTCAGACACCATCTCAGTGTATTGCACCAACATTGCCCACGTATCGTTTGATGCCTCCTTCGTTTTGCCTATCGGTAGCTTAGGCGATGAATACATGATTCAGAGCTATGACCAATCGACAGCCGGCAGCACGAATGACTATGTAACATACAACGAGACCAGTGCCTTTCTCATTGTTGCCACAGAAAACAACACCTCTATAGACATCACCCCTACATGCGCCACGTTGAGCGGACATCCGGCAGGCCAAACCTACAGCATCACCTTAAACGAAGGTGAGACCTATCAAGTGCGGTCTACCAGAACAGGAAGCCAACGCGACTTGAGCGGCACCCATATAGTAGCCTCCGACTGCAAGAAGATTGCTGTTTTCAATGGCAATACCTTGACATGCATCCCCATCAATATGGGCAATGGCTACGACCATGTGTTTGAGCAGGCCATGCCCTTACGCTCATGGGGCAAAAGGTTTGTGGTAACTTGTTCAAGAAACCGCAACCGCGATTTCATCAAGATTACCTCAAGTGCCGACAACAATACCATCACCAGAGACGGCGACGTATTGGTTACCCTGGGGGCAGGACAGTCTTATACCTTCGATATGGAGGAAGCTGAAAACTCCTGTTTTCTTCAAGCCGAACAGCCTTGCGCCGTCTATCTCTTCAACAACTCAAGTTACGACCAAAGCTGGTTAGGCGGTCTGGGTGACCCCTCCATGGTTTGGATTGCTCCCGTGGAACAACGCATCAACGAAGTCACTTTCTCCACCTTCGACAACGATAACATCAATATTGAAACGCATAGTGTCAACATCATCGTCAACACTGAAGACATTTCAAATGTATACTTTGACGGACAACAGATTTCCCCTCTGCTGTTCAGCCATGTGATTGGCAACAATGACTACAGCTATGTCCGCAAGGATATCACGCACGGTGTACACCACATCAGCTGCGCCAATGGTTTCAATGCACACGTATACGGTTTCGGAGATGCCAAAGGCTACGCCTATCTTGTAGGCTCGAATGCCAAAGACCTGAGCACCAACATCACCCTCAACGATTTGTCGGTCCAAGCAGGCGAATCGTTCCCCTACTGCGTTGAAGAGCCTGTCACCTTCTCTGCCGATGTCAACTTCCAAGATTACAATATCTTGTGGTATTTTGGCGACGGCGCCACCAGCACCGAAAATCCCACCACACACGTTTACCACGACAGACGACTTTACGAAGCCTACCTCTATGTGGAAACCGATGCTTCGGGTTGTCTTGCCGGCAACTCCGACACATTGAATTTCTTTGTTGACTTGACACAACAGTATATCACAGAAAGCGATGTCACATGCGCTGGTGAGCTGTATTCAGGACATGGTTTCAGCAATATCCTTATTAACAATGACACCATTCTGTCCCGCTTGCAGGACAACCCCGACAATCCCGAATGCAAGGATAGCCTGTTGCTCTACCTCACAGCACATCCTAAATACTACATACCCATCAATGATAGTCGCTGTTGGCGAGGCAATCCAGCCGTATATGATGACTATGGCTTCAGTTTCGAATACGATGCTCCCGGCATTTTCGAACGCACACTGGAACTTCAGACCACGCAAGGCTGTGACAGTATTATCAATTTGACGCTTACAGTGGATGACCAAATCACCTACGACTTCAGTCACTTTGAATGCAGCGGAAGCTATGTTTGGGACGGACGTGTCTACAACGAGGCTGGCGACTATTCCTATACCTACACCTCGGCAGGTGGTTGCGACAGCATTGCCACACTCCACCTTACCATGGGACAAATCAAACACCACGCCTTCGATACCATCTATTGCGGCACATTCGTTTGGGATGGCATAGAATACGATGCTACAGGCGATTACGACCACGTCTATACTGCTGCAAACGGTTGTGACAGCATTGTCACCTGCCACCTCCAGATAGGAGGTCTTGTTGAAGGAAGCACCACCACAACAGAAGCTTGCGACCAATATGAATGGGAAGGCTCAATCTTCACGGAATCGGGACCATACTCCGCTACCTACTCCACCTCATTGGGTTGTGATAGCATCGTTTACCTTAACCTTACCATCAACCTTTCGCCCCACCCCGTCGAGATTTCCCCAGTCTCCCCTGAGAATCTGTACCCTCACTGGGTCGTGACAGCGACTGAGTTCCAAATCAACTCCTATGACTTCCAATTATGGGATCAGTACAGCACCTGTGTTTGGGACTCCATACGTTGGGAGTTTGAGGATCCCAATATGCTTTGGCTCCTCGAACCAGACAGCACTACAAATCCCATAGGCAAGAAATGCAGAATGTATGTCCTTGATTATGTGGAAGACACTGTCTGGCTTAAAGCCACGGTCTATAACCAATGCAACCCGCAAGGCGTAGAACGCAGGTATTGGTTTATCTGCTCGTTCTACGGCATTGACGACTATGCGGACACCGATTCAGGAGCCTTTAATGTCGATGTGGTACCCAATCCCAACAACGGCGCCATGCGTATTTATCTGGGTGAAATGGAAGGCAGGGTCAACGTTGCCATATACGATATGCGAGGTCAGGCTGTTGACCGGTTCGACCTAACAACTATACCACAAAGTCCTGTAGAATACGATATGAGAAGCCAAAAGAGTGGTATATACTTCTTTGTTTTCAACCACAGCGGAAATGTAGTCACCAAAAAAGTCATCATAACAAAATAAATAACAACAGATTAAAAGATTCAATAAAAAATAACGTCAAAAGTTGGACGAATAAAATAAATCATTAATTTTGCAAGTTTAATAAAAAACGTAGTCAAGAAACCTCAAGAGACATCGACGATATGAAGAAACACCTTTTGCACACCGTTCTTTTCTTTGCAGGCATAACGCTCCTTACCTCCTGCCTCAAAGACGACCCAAAGAACAATTCCACCATATATTATGGATACCAGCAAATCCCGAACATCAACGAATATATGCCACAGAAACTTCTTAGGGCTATGGATTCATTGAATTGTTTGCATTACGGCGAAGAGCCGCCTAAGATTGAAGGTTGTTACCTCGCCGACAGCATCTATCGTTTTGCCGTCATCAAGGCTCCTGAAAGTCCTTGGACTATGGTTCCCTCTTTCCGTAACGGTGTCAAGAACTATTTTGAGTTCACTGAACAGCACAAAGGAATTGCAAAAATGAGATTCATGGAGCCTCATGGACTTCCCGGCAATCTTGACTATTATAACGAAAACTCAGAGAGCGACTCGACCTATTATTATTTAAGGAGCAATGAGTCCCGTTTTATCAACAGCGATATTGCACCTTATTATTTTTCCACCGACCAATACACAATCTCAGACTTCCGCAATGTTTACATTATTGGAGATGCACCCTATTTCACGGCTTATTATTATGAAATCCGTGATATGAACCAGCACTTCCTACCCATGAACGCTGTTATCGTCTCAGGTCGTTTGGACAAGGAAATCACTATAGTCACCGATACCGTCAGCCATACGGTCGACACGATTCAGTCTTCTGTTTTGAAAGATTTGGTGTGGGGTTGCGAAACTATGATGTATTACACAGAATCCCACATACTCGACATCTTTATCCAAACAGGTCGACAGCCCACTCCTAGTGATCTTACCATTTCAAGAAACCTTCGTCCTGCTAAAACAGTCGAAAACTAATTCACAGAAAAACAGCACAAGACTACTTACGAAGCATGAAAAAGTCAAGCATTATTCTCCTCATAGCCATCTTCCTTGGAGGCCATTCGGCAATAGCCCAATTCAACAAGCCGTTGCAATCAAGCAGTAACAAGCTCTATTCGAGCCAAGCCAAATACAATATTGGCCTTATTGGAGGTGCCACTTCCACCCACTGGTTGCACATGGGCGGGACAAATACTCCCTACAAATCGCCTATCAATTTAGGTATCACGGGGGGTCTCGTCTTTGAAAAGATGCTGAAAAATGATTTGAGCCTCGGTATTGAAGCCCTTTATTCCATGCGTAGCACACAACTGAATTACTACGTCATCAACTTCCCCATAGACTTCAATGTCAATCAGGATTTCTACCGTCAGCTGGATGTTTCCTATACCGAAGTGAATGTCCAAGTCCCATTGACCTACTATTTCGGACAGCCCAACAGCAACATCAGGCCTTTTGTGTTTGCTGCACCGCGCTTCACTCTTCCCCTTTCGGGTAAACTGATGTGGCAAAAGACACAGGTTGAAGGATACGGCACTTCGGACCAGCATCTTGTCAATGGAACTTTAGAGATGGACACGGTGACTATGAATGGACAGAATATGCGTCCCTGGAATGCAGGTCTTGTGGCAGGCGTGGGCGTATTGTTCAAAATCAACTTCCCCAACTACTATCTTCTCATCAAGGCTGACGCATCTGCACACTCCACAGTGGTCAACTCGTTCTCACATGATGAAATCACTGGTGACTCGCAAAACGTCATCGGTGCCAGCTACATCGACCCCTATCTGATGAGTTATCGTTTCAACACCGATTTCACAGCGAGAATCACGCTCTTGTTCCCTCTGAAGAAGCAACTGAAGGGTGCTTGCATGAAATGGGGTGAATATGATTGATTTGAACATTTGAAGTTGAGATTTGAGATATAAGAGGCGCAAGGTTTGCGTCTCTTTTCCCATAAAAATAAGGAGCAATCATTCTAATCAAAATATCAACAATATGAAAAAAACAGTACTAACCTTCCTTGCCATAGCGATGCTTGCCCTGATGGGCAACTATGCCATGGCACAAACCTTCGACTATCCCGTGAAGGGGAAGCAAGGCTTCAACCTGACGGAGAAGACCCGTGACGGGCTGCACATCAGCTACAGTGTGGGCCAAGTCACTCTGGACCAGCTTAACTATCGCGGCGAAGAGATGAGCGAAGTGAGCATCAAAGCCATCGCCATCCCCAACGATGCGGGCAAACCCAACCTCCCCTCCGACAGCCGTATGCTGGCTATCCCACAGGGAGCCACTGCCACACTTCACGTGGTGAGCTTCGAAACCGAGACCCTTCACAACGTCAACATCGCCCCTGCCCTCCGCATCCAGTCGGAGAACGAGGAGCCTGACATGAACTACGTGAAGGACCTGACCGTCTACAACAAGGATGCCTTCTACCCTGCCGAGCCTTTCGTGATGGGTAGTTCCTACATCCGTGGCGTGGATGCCGCTACCGTGTCCATCTGCCCCTTCCAGTACAACCCCGTCACCAAGGACTTGGTTGTCTACACCAACGTCGAGTTGGCAGTCACTTACGAGGGCGGTAACGGACATTTCGGTGAAGACCGTCTGCGTTCCCCCTATTGGGACCCCATCCTCGCTGCCGAACTGCTGAACTACGACCAGTTGCCTGTGATCAACTATGAAGCCCGTATGCAGGAATGGCTTCGCGGCGACAATGATGGTGCCGAATACCTCATCATCACCCCCAACAATGACGCCTGGGCCGAATATGCCAAACAACTGAAGGACTACCGTGCCCGCCAGGGTATCATTACCGAAGTGTATCGCCTTGATGAAATGCCCGCCAACACCACCGACCAGATGAAGGCTTGGTTCCACAATGCCTACAACACTTGGGAGATTGCCCCTGTGGCAGTATGTCTGCTGGGCGACCACGGCACCAACATGGGCCAGTATATCCCCGCCGAGAGTGTTCCGCACCCTTACGGTAGCTGCATCACCGACAACCGCTACGCTGACGCAGTAGGTAACGACAATCTGCCTGATATGGTGTTCTCCCGCCTGATTGCTGAGACCCCCGACCAACTCCCTGTCTTCGTCGGCAAGCAACTCGAATATGAATACACCAACCCCAACTTGGATCCTGACTTCTACACCCGCCCCATCACTGCATTGGGCTGGCAGACGGAGCGTTGGTTCCAGATTTGCTCTGAAGTGTTTGGCGGTTATATGCGCAACCACGGTTACAACCCGAACCGTATCAACTGCATCTACAGCGGCACGCCTGGCAACAGCTGGTCGAGCAACCAAAACACCAACATGGTGGTCAACTACTTTGGTCCCAGTGGTGTAGGCTACATTCCTCAGACCCCGAGCGAACTCGGTGGCTGGAGCGGTGGCACTCCTGAACAGGTGGTACAAGCCGTCAACCAAGGCTCTTTCTGGCTGCAACACCGTGACCACGGTCTGGAAGAAGGCTGGGGCGAACCCGCAGTGCGCAACAGCCACGTGTATCAGATGAACAACGTCGGCAAGATGCCTTTCGTGATGTCCATCAACTGCCTCACGGGTAAGTACAACTATAATTCAGAGTGTTTCTGCGAGGCTTGGATGCGCCGCACCTACAACGGCGAGAATGCCGGTGCAGTGGGTGTGCTCTGCCCCACTGAGACCTCCTACTCCTTCGTCAACGATGCTTTCGTGTGGGGTGTGTACGACCTCTTCGACGGCGACTTTATGCCCGACTACGGTCCGTATGCTGCCAATACGGGCAACTGGATGCCTGCTTTCGGCAATGTGGCAGGCAAGTACTTCCTTGCCCAAAGCTCATGGCCCTACAACACTGACGACAAGGACATCACCTATACCATGTTCACTGCCCACTGCGACGCCTTCCTCCGTATCTACACCCAAGTGCCACAGGTTATGGATGTCACCCATCCGGAAGTCATCCTTGCCGGCGTGGGCGAAGCCACTATCACAGCCCCAGCAGGCTGCATGATTAGCTTGGTGAAGGAAAATGCCGATGGTGAATGGGAAATCCTCGCCGTTGCCGAAGCCACTGGCGACCCGCAAACCATCGAGTTTGCCGCCCAAGTGCCTCCCACTGAAATCAACCTCGTTGTGACGGGACAGAACTACCTGCGTTATGAGGCTGTCATGGGTGTCATCCCCGCCGACGGCCCCTACATCGTTTACGACAACAAGGTCATCCACGACCAGAACAACAATGCCCAACTCGACTTTGGCGAAGCTATCGACCTCGACATCACCCTGAAGAACGTCGGCAGCGACCCGATGGAGGCTTTCGAGGCTGTGTTAGAGACCGAATCGGAATACATCACCATCACCAACGGCACGGCACAATATGAGAGCATGGATCCCAACGCCTTGCAGACCGTGATGAATGCCTTCTCATTCACTGTGGCTGACAATGTCCCCGACAACACAAGCAACCGCTTCACCATCACTGTCACCAATGGCGACGATGCCTATGTCAGCAATATTGCCATCAAAGCCTATGCCCCCGTCTTCGACCTTGGCGACTTGGGTATTACTGAAATCGAGGGCAACGGCAACGGACGCCTGGATGCAGGCGAAACCGCCACGCTGACCTTCCCCATCGAGAACAGAGGACACGCCGATGCAGCTGCCACCCTCGCCACCTTGCAAATGCTTTCGCCCTATATCCTCGTCGAGGAAAACACCGTCAACTTTGAGGGTTTTGGTGCCAGTGAAACCCAAACCGCCAGCTTCAATATCTCCATCGATGAAAGCACGCCCCTTGGCTATTGCTGTCCTATGGTGCTGAATGTCACTTCGGGACAATACAGCGCACAGAGCGACTATATCGTGAAAGTCGGTCTCATCCTCGAGGACTTTGAAACCGGCACGCTTGGCGAAAACTGGAGCAATGACGGCACTCATCCCTGGCGCATCGACACTCAAGACCCCTACGATGGAATCTACTGTGTGAAGAGCGGTGGCGCTGGTGTCAACAATGTCACCTCCAACCTGACCCTGACCCACGAGGCAGGCAGCAACGACACCATCTCCTTCTATTATAAGGTGTCGTCGGAAAGCAGCTTCGACAAGCTGCACTTCTATGTCGACAACGCGGAGAGAGGCGTTTGGTCGGGCAACATCGGCTGGACCAAAGCCTCATACACCGTGACTGCTGGCAGACACACCTACAAGTGGAGCTACACCAAGGACGGCAGCGTCAACACCGGCAGCGACTGCGCATGGATTGACTACATCAGTCTGCCCGCAGAACGTATCATGGCTGGCACCGCAGGTTACGACGTGACCGTTTGCGAAGGCAACGAGGCACAAATCGTAGGCTACGCCATCCATTACGACAATATTCAGTGGACCACCTCCGGCGACGGCACCTTCGATGATGCCACCATCGCCACGCCTATCTACACGCCCGGTGCCCAAGACATTGCCAATGGTTCCGCCACGCTGACCATCACCATCAACGGCAACGGCGAGACGATTACCGACGAGATGACGGTTACTATCGTCGAGGCGGTACGGATCGAGAACGCCCTTGTTGATGTCAACTATTGCGCCACAGATGCACCTCAGCCCATCGCAGTAAGCATCACTGGCGACTATATCTCCTTCCAATGGCTCACCGATGGCGACGGCACCTTTGAAGATGCCACTGCTTTGGAAACCACCTATACGCCAGGCCTTAACGACCTCAACAATGGTGTCAATTTGACTGCCTTTGCTGTTTCACCTGGCTGCGGTTCAGTCAACTACGTGTATCCTTTCGAGATGAACCCAATGCCGAGTTTCGAAATGGGTATTATTCCTCCTTGCGTCTTCGCGTATTGTCAAGGCCAAGACATCGAATTCCCCGCTCCTGTGGAATTCTCTGGCTTCATTGACGGACAAATGACCATTGTAATTAACGATGAAAGCTACACAGTGTTGGAGGATGAACCTTTCCTGCTGCCTACCGCCACACTTGAACCTGGCTCACACAGCTTGAACATCCAACGTCTGAGCAACGGTCTGTGTGAAACTGACCTCGATTATTCGTTTAGTTTCGATATTATGGAAAATCCGAGTCTCACAGTGAATGAGACTTCCTACGAAATCTGTGAAGGCGAAAGCGTCGACATCATCCTTAACGCTACTGGCGGTATCCCCAACTATCCTGAAGCTTATAACTTTACCGTTAGCGGGGAAGGCATTGATCCTTTTGTTATCAGCGGCGAAAACTACACTTTGACACTGACACCGGAAGAGAGCACCAACATTCATCTGACTGGAATTGTTCTGACCAACCCCAACTGCGGTGGTGATTGTTCAACCGACTTAGACATTACGATTAGCATCACTGTGAATCCTGTTGCTGACCAGCCCGAAATCAGTGGCGACAACGAGCTTGACGTTCGCATCACCCCGACAACGACCTACACCGTTGCCAATGACGTGGAGGTCGGCTTCAGCATCGAGCCTGAAGAGGCCGGAACGCTGACACCTGCCAACGACGGCAAGTCGGTGTTGGTCACTTGGAGCGAAACCTACAAAGGCGATGTCGCCCTGACTGCTGCACCTACTACGGAATGTAACAACGGTGCTGGCACGTTCAACATCACCGTGAAGAACTCCACCGACGTGAACGAGTTTGGCGTGAATGCTGCTATCTATCCCAACCCGACCAACGGCAACGTCACCATCGAGGCTGAGGGTATGCAACGCCTCACTGTGGTGAATGAACTGGGTCAGGTGGTGTATGATGCCGAAGTGAGCAGCAACAGCGAGACTTTGAACATGAGCCAGTTCGGTGTGGGTGTGTTCACGGTTCGCATCTATACCCACGAAGGCATTGGCGTGAAGCGTGTCAACGTGATTCGTTAATCGCCTTATTCATAAAGCATTAAGTAAGCGGCTGGCCTGTATAGACCAGCCGCTTTTCATATCGTATACTAACCCTATAAATCTTAGTATACTATCTCTACTAAACTTAGTATACTAAGTTACCCCAACTTAGTATACTAACTTTACCCAACTTAGTATACTAACTTTACCCAACTTAGTATACTAACTTTATCCAACTTAGTATACTAACTTTACCTAACTTAGTATACTAACTTTACCTAACTTAGTATACTAACTTATATAGAAAAGGTATACCTTTTTACACTAAAAAGGTATAGGTTTTTATACTAAAAAGGTATACATTTTTTCTGCCCCATAAAAACCAAGCGGAGCCGCCATCAGGCAGCTCCGCTTTTCATTACAAGGATATGAAAAAGTGATTTACTATCGTCGTTAGTCCCCAAGACGTTTCACCCTGCTGACACCCACCTTGTCGCCTTCCACGACAGGGTTGCCATAGTAACCGATGTCGCCTGAGCCAAAGATGCCGTAGGTAAGCTTGCCCCTGACCCGAGCCTTGATATCGCCCGAGCCTGCAATGTTGGCTTCAAGATTCACGATGTCGCACAAAAGGACGATGTCGCCCGAGCCGGCCACGCTGGCCTCAGCCTCACGTACCGTGCCGCTGTCCACCTTCAGGTCGCCTGAGCCAGCCACGTTAGCATCCAGTTGGTCGGCCTCCAAGGCATCGCAGGCAATATCACCCGAACCAGCTACATTCAATTCAAGGTCTCCAACGATGAGAGGCTCCTTGAAGTAAACGTCACCTGAGCCAGCCACGTTGACTTCCAAATCCTCAGTTTCCATCCGACTGAGCACATTCAGCGTACCGCTGCCCGCAAGGTTGATTCCCTCCAAACTCGGTGCCGTCACATCAATGACAAACTCCGTAGCACGCAGGCTGACGTTTTTATGTTCGTCCTGCTTTTTCAGAATCAAGTCATGGCCATTCACTTTGATGTCAAGGTATTCCAAAATGTTTTCGTCCACACGGACACGGCAGGTATAGTCATTGGAAACGGTGAAGTTGACCGTCGCGGAAAGCGAAGTGGAGATTTCATCGAAATCTGTCACCTCAAAATTCTGGGTCACAATAGTGCCATTGCCCTTGATGGTTTTGCCGCCAAGCGTTTCCCCGTCCAAATGAATAGAACACGACATAAGAGCCAAGCAGAGGATGGCTGCTGCATTGATTAAGATGTTTCTTTTCATGATGTTGAGTTTTAATTGTTGTTTCAGCAGTAATACGGACTTGCCTCGAAAAAGTTACAGCTCGTATGAACTTTTTATTTCGTCCAGGCCGATGTCCAAGAGCTTCATCTTCTTGACCAAATCGGGCAATTCCTTTTCAATGAACTCCTTTCGCATCTGCTTGAGGACGATGTCCTTGGCCTCAGCGGAGATGAAATAGCCGATGCCGCGTTTGTTGTAGATGATGCCTGCATTCGTCATGGTTTCGTAGGAGCGCATGATGGTGTTGGGGTTCACTCCGAGTTGGATGCCGTAGTCGCGCACCGAGAGGATACGGTCATCGGCCTTCAGCTCGCCTCGCAGAATCTGCTCATACAGTTGCGAACAAATCTGCAAGTATATGGGTTTGTGTGCATTGAATTCCATGGCTTAGTATTTTTGGGTTTGGATTTTACGATAGGTGAAGTAGAGCAGCACTGCCGTGGTGACGATACCGATAATCATGCCCCAAACCGTGGCATTGTGACAAAGACGGACCATTTCACCGGTAGGATAATCTGAAAGGCCCTCTAACCACTGTTCCATACGGTCAGAATTGGCGAACATGGTCGCGCCAAAAATCGTAGAAAGCAAATAACCAATGCCAAGATAACAGGCGAAGGTCTTACCAGCCTTGTGCTTTTTGAAAAGCATATTGCCGAGCATGAAAATCGCTGCCCATTGAATGATGCCCATATATAATGATGTGCGCATCACACCGATGGGGAACACATCGCCAAAAGAGAGTTCCATATCGCCTGCTTGTACCCCTCCTTCTGAATTGTCTATCATGTGAACAATATCATTGATAGTATGGAGATGTATCGGCTTCTCGAAACCACCGAAGGGGAATAGCGACAGCAGCGTGTCAACGAGATAGCCGCCAAAGAAAACGACGACAGGCGTCACGATGGCGCAGTAAAGGAACATGCAGATGAACTTCTCCAACGAAGAAGCGGGCAGCATGGCAAAAGCCACACCCTCACGCGAAAGGTTGGCCTTACCATAAGCCTTTTCCGGTACCATCATCATGGCCAAAGCCGTCCAAGTGCATAGCATACCAAAGCGAAACGTTGTTTCGGATGACGAGCCGAAAAGCAGGTTGAAAATCCAGAAGATGGCGTTCAGGCAGCAGACCACAATGAGGTTTGTGCCGAAGTTGCGGATATACATCTTGCCGTCCTTCAGCAAGAGGTTCTTGAAACGATTGAAATTGAATGTATTATTCATGGTTAGTATTTTTGGGTTTTGATTTTACGATAAGTTAGGATATAGAACACGATGGCCATGACAAACATGAAAGTATCATTAAGCCATATCAAGATCACCGGGCTGGTCAGGTCGAGCTCCCAGCGAATGTACTTTTCAAAAAAGCCGAACAATTGAAGAATCATCGTCACAGCAAAGATGATGAGCATCCCCCATGCGAGGGTCTTTCCTGCCTTGCGTTTCTTGAAAACCATGTTGCCCAACAGGAAGATGGAAGAAATTAGTATGATAGCACAGGCAACGGTGATGATGAACAGTCCCAACTTGGATTTCGGCAGCGCATCATATTCAATGAATCCACCGAAAGGCAATAGGGTGAGGAGACTGTCAATAGCCCAACTACCCAACCCGACAATCAACGGGGTGAGTACAGAGCAGTAAAGCACCATGCTGAGGAATTTCTCAAGGTTGGTGGCAGGCAACATAGCGAAGCTCACCCCTTCACGCGAAAGATTGGCTTTACCATAGACCTTGGAAGGCACAACCAACAGCACGGAGAAGACCAAACCAGCAATAATGGAGGCTCTTGTGTCATTGTCCATCTTGATGTCGAAGATGAGCGTCACTATCCAGAACAAGATCGGAATGCAGCTCCACACAATCAAGGAGATACCGAAATTGCGGAAATAGTTCCTCCAGTCCTTCGCCAGCACCTGATCAAAGCGTTTGAAATCAAAGGTGTTACTCATGGTCCAGTCCTTTCTCAGCCAAAGATTTGTTTGATGGTTTCCTTGTTTTTCATGACGGTGTTAAACAGCACATCGATGCTCACCTTGCTGTCGAGGCCTTCGGGATTGCGGGTCACGTTGACATAGCCACCAGGAATCATCTCGCTGTAAAGGGCGGTGTCATCCTTCTCCATGCCGTAGTCGAAATACAGTTTGTCAGTAATCTCACGGAACGAAGCCTTCAGCAGCACCTCGTCGTGGTCGAGGATGATGATGGGGTCGATGAGGTTTTCCACGTCCTTCACTTGGTGAGTGGAGATGATGATGGTGCGGTTGTCGTTGGCATGCTTGGCAATCACCTGACGGAAGAGCGTCTTCGAAGGAATATCGAGACCATTCGTAGGTTCGTCCAAAAGCAGGTAGTCCGTGTTGAGGGCTAAAGCCGTCGAAATCAGGCACTTTTTCTGCTGACCGAAGGACATCTCACCGTACTTGCGATTGGGGTCAACCTCCATTTCCTTGCAGAGTTGGAAGAAAAGGCTTTCGTCGTAGTTAGGGTAAAACACACCCAACTCTCTTACATTATTAATAGGAGTGCCCTCCGGGATGGCAAAGTCCTCGGAGATGAAGTAAATCTTTTGAAGCGATTCAGGCAGACGGTTGAAAGGCGCAATGCCATCCACGTCGCAAGTGCCGGCGGTGGGCTTCTGCAAGCCGCTGATGAGTTTCAGCAGGGAGGTCTTCCCCACTCCGTTTTCGCCCAGCAGCCCGTAGATATTACCCTTCTCGAAGCTGAGGCTGATGTTTCTGAAGACTGGTTGCGTCTTGTAACCAAAGTCTAAGTTACTGATTGTAATCATGTTGTTGTATTTTGTTGTAGTGTATTAGTTGAATAGAACACTGCAAAAGTACAACTAATTTCATTACTGTCAAGAAAAAAGTGAGATTTTTTCGTTTTTTTTTGTCTTTTGGGGATTGCTTCGCAAGAAATCCAAGGAAAATCAAATAAAAAATCCATTGAAAATCAAAGCAATAGATTTTATAAGGTTTTTACTTAGATTTTTGAAAGATTTCTTGTCCTTCAGGACAATCCCATAATCTTATTGTAATGGCAAATCAAAATCCTCTCCGCGTCCTTGGTATGCAGATGCATCGCTCCACCGAGACAGTTCTTAAACACCTTACAATTGGCGCATTGTCCCGTCTTCATCCATTGGCGGTCACGGAAGGGTTGGAAACGGTTTTCCCAGACATCGAGAAAGTTGTCTTTGTAAATATTGCCTTGCGCAAAGCGTCGGTCGATATTAGGACAAGCGGAAATAGAGCCGTCAATCAGGATGGAGCCAACGGTGATACCTGCACGGCAGAAATAGAACCAGTCGCGGACCTTGCGCTCGTAAGGACCGACGTAGGCCTCACAGCTGAATTTCGCATCAATCTTCCCCTCCTTGCGAGTTGCGACGATAAAATCCATCAGTTGTCGGAACTGTTCATCCGTGAGTTGCAAACTCTGGTCGGTGGCAGCGCGACCAATCGGGTCAATGGTGAACAATCGCCAAGCCTTTACCTTACGCTCAATGAGCAACTGTTTCATCGCCTCCAGCTCGCCAAAGTTCATCGGACTGACACAGGTCACAATGTCGTAAGTCGGAAGCCGTTTCTCATTGGCGATTAAGTCAATGGCACGGAGGGCATGGTCAAAGCTGCCTTGACGTTTGCGGAAAGCATCATGTGTGTCGCGCAGTCCGTCGAGGCTGATGGTAATGCTACACATCCCCGCATCCATCAGTTTCTTGTGCATGGCCTCATCGTAGGCATAGCCGTTGCTGACAATGCCCCAAGGGAAGCCGTGCTGCCGCAGTTGTCGCCCGCAGTCGGGCAGGTCGGGTCGCACCAAAGGCTCGCCTCCCGTGATGACCACCAACACCGAATTGCGTTCAAACTTGGTTTCCAAGGGTTGGATAGCTTTCAGGAAATCCTCGAAAGGCATGTCCTTGTAGCGTGATGAAGCCAAGCAGTCCGATCCGCAATGCTGACAGTTGAGGTTACAGCGTTGCGTACACTCCCAGAAGAGGTAGTTCAACTCATGGAGCTGGGTTTCCTTGTGGCGAAACCAATTATGAAAGGCTTGGAGCATCATGACTCACTTCTTGAGTTCCCTTATCCAAAACTTGACTCCAATTCATGTCATCCGGTGGTCCATACTTTTTCGAACAGGCAAACATCATCGCCAAGATAGTAATGCCCGAAAACATCGCCATGCGACGGAGCCATTTATATAAGGAGTGCTTTTTCATTGAAATAAGGATTTATTGATTGCTCACTAACCTGATTTTCAAACCAGTGAGGTCTGTATCAGAGGAAACCAGCGTATCAAAAGGCAGATAGTTCTCTTCCTCATCCTCAACTTCAATGGATAGCGAGGAAACCCTATTGATGTTCCCCCATTGCCGCATCTCGAAGTATCCGTTTTCATCCGATTCTCCAAAGTCATGGCAACCCGACCAGCCATCAGAATGAAACACATGCAAATGGATGCCTTGCAAAGGCTGGCCATTAGCTTTGTCGGTCACATAACCGCTAATGTGGATTTCCACACTGTCCTCAAGATTCTTAGGCACACCATAGCAAGCTTGCATGATGAACATCACCGTTGTGAGTGCCGAGGCTTTCATCAGCCCCCTTAACCATTTGTATATTTTCATGGCGATAGTTGTTTGTGTTTGTTGTCGCAAAAGTATTTTCTCACTTCTTGATACTTAAAATCACACCCAAGGCCACGCCAAGGAAAGCGGCGAACAGCACCTGAAGCGTAGGAGGCAACAAGAAGGTGATGGTGTGCATAGGATACCAAAACAGCGGAATGGTCTTGGCGAAGACAAAGCCATACTGTATATCCCAGTTGATTTTATGGCTCATCTTGTCTTGAATATTCAGGGGATGGCTGAAAAAGCCTTTCAGCGTTCCACCTGTCTCAGCGATATGGATGTCAGTAATCTTGTGAAAGGTCATGAAGACCGGCGCAAACAAAGTGTTCATCAGCACACTGACACAGAGTGCAACAAAGAACTTGCCCCAACTCAAGTCGCTGGTGAACCATTCAGCAGCCTTGCCGTTGAGATGGAAACCACCATCAAGCAGTTTCACCGTACCCGTCTTGAATATAGTCATAGCGGAAGCTATTACTACACCCAATACGCCCCAAATCAGCAGTTTGGGCAACAAGCCGAAGCCTTGTTTGATATACACACCCTCACGGATACGCAAGGCGAGCATTTCGCCAAAGGTGCCGAGAATGGCAAATTTGAAGAAACTCATCAGCAGGCCATGATTGGCAGTAGTCGTGTTGAACCATTCCCATGCGCCAGGGATGAAAGCAAAGCCGCAGATAACGGCTGCCACAATAACGATAGTGATAAAATCGGATTTTTTCATATTCTATTGGATTATAATTCGTTGCATAATAGTACCCACACGCAGCAGATAGATTCCAGCCGGCAGGTCAAAAGTCATCGGGAGGAGATTCCTGCCCGGCATGATAAAACCATCTTCTGCAAAGACACGCCGTCCCATAACATCATAGATTTCTATCGGAACGATAACGCGATTGTCCATAGTCAAACTAATAGTAAAGGAACCATTGTTAGGATTGGGATAAACTCCGACATTACCTAACTCATGTTCAACAGGGCCAAATATTTCCCTAATCTCATGATCGAAAGCACTGAATCGTTTGATGAAAAACGCTTCGGTACTGTCCATGTCCGACTGCCAGCGCTGCATATTCTTCGGGAACCCGAACCGATTCGACTGTTGTAACACCTCTTCCTCCACCTGATGCCGATAGTCGTCCCATAGTTGCTTCATTGGATTATAATGGAAAACGCTCGCTTTCAATTCCAAATACCGTTCATAAAACAGCCTTACAAAACTGTCACTTTCAAGTAACTTAATGATTACCATGCTACTGTTTCCCACATGGGTCGCATTGTCAAGCGATTGATAATACCAACGGGTAAAGCAACCATCGCCATCGAAGAACATCATCCTAAAAGGCTCGCCGTTGCGAGCCTGCCATTGCAGGACATTGTTTTGGGGCCAGTCAAGATTGGCGCTATAGGTCTCCAAGAGGAAATAGTCGATAAAACTATGCATATCCATACGCGAGAAAGCGTATGCAGAATCGGCAGGTTGATTGAGGTCTGCGTTTTCAAGCCAATTGCGAAACCGCCACCAGTCCATACCATCACCATGGGACGTCACACCCCAATATTTAATAATGTTGACCTCATCGAGATCCACATCATAGTGGTCTTTAAGATATCGCTCGTCGGGAGACTCTTCAAGGGTATAAATGCCCCAATATTCACCATTGATAAACACTACAACCTGACGGACACCCAGCCCGTCAATATCCATCTTGGCTGCTACACATTGCGAAAGAAATTCCTGACCGCCTGTTTGCAACCAGTTGCTGCAACGGAAAGGATGTAGATTAAGCCGCTTGAAACTGGAGATAGAGGTAGTCTCAAAAAAAGCATGATTGAAACGTTTCTGTCCATACTCCTCTCTAGCATAGAGCCTCATCCCCTTCTGTTGGAACCATCGAGAAGCGCCTCCGTGGGTACGAAGTCCGCATTGTTGATTGATCCCGTGGTTGTCTGTTTCATAAAACTCCACATTGACCTGCCGTTCCCATTCCCTCCCGGTCATGTTATAATTCCCTGAGCCTGTGGTATCAGCAGGATTATAATTGACTCCTGGGATGAAAATGCCCGTCTCATAATCAAATAAATCCAAGGAATCGGCAGCGATGGAAAGTACGGACAGACCATGCAAGTCGCAACCCAAGGACTTGATACAATAGGTTTGGGTCACCACAGGGCTCATGCAAACACCATTATCATCAAACGCAGCAGCACGGATAACAATAGCATGCTCTACCTCCTCAACAACATGATAAATCGAAGGGATGCAGTTGACAATAGTATAAATATCTGACTTCGAGAAAAATGACTCATCAAGGAGCAAAGGCTGTGTATAGCGCGTCGACGCCATCGAAGGACGGCTGCCATTGGTTGTATATCGGATAGTATAATCCGTATCGCAACGCAACTCAAGGCTGAAACTGCTATTGTAGAAACCGCCCGCTTTTGAAAACACAACCTCTTGACCCTGAGCCTGCAGCACAAATAGCAAAACCATCAGCAACGCTATGTGCGACTTACTGCTCACGGTTCCAATTTCGCTTTTTGTCTTGTTCCTTGTTTTGCCAATACCTACCCAACAGACAGAGCAGGCATAATCCACACAAAATACCGCCAAGGACGAAGCCGGTTTGGTCTTCGCCCTTAGCGATATAAAGGTAAATGCCGAAGCCGAACATGGCCAAATCCACAATAACGCTGAGGATGTAGCCAATAGTACGGCTGGTTTTGTCGGTCTTCTTCAGCAAATAGTTGTCCAATAAAAAGGTGACGACAACCAATGCTGCGTAAACCAAGTAGTATGTTGCTTTTTCAGTAATCATTTCTCAATTCGGATACGTGCATCCACAGCGGTCACATAACGCGGGTTGCCCAGCAATGGGTTGAGATCCATCTCGGCAATCTCGGGAGCAGCCTGCACCAAGGCACTCACACGCACCACCTGCTCGGCATAGAGGTCGAGATTAACGCCAGCCTGACCACGCACGCCTTCCAGAATCTTATAGCCCTTGAGGTTCCTGAGCTTTTCGAGCACCTCATCCTTGCTGACGGGCACCAGCACACTCTCCACGTCCTTCAGCACCTCGATGAAGATGCCGCCCAAGCCGAAGAACACCTGATGGCCGAACTTCGGGTCGCGCATGGCACCGACATACACCTCAATACCGTCGAGCATGGGATACATCTCCACTGCGTAGGTGTCCTTGATGGCCATGAGACGGTCGAACTCCTTGCCTACCGTTTCGAGATCCTTCACACCGAGGGTGACACCACCCACATCACTCTTGTGCAACGGGCCGACGACCTTCATCACCAACGGAACATCTTTCGAGCAGCCGACTTCTTGGGCGAAGGCCAAAGCATCCTCTTTCTTGTTCACCTCCACGCTCTTTTTGCGGCTGATACCGGCTGCATCAAGCAGTTCATTATAGTCAGCCATTTCAAGGTAACCATCCTTGCAGCGGTTAATGGTTTTGCGGATGCGCACAACATCGATTTTGGGTTGGTCGGCCACATCACCTTCCTTAATGTAGGCTGCAATCTCTTTCATGCCCACCAAACTGGCGGCACGCAAACGTTTAGCACCAGACACGACACAATAGCCTTTATCCATAGGACTTACGGTAATCGGGGTGAGCATACCCCACTCGCGTATGGACTCAGCCACCTCGGCCACCTCAGCCTGATCGGGCTCGTCGGTGGGAGGCACCATAATCTGGTCGATAGGCAGGTTCTCGATATTGTCCATCTTAGGTTTGGGAGTATTATAGACTTTGCAGATAGCATTGCCAAGCACGCATTCCTCGGGGAAGTTGATGTGTCCCTTGGCGATGAAATCCTCAATCTCTTGCTTCACATTGATGATGGAAGGCAGCACGGGGAAGATGGGCTTCTTGCAGGTGCGCATCTTCTCGTCAAGCAAATCATAAACTTCCTTGTTCGAGAAGAGTCCGGGCGAGCCGAAAATGACGACGGAGAAGTCAATGTCAGTGTAGTCATTCTCCACCGTATCAAGAATATAGCCCAGTTGTTCGGCGGTGCCAGTGGCAAGGAAATCGATGGGATTGCCTACCGAGGAGCCTGCGAAGAGTTTCTCCAAAAGGGCTTTGCTAGCAGGGTGATCCTTGAGTGAAGGCACCTCCATGCCACCGTTGGAGAGCACGTCAGTAAGCATCACAGCGGGGCCACCCGCGTGGGTCACCACGGCGCAGCGTTTGCCTTTGATTTCGGGGTGCATGAAAACGCCACAGACAGTGGTCAACTCCTGACGGTTTTGGCAGCGGACAATGCCTGCCTTGCGGAACAGGGCATCGACAGCGGCATCATTGGTGGCCAATGCTCCAGTATGCGAAGATGCGGCACGTGAACCGGCAGCACTGCCACCACTCTTGATAGCGGCGATGTGGCAACCCTTATTGATAAGATTGCGACTATGCTTGAGCAAACGCTGCGGGTCGCCGATCTTCTCCATATAAAGCATAATGACTCGGCTCGATTTCTCCGGGTCGAAAGTCTCGTCAAGGTGTTCCAGCACGTCTTCGATACCCAGTTGTGCTGAGTTACCTACTGCCCAAACACTGTTGAACTTCAATCCGTTACTGATACCATATTCTTTGATAAACACCGCAGTGGCACCTGAACCGGTGATAAAGTCCACACCATGGGGATCAAGCGTCGGGATAGGCGTGTCGAAGCAACCGGCATAGTTCACATTGAGGAAACCCGTGCAGTTAGGACCAATGAGTGAACCGCCAACACTGTTGATGGTATCGACAATATGCTTCTCAATGGCGGCACCCTCGGCATTCTCCTCCGAGAAACCGGCGCTGATGATGATAAAGCCCTTGCAGCCCTTTTCCTTCGCCAGCACGTCGACTGTCTGGGCACAGAATTTGGCGGCGATGCAAAGGATGGCACATTCAACCTGCGGCAGGTCATCCACTTTGGCATAGCACTTCACACCTTGCACCTCAGTCTCTTTAGGGTTAACAGCGTAAACCTGGCCTTTGAAGGGACTCTCCAAGAGGTTTTTCAATGCTTTACCACCAGGTTTGTGAATGTCACTTGACGCACCGCAAACGACGATGCTTTTCGGGTTTAATAATTCTTTTGCAATCATATTATTCGGTTATTTGAAATGATTATTCTTTTCGCAGTCACAGATTAGTTCATAATGAGTACGGTTGAATAGCCCCTGACGGCACAAGTCTTCAATTTCGCCAATGCTCATCCAACTGACGCTCTCCACCTCTTCCCGCTGCAAGCGCAAGTCCTCAACCTTCACATTGCTCTCAAGTAGATATAGGAATGTGAACTTATACTCATACCTCCTAATTTTCACCAGTTGTAGGTCTTCCCTTTTCACCTTCAACCCGATTTCCTCTTGCATTTCGCGCAACATGGCTTTGGTGAAATCAGTCTCGCCGCTCTGCACATGACCCGCAGTAGAGGCATAGTAATTGCCTTTGACGGGAGCCACCTTCTGAATCAGATACTGACCCTGGTCGTTATACACCAGTACGGCCACAATGGGTATCATGAAGCCGTAAGGCACATGCTGACCCCGTTCGATGGTCTTTCCTGTGCGTTTCAGCGTCTTATCATATAAGTCAAGCAGCTCCACTTGGATTTATTTTCCGAACATATCCTTGATGCCGCCCAGCGAGCCGAGCAGATTGGAAGCCTCGTAAGGCAGATATACGGTCTTGTTATCCTGTCCACCAGCCACTTCCTTCAACGCCTCAATATACTTCACGGCAAGCAGGTAGTTGACCGGATCGGCTCCACGGTCACTCACCGCATCAGCAATGTTACGGATAGCAGCGGCTTCAGCTTCAGCCTGCAACACTTTCGCACGGGCTTCACCCTCAGCTTTCAGGATGTTGGCTTGCTTCTCAGCTTCTGCAGCATTGATTTCAGCCTGCTTTTCACCCTCTGAGTTCAAGATTTGAGCCTGTTTCTCACCTTCGGCTTTCAAGATCTCAGCACGACGGTTACGCTCGGCCTGCATCTGCAATTCCATCGTACGACGGATGCTCTCAGGCGGAGTGATATCCTGCAACTCCACACGGTTCACCTTGACGCCCCATTTGTTCGTGGCATCGTCAAGCACATTACGCAATTTCGAGTTGATGGTGTCACGCGAGGTAAGAGTCTCATCCAGTTCCATCTCACCCACCACGTTACGCAGTGTAGTCTGGGTCAACTTCTCAATGGCGACGGGCAGGTTCTGGATTTCGTAGACAGCCTTCATCGGGTCGACAATCTGGAAATACAGAAGGGCGTTGATTTCTGTCATCACATTATCTTTGGTAATGACGCTCTGTTTGTCAAAGTCATACACTTGTTCGCGCATATCGATACGCGTAGCGCGTGCTATTGCACCGTTCTGACGGCGCACAATGGTTTCCTTGGCCTGCTCCACAATGGGCAGAATGACATTGATACCCGCATTCAGCGTGCGGTTATACTTACCAAGACGTTCAATAATCATAGTCTCCGACTGGGAAACAATCTTGATTCCCTTGAGGATGTATAACACTACGAGAACGATTAAAACGATAAGGACGTACTTCATAGGTCTATTGTTTTGATATTAGTTGTTGAATAAAGCTGACAAAACCAAATTATAATCTCTTAACCGTCAAAATGATACTGTCATTTTTGAGAATTTCGACGGAGGTACCTTTTTCAATGACGGAACCATCGTCAGAGACAGCTCTCCAGTCGTCGCCGTCGATAGCCACGCGGCCCAGGTGTTGGGAGGCGTCAATGCGTTCTGATACTATACCCTTGCGTCCCACCAGTGCATCGACGTTAGTCTTGACATCTTTCGACTTACGATCCAGCCAACGCACAACAATGGGTCTCAAAAAGACGAAGGTAAGCATTGAAACGAGAGCGAACACGACGATTTGACTGACGAATCCACCGCCAAGCGCAGCCACAAGAGCCGAAAAACCAGCACCAATGGCAAAACAAATCGAGCCGAAAGAAGCGGTGCAAATCTCAACAATAACCAAGACGATTGCGGCAATGAGCCAATACTGATAAACTTCCATACAAACTATGTTTTAATTCAAAGGGCAAAAATAGGAAATTATTCGGAATGGCCAGCAAAAAATAACGAGTTATTAGGGGGCAACATAAAGAAAAAATCCAATCTGCCGGTTTCAACAGATTGGATTGTTATTCTTGTGCCCCGAACAGGAGTCGAACCTGCACACCTCTCGATATACGCACCTGAAACGTACGCGTCTACCAATTCCGCCATCGGGGCTTGGTGATTGTGCCCAGGACAAGAGTCGAACTTGCATGCCGTAATCGGCACCACCCCCTCAAAGTGGCGTGTCTACCAATTTCACCACCTGGGCTTGAAATCGGCGGCAAAAATACAACTTTTTTCGTTCATACAAGTATTTTCCGAAAAATTTTAGCCTTTTTTTCCTTCGAATTACATAATTCACTATTTTTGAACCGCTTAAAATCAATCATTATGCTCAACGAAAACGACCTCATTCAACTCTCGGAACGTAATGTAACCGAAGACCAAGTCAACCAGCAAGTTGCCCAACTCAAACGGGGCACAAAATACGTCCAGCTCATCCGTCCTGCCACCCTTGGCGACGGCATTCTGCGCCTTGACGACACCCAAGTTGACACCCTGACACAGGCTTTCGATGCAGACCGTGAGTTCTATCAATTCACCAAGTTTGTCCCCGCCTCCGGCGCGGCCTCTCGAATGTTCAAAGACTTGTTTGCCTTTGCCGAAAGTGGTGTGGAGACTAAGTTTACCGACATCTTCTTTGCTCATATCCAATGCTTTGCTTTCTATTCCGACCTCAACGAGACTGTCGTCCGCCTCTACGGCAACGACATACCCACCTTGTTGCAACAGGGACGCAAAGTGGATGTAGTGAAAGCATTGCTCAACGACAACGGTCTTGCCTATGGCAAGTTACCCAAAGCCTTATTGAAATTCCACCGCTACGAGGGCTTCAACCGTCTGGCTTTGGAAGAGCATCTGGTGGAAGCCGCCCGTTACGCCACTGATGCCCAAGGCCTTGCCAAACTCCATTTTACGGTATCGCCCGAACATGAAAAGCCTTTCAAAGAGACCGTGAATGCCTTGAAAGACCAATATGAGCAGCAATACGGCGTGCATTACGATATCACCTACTCTTGTCAAAAGCCCTCCACCGACACTGTTGCCATCGATGCTGAAGGCAATTTGTTCCGCGAAGCCAATGGCAAAATCCTGTTCCGTCCGGGCGGACACGGCGCACTCATCGAGAACTTGAACGACCTCGGAGAAGAAATCGTCTTTATCAAAAACATCGACAATGTTGTGCCTGAAGGCAAAGCCGCCACTACTATTATATATAAAAAGGTGTTGGCAGGTCTGCTGCTGCAACTCCAACAAAAGACATTTGAATACCTTGAGCTGCTGGATGAAGGCGCTCTCGATGAAGCCGAACTTTCCGGCATCATGAACTTCGCAAAAGACAAACTAATGATTGACATACCGGATTTCGTCGCACAATACAACAACATCGAGAAATTCGATTATCTGTACAACAAACTCAACCGTCCTATCCGTGTGTGTGGTATGGTGAAAAATGAAGGCGAGCCTGGTGGAGGACCTTTCTGGGTGAAAAACGACGATGATGAAGTATCGCTGCAGATTATCGAGTCGTCCCAAATCAACCACGGCGACGCCTCGCAGGAAAGCATCTTCCAAGGCTCCACCCACTTCAACCCCGTCGACCTCGTTTGCGGCTGCTGGAACTACAAGGGAGAGGCCTTCAACCTGAAAGACTACGTCGACCCCGCTACCGGCTTCGTCTCCAACAAGTCGAAAGACGGACGCGAATTACGTGCCTTGGAACTGCCCGGACTGTGGAATGGTGCTATGGCCGACTGGATAACAGTGTTTGTTGAGGTTCCGATTGAGACTTTCAATCCCGTGAAGACGGTCAACGACCTGCTGAAACCTATGCATGGATAGTAGCGAATGCATAAAACAAGAAAATCCCAGCGGAAAAAAAGTGCTGGGATTTTCAAGAACCAAAAACCAAAATTTATGAAACCTAACCCCGACTGCTTTTCAACAGTCGAGATTTTTAATAAGAACCGCCGCAAAAGTACATCTTTTTTTCTAATCAACAACTCCCTTTTGAATTTTTTTCCACTTTTTTTCATATACCCATCTCTGCGAACCCTTCATGACGCATTTCGTACAGGTCGTCAAGGTGCTTCTTTAAGCGTCGCGCCATAGGGCGAAAAGTATAGTAAGTAATTGTGGCCGAAACGGGAGCACCTACTAATGGCAACACTTTACCTACCCCTTTAGCAAAACTTTCCTTGGTGATGTTCAGTCCAATCCATTGGGCTATCTTGATGGCATATTGTGCCATCACCGTTTCCGAAATCTTGATGCTCGCGTTTTTCGATATCTGTCCCACCACCTTGCCCAATGCCTCGACTGCAACTTTGTTGCCCATCATTGCTCCCACAAACAGGGTCATGATATTCAGCGACTCATCATCCAACTGATGGTTGACATCCATCAGCGAGGGCCACCCATATAGGTAGAGAAGCTTTTGCATGAGGGAGAGGATATGTCCATAAAACTGGGTAAGGTCAGTGGGGATAGTACCCGCCATCCACCAGCCGCCGGGCAACCCCATCAACGCCGAGGTGCCGCACACCATTGTCAGATGATAGCTGATGCACTGGTTAGCCAACTTGTCGATTTCCTTCTTGCTCAACACCTTCAGTGGACTGTCGTCCAAAGCTGTTATCACCTCCATTGGGGTGCAAAACTTACTCAATTCCTTAGTGAGAAACTCCTGCCTGTCGACTTGAACAAAAGGCAAGCGCAAGCTGGTCTCTAGTACCTTGTTCCATAAGCTGACGCTATGGGTAGTATTCTCGGTGTTGTGTTCAGTATCCATATTTCTCTTTCCATTTCTCGCGCAGGTTCTTGCGCAATTCCCGCTCGCGGGGATTATCCTGTGGCTCATACAAAACCGTGCCAGAAATCTCGGAAGGCAGGAATTCCTGTTCTACGAAATTGCCCTCAAAGGCATGAGCGTATTTGTATCCATCGGCATAACCGAGGTCTTTCATCAGTTTGGTTGGGGCATTACGCAAGTGCAAAGGCACTGACAAATCGCCAGTCTTACGCACCAAGGCTTGTGCCGCATCAATGGCTGCCACAGCAGCGTTACTCTTGGGCGATGAAGCCAAATAGGCAACTGTCTGCGCCAAAATAATACGACTTTCAGGCCAGCCTATCTTGTTCACCGCATCAAAACAGGCGTTGGCCAGAAGCAGGGCATTGGGGTTGGCATTGCCAATATCTTCCGACGATAGAATCAACATACGTCGGGCAATGAAGAGAGGGTCTTCTCCAGCTTCAATCATGCGAGCCAGGTAGTACAATGCCGCGTTGGGGTCGCTGCCCCGCATCGATTTAATGAAAGCGGAGATGATGTCGTAGTGCATCTCGCCTTGCTTGTCGTATTTCACCAAATTACTCTGAATGCAATTCGTAGTGAAATCATTGGTGACGACAAGTTCCTCTGCGGTCTCGTTCAAGTCATTCAGCGAAGTAACCACCAACTCGATAGCATTTAATAGTTTGCGCCCGTCGCCGCCACTGATTTGCATCAAAGCCTCTGGCTCCTTGACGGTAATTTTCTTGCCGAAGTCATATTCAAGCGCCTTAACTGCCTTTGCCAACAGGATATCCAAATCCTCTTTCTCCAATGACTTGAGCACATATACCTGACAACGTGACAGCAAAGGCGAAATCACTTCGAACGAGGGATTCTCAGTGGTGGCACCGATAAGGGTCACCAAACCCTTTTCTACTGCACCCAGCAGCGAATCCTGCTGCGACTTGCTGAAGCGATGAATCTCGTCAATGAACAAGATTGGTGCCTCCGGAGCCATCCGAGCACGGTCAATCACTTCCCTTACTTCTTTCACTCCACTGCTGACAGCACTCAGCTGGAAGAACTGCCTTTTCACCTGTTTGGAAATGATGAAAGCCAAAGTGGTCTTGCCCACACCGGGCGGCCCCCAGAATATCATGGACGGCACACGTCCCGTCTCAATAGCACGACGCAGCACAGCATTCTCGCCGATGATGTGCTTCTGCCCGATATAATCGTCCAACGTAGTGGGTCGCAGGCGTTCCGCCAATGGAATAGTGGATTGCATTACCATGATTTTTCGGCAAAGATACTACATTATTTCGCTCTAAGTTGCCGTTTTCATGGAAATCTTTCTATTTTTGCCCCATCATTCTCACAGGAACAAACAACGAACCGATATGAAAACAGCAAAGACCTTACTGATTCTCGCCTTGCTCTCTGCTTTCCCTGCAGCACAGGCTTGCACCAATTTCCTCATCACCAAAGGCGCTTCCGTGGACGGCTCCACCTTCATCAGCTACTGCGCCGACTCGCACATCCGCTATGGCGAGTTGTATTTCACCCCTGCTGCCGACTGGCCCGCCGGCAGCATGAGGGTCTGCTACGACAGAGGCACCAATGCCCCTCGCGGCAGCGTACCACAGCCCCCTCACACTTACCAAGTGGTGGGCTATATCAACGAAAACCAAGTAGCCTTGGGTGAGACCACCTTCGGGGGACGAGAAGAGTTAATCGATCCTAACGGCATCGTCGATTATGGCAGTCTGATGTTCATCGCCTTAGAACGCAGCACCTCGGCCCGCGAGGCTATTAAGATTATGGCCGACTTGGTTGAAGAATACGGATATGGCTCCGACGGCGAATCGTTCAGCATCAGCGACGCCAACGAGGTGTGGTATATGGAAATGATGCCAATGGGCGAGGTGAAAGGCGCCGTTTGGGTAGCTATCCGCATCCCCGACGGCTACGTGAGCGGACACGCCAATGCCGCACGCATCACAACTTTCCCTCTAAGAAACGGCAAGACCTCCATCACCGACAAGGACTGGAAGAAACTCTATAATAAAGAGGTGGAGGTCATCTACAAGCACGACATCATCGACTTCGCCCGCAGCCGTGGTTATTTCAGCGGCAAGGACAAGGACTTCGATTTTAGCGCGGCCTACGCCCCTGTCGACTTCAGCGCAGCCCGCGTATGCGATTTCCGCGTGTGGACCATGTTCAATAAGGTGTGCAACGGTATGGACGAATATTGGGACTACGTCACCGGAAAAGACCTCACCCACCGTATGCCCTTATATGTGAAGCCCGACCGCAAAGTCAGCCTCAACGACATGATGAGTTTCCAGCGCGACCATTTCCAGGGTACGCCTTACGACAAAACTCAAGACGTGGGGGCAGGCCCATTCGGCTCACCCTTCCGTTTCAATCCTTTGTATTGGAATTATGAAGACAAGCCTTACCTCAACGAGCGCAGCATTGAGGTGGTGCAAACAGGATTCTCCTTCATCGCCCAAAGCCGCAGCTGGCTTCCCAACCCTATCGGTGGCATCATCTGGTTCGGCGTCGACGACACCAACTCGACGGTGTATACCCCCTTCTACTGCTCCATCAACGAAGTGCCGATTGAATATCGTGTGGGCAACGGCGACATGCTTACCTACAGCGACAACGCCGCCTTCTGGGTCTTCAACCGGTTGGCCCATTTCAAATACCTATTCTATAATAGAGTTATCGGCGACATCCAAGCCGTGCAAAGCGAATTGGAAAGTGGTTATCAGGAACAGGTCAACTATGCCGACAGCCAAGCTTTAAGCCTCTATGCCCAAGACCCCCTAAAAGCCATCGCCTACCTCACCGACTTTTCCAACCAAGCCGGACACAACACCGTAACCACTTGGAAAGAATTGGACAACTACCTGCTGGTAAAGTATCTGGACAGCAACGTCAAGCAAGAAGAGAACGGGCAGTTCAAGCGCAACGGCTACGGCTATCCTGCCCGTCCCCAACAGCCTGGTTATCCCGATTCATGGAAAAAAGCGGTGATTGACGCAACGGGAGAACGGTTCAGAAGACCCGAGTAATCGAAAAGAAAAGAAATTTATTTCAATCAGCATCATATATTCGATATTTTGTCTATTTTTGCCCTCCGATTTTTATGTCTCAATTTACAAACAAGAAAGCAATGGAACCTAACTACGTCTCAATGCAAGAAAAATCTGAGAATACAGTTGAGCCTGAGAGGAAAGAAGATCTCATACAAGAAACAGCATCTCAGCCTTCTACTGAAACGAGTGATGAACTAGACCCCGAGGTCGTGAAGACAATCGAATCCATGAAAAAGGGTCTTATGCAACATGGAATTTACATTGCCATTATCGTACTTCTGGTCTGTGGCGGTTTCGCTTTTTTCTGGCACCATTGGAATACGCACCACAGAGTTGGTGCGGATGAGAAGGGAGTATACCAATATACTGACGTTCAGATGGTCGAATTCGGCAAGGATTGTTTATTTGGACGTGATGGAAACACCATAGATTATGACAAGGCATTCATATGGTTCCAACAAGCTGCCGAGAACGACTTTTCCAGCGGACAAACTTACCTAGGTTACATGTACGAATTAGGCTTAGGTGTTGAGCAAGACTACACAGAAGCTGCCAAATGGTATCGCTTGGCTGCTGACCAAAACAATGCCTATGCAGAAACACGCTTAGGCAATTTGTATCAGAGAGGAATGGGAGTCGAACAAGACTACCTCAAAGCCGTGAAATGGTTCCGCAAAGCTGCCATGCAAGGCGAGCCCGGCGGGCAAAACTATTTAGCCTATATGTACGAGAAAGGATTGGGAGTCGAGACCGACTACAACGAAGCTTTCAAATGGTACAAAAAATCTGCTGAACAAGGCTTTTCTTTAGCGCAGAAAAAAATGGGTATGTTTTATCGCGATGGTCTTGGGGTCGACCAAGATTACGAGGAGTCCATATCCTGGTATCTCAAATCTGCCGAACAAGGCGACGCAGGAGGCCAAATCGGCTTGGCCTATATGTACGAGCAGGGTTTAGGTGTCAAGCAAGATTATGATGAGGCTTTGAAATGGTTCCGCAGAGCTGCTGAACAAAACAACGCCTACGCACAAAACTATTTGGGATACATGTACGAAGAAGGGCTCGGCGTGGAGAGAGACCTTACCGAAGCCATCAAGTGGTATAAACTAGCCGCCGACCAAGGCGATGAATATGCCATTGAACAACTCCCCGTTGTTTTGAGTGAACTTAATGAAAGTGAGCTTTAAGACAACTCCCTAAACTTTACTATTGCCTTAATAATCTTGTCGTTGTCTTCGGAGAGCGTCAGCAGTTCATCCAAGACACGGTTGACTATACCGACAGCATCGAGACCGAACTTGTGCAGCAGAGTCTGTGCTTGTCCTGACTCACCGAAGCGGTCGTTCATGCCGATGCGGACAATCCGGGCAGGGTGGCACCCGGACAGATATTCGGCGACAGCACCACCCAAACCTCCCGCTATCTGATGCTCCTCAACAGTGACAATCATACGGGTGTCGTTGGCGGCTTTCGCTAAAATGTCACCATCCAAAGGCTTGATAGTATGCATATTGATAACACGAGCCGAGATACCGAGGGGATAGAGCATACTTGCCGCAGTGAGGGCTTCCCACACCTCGTGTCCGGTGGCGACAAGGGTGATGTCGGAGCCTTCGCGCATAACCTGAGCCTTACCCATCTCGAATTCTTGATTCTCGTCGGTGAAGTCTGGCACGGGCTCACGGCCAAAGCGGACGTAAACAGGGCCCTCGCATTCGAGGATAGCTTTCTCAGTAGCAATTTTCGCTTGTGTGGCGTCGCATGGCGAGATAACGGTCATATTAGGCAGCACGCGCATGGTGGCGATATCCTCAAGCGCCTGATGGGTGGCTCCGTCAGGACCTACTGAAACACCCGCATGAGCCCCACCGATGACGACATGCACGTTGTTGTAACATACTGATATGCGAATTTGGTCGTTTGCCCTATGTGCCGCAAAGACACCATAGGTGCTAAAGACGGGTACTTTACCGCTGAGGGCCAATCCTGCTGCAGTAGCCACTGCATCCTGTTCAGCGATTCCCATCGAGAGGAAACGCTCAGGGAATGCCTCAGCAAAGAGGTTCATGCCAACCGAGTTAGTGATGTCAGCACCAAGACCCACCACACGGCTATCCTTTTGTGCCGCAGCCAACACGCCTTCGCCAAAGCCCGTCTTTGTCGCTTTATTACCTTTGTTCTTGTATTCCATATTTCAATTTCAAGATTTCAATTCCTCCAAGAATTTCGTCAGTTCTTCCTTAGTCGGAACTTTTCCGTGCCAATGGTAATCATTCTCAATCGAAGGTACCCCCTTCCCCATCACAGTATCGGCAATGATGACAGTAGGCTTCCCCTTCATCTGGTCAGCCTGATTGAGAGCCATCAGGATTTGACTGAAGTCATGCCCGTCGATTTCGAGGGTGTTCCAGCCAAAAGTCCTCCATTTGTCGCGTAAGGGATCGATACCCATTACCTGTTCGGTAGGACCGTCTATCTGCAAACGGTTGCGGTCGATGATGACGCAAAGGTTGTCTACCTTATGGTGCGCAGCAGCCATTGCCGTCTCCCACACGCTTCCCTCCTGCTGCTCGCCATCACCCATGATGCAGAACACGCGCCGTAAAGTCCCTGAGTCCGTTGATGAATCCATCTTCGCTGCCAACGCCATTCCAAGGGCGACACCCAGTCCCTGTCCCAACGATCCGGAACAAGTCTCCACGCCCGGCAAGCGAAACTCATAACTCGGATGTCCCTGCAATCGGCTACCCAGTTTGCGCAGTGTCAGCATCTCCTCCTCTGGAAAATAGCCTGCTGCAGCCAAAGTGGCATACAACACTGGTGCCGTATGCCCAATGGAAAGCACCACACGGTCACGTTCGGGCCATAAAGGCTCCTGCGGACGATGGCGCAGGTGCTTGAAATACAATGCGGTGAAGATATCCACCAAATCCAATGAGCCGCCCGTATGTCCCGAGCCAGCCTCAACCAAGGCCGTCAGTATTAGTTCACGGATATGTCGCGCAGTTGACGTCAAGTCCTGTGTCCCGCTGTCCCGCGTCCCACAGTCCCAAGTCCCGTGTCCCACATTATTCAATTCGTTATCCATACAATCAAGTCTTTAACCACATAAAAAATACACACACAGGCATAAATCACCTTCAGTCCCGTCCCGACCAAAAAACCGAAAAACGAGCCGAAGGCAGCCTTTAGGGCTTTGTCGTTAGAGGTGCCCGCTGAGGTTTCGCCGATATAGGCACCGACAAAGGGGCCCAGTAGCACCGCAATAAAGCCTATCGGAAAAACAAAGGTCACCACAAGTCCCAGTATCAGTCCAATGGTGCTGCCACGCACCCCCGCTTTCGAGCCCCCGAACTTCTTCGTCCCCCATGCCGGCACCACATAGTCCAAGGCGAAAACGATGGCGGCAATAATACCCATAACCACCAAAAACTTAGTGGAATACATGATACCATCAACAAAAGCAAACAACAACAGTCCCAAAAAGCTGAACGGTGGTCCTGCAATCCCGGGAACGATGGCACCCACCAGTCCAAACAAGACGAGCAGCACAGCAACAACAATCAAAACGATATTCATAATTCCAATTTTAGCTTGCGAAAATAAGCAATTTTGCCGCCAATCCCTTCAAAAGCCTTGTTTTTTTTGCAAAACACTCCTACATTTGCAGCACCAATACGCCGCTTATGAAGCGATATTTACTCCTTATATCTCTCACTTTCATCGTTTCTGCCTCTTTCGCCCACGATTTCGGCAGTCCCATCGGGGGAAGGGCGGCAGCGATGGGCGGTAGCTCGGTAACCGCACGCGACCTATGGGCCATTCAAAACAACCCCGCCGGTTTGGCCCTTCTGGATAAGATCAGCTTCGGACTCTACTACGAAAACCGCTGGTTCTTGCCAGAAACGGCTTACAAAAGCGGAGCCATAGCCTTACCTACGAAATTCGGTTGCTTGGGACTCAGTTTCAACCAATTCGGTTCGTCAAAGTACAGCGAGAACAAGTTTGGTCTGGCCTACGCCAAGGACTTCGGCCCTTATCTTCAGATGGGTTTACAATTGGATTATCTGTTGATAAGTGTCGGCGACACCTACGGGCGGCAGAGTGCGATTACCTTTGAATTGGGCCTGCAATCGCAAGTCACTGAGAAGCTACGGCTGGGCACCTATATCTTCAACCCCGTCAGCTTCCGCTTGGAGCAGACACTCAACCAAGAAAAGTTGCCCATCGTGTTCCGCTTCGGTGCGGCCTATCAGTTCACCAAAGATTTTGTCGGACAATGTGAAATCGAGAAAAACACCGGACATGAAGGTATCAGCCTACGCGGAGGATTGGAATACGAGGCCTTTAGAAATTTCTACCTGCGTGCCGGAGTGCAGACCAACCCCGGAATGCTCACTTTCGGTTTGGGCTATGCACTCCGCTTCGCCAGAATCGATGTGGCTGGCCAACTCCATGAGGTGTTAGGTCCCTCTATCCAAATTGGCATAGTCTTCAGCATAGGCAAATAAGGATGAAACGGCTTTGCTTCATAGTATGTCTGTTTTGTGTTTGGACAGCCCAAGCCCAGGTTGTTTTGGACAGCATCCATCCCGATGAACTGAACCGCAGACTAATAGAACAAGTGGAACGTCTGGCTGAGGACAGCGACGAGGATGCCGACTTTGAAGACCTGATGGAGAGCTATCTTTTCCTCAGCGAAAACCCCATCGACCTCAACAGCGAGGAAGTGATGCGATTGGTCGAGCTGCACCTGCTCAACGAGTTCCAATACGAGGCCCTGCAGGACTACCGCCGCCATTACGGTGACTTTCTGTTTCTTGCCGAGTTAGAGATGGTGGAAAGCTTTGATGCCCAGACCCTCAGTCTGATTGCACCCATAGTCTACGTCGGAACCGACCGAGACAGAAGGGTCCTCACTTGGAATAAATTGGCGAGATACGGAAAGCATCAAATTGTGGGGCATTACGAGCAAGTCCTTGAGCCGCAGGCAGGTTACGCTACCATCAGCGACTCAGCCCTATCAGTCCATCCCAATTCCAGATACTTAGGCAGTCCGCAGCGTTACCAGCTGAGGTACACCTATAACTATCGCGACAAACTCCGTGCAGGCTTCGTAGTAGAAAAAGACCCAGGCGAGAGGTCACTCAGTGACTTCATCGGATTCCACCTCTATGCCAAAGACCTCGGCATCGTGAAAGCCGCTGCCGCAGGTGATTATCACCTGACATTTGGGCAAGGGCTGACACTGTGGTCGAGCTGGAGTTTAGGCAAAGCCATCGCCGGCAACAGCGTGATGAAGCAGGGACGCGGCATACGTCCAAAAGCCTCCGCCACCGAATATGGCTTCTTTCGTGGTGCAGCAGTCACCCTCGGCAAAGGGCCTTTCAGCGGAACGGTGTTCTACTCCAACCGCAAAGTGGATGCCAACGTCATTCTTGCCGACAGCCTCGATGAAGCGGAACTTGTCAGCAGCCTGCAAGAGACCGGCTATCACCGCACCTTTGCCGAACTACAGGACCGTCATGCTATCAGGCAGCAGGTGGTGGGCGGGCATCTCAACCTTGCCCTCGCCCATCTTGAAGTCGGTTACACCCTGCATCACACTTGGTTGGACACACCGCTGCAGCCCACACCAACGAACTACAACCAATACTATTTTCAGGGTACGCGGCTTACGAACCAAGGGATTGACTTTAAGTATGTCAAGGGGAAGTATGCTGTGTTTGGGGAGGTGGCTATGAATTTTGCCAAGGTCGTTGAGCCTGTCGAAACGCCGACCCAGTCGCAGACGGCCCTTCAATCAGCTCAGGGACCTTCATACGCAGGTCTCATCGGGTTTACCATCAAGCCTGCCGGCTATCTGAACTTCACCCTCATGTACCGCGACTATGGCAAAGCCTATCAGAACCTCTACAGCAACGCCTTCGGCGAAGGCAGCCGCACCCAAGGGCAGCGGGGAGTGTATCTCGGCATGGAGGTCAAGCCCGCGCCTTATTGGGACTTGTTGCTCTATGCCGACCAGTTCCGTTTCACCTGGCTCAACTCACAAGTCTACACCCCCAGTTGGGGACACGACTACTACCTGCGTCTCAGCCATAACTTTAACAAACGCACCAATGCCTACCTACAGATACGTAGCCGAACCAAGATGAAGAACTCGATCGACGCCTTTGTGTTCAGCCACTACCCCATCTTCTACACCAAAACCTCCGTGCGGTTCAACATCGACTACGGCTTTGCCAACGGACTCGTCTTCAGCAACAAAGCCGAATACGCCCATTATACAAACGACGATGGCAGCGACAGTCGCGGCTACCTCCTCTGTCAAGATGTGTCCTACAGGCCCGAAGGCAAGCCCTACAGCTTCACCTTCCGCTACGCCCTGTTTGATGCCCCTGATTATGAGGCCCGTGTCTATGCCTACGAGAGCGATGTGCTTTACGCTTTCTCTGTCCCAGCCCTTTACGGCAAAGGAATGCGCATCTACCTGTTAGGAAAATGGAAGCCCCTTAAGTCCCTGACACTCTACGCCCGCATTGGCACCACCCTCTACACTGACCGCGACAAAATCGGCAGCGGATTAAGCCTTATCGAGAGCAACCACAAGACCGACTTAAAGGTTGAAGTGGTATGGAAACCTACAGGATCGCGGAGATAAAACGCTGTTGTTTTGGAGATAATTTGTTTTGGAATCGGAATTTATTGTAATTTTGCAGTAAATTCCGAATAAGCAATGAACAAGTATATTCCTAGAGAGGTTTATCTCCAGAAATTGATTGACAGCAGAGAGGATGGGGCGGTAAAGGTTGTGACCGGACCGAGAAGATGCGGCAAGTCGTGGCTTCTGACCCGTTTGTATAAAGATTATCTGATTGCCGACGGGGTTCAGGAGGATGATATCATCATCGTCTCGTTGGATTTGGACGACGAGAACAACCAAAGCGAGCTGGCCGATAAGGAAAAACTGAAAGCACACCTTTATAGTAAAATCACCGACCCCAAGCGGATGTACTATGTGATGCTGGATGAAATCCAAGAAGTGGATGGTTTTGAGAAACTGGTCAATGGATTAAGAAACAAGGACAACGTTGATGTGTATGTCACTGGCAGCAACGCCAGATTGCTATCAAAGGACATCAGCACCATATTCCGCGACCGAGGTGAGGAAATCCGCTGTAATCCTTTTTCATTCAAAGAGTTTTGCACCAATCGGACTGAACCGTTCAGCGAACTATGGAAGGAGTACTACACCTTTGGCGGTATGCCAGGACTGCTTCGCCGCAAGACTCCTCTTCAAAAAGCAAACTACTTGCAGGGCCTGTGGAGGAAGACCTATATCACGGATATTCTGGAACGATACAAGATAGAGAACGAGGTCGCCCTTGAAGCAATTGCCGACAGTTTATGTTCGTCAATAGGCTCGCTGTCGAACCCTAACAAGATGGCCAACTCGCTACAGAGTATCCAAAACATCAAGATCGACGAGGAAACCGTCAAGAAATACTTGGGTTATATCTGCGATTCCTTCCTGTTTGAAGGAGCCAGACGATACGACATCAAAGGCAAAGAATATTACAAGTCGTTCCAAAAGTATTATTGCGTTGATGTGGGACTAAGAAATGCGCGGTTGAATTTCAGGCAACAAGAAATCACCCACATTATGGAGAACATCATCTACAATGAGTTGCGCTCACGTGACTATCTTGTAGATGTTGGATTGGTAGAGGCTCGTGAGATGAGGGAAGGGAAACATACCTACATACAATACGAGATTGATTTTATCGCCACAAATGGCATAGACAAGTATTATATCCAATCGGCCTACGCTTTGCCTACTGAGACAAAACAGAATCAGGAGCTGAATTCCTTGAAGAAAATTGGAGACTCTTTCCAAAAAATTGTCATCCAAGGGGACGATATTGCCACCTATACCAATGATGACGGCATCATCTTCATGGGTCTGCATCAGTTTCTCATGAATAGCGACATTTTAAAGTGATTCGGAATTTATTGTAATTTTGCAGTAAATTCCGAATGAAAGGAAATAAAGAGCCGACAGCTTGCGCCGCCGGCTCTTCTTTTTGAGTTCGCTTGGTTCGGACTATGAGTTCGGTTGATTCGAACTTTAAGTTCGCCTATATCGAACTCTCGTCTTGTCAGTAGCTATTCCTGACTTCTGCGCTTCTTATACAAGGCGTAGGTCGTGCCGAAGGCAGTTAGCACGATAATGCCACTGCCAAGGGGTGCAGGTTGGTTGCCATTCTGTCCATGTTGGGGCAACTTGGGAGCAAAGAGCGTACTCTCTCGGTTGCCTTGTTCAGTAGATTCACCACGACCGAACACACCGCCGCCATTAGGATTGGCGAAGGTGATTAGCCCTATTCCGAGAACGATTGCTATTGTCAATACTAGTTTCTTCATGGAGTGATAAGTTTGTGTTGTAAAGCGTGTTCAAGTCTTATTCGACGACTATCTTCTGAACCATCACATTGTCGCCTCGAATAAGGCGTATCGTATACACTCCCGGAGCCTCCTTGAGATTCAAGGTAGCGTTTCCATTGACCGTCTCGCTGCTAAGCACGTGACCTAACATATCAACAACCTGAACAGTTGCCCTTCCCGAGTTGGTAACCACCCACTCACTGCCGTTGAAGTAGGCAAAGGTCTCATTGTCGCCATTTGCGTCCTCGCAAATGGAAAACACCAAGCGGAAACGCGAGGCATAATCCGTAGTCTTAGCCTCAAAGGTATAGCTCGGCTCAACCAGTAGATCAACGTCAGCACCAGTGAGGTTGTCGATAAGGTGCAAGTAAGTCGCTTCGGTGTCATTCAACTCAACGTTGATGGTGTAGCTTCCGTTCTTTCCGGCTTTGAAGCAGACTGCCTGTTCGTCACTCTCGCAAGACACGATGGACATTTCCTGACGATCCTGCTGGGCAAAGAGCTTCGTGCGGTTTTCTTTCAGCGAAAGCTTCTCCAACGGCTCACCTTCTTTCTTCACGATGAGGCGGTCGATGAGCTGGCCGTTTTCCGTAACTTCCATGCGGATGGAACCGTTGTGGCTTGACTTCGCCCCACGATTAGGATTGAAGGTGAGGTAGGCATCCGCCGCCGTTGCCTTCACGAAGAAACCCTCGGCAGGCTTCAGCGGGTTGGACTCGCTGACTTCACTCACGATGAAATCGTCCTTGGTGTCGTTCATCACAAAACAGCCCTCGGCCACGTTGTTGGAGGCATACGAGGTTACGTTATAGGCAAACGGATTGCCTATCAGGTTGAAACCATCCCAAACGACACCTTCGCTGTAGTTCAACGGGACGATTACCATTGCAGAACCGTCCTGCAACTCGCCAGCAAAACCCAGCATGACTTCCTCACTGTTGGCGTACATGTAACCCTTTCCGTTCTCCAATGCCGTAAAGTTGTTGGCAGGCTCTTTCACGTTCATCCAATACACAGTCGGCTCGTCGTAATAATACAAATCGTATTCGTTGCTGAGCAGACTGTCCACTGAGGCCACAGCCACATTGTCCGCAAGAGGTGAGGCGATTAGATGCCAGCCGTCGTTTTCTCCATCGGTGTAAGGCAAAACGGTCTTCTGCACGGTGGCTTGCACCCCTACGTTGCTGTGCATCAACTGGCCGCCTTCCTCGATGATGAGTCTCGTAGCTTCCTCGCTGGTTACCGAGCCTGAGACGGAAAGCATCCGGTCGGCAGGAATCGTCAACGACTGGTCTTCTGAAACCGTCAGTGAAGCAACTGTTGCGTCTTCATCAAGTTGGCAGATACCGTTGACCAAAACCCCGTTTTCCGGTTGCGGGAAGATGCTCCACGACCAGTTTCCGATATTCGACCACAAGGAATCCGCATCGCCGTTGAAGACACAGATTCCCGAGTCTAATTTCACGAACTGATAGGTCAGCGTGGTGGTCAGTCCGCTGCCTTCTAAAAGGATATGGACATCATGGAAACCAGTAGGCTCCAAGCCGTCAGCATTGATGAGGAGCAGTCCGTCGCCGAAGTTGCCGCTCTGCATCTGTGCATCGTCTTCGTCGAACCAAACATGGTAAGTTACATCGCCACTGAAGTCGGGTTGGGGCGGCATTTTCATGAATAGATAAGACTGTGTGGTGGTCAGTCCGCCCCCATCCAAGAGGATATGGAGGGCGTGAAGACCATCGTTCAATCCGTCGGCATCTAACAGGAACAATCCCTCGCCCATATCGCTGCTTTGCATCTCAGCGTCGTTCTCGTCAAACCAGTAGCGGAGCGTCAGGTCGCCGCTGACTGAAGGTTGCGCTTGAGTCTTCAGGAACAGGCAGCTCTGAGTGGTGGTCAGATGATTCCCTTCCAACAGGATATGAAGGGCATGAAGCCCTTCGCTCAAACCCTCTGAGTCTAACAGAAACAGCCCATTGCCCAGACTGCTGCTTTGCTTTTGGGCATCGTTCTCGTCAAACCAATAATGGAAGGTGTAGTTCTCGCTGGCTGGTTGCTGAGTGACCTTCATGAACAGGAAGGTCTGCGTGGTGGTCAGTCCTTCCCCCTCCAATAGGATATGGAGGGCGTGGAGACCGTCGCACAGACCCTCCGCATCCACCAAGAACGACCCCTCGCCCAGTTCGCTGCTTTGCAGCTGGGCGTGGTCCTCGTCGAACCAGTAATGGAGGGTATAGGCCACCGACTGCGCCCGCACCGTGAGGCAGCACAGCAACACACCTATAATTAATACAATGCGTTTCATAGGCTTACGGATTATTCGCCATCGTTAAGCACCTCAATCTCCACACTCAACTTGTTTTCGGCATCGGTTTGGTTGGCCACGTTGCAGTGCCTGATGACCATATAGGAAGGACGATCCGTATATGGCATCACGCCGCCATAGATACCCACCTGGGTTCCGTCAGTACCCAATTTAGTGGTGGCAATTGATTCTTTCAAATCTAGAGATACTATGTCGAAATGTTCAAACCAATATGTTTCGCTGTTTGTATCATTAAAAACAGCGCTAAGACCTGTATATAGCCAGCTATCAATGCTTGAGGAACCTAATGGATTAGGGGCACTTGAACTGTTGTATTTTATTCCAATGCAATTAGTCGCCGAACTGCTTCCAGATAGTGAATAATTAGTTGAACCTGAATTGGATGAATATGTATACCCTATAACAATACTATTTACTGCATTCACGGCAGTTGGAGATGTACCAAGCCTAATGATAGAATTAATAGCAACCACTGAACCGGCCATATATTGAGAGGTATTAGACCAAGTAGTATTACCATAAGAAGTACTACCATGATAAAATCCACCGAGATTCCAAACGACACAATTAATAAAAGATGTATTAGTAGCATAGACTTGACTAGCAGAGAAATAGAATGATTTAACCCTGCAATTGACAAATTGCGCATTCGTCATTTGTGAGGCAGTGGTAGTAGTTTGGTTGTTATAAAACGAATTGAAATAACACTTATAAAAATGAGGGTTATTCAGTATTTTATAAGTAAAGGACGAATTAAACCGAATCCCTTCAATGGTCAGATAGTTTACGGTGTCACTGACATTTGCCACGATGGCACTATTAAATACCGTAGGTGTAGTTCCCGAGACGGTGTCCGTCACAAATCCTGCTCCACGCAAGGTGATGGCCTTGGTGATGGTTGTGGAGTTGAAACTGCCGCTCGAAAGCGTGATGATGTCGCCCGTTTCTGCAGCGGCGTGGGCGTTCACAAAGGCATCCATTCCATAGAAGATGCTGAGGTCCTCGCCGTGCTGTAAGGTGGCCACTAAGGTTTGTTGTGCGAATGCGTTCTTCGTGCCCGCTACGCTCAGCAGCAGGACGAACAGGGCGGCACTCAACGCCCTTCCGAGTTGTAAAGCTCTTGCTTTCATTTGATTGATTTTATTAGTTAATTAAAAGGATTGTGTTTTCTTCTTTTCTATTCTCTTCCCAAGCGGGCAATAAAAAACATGGACTTTTAACTCTTTAATTCTGTAACTGAGGCCTTCGACTGCCCTTACGCAACAATTAAATGATTAAAGCCCATGTGAAAACACATGAGCATTGGCTTAATCACCTGTTGCGCAATGAAGTGTCGAAGTTTCAGTTACACAAGCTTTAAGCTAACGCTTTTGTATTAATATGCCTTTTTGCTTCTTGGGCTTTATGCCCTTGGGGTCATTGGATTATTCTTTTGGTTAGACTTCCTGTTTGATTTGTTGGGGGCAAAGATAGGGATATTTTTCAATCCATATTTGCTTCTATATCTATTTTTTCAGTTTTGCCTCTTTCCAAAGAGCGGTTTACAATTTGACGCAATTCTTCCTTGTCCGGCAAATACAGTTCGTATTTCGAGACAAACAGATTGGTGCTTATTCCGTATGTGGCGTATTCAACCAGCAAATCATCACGATAATGGGAAAGGATGATGCCGATAGGCGGGTTGTCATCTGGCATATTCTCCTCTTTGGCAAAATATCCGAGATACATATTCATCTGCCCAATGTCCTCATGCTGAACTCCAGCTCGCTTCAAGTCGACCAAAACAAAGCATTTGAGGATGCGATGATAAAACACCAAATCGCAATGGTAATGACGGTTGTTGATGGTCATTGGATATTGTCGTTTCACAAACGCAAAGCCTTTCCCCATTTCCAAAAGAAACATTTGGAGGTTGTCGATAATACGCTGTTCCCATTCTGTCTCCGAATAGCAATAATCCTCTGGAATACCCAAAAACTCCAGTGTATAAGAATCTCTTACCACATCCTCTGGCCTGTGCACCTGCATACCTTCGCTTGCAAGGGCAAGAACCTCCTCTTTGTCTTTACCTACCGCAAGCCGGAGATAAAGCGCGGAATCCATCTGCCGTCTTAATGTTCGCACATCCCATTTTTGAGCAATGCATTCTTTCTCGTAGAAACTACGCTCCAACTCATCATCTACTTTGAGCAATTCCCCTATATGCGACCACGTTAAATTGTCAGACACTGTCTGACAATTGGGATAATTAAGATAGAACTTTCTCATATTCACGAGATTAGGACGGCTAAAACCGCGTCCAAATCTTGAGGTGAGTTGTCGCGACAACTCCGTCAATGTGGAAGCGCCGTAGGCCACCTTTGCTTTTCCTCCCTGCTCATATTCCACTATGTATTTGCCAATCTGCCAATAGGTTTGAGTCATTGCGGTATTAATCTGCGTCGCAACCCGACGCCGAGCCGCACTGATTGCCTCAGATATATTATCAATCAGCAATTGGAAATTATCCTCTTGATTCACAACTGTCACTTTTACTTCCATATCTTTTCATATTGACCGCAAAAACTTGAAACATGAATTTCAACTAACGCTATTGTTTTATATGCCGTTTTGTCTCTTCGGCATTATGCCCATGGGGGCATTGGATTATTCTTTTGGGTTAGACTTCTGAGTTGATTTATCGGGGGCAAAATTAGGAATATTTTCTTTCGGGTAAGAGACAAAGATTAGTTTTTGAGCGATTGCCTTTCACTAAAAAAGTAGACTGTCCCGCTGTCCCACTGTCCCACACGGGGGACACCTGGGACAGTGGGACAGCAAAGACTAAATGACTGAAAAACCCTTGCAGAATCCAGAGTTTTTGTTTATCTTTGCAGACGCAAAACCAAGCAGCGAATGAGCCGCATTAATCCTTGTAACTATCTGTGTTTGTGAACGATAAATAGCATAGATAGACTTGCAGACTCTATTCGACACCGTAATATATTCACATTCAATACATTAAAGGCTTCAAAACCATAGCAAGCCTATAGCAACGCTATACCAAGCCTATACCCTCTCCAAGGTAACTTTAAGGTAACTATGAGGTAACTCCAAGGTAACCCCGTGATAACTCCGTCCGAAGTGTCTCCACGAAGCCTGCAATGTCCTCCTCGGTGGTATCGTAGGCACACATCCAGCGCACCACGTCGGCATCTTCGTCCCAGTCGTAGAAGAAATAATGGTTTTGTAACTCTTTCCAGACCTTGCGGGGCAACTGGACAAAGACCCCGTTGGCCTGCACGGGATAGACGACACGCACATTAGGAATATCTTTCACAGCTTGATAGAGTTTCTGCGCCATCGCGTTGCTGTGCTCAGCATTACGCCGCCAGAGGTCGTTTTCGAAATAGGCATCAAACTGCGCCGCGATGAAACGCATCTTCGAGCAGAGCTGCATGGTCTGTTTACGACAATACTTGAAGTCGGGACAGATGTCAGGGTTGAGCAGCACCACCGCTTCTCCCATCATCAGGCCGTTCTTCGTACCACCAAACGAGACGGCATCGATACCCAAGTCTGTGGTCATCTCCTTGAACGTGCAACCCAAAGCCACAGCGGCATTGCCTAATCGGGCGCCGTCGATATGGACGTACATATTGTATTCTCGTGCCAGTGCCACCAAAGCCTTGATTTCATCCAGAGTGTACAAAGTGCCTAACTCGGTCGGCTGTGTGATGCTGATGAGCTTGGGCTGGCTATGATGCTCGAAGCCAAAGCCGTGCAAGCGTGTTTTCACCAGTTCAGGGGTCAATTTGCCGTCAGGCGTGTCCACCGTCAGCAGACGGCAGCCTACAATACGTTGCGGGGCACCACATTCATCAACGTTGATATGGGCGGTTTCGGCACAGACCACTGCCTCGTGGGAGTGCACCATAGCATCAATACAGAGCGTATTGCAGCCCGTACCGTTGAAGGCGAAGAAGACACGCGCCTGTTCGCCGAACTGCTCACGAAACTTGGCTTCCGTTGCAGCACAATATTCGTCATCGCCGTAGGCCACCGCATGGTCTTTGTTCACTCGCATGATGGCCTCTAAAACCTCGGGACACACGCCCGAATGGTTGTCGCTTCCAAATCCTCTTTTCATAGATATGATAATTTGGGGCAAAGATAAGGGTTTTTCAATTACACCAGCTTATCCTTTCCGTCCAAAATAGCTTCTTTCAGCGTATCGTACTCGTAAGTCAGTTTCAATGAGAAGAAGGGCCTGTGTTCGTCAATAAGGCGAAGGAAAATCTTATCGCCTTCCCACATGGTGAGTTCCAAAAGACGCTGCTTCTCAATCCATTCGAGGTCGCCTTCGTTGCATTCTATCTGCTCGCCAGTCCAGTCAGTGCAGACGAAGATGTGCATGTGCTCGTCGTCATAGACATTGTGGACGAAGGTGACGATGCCGCAGTAGCGCCATTTCGTAACGGTGAAGCCGGTCTCTTCCCACACCTCGCGCAACATGCAATCCTCGGGGCTCTCCCCTTCCTCAAATTTGCCGCCCACGCCAAGCCATTTGTCGTGGTTGAGGTCGTTTTCCTTCTTGGTGCGGTGCAGCATAAGGTATTGGCTACCTCGCTCCAAATAACATAAGGTGGTTTGTTTCATAATCTTGACAACCAAATACTGAAAAATTTATCGTAAACTTCATAAACACCGAGATGACTCGTAACCAACTGCTTATCCATCAATGCCCTGACGGTTGTTTGAACCGAACTTGCAGCCGTCAGATAGTGTTTCTTGATGAACTGAGACCCTGTGACTGCCTTAACTTTCCCTTCTTTGTTGATAGCAACCAAGACTTCTTTCTGCTTGGCCGTCAGTTGATAGAGCAGATCAGCATATATCGTGCCATTGTCTTTCACAATCTCATTCACGGCAACATCTATCATTCCCATTCCGCATGTCTCGCCAGAAGCTGTATCGGCAAAGAGATAATTCAACACTTTTTGCACATACCATGTAATACCTTCAAACCGATTGCAAATAGCCTCCACGACTCCCGATTCCAAATGCTTTCCCATCTTTTCAAAATGCAATTTCGCGAACTCAGTATACTTTATCGGATTGATACATTCCAAATTGAGTGTAGAAGTGGAAGCATAGAAAGGCCGAGCTGGTGAAGAGAACATCTCAGCAAGCAGATGCCGCTCCGACCCAGAAAACACAAAACTGGCATTGCTGCAATGCTGAATATAAGTCCTCAAAACAGCCTCGACATTCTTTTCGGGATAATGGGAAATCTGTTGGAACTCATCAATGGCTATAAGGCAAGGCTGGTCGGACTGCTTGATGTAATCAAAAATCTGATCCAATGTTACGCTGGAATTCTGCAAGGTACCCACCTCGACATTCCAAATGGGATTGCCCGAAGGATCGAAACTCACTCCAGGCCTCAAAGAGCTCACCATCCTAACAAACTTATCAAAAGCCCTTTTGCTTTTCGATTGAAGCGTGTTCAGTATCACCTTCCCCATCTCTGCGACCAAATCATTCATGTTTTTGGTCGAATAGATATCTATGATAAAAGTGTGATACTCCGTACTGATTTCCTCCTGCTGAAAAACATGGTAAAGAAGTCCTGTCTTCCCCATGCGGCGAGGCGACATCAACACCACATTGTTCCCATTGGTCAGCATCTTAATCAGTTTTGCAGTTTCCTCATCCCTATCACAGAAATATTCTGCACCTTCATAGCCTGATGTAACAAACGGATTTTTCATCACTCATTTCATTTTACCTTGCAAAAATACTACTTTTTTTCAATATTACGTATTTTGCGTAACGTACTTTGCGTAATTTTTATCAAAAAAGACAATAAAAAAGCAAGGCGGCCTTGTGAGCCGCCTTGCAAAAACCTTTTGAACTCTGGAATTAGATGATACCTTGAGCCAGCATGGCTTTAGCAACGCGCATGAAGCCGGCGATGTTAGCGCCCTTCACGTAGTTGATAGAACCATCGGCTTGCTTGCCGTACTCAACGCACATGTCATAAATGTCGTTCATGATCTTGTGCAGTTTCTGGTCAACCTCAGGAGCAGTCCAGTTGATGTGACCAGCGTTCTGGCAGATTTCAAGGCCAGAGGTGGCAACACCACCAGCGTTCACAGCCTTACCAGGACCGAAGGGGATACCAGCGGCTTGGAAAGCGGCGATAGCGGCGGGTTGGCAACCCATGTTGGAGACCTCAGCAACGTACTTCACGCCATTGGCGATCAGTTCCTTAGCATCGGCTTCGGCCAGCTCGTTCTGGAAAGCGCAGGGGCAAGCGATGTCGCACTTCACCATCCAAGCCTTCTTGCCAGGAGTGAAGACGGCCTTGCCGGGGAACTTGGTGGCCATGTCCTCAACCTTGTTACGGTTGGAGGCACGCATGTCAAGCATGTAGTCGATCATTTCCTTGTCGATACCGTTGGGCAGTTCGCACACGCCGTCGGGACCTGACAGGGCAACGACCTTAGCACCGAGCTCAGTGGCCTTGATGGCAGCACCCCAAGCCACGTTACCGAAGCCGGAGAGGGCAATGCGCTTGCCTTCCATCTTGTCACCAGTCTGTTTCACCATGCGCTCGACATAGTAGATGGCACCGAAACCAGTGGCTTCGGGACGGATCAGAGAACCACCCCAGCCGTAGCTCTTGCCGGTCAGGGCACCGGTGCTGTGCTCGCGAGCGAGCTTCTTGTAGGCACCATAGAGGTAACCGATCTCACGGCCACCGACGCCGACGTCACCAGCGGGGCTGTCTTGGTCGGGACCAATGTTTCTCCAAAGTTCATACATGAAAGCTTGGCAGAAGCGCATGATCTCTTCGTCGGTCTTGCCAACCGGGTCGAAGTCCGAACCGCCCTTACCACCGCCCAGAGGCAGGTTAGTCAGGCTGTTCTTGAAGATCTGCTCGAAGCCCAAGAACTTCAGCATGGAGACGTTAACGGCCTTGTGGAAACGGAGGCCACCTTTGTAAGCGCCGAGGGCGGCGTTGTACTGAACGCGGTAGCCGAGGTTCGTCTGAACTTCGCCGTTGCGGTCAACCCAAGTCACGCGGAACGTGAAGATACGATCGGGCTCAACAAGTCTTTCGACGATCTTGGCCTTCTCGAACTCGGGATGCTGGTTGTAGACTTCTTCGATGCTTTCGAGCACTTCGCGCACTGCTTGCAGGTACTCATTCTCGCCTGGATGCTTGGCTTCCAAGGCGGTCATAATTTCATTGACTTTCATTTTTTGACTTTAAATTAAGGTTTATTTGAGTGTTTGAAAGTTTGCTTCTTGAATAAAAGCGGTGCAAAGTTAGGGTTTTTATTTGAACAATATCCAAATTATGCAAAATTATTTTCTTCTCCCGTGCCGCAAATCGAAAAATCACGGCATTTCATGCTCCTCTACTTTTTTACCTCGCTCATAATTAACAACTTGTAAAACCGACCCATTAGTAGCATAGTGGATTTCACGACCGTGTTTCAGGTTATCGACATATTCGACTTCCATGATGATGCAGCCCTCATTGTTGTAACAGGTCTGCTTTCCGCTGCCTTTTTCATACTGCGCCCTTGCCGCCAGGCTGCCGTCGGGATAAAAGATGAGCCATGAGCCATCCATCATATCGTCGGCATACAGCCCATCTTGGAAAACCTGCCCATTCTCGTACCAAGTCTTGAACGAACCGTTCAATTTCCCGTCGACATAATGAGACTCTGATTTCAGCCGACCATTCTCCCAATAGGTAAGCTGTGTTCCATCGTCTTCCGTCGAAGGTTCCACTACCCTACTGCCGCACGAGGCAAAAAGCGACAAGCCCAATATGAACAAGAACATCTTTCTCATTCCGAAGCTTTTTTGAAGGGATTAACGGGTACCAACTCAACCTGTTCTTTATCGTACTGGTACAACATCCAACTCTGGTTCTCAAGTCCATTGTCTCCATCCTTTCGCATAAAGTGATAACGGGTATGGAGCAAGGGCATTCTGAAATAAGGCAGGCATTCCGTCATCTCAACACCATAGCGCATCAAAGCGGTGAGAAAATAGGTGGCCACATCGTAACCCTCGAAAGCATAGTCCTGCGGCTCAACCGTATATCGGCTTCTGAAGTCGATAACAAACTGGTTGGCCTCGTCGGAACGATAATCAACAAAGTTGTCGGTAAGATAGATGGCATTCATCTGAAGCAAATTCTCGACCAACAGTTTTTCGAACTTTGTCCAGTCAGGCGCACAGACGAGAGTAATGGGGTATCGGTCGGCATCTTTCTTCAAGGTGTTAAGCACCTGTGTGGCAAATACATTGTCGTCACCGTATGCAATGATGACATTGTCGCGCACACCCGACAACTGGTTCTCTAAAAGGCGAAGGTTATCATTGTCGTAGGCATAGCGATGTACGGGATTGGAAAGGGTCACACGCTCAATGCTGCCGTTCTTCAGTTCCTTGGTGCTGTACACCTGACCCTCCACCGTAATGGTCGATACCAAACGGGCACCCATCTCAAGACGTTGGCTCTCGTCTTGGGCAAACTGAAGAAACTCGTCGCCTGCTACTGTCACTTCATCGTTGACAGCGAGATTCAAGTCACGTTCCAATTGGGAGAGGAATAGCGAGTCAGTTGCCTTCTCACGGCTGAGGATGAACACGTTGGCATTGGGATAGCGGTTGTGCACCAGACAGGCAATGTCGAAAATCAGGCCGCTGTGCGAAGGTTTCAGCTTAATGACATTGTCGTTGCCTTCCACCACTTCATGGCGGGTCGAAAGCGGATTGACCAGCAGGATACCCTTTTCGCGGGCGTAGTCGGCAACCACCGAGAACGACTTGCTGAAGAACGGGCCTATAATCATATCAACTTTCTGGTGCCTGATTTGGTCCAAAGCCTGACGGGCAGTATTCATGTCCTCGGTCACATCAATGACGGTGAGGTCGAGTTTTAAACCTTCATCATTGGAGAGACGATCCGCAGCCATCATAAAGCCCTCGTAGAATGGCAGGAAAGAGAAGTTGCGCGACTTCTGGAGATTGGGCAGATTGCTCTTGGTCACCTCAAGACTACTGACCTCGTTGAGATACAAAGGTATCATCAGGACAACCCGATAACGCTCATAGGCATTGTCAGGGTCGGCGTAGCATTCAGGAGTTTCCATCGGTTCCCTGAAGAGGTCGTCAGTATTGTCGATGAGTTCTGGAGTCTCAATAAATTCAGGGGTGTCAGCAATTTCAAGTTCTTCGGGCTGAAGTTCCTCCTCTGGCTCTACCACAGGTGTTTCAACCACCTCGCTTTCAGGCTTGATACGATCTATCGGAATCAGTACAGTCTGATTGACAAACACATGCGAGCCTACCGAGACGTTCATGGCGCGGAACTCATCCTCGTCCACCTTCCAGCGTTTCAACAGCGAAGAAGTACGCTCGTTGTACTCCGATTGGTGTACAATGTAATCATTCTCGTTTTTAATGTCGGGGACATTGATCCATCTTCCTGCAAAAGGCTCGTTGTCAAGACCCGGATTGGCCGCCTTGAAGTCGATAAGGTCGATACCGAATTTCTTGGCGATATCATAAAGGTCTTCGCCTTCTTGAACGGTATATCGTCCCCCAACTTTCACTACAACGGGTTCGGGTTCAGGCTCCTCCACCACAGGCTCGGGTTCTGGTTCGGGTTCAATAGCAATGGGTTCTGGTTGAGGTTCGGGCTCTTCCAAAATCGGTTCTGGCTCAGGCTCAGGTTCGGGTTCAGGTTCAGGCTCAGGCTCGGGAACTTCCACTACCGGCTCAGGTTCCGGTTCTGGTTCAGGTTGCGGAATCTCAACAATTGGCTCAGGCTCCTCAACCACGGGTTCAGGCTCTGGTTCTGGTTCAGGCTCGGGAACCTCCACTACCGGCTCAGGTTCCGGTTCTGGCTCAGGAATCTCCACAATCGGTTCAGGTTCAGGCTCAGACACTGGTTCTGGTTCTGGTTCAGGCTCTGGTGTTTCTACTACCGGTTCAGGCTCTGGCTCAACGACTTTGGGAGGTCGCACGGGAATACCGATGACAAAACCCACCTTCAAGCCGTCCTTCATCCCAGGATTGAATTGGAGGATTTCAGTCCTTGTCACTTGATAAACCTCCTCAAGCTGCTCAAAAGTCTGTCCCTGCTTGATGTGGTGCATATAGTATTCCTTGTTACCGATTTTAGTGATTTGGGATGCACGCTCAAACGGAGCCTGTGCTTTGACCGATGGACACAGGAATAGCAGACCGAAAAGAAGCCCTATGATATAAAACGATTTTTTCATGATGACTGGTTTTGAAGTTTATTCCCACTCGATGGTCGCCGGCGGCTTCGAGGAAATATCATAGCACACGCGGTTGACACCTTTCACCTTATTAATGATGTCGTTCGACACCTTAGCCATAAACTCGTAAGGCAGATGCACCCAGTCGGCAGTCATACCGTCGGTGGAGATAACAGCTCGGAGCGCAATAGTATATTCATAGCTGCGTTCGTCGCCCATCACACCCACCGACTTCACGGGCAAGAGAATCGTTCCTGCCTGCCAGATACTGTCGTAGAGGTTGTCGGCCATCTCATTGGGATAGGAGGCACTCGGCAGTTCGCAAGGCCAGTTGCGCAGCCCCTTGATAAAGATGTCGTCGGCATCGCGCAAGATGCGGAGCTTCTCTTCGGTAACCTCACCCAAAATGCGAATACCCAAACTGGGACCTGGGAAAGGATGACGACCAATGAGTTCGCGTTTTATTCCCAAAGCGCGACCCACACGGCGCACCTCATCCTTAAACAAAGAGCGCAACGGCTCCACAATCTTCAGGTTCATCTTCTCTGGCAGACCACCCACGTTGTGGTGCGACTTGATTTTGCAACTCGGTCCATTGACGCTGACACTCTCTATCACATCGGGATAGATGGTGCCTTGGGCCAGCCAACGGGCGCCTTCAATCTTTTGCGCTTCAGCATCAAACACGTCGATAAAGGTCGAGCCGATGGCCTTACGTTTGGCCTCCGGGTCGGTGACGCCTTTCAGCTTTTCGAGGAACAGATGCCCTGAATGCACGCCTATCACGTTGAGGCCCATCTCTTTGTATGAGTCGAGTACTTCCTCAAACTCATTCTTGCGCAGCAGTCCATTGTCAACAAAGATGCAGGTCAGGTTGCTTCCTAAAGCTTTGTTCAACAAGACAGCGGCAACGGTACTATCGACGCCACCCGAAAGACCGAGGATGACCTTATCTTCGCCAAGTTGCTTCTTCAAACTCGCTACCGTATTGTCGATAAACGAGTCAGGCGTCCAGTCGCCCTTGCAGCCACAAATACCGAGCGCAAAATTGGCCAACATCTGGGGGCCTTCCTTGGTGTGGAACACCTCGGGGTGGAACTGCACCGCGTAGGTCTCCTCCCCTTCTATCTTGTAGGCGGCATTCTTCACATCGTCGGTCGAAGCAATAACGTAAGCACCGGTAGGCAGTTTGGCAATCGTGTCGCCGTGACTCATCCACACCTGACTGGTCTTGTTCACGCCTTTAAAAAGAGGTGAAGCCTCGTCGACAATCGTCAGCATAGCGCGTCCGTATTCCCGGGCGATGCTACCATTCACCTCACCGCCGAAATGATGGGAGATGAACTGGGCACCATAGCAAATACCCAACAGAGGCAACTTGCCTTTGATGCCTTCGAGATGAGCAAAAGGAGCCTTCTCATCGCGCACAGAGAACGGGCTGCCGCTGAGAATCACGCCTTTGACGTTAGAACCAATTTCAGGAATCTTATTGAATGGATGGATTTCGCAATAGACATTCAGCTCGCGAAGGCGGCGACCTATCAACTGCGTGACCTGCGAACCGAAGTCAAGAATGAGGATCATTTCTTGCATAGACGAAAATTTTGTGCAAAAATAGGCTTTTTCATTCATAAAATCTCTATTTTTGCAAAAAGAAAACGCAAACAACAGCAATTCATCATGCTTTACTACCTCATTCTTCTCTGTATCGCCATCCTTCCCGTTGTGGTGTTGATGGTATACATCAACAAGCAAGACAAATACCAGAAAGAACCCGTCAGGTCGCTGATCAAAGCTTTCATCGGAGGCATTTTAGCCATTTCGGTAGACATTATTGTCGTCTACAGCATTGACTCCTTTTTCGGCGAAAGCGCTTTTGCAGATACCGTATTCTATCAAGCGTTCCTTCAGGCAGGCATCCCTGAAGAGCTTTCAAAGTTCATCATGTTCATGATACTCATCTGGCGCGACAAGAACTTTGACGAGTACTTTGACGGTATCGTCTATGCCACTTTCATCGGACTTGGCTTCGCCTGCTTGGAAAACATCGAATATGTCTTCCAGTACGGTTTTGGCACCGGCGTAGTAAGGGCTTTGATTTCGGTACCAGGCCACTTCCTGTTTGGCGTATTGCTGGGCTATTTCCTTTCGATGGCGAAATTCCGCCCCGAAAAGCGCAACACCTATATTATAATGGGATTGCTTTCGGCAATGATAGCCCACGGACTCTTCGACTGGCTGCTGATGATTACCGAAGTGCTGAGTCCCACCATTTCCTCCATCATCTACATCGTGTTCATTTGGGGCGATATCAAACTGTGGAAACTTGGCTTGAAATACATCCGCAAACAGCAGGAAAACTCGAAAAAACAAAGTAAAGAAAACGCACTCCATAACCTTGAGGAACAAATCCGTTCCAACCTCAATTTCGACTCCGAATACAAGCGAATCGACTGGAATGCGGGAAACAGACCCTGATTGTAAAGGAGGGTTTCACCGAAAAAGTTTGTAATGCCCGAGCGTAACTGATTTATTTTCAGAATCAACTTACCGAAAAAGTTTGTAAGGTCTTGACAAGCCGTTGGGACGATGAGTAAAAACTGTAGTTTTGCCTCGTCAAACCTAACAGTTATCATCATGCGAAAAAAGATTCTCCTTTGGTCGTGTCTGCTTATATTGACGGGCACGACGGCAATGGCTCAAGAAGCCGAGTCCAAAACACAATGGCACCACAACCTCTATATAGAAGTGGGGCCGAAGTACACCGCTCATCTTTCCCCCAACCTCGAACCCTTCAGGCCGACAGGCGGCTACGGAGCTTTCATTAACGTGGACAGCAGGATGAGGACTTACCAAGCCTCAGCCCGATACGAAATTGTCAGTCCCAATTACCATTGGGCATTGCGTACGGGACTTCAATACGGCTTCCAATACAAACGCATCGGCTACAAGCAATCCGAAGAGGTATTCCATCCGGCAGACTACGTCGACAACGAATGGTACTACTTTGAAGTCGATAACGAGCAACAGTTGGAATACCTCCGTGTGAAAGGCATCGAGCAGCACTCTCACTATCTGGGTATCCCACTTGAACTCCGCTATTATTTCAACTCAGAGGTTGATAATTTCAGAATGTACCTTGCCGCAGAAACCGACCTCGACTTCCTCGTTGGCAACAGAAATAAGGTGAATTTCCTCGCCAAGGACGGTATGGCACCATTCGCCGAGCAAGTCACCTCACACTATGACAATCCCGACCCGATAAACGCCTCAGCCTATTTGGGCGCAGGTTTTCAAGTGGGCAACAGAAAGGGCATCGGCGTAGGGTTCAACTGGCTCATCCATCTGTTTGAAATCAACGGCACCACAGGAATGTTGCCCACCAAGTCTAAATTGGCCGGAAGCAAGTTGCAAATCGAATTACTTATCCCCTTAAAATACTGAACCATGAAAAAATACATCATCTTTGCTGCGGTAGTTATCGCTATGACAGCCTGCTCAAAATCAGACTTTAAACAAATCCAATACATCGAAGATCCCGACTACCCCGGACTTCCCGTCTATTCCGAAATGGGTTACAACACCTATGGTGCCTACATCAATAATAAGGTATTCAACCCAGCATGGACCGATCGTCCTTTCTACCTCATCGCCGACCGCGAAAACATGACGATGACCCTCAACGGATCAGTTGAATACAATGGCTTCAACATAATTTTCACCTTGCCTATTGACACCACCTATCATTTGGAAGACTACCACAGCCTCCTCGCCCTCAATGGAAAATCATTCACCATCGACACGACTCCGACAAGTTGCAACGTAAAGATGGAAGGCTACAACGCCCCCGATATTGAAAGCATTTACAGTGGATACATCAAATTCGAGAAAGTACAGCAAGTGCTTGTGGACAAAACGGATGCCGAGGTTGTGGTATCAGGCAAGTTCCAATTCCGTGCTTTCACGCACGACGGAACCCGTATCGATGTAACCGGAGGTCGTTTCGACCTCGGTGTCGACAATGCCAATTTTGTAAATTTCAGACAGTAACTGCATCATCCTCTTTTTGAAGTTGTTTTTGAAATTGTTACAAGCGATTCAAAGACAACTTCTTTTTTGTATCTTTGCGCCATCAAATCACAACATTATGTCACTCAATTGCGGAATCATCGGTCTTTCAACGGTTGGAAAGACCACTATATTCAACTGTATATCAAACACCAAGGCAGAGATTGGCTTTGCCTCCAAGTCCAATATCGGAATGTGTGAAGTGGTGGACGACCGTCTGAAACTCATCGACAACATCTCCCACTCAAAGCGCATTGTTCCCGCTACTGTCGAAATTGTCGACCTGCCTGGCTTGAGCAAAGGCGGTCAGGGCGTAGGCAACAAGCTCCTTGCCGAAGTGCAGACGATGGATGCCCTCATTCACGTCCTGCGCTGTTTCGACGACCCCAACATTCCCCACAGCGAAGGCAGCATCGACCCCGTTCGCGATATGGAACTCGTCGACCTGGAATTGCAGGTGCGCGACTTGGATTTGGTCACCCGCAAACTGGAACGTACCCAGAAGATGCTCAAAAACGGAGAGAAAGACTTCAAGAAAGCCTTCGATGTACTCACCATCTACAAAGAGACTCTGGAGAACTTCGGCAATGCCCGCGACGCTAAGGTGGCCGAAGAAGACAAGAAGTTTGTGCAGGACATCCAATTGCTGACTGCCAAACCTATCATCTATGTGTGCAACGTCGATGATGCCTCAGCCACCACTGGCAACAAATACTCGGAAGCCGTAAAAGCCGCCTTGAAGGAAGGTCAGGAGATGCTCATTATCGCTGGAAAACTGGAAGCCGAAATCGCTGAGCTCGATGCCGACGACAGGCAGCTCTTCATGGAAGATGCCGGCCTGACCGAACCCGGCGTGAACAAACTGGTACGCACCGCCTACCACACCTTGAACCTGCATTCCTTCTTCACCACCGGTCCCGACGAGACCCGCGCCTGGACCATACACGTGGGCGACACCGCCCCCATCGCCGCAGGCGCCATCCACAGCGACCTGCAGCGGGGCTTTATCCGCGCCGAAGTGATGAGTACGGAGGATTTCCTGCATTATGGCTCTGAAGCTGCCGTCAAGGAAGCAGGTAAGTTCCGTGTTGAGGGAAAGACCTATGTCGTCCAGGACGGGGATATCTTGAACATTCGGTTTAATGTATAATAAGGAACTGCGAATTTCACGAATGAAACGAATTTAGTTTGATAATTATAAGGACGCAAGCGTCTAATTATGCGAATTTGAGCTGTATGGAGTCCGATAAGTATATATTTGGAAACGAAACATACCAAATTATTGGAGCTGCAATGGAAGTCCATAAGACATTGGGACAAGGTTTCTTGGAATCCGTTTATCAAGAAGCAATGGAGATTGAAATGAAGCAGCGAAACATACCGTTTGAATCACAAAGCAGAATAAAAATCCAATACAAAGATGTTCAAATGGAGCATTATTTCATTGCTGATTTCGTGTGTTATAACAAAATAATCGTAGAACTAAAATCGGTTTCTTCTATCCTTCCCGAACATGAGGCACAAATCATCAATTACCTTCGAGCAACAGGATTCAAGCTGGGCTTATTGTTGAATTTCAACGAAGAGAGTTTATTTTACAAACGTTATCCAAACATAGCAGCGCAAGCCATCATTCGTACCAATTCGCAGCGTCAGCTGCCAAATTTTTCGTCAAATTCGTGTAATTCGTAGTTAAATAAATCATCAAATGGAATACGTAGTTCTAGTAGACGAAAACGACAATCCCATAGGCCAAATGGAGAAGCAAGCGGCCCATATAGAGCCCCATCTGCACAGGGCCTTTTCTGTCTTTATCTTTAATTCCAAAGGTGAATTGCTGCTGCAGCAACGCGCCCTATCGAAGTACCACTCCCCCGGCCTATGGACCAACACCTGCTGCAGCCATCCCCGCGATGGAGAAACCACGCTGCAAGCCGCTTCGCGTCGCCTGATGGAAGAGATGGGAATGGACTGCACTATGCACGAAGTCTACACCTTTATTTATAAGGCTCCCGTCGGGCAAGGACTCACCGAACACGAGCTTGACCATGTTTTCATAGGTCAAAGCGACGAGGTTCCCCAAATCAACCGTGACGAAGTGGAATCATGGAAATATATGCGTATCGATGCACTGAAAACCGACCTCCAGCTTCATCCCGAGTGTTATACTGAGTGGTTCAAGATTACCTTCGAGGAAATGACCCACCACGCTGAATTGCTTGGTAAAATCTAAGGTTGAAGAGGATTCCCGTCCTCCCTTCAACCTCTTTTTTTATAGAAATTATTTAGTAAGTATATTTACTATCTATAAATTTACTACTTTTGCCGCGCAATTAAAATTGAAAACGTTTAAATTTATCTACTATGAAGCGCAAATTTCGTATCGTTGTGGGAATGCTGCTGTTAGCTATCCCGCTGTGCATGAACGCACAAGTGCAACCTGGCAAACCAAAACAAGAGCCCAAGAAGGACAAGGTTGAGCAAGCCGAAAGAGATAAGCTTGCGAAAGAAAAAGAAAGGGAAAAGGAAAGAGAAATAAAAGAAAGAGAGAAGAGAGAGGCCAAAGGCGGCTTCGAAATGCCTAAATTGTCAGGCTATGTCCAAGGGATGTACATTGCCAACCTGAACCAGGAAGGCACGCTTACTGACAATACCTTCAGAATGCGCCGTGTGCGTCTGTCAGTCGATGGCACGCTGTTCAAAGGTTTGACCTACAAGATTCAAGGCGACTTCAGCCGCAGCCCCATGCTGGTTGACGCTTTTGTGAAGTACAAAGTCTGCGACGCTTTCTCCATCCAGCTTGGTCAGTTCAAGACCCCGTTCTCGATTGAAAGCCCCATCAATCCTGTCAACCTCGAAATCTTCGACTACGGCGAGAGCATTCAGAAATTGGTCGGCTATAGCGACGTCTGCGGTGTCGGTAGTTTAGGCCGCGACTTAGGCATCATGGCTACAGGTAACCTCTTCCCCATCAAGGGCGAGGAAGGCATTGACTACCACGTGCTCAACTACAGCCTCGGTCTGTTTAATGGCAATGGTGCAAACACCCTCGACAACAACAACCGCAAAGACTTTGTGGGTCGCCTCGAAGTACATCCCGGTCTGAAGCACCTGACCTTGAGCGGTTCGTACTATACCGGATTGTACAGAAACACAACTGTAGAGAACCAAATTGCAGCAGAAGGCATTGCTCCCGGGAACACAGCATTCAACAATGGCGTTCGCAACCGCTGGGCTGCCGGTATCCAGTACAATGATGGCAAGCTCGTTCTCCGTGGTGAATACATCAGTGGTAAAACTGGTTGCAAAATCGGTGGCTTAGACGAGCATGAGAATCCGATTATTTTAGACAACGTCCAACGCAGTAAGGGTTATTACGCTGTAGCTGGCTACAACTTCCTTCTTGGCAAGGACAAGAGTCAGAAACTGATGCCCGTCCTTCGTTATGAGCATTTCGCCGCCGATGTTCCTAACAGCGGCACCAACTGGTACACCGCCGGCATCAACTACTGGCCCATCAAGTCGCTCAACTTCAAATTCGACTACTCGTTTGTTCAGAAACCCATCGGCGGCAACACACACCGCATCGTCGGTATCTTGAGCTACAAGTTCTAATCTTAAATCTTGAATTCTATGTCAAACAATAAAGCCTCCAACCTCTGGAAAAAGGAAGACTGGCTGGCCGTTTGGATTGGCTTCATCGTCATCGCCATCGGCTGCATTGCCGTCCTCACCCAAAGCTTCGACTTCTCCGCCGCCAAGTTCGGTACCTGGGTCTGGTGGGAGCAGAGAGAAGAGAAAACTTTAGCCGACCGTTTACTCAACGGCGATCTTTGGATTAATGTGCTCCGCACCTTCTTGGTGCTCGGTATCCTATTTGGCATCGGCATCAAGCTGCAAGGCGAAAAAATCGGCAAGTTTATCCCTGCCTTTGTCGTGCTGTTCATCATCTGTATCGTCGTGAGAATGATTAGTGCGGAGTTCACCCTGAAGATGTACCTCGAATGGGCTTTCTGGGCTCTGCTCATCGGCCTGTTGATTTCCAATACCGTCGGCACACCTGAATGGCTGAGACCCGCTATCCGTACCGAGTTCTACATCAAGACCGGTCTGGTCATCATGGGTTTCTCGGTGCTGTTCTCCAACATCGCCAAGTTCGGCCTCTACGGTCTGGGAATCGCTTGGATTGTGACCCCCGTTGTCATCATCTTCATGTGGTGGTTTGGTACCAAGGTGCTGAAGATTGACAACAAGCCGCTGGTGATTACCTTGGCTTCGGCTACCTCGGTGTGCGGTACGAGTGCCGCCATCGCTACGGGAGCCGCTTCGAGAGCCAAGAAAGAAGACCTCTCACTGGCCATCTCTATCTCCATCATCTTCACCATCCTGATGATGGTATTTGAGCCTATGATCATCCGCGCCTGCGGCATGAACCAACTCATGGGCGGTGCCTTGATTGGTGGTACGGTTGACTCCACCGGTGCTGTGGTACTGGCTGGTAATGCCCTCGGTGAGGAAGCAGAGCAAGCCGCCGTCCTCGTGAAGTCCATCCAGAACATCCTCATCGGCTTCATCGCCTTCTTCGTGGCCATCTTCTTCGCCACCAAGGTCGACAAAGACCCGAACCAGAAGGTCGGTGCCGGCGAAATCTGGAACCGCTTCCCGAAGTTCATCATCGGTTTCTTCGTGGCCTCGTTGGTCGCCTCCTTCATCGTGCTGCCGGCTACTGACGGCGCTACCGTGAAGGCCATCAACGGTGTCCTCGACCAATACAAGAACTGGGCCTTCGTGTTGGCTTTCACCAGCATCGGCTTAGACACCAACTTCAAGAGCCTCTTCAAGCAGATGCAAGGCGGCAAGGTGCTCTGGCTCTACATCGTGGGTCAGGTGTTCAACATCCTGCTCACCCTGTTCGCCGTATGGTTCCTGCTGTCGGGCGTCGTCTTCAAGGTCCCGGTGCTTGAAATGTTCAAGTAATGAACAAAAACCACAAGATATTCAAAGTGATTACCATCGTCGTGGTGGTAATCACTTTGTTTTTGGCCGGCTGGATTATGGCCAACAAACTCGGCTTGGTCGAAGGCTACGACTTCGGTGCGGGCGCCTATTTCTACGCAGACATCCCCACCGAGCAATACAGCCAAATCGACAAGGAGGGAGCCTACCAAACCTCCGTTCCCAAATGGATTTTCTACATCCTATTCTTCTCCTGGGGCTGGCTGATGTGGCGGTTGTGGGTTTGGGTGGAATCGCGGGGGAAGAATCACTGATGACTAGTGGAGCCTAGGCATAAATTTTCAGTCTTTAAACACATATTCGGGGTTGTATTCAATATTGTAGGCTTTCAGGAAAGCCTCATACTCCTCTTGGAATGTCTTTTTGCGATGATGCTCTTTTTGATTCTGCACATAGGTTTTCACCTTTTCTACGGCAGAAGCACTTACCGAGAACACAGCATAACCACCTTGCCATGCAAATTGCGAATAATATGGGGCGATGGTCTTGATCCATTTACTGCTGCATTTCTTGATGTCCTCCACGAAGTCGGCCATGGAGATTGTTCGTGGAAGGGTGCAGAGGATGTGGATATGGTTGGGGACACCACCTATTTGGATGACCATTGCGTTCTTGTTGACTATGATGCCATCGATGTAGGCAAATAGCTTGGGGAGGTCTTCTTCGCGTATGGTGACGGAGCTGTATTTTATGTGGAAGACCAGATGGATATAGACTTGTGCGAGTGATTGGGCCATGGTTAGAGGGTTTTATCCCAGGGCTATGCCGCTGGGGAATATCTGTCTGAGCCTTGCAGGCTCATAAATGAAGCGTCGGTGGGAAGAATCCTACGGCTATGCCGCAGGGAATATCTGGCTGAGCCTTGCAGGCTCATAGATAAGGCATTGGCGGGAACAATCCCACGGACATGCCGCAGGGAATATCTGGCTGAGCCTTGCAGGCTCATAGATAAGGCATTGGCGGGAACAATCCCACGGACATGCCGCAGGGAATATCTGGCTGAGCCTTGCAGGCTCATGGATGAAGCATTGGCGGGAGCAATCCCACGACCATGCCGTAGGGAATTTCTGTCTGAGCCTTGCATGCCCATGGATGAAGCGTCGGCGGGAATAATCCCACGGTCGTGCCGCAGGGTATAGCTGGCTGAGCCTTGCAGGCCCATGGATGAAGCGTCGGCGGGAGCAATCCCACGGTCATGCCGCAGGGTATAGCTGGCTGAGCCTTGCAGGCTCATGGATAAGGCATTGGCGGGAGCAATCCCACGACCATGCCGCAGAAAATATCTGTCTGAGCCTTGCAGGCTCATGGATAAGGCATTGGCGGGAGCAATCCCACGACCATGCCGCAGAAAATATCTGTCTGAGCCTTGCAGGCTCATGGATAAGGCATTGGCGGGAGCAATCCCACGACCATGCCGCAGAAAATATCTGTCTGAGCCTTGCAGACTCCTGATTGTGCCACATGAAGGCACGGAGTGCCGCAACAGATATTCCCCAATGGCAGCGCCTTGGGAATTGTCGACCACGCGGGAAGGCAAGCAGCCTGAAGGGCTGCAACAGAATGAATATTGCAACTTCAATAGTCTTTGCACACGCCCGTGCAAAATCTCCATCGCCTCCGACAAAGCGATATCTCCGCCCCGTATATCCATCTCTTTTGCCATGTTCAAATCTGTTTGCAAAAGTAATTAATTTTCAAATTCGATTGGTTTTATGTTTTTTATAACTTTGCCTTGCAACTCAAAAAGCAACACTAAATATGCAACCCACTGATATTCAAAACATATTAGCCGAATTAACCCGTTCCATCGGGGAAACCCCTCTTGACATTCTACCTATTGCAGCCTCAGGCTCGGCAAGGAAATACTATAGAATCGTCACCGACAAACGCACGTTGATAGGCACCTACAGCGAGAACAGGGAGGAAAACGAGGCATTCCTAACTTTCAGCAAACACTTTCATGGCTTGGGGCTCAACGTTCCCGAGGTCTATGCCGTCAACGAGGAAAAGACCTGCTATCTACAAAGCGACTTTGGGGATGACAATCTGTTTGCGCATGTGCAGAAATCGTTGATAGCTGGCGAATTTGGAGAGAACGTCATCCAGCTCTACAAACAAGCCCTAAAGCATTTGGTCAGACTGCAAGTTTTGGGTCACGGAGGGCTGGACTACAGCAAGGCCTACCCTACCCCCAGTTTCGACAGGCAGGCTATCCTTGATGACTTGAACTACTTCAAATACTATTTCGTCAAGCCGCACGAGGAAATCGAGTTCAACGAGACCCGTTTGGGTAAGGACTTTGAAGCCTTTGCCGATTTCGTCAGTCAGGCACCTTGCGAGTTCTTCATGTACCGCGATTTCCAGTCGCGCAACATCATGGTGAAGGACAACGAGTTGTACTTCATCGACTTCCAAGGTGGCAGGAAAGGGCCGCTGAACTATGATGTGGTCTCGCTGCTCTATCAGGTGAAAGCACAAATCCCGCAGGCCGTCCGTGACGAACTGGTACAATATTATAAGGTGGAGCTGTCGCAATACGTCAATCCTGAAGATGTGAAGTTCGACACCTACCAGCCTTATTTCGTCTATCTCAGACTGCTACAGGTGCTGGGCGCCTACGGCTTCAGAGGCTTGATACAGAAGAAATCCCACTTCATCGAGAGCATCCCCTACGCGCTGAAGGAAATCCAAGCCTTGGCACAAACCCAGCCTTTGAACGACTATCCCGAGTTGCAGCATGTCATCGAACAATTCAGTAAGATTGAGCAACGCTACCTGACCATCATTCAGCCGCCAACGGGCAAGTTGACCGTCACCGTCAACAGTTTCTCGTTCCGAAAAGGCTATCCCAACGATTTCAGCGGCAACGGCGGCGGCTTCGTCTTCGACTGCAGGGCTTTGCCCAATCCCGGTCGCGAGCCTGAGTTCAAGACCAAGACCGGACGCGACTGGGAGGTCATCGACTACCTTATGGCCAGACCACCCGTCCACGAGTTCCTCGACCATGTGAAGCACATTGTGAAACAAAGCGTCGACAATTATAAAGAACGACATTTCAGCAACCTGATGGTCTCCTTCGGATGCACAGGCGGTCAGCACCGCTCCGTTTTCTTCGCCCAAACGATTTACGAATGGCTGAAAAAGGAATATCCCGACATCCACATAGTGTTGAACCACATCGAACGCAAAATCAAGGAGGAGCACAACGCATGAAGCACGACCTCACCGCGATGATACTGGCTGCCGGTTTGGGCACACGCCTGCAATCCCTGACGCACGACAGGCCCAAGGCTTTGGTGGAGCTTAACGGCAAGCCCCTGCTACAGCATTGCATCGATGACCTGACAGAAAACGGCTTCCATCATATCGTCATCAACGTCCACCATTTTGGCGAGCAAATCATTGACTTCGTAAACAGTTATCATTTTGATGCTGAAATCGAAATCTCCGACGAGCGCGACCTGCTGATGGACACAGGCGGCGGTATCGTCAAAGCTTCTCCCCTCTTCAAAGACTCGAAAGCCGTTCTCATCCATAATGTGGACATTGTCAGCAATGTGGACTTCAAAACCTTGGGGCAACAGTTTCTGGATTCAGGTGACGATGCCTGGCTGCTGACGCAAGACAGGGAGACAAACAGGAAGCTGTTGTTTGATTCTGGGAACCAACTGATTGGCTGGATGAATAAGGCGGATGGACAGTATAAATGGGTGAACTTATCTCATCCTAACTATAAAGAAATGGCCTTCTGCGGGCTGCACTTCTTCCGCAGCGACCTGTTCACAAAGTTCGAAGTCAAACGCCAAAGCGTCATTGACCTATACCTCAATTTGGCCAGACAAAACCGCATTGTCTCCAAGCCCATCAAGCCCGACTACTGGTTCGACCTGGGCAAGCCCGAACAACTGAAAGCAGCTGAAACCTTCCTGAAAACACAACGCCCATGACCCACACCACCTTCATACAGCGCATTGCCGAACATATCCTGTCACACTACGACCTCACCCGTCAGGAGCTCACCGTGGTGTTTCCCAACAAACGCGCCGCTTTCTATCTCCGCAACACCCTGAAGCACAGCGTACAGCAAACCATCTGGCTGCCACAGATGCTCTCCATCGAAGAAGCCGTCACCCAATGGAGCAAGGTCACCCTCGTCGACAACATCAACCTGCTTTTCGAACTCATCGATATCGATGCTGAGCTGCACAAGGAGCAAAACAGCGAGTTGTCGGTCTTCGGCAGCCAAGCCGCACAGATGGCCAAGGATTTCGATGAAATCGACCAATACGACATCGACGCGCACCATGTGTTCAACTACGTCGTGGAGAACAAAAAACTCGAGATTTGGAACTTCGACGAGGCCAAAAGCATGGAGAAAGAGTTGAAATACCTCCAGTTTTTCACCTCGCTCTACGACTACTACCTGCGTCTTCGCGACAGGCTTCTCGCCAAGGGGCAAGGCTATTACGGCATGATTACACGACAGTTAGCCCATCTCTCCGACGAGGAACTCTCGGCAAGGGTCGGCAACCGACACATCATCTTCGCAGGCTTCAACGCCTTGACCACCACCGAGGAACGCATCATCGACAAACTGGCAAAAGCAGGCAAGGCTGAGGTCGTCTTTGACTACGACAGCTATTATATCGACGACGAGAACAACGAAGCCGGACTCTTCGCCCGACGTTATCAGGCCAAGCATCCCGACTGGATGAAGGACAGCGTCACCGACCCACTGCGCCAAGAGGAGAAACACATCCACATCATCAGCGCCAGCGGCAACGTCATGCAAGCCAAAGCCCTGCAATCCAACTTGCAGAGCAACACGGAGGATGACACCGCCGTCATCCTCGCCGACGAAAACCTGCTCATCCCCATCCTCAACAGCATTCCCGACACAGAGACCTACCCCAACTTCAAGGTCTCGATGGGCTATCCCGTCAAGAAAACGCCCGTCAACCAGCTGGTCGCCAAATACTTTGAGTTACACCACCGCAACAAACTAATCCGCAAAATCACCGAAAAGGGAGTGGAACGCACCGTGGAAGGCTGGTACCTCTGGCCCATATTGCAGCTGATGGACAGCGACTTGGTAAGAATCGTCTTCACTCCAAGCGAGCTCTCTGCCTTTGAACAATGGAAAACCGAGGCCGTCAACAGCGGTAAGTTCATCTTTGAAATGCAAGACATCGAGACCATCGGCGATTCGGAAGACCTGAAGACCTTGCTCCGTCTGCTGCTTGACGAACCGCAAGAAGCCTCGCCCATTGGGTTCCTCCAGTCCTTGCGTCAGCTGCTGCAATTCATTGCCAACAAGGTCCTCTCGCGTGATGACAAAGACCGGCTGCTCTTCTTGCTCCAGCAGGTGAGTGCCGTAGGACAAAACATCAACCGCATCCATTTGGTGGTGGAGCAGCATTCCGGCTACGTGCATACCCTCAAAGACCTCGAAATCCTGTTCAAGCTCATCAGCAGCAACAGCACCATCAAACTCAACAGCAGCAGCACCACAGGTCTGCAAATCATGGGCTTGTTGGAGACCCGCAACATCGACTTCGAGCGGCTGCATATCCTCAGCGTCAACGAGGGCATACTGCCCACCGACAAATCGCAGGGCAGCTTCATCCCCTATTACATCAAGAAAGAATGCGGACTGCCGGGATACTTGGAGAAGCAGGCCGTCTTCGCCTACCATTTCTACCGCCTGCTCCAAAACGGGAAAGACATCTACCTCTACTACAACAACCTGGGTGAACTCTCAGGCGGCGAGGCCAGCCGATATATCCAGCAAATCAAGTACGAGTTAGCCAAGCACGACAACATCCAAGTGACTGAAGAGGCCTTTCACAGTCCCACCCCTCCTACGTTGAAGACGAGTCCCCTTTACGCCACGAAAACCGACAAAGTCGTGGCGCGGCTGCACTACCTCCTCGAAAACCAAGAGAAAGGGCTGTCCCCCTCGGGACTCTCCACCTATTTAGGCTGTCCTTTGAAATACTACCTGAAGTATATCGAACAGATTGAAGACAACTGCCTTGAGGAAGAAGTCGGGGCCAATGTGGTGGGTTCCATCACGCACGACACGCTGGAGCTGCTTTTCAAGCCCTACCTCCCCAAGGACGGGAAGCTGCAAGTCATCGACAAGACGCTGTTCGACCAAGCCATCCTGCCCCAATGGGAGACCCGGCTCGCCCAATCGGTGGAGCAGAACCTGCCCAGCGGATTCCCCGATGTCGGATTCAACTACCTCAACAAGATTAACATTCGGAAACAGTTGGAAGGCTATTTGCGTTACACCTCACAAGCGCTGAAACACTCTGACCTGAGCATCCTGAAAACAGAAAGCAGGTTGGAGGCCCATCTGCCAGCCCCCTACGACAGGTGCCTCATCTCGGGCCGAGCCGACCGCATCGACCGCACAGGAGGCAGCACGCGGGTCATCGATTACAAGACAGGACATGTGGAGACCGCAGACCTGAAGATACCCGCCAAGCAAGCGGACGAGACCGACTTGGACTTCCTGAAACGCCTGCCTGAAAAGGCTTTGCAGCTGCTGTTGTACAAATACATGTATCTCAAGGAGAACCCCGACATAGCCCCCGCTCAGGTGACTGCCGCCATCCACGGGCTACGCTACAGCAACACCATTGAGTTTGGTCTGAGCCAAGCCACGCCCCGCAAGGGCGACAACGCCGTTCCATTCCTGAGCGACGACACCTTTGTTGCCGACATGGAGGCCATGCTGAAAGCCGTCGTGGATGAGCTATTCGACACCGAGAGGGTCTTCGCCCAAACCGAAGACGACAAGCTTTGCCGGAATTGTGACTTCAAAGGGATTTGCCGACGGGGAGAGTGAACTCAAAATGGTCTTGTCCAAAAAGAAGAGGGCCAGCGGCAAAGCCGTCAGCCCTCTCCAATGAAACGATGTTTGGACATCATCCAGCGAACGGGTCGTCACCACCGCCTCCGCCGCCAGGCGTTTCACCACCGCCGGGGGTCTCACCGCCGCTTGGGGTTTCACCACCGCCAGGGGTTTCGCCACCGCCTGGTTCTTCGCCTCCGGGTTCTTCGCCGTTGGGATCTTCTTCCTCGTCGGCCTTCTTGGTGTTGGGCAGGTAGGTCCACTCCAGGTCTTCGGCCACCAGTGTGTTGCGGCGCTTGCCCTTGCGGCCTGTCGAAACCATTTCAGGAAGGAACTGCACCTTGACGTTGGTGATTTGGTCGGCCGAGATTTTTTTCTGGTCCTCAACACCTGTCTTGTTGCACTGAACCATCAGGTAGAAGGTGCCGATGCCATCCAGTTTGACAGTGTGACCCTCGGCCAGATAACGCTGCATGACCGTAGGCAACGAACCGAGCACCGCCAAAACGTCGGCGTAGCTTACCGTACTTTCCTTTTCAATGTCTCGAGCCAGACGCTTGGTGTTGTACTGGCTCACGCTTACTGAAACGACCGTCCATAAATGGGTCAGTTTCGAAAATCTTTCTCTAAAGAACGCCATAATTCTAAGTTTTTTAAGTTATTGAAATTAAGTTAGTTATAAAAACGCGTCTTATCTGTGACTAGAAGTACACTCTTAGTGTGACTAGAAGCGGGCTTCCTATACGACTAGAAGCGGGCTTCCTATACGACTAGAAGCAGGCTTCTATACAGACTAGAAGCGGGCTTCTTGTCAGACCACAAACAGGCTTCTTGTCAGACCAGAAGCGGACACGTACTTTTCAGATGGTCATCAGCTGCAAAAATACACATATCAATCGATATAAACACCTAAAACCGTTGGATTTAGAGTCCACTATTTGTAGACAATTTTTCCACTATACTGAAAAAGGCGGCTGCCCCCTCTACCTTCAGCTCAGCACGATCTCTGTGATGATTTCCTTTCCCACCGTGTCGTTCAGACTTTTTATCAGCAACGACTTGGAATAGCTCAGCTCATTGCGGAGGGCGTCGCTGTCGACACGGACAAAAAGCGCATGATTGCGGACGGAAAGGTCGATGGTGTGTGTGGCGATAAACGGCCCGACCACCTGTTTCCACGAGTTGATGACCTGTAGCTCATCGATATAGTCCGGGCCCTTGTGCTGCTCATAAAACTCTTTGATGAGTTCGCCCACCGTTTTCACGTCAAAGTACACCATCGCCGCCTCCCAAGTCTTTAACACGTCCCTGCTCCACCTCGAATATCTTATGGTCGATGTCGGAGTTTTCAAACAATTGCTCAATCCTGTGGCGCTGCGTGTCGGTGATGAACACCTGGCCGAAATGGTCGTCGCCCACCAAGCGCACCAGCTTCATGACCCGCTGGTCGTCGAGTTTGTCGAAGATGTCGTCCAACAACAATATTGGCTTGTAGCCTATCTTCTGGTAGTTGAACTCGAACTGCGCCAGGCGGATGGACACCACAAACGACTTCTGCTGCCCCTGCGAGCCGAAACGCTTCAAGGGATGCCCGTCGAGGGTGAACTCCAAATCGTCCTTGTGGATGCCCACGTTGGTGTAGCCGGAATATCGGTCATGCTGCAGGCTGTCCTCAATCAGCTCAGCCAAAGGTTTCTCGTCCAAGCGCGACTGATAGACCACGTTGACTTTCTCGGTCCCGCCGGAGACTATCTCGTAGTAATGCTGGAAAATGGGCAGGAAGTCTTCGAGAAAGAGCCGGCGTTTGCTGTGAATGTCATCGGCATGCTGGTTGAGCTGGTCTTCCCACAAGCGAAGCAGCTCGCGGTCGAAGGTGCGGTGTTCAAGAAACTGCTTCAGCTGCATATTGCGCTGCAACAGGGCGCGGTTGTATTTCAGCAGGGCGTTGAGATACATGGGGTCGAACTGCGAGATGACACCGTCGATAAACTTGCGCCTCAGGTCGCTGCCCTCGTTGATAAGGTCGCGGTCGTAGGGCGAAATCATCACCAAGGGGAACTTGCCGATATGCTCCGACAGGCGGTCGTACTCCTTTTTATTAAAGCGGAACGACTTCTTCTGGTCGCGTTTCTGCACACACGACACCAATTCGTCGTCCCTACCCTCGTGGGAATACACGCCATGAATGGCAAAGTAATCCTGATGATGACGGATGTTTTGCTTGTCGGTGGCCGCAAAGAAACTCTTGCAGAAAGAAAGGTAGTAGATTGAGTCGAGGATGTTGGTCTTCCCTGCCCCGTTCAGCCCCACGAAACAGTTGATGTTCTCCGAAAACAGCAGGTCTGCCGATTCGCAGTTCTTGAAGTTCGCCAGTTTCAGTTCGTGGAGATACATGTTAAAACTTGCTCAGATCCATGCGGAGGCTCAGGAAGTGGGGCGAGCCCACGATATTGTTGCGCGAATAGGCATAATCGATTTGGAAAGCCTTGATTTTCACCCCGAAGCCAGCCGACAAACCCACCAAGGTACGTTCAAGTGGAACATCCATCTTGAAATGCGACTCGTAATTGTAGGAAGCCCTCAGGACGAGGTTCTTGCCGATTTCCAGCTCTGCACCAACCACCAGATGGCTGCCCAGATTGTTGAAGAACTTTTTTGTCTTGCTCGGCTCGGTGACTTGGCCCGTGATGGGGTCATAGTTTTCCTCGACGTGATACATCTCGTCGGAGACCCGTTTCCAATTCTGGATGTCGTGATAGCCTAAGATGATGGTCAGCGGGAGATGGTTGAGTTTCTTTGAAGCCGTAAAATCGATGGAGTAAGGAAGCCATGCGTTCTCATTCTGCATGTCGATGATGAAGAGTTGCCGACCAATATTGCGGCCAGCGAGAGTGAACGCCCAGTTGGTGTAGGACCAATAGGTGGCGGCCACATCCACGCCCAAAGCTCCGGCGCGACCCGATTCATATTGGATACCGGCATATTTCAAGTTGGCTCCGATGCTCCATCTGTCGGTCAACTCGCGGCCCCAACCCAAGGTGACCACATAATCGGAGGCGTTGAAGGTAGTGCCGTCGGTGTTGCCGCTCTCCGAGGCATATTGCATCAAGCCATAGTTGTCATACTGCACCGAGGCGGCGAAACTGCCTATCTTCTCAAAGGTATGGCTGTATTGGACCGACCCATAATGCGTGCCCATCTTGAAATCGCCGACATACGACAGCGCAATCTGATTGTTCATACTGGGGCAAATGCCTGAAGGGTTGAAGGGAGTGGTCTGCAAGTCGCCGTCGTGCATGGGCAGGACGATGCCGCCCAAAGCTGATACCCGAGCCGAATGGGCATCGTTCATGGCACTGAACAGCCCTTTGTAAGCCTGCGCAAAGCCTTGTGTTCCGATAAGGGTCAGCCATACGCAGCCGATTATGGTAATGATTCGCTTCATTTTACGGAATTTTCTTGATAACGGCATTGGGGCAACTTTATTGTATTTCAGCACAATTACTTGTCAATCAAGCCCAATCCAGTTTTCACCAGCCTGCCGTTTTGCGCCAGTTGTTTCGACAGCTTGTCGAGAATGCCGTTCACGAAACGGCTACTCTCAGCGGTACTGAAAAACTTGGCCATCTCGACATATTCATTAATAGTCACTTTGACGGGAATGCTGTGGAACTCGCAGAACTCGGTCAGTGCCATGAAGATCAAAATCTTGTCCATCAAGGCCAGGCGAGCATAGTCCCAATTCGACGTGGTGTCCTCAAGCCAGCCCCTGTATTCATCACGATGCAGAATCGTCTTGCGGAACAGCTGGACGGCAAAGTCCCTGTCTTCATTCACTTCGCGGTTCTCAGTGACATACACAGGCGGCATCTTCGTGTCGGCATTAAAGTCGGCCCGCATCTCATGAAGGAATTTCCAGACCAGATATAACCCTACCTGATAATCGCTGTTGAAGCACAGCTTGCGGTCGGCATAATAGTCATAGAGTGAGTCGTCCTCAGCCATATACTTGTCAACGATGTCCAAAAGCAGCTGTTTGTCGTCCGAGAAGCTGCTTTTGTCGCTGTTCATGTATTCTTGGTATTCAGGATACGTCTGCAAGCGTGTATAGAAGTTTCTAATGAAGTCGTCGCGGTCGTTGCCCCAGTTGATTTTGTAGGTGTCCACCAGCCTGTTGAAGTGTTTGTTGTTCTCCAATTCATTGAGGATTCGGTTGTTGACAAACTTCAGGTTGGGGTTCAGATCTTCCTCCGTCTTGAAAATCTTGTGTTTGTTCTCCTCAATGCGTTGCTCGGCGAAGTGTTTCACCTCGACCCAGAACGATAGTTGGTAGATAAAGAGTTCGTAAAGGCTGTCAATGTCATTGAGCAACTGGCGTTCCGCCTGTGAGAGATTGGTTTCTTGCGCCTGATGATAGGCATAAAGACCCTGCAACACCTTGACTCTCAAAAATCTTCTGTTCAGCATAATAGTATATCCTATGAAAACGGTTTGCAAAGGTAGTAAATTTTCCTCAAAACACTTGACCGTATACGAAAAATGACTACTTTTGCGTTGAATAATTCGATGTTAACTAACTCAAACTAAAGAAATCACCATGAAGAAAAAATTCATCTGCCCCATCTGCGGGTATGTACACGAAGGAGAGGAAGCCCCCGAGCGTTGCCCTCAATGCAAACAAATCGTTGAATGGAAGGTCGTCGATGAGTCGGCTGCCATGAATTTCGTCACCGAGCACGTCCTCGGTATTGCCAAAGGCACCGGCGAGGACATGATCAAGGATCTCAACGCGCACTTTATGGCCGAGGCCACCGAAGTCGGAATGTATCTGGCCATGAGCCGCCAGGCCGACCGCGAGGGCTATCCTGAGATTGCCGAAGCCTTCAGACGTTACGCCTTTGAAGAGGCTGACCACTGCGCCAGATTCGCCGAACTGTTGGGCGACGTGGTGTGGGACACCAAGACCAACCTCTACAAGCGCATGATTGCCGAATGCGGTGCCTGCGAGGATAAGATGCGCATCGCCCGCGTGGCCAAGGAGCGCAACCTCGACGCCATCCACGACACCGTCCACGAGATGGCCAAGGACGAGGCCCGTCACGGCAAAGGCTTTGAAGGTCTTTACAAACGCTACTTTGGAGAATAATCTGGAAATCTTAAACCATTAAATTTTGAAATTACCATGATTAGCAAGAAATTAGCCAAAGCTATCAACGACCAAATCAACGCTGAGATGTGGTCGGCATACCTTTACCTGAGCATGTCGCAAGACATCTTTGCCAAAGGTTTCAAGGGCATCGCCCATTGGTACAAGGTACAGTTCCTTGAGGAGCAAGCCCACGCCGCCATCATGATCAACTACCTGCATTCGCAGGACGAGAAGGTCATCCTCGCCCCCATCGCTGAAGTACAGACCGAATGGGAGAGCGTGCTCGCCGCCTTTGAGGACACCCTCTGCCACGAAAAGAAGGTGACCGCCATGATCAACAACCTCTGCGACATCGCTGACGACGACAAAGACCGCGCCTCTGCCAACTTCCTGGCTTGGTTCATCGATGAACAAGTGGAAGAGGAAGAGAACGCCCGCGACCTCATCGCCCAGTGCAAGATGATCAACGGCCACATGGGTGGCATGATGATGCTCGACAAAGAGCTCGGTGCACGTATCTATCATACACCTGCCCCGTTGCAAAACGAATGAGCGTCAACACACTAATTAAAAAAGCTCCGCTTCTTGAAGGAAACGGAGCTTTTTAATTGTCAGTCGCATGATTGACTTAGAAACTCAATGTCAGCCCTACACCACCTGGAGCCAAGCCGAAATTGAGTTCAACATTGGTCCCGTACGAGGTTGCACCAAGGTTGGCATTGTAAATGGCCACACCTTTCTTCAACTGGTTATCAGCCAAATAGCCAAGCCCGATACCAAGTGCAGCTAAACCAACACCACCAGCCAACACATAAGGATTAAAATCTCCCCGAATCAAATCCACGACCTCCCAACCAAGGGCGAAACCGCCCATATAGCTGAACACGTATGAAAAGCCGCTGGTAACTGCAGCTTTTTTCACTTCCTTAAGCGCCAATTCGTCGTTGGCGACAAGAGATTTTATTTGACGCATAGATTCTATTTTCATACCATGATAATAGAACTTGTTCTTTTCCACAGCTATGCTATCACTCGCTGTTTGGGCATAAGATGAGGCAAGCCCAACGAAAAGCAATGCAACTAAAACCAAAAATGCTCTCTTCATACAATAACTATTAATCAAATACTCATTATATCCACTTGACTAAGGGGAAGTCCTGACGATGCGGCAGCATCGGGTTGGTGGGATAGACACGGAAAGTGAAGTTGTAAATGCCGGCATGCTTGATCGGCACCTTAATATAATACTTCACCCAGCCGTCGCCAGAATCAACGAGTTTCATCTTCTCGACGGACGTGATTTCATTCACCACATCGCTGTCCTTGTTGCCAAACAACAGCTCCACGCCGATGTCGCCAGGCTCCAAGTCAGGCGTCAAAAGCGTGACCTCCGCGATGAGCAACTCGCCAAAGGTCAGCGGGCGCACATCGGTATCAGGCAGGATGAGTGATTTCACCTCTATCTTATCCCAATTGGAGCGGACGCGATTCTTCCACGAGTTGATTTCGAAAGCCTTCTGGTAGCGGTTGGCCCGCATCCAATTCGTGCGCTCAATCAACTTGTTGTAATACAGCTCGAAATAATCATCCATCATACGTTTCATGGTGAAGCGCGGCGATATCTCGGCCAGACATTTCTTCATGGCAGCCACCCAGCCACTGGGAACCTCCTGCATATTGCGGGCGAAATACAGCGGGACGATTTCGTTTTCAAGCGTATTGTATATCGTCTCAGCATCCATCTCATCCTGATAACGCTGGTCTTGGTAGGTACGTTTCTCTTGGATAGACCAGCCTGCATCGGGACGGTAACCCTCAGCCCACCAGCCGTCAAGGACGGAGAAGTTGAGCACACCGTTCATCACGGCCTTCTCGCCACTCGTTCCAGAGGCTTCCAGAGGACGTGTCGGCGTATTGAGCCACACATCAACACAACTCGTCAGGCGGTTGCCCAGCTCCATATCGTAATTATTGATAAACAAAATCTTACCCACAAACTCAGGCTTACGCGAAATGTCAATAATCATCTTGATAAGGTCTTGTCCAGCCTTATCGTTAGGATGTGCCTTACCTGCAAAGAGGAAGATGACCGGGCGTTTCGGGTCGTTGACCAACTGCGAGAGACGCTCCAAGTTACCAAAGAGCAGATGGGCACGCTTATAAGTGGCAAAACGACGTGCGAAACCAACAATCAAAGCATTTTCGTTCAAGTTATTGACCGTTTGCAGAATCAGCTTCGGACTTTCGTGGCGTTGGCGCATATCCTCCTTCACCTTGTCACCAAGATAAGCAATCAATTCGTGCTTCAGTTGCTTGCGAATCTTCCATATCTCGGCATCCGGCACCTCATAAATCTTCTCCCAGACCTTCATATCCGACTGCTTGTCAACGATATCCTCTCCGAAGGTCTTCCAATAGAGCCGCTGCCACTTGCGGTCGGCCCAAGTGGGCAGATGCACGCCATTGGTGACGCTGCCGATGTGGTTCTCCTCTGCGAAATAGCCCGGCCACAATGGCTGGAACATTTCACGAGACACCCGCCCATGAATCTTGCTCACGCCGTTCACCTCCTGACTGAGGTTGGTGGCAAGCACGCTCATCGAGAACTTCTCATTCGGGTCGTTCGGATTGAAGCGTCCCAAGCCCATGAAGCGTTCCCAACTGATATTCATGCGGTTGGCATAGTGAGGCATATAGGTGCGGAGCAGATGTTCCTCAAAGGCATCGTGACCTGCAGGCACTGGGGTATGCGTCGTGAACAAGGTCGAAGCCCTGACCAGTTCCAGAGCCACATCAAAATCAAGATTGTGCTTGGTGATGTAAACACGCAGGCGCTCCAGTCCGCTGAAAGCCGCATGGCCTTCATTGCAATGATACACCGTAGGCTTCAAGCCAATGGCCTCAAGCATACGGATGCCGCCCACACCGAGGAACATCTCTTGCTTGATGCGCATCTCGCTGTCGCCGCCATAGAGCCTTGAGGTGATACTACGGTCTTCGGGTGAGTTCTCATCAATATCGGTATCAAGCAGATACAGTCCAACTCTACCTACATTAACGCGCCACACCTTGGCATAGACCATACGTCCCGGGAAACCAATGCTCACCTTAATCCAATCACCTTTGGCATCGCGGACGGGGATAATCGGCAGCTGCGAGAATCGCTGCGGGATATACTCAGCACGCTGTTCACCCGAAACGGTGATTTCCTGAGCGAAATAACCGTGACGGTATAACAGGCCGATACCCACCATATTGGCGTTGGAATCCGAAGCCTGCTTCATATAGTCGCCAGCAAGGATGCCGAGACCTCCTGAATAAATCTTCAGGCATTTCATCAAGCCGTATTCCATACTGAAATAGGCAATCAAGTCCTTCTGCTGGGTAGGCTGTTCCATATATTTCTTGAACTGGTCATAGACCTTGTTCAGTCGGGCGATGAAATCCTCATTGTTCTCCAAATCCTCAATTTGCTCCACCGAAAGACCGCTCATCAAGGCGACAGGATTCTGCTCTGTTGCCTTCCAAGCCACTGGGTCGATAGACTCAAACAGTTCGACAGCATTCACGTTCCAGCTCCACCAAATATTGTTGGCCAGCTCCTGTAGTTTCTGCATCTCAACGGAATAGACAGGCTTCACCAAAACCTTCTTCCAACTCGGCTGGTCTTTCTTCTGGTAAGTCACCTCGTGCAGCATATCGGCGTAAGGAACAGTCTCCAACATATAATGACGTCCACCGGATTTCTCCATAGCCATATCCCAAGCCTGTTCATAACTGACAATCAAGTTCTTCCAAAGCAGTTTATTGGCCACCAACAGAGCATCGTCCGTTACTTTCCTCATTCCTTTTTCATCTATGTCAAGGAAACGACGCATAGTAGCAACAATATCCTCAATCACTTGATTCTCATTCCCCTCTTCACGATGCACCACAGTAACGGCATCGTTCTTGCCGAGTTCTTGCTGCACAAACTTGCCAAAACCTGAGACATCCGACGTCAAAGTCGGGATGCCTGACGAAACACTCTCCAAGGGGGTGTAGCCCCAAGGCTCGTAATACGACGGGAACACCGACAAATCAAATGCAGAGAGGAATTCCGAATAAGTCAAGTTGAAAATACCATCGTTCCCATTCAAGTAAGACGGCACAAACATCACCTTCACCTTGTCTTGTGCATCGTTCTGGAGACCCGAATTGCGCAAGGCGTTCAGAATCGCATCGTTTTCATACTCAAAGATATGGTGCGTAGCAGGGAAGTCAGTGTGACCCATGATGGGATTGGAGCCATCCAAACGGTGTTGCAGGTCTTTTGAGGGACCGGCAATGTTGGCTGGGACAGCAATCACTCCGACCACTGTACGCGAGAGGTTCTTATCCTCATTCAAACGGCGCAGAGCCTCAATATAAAGGTCGATGCCCTTGTTCTTGTACTCATAGCGTCCGCTGTTGATTACCATCAGGCAGTTGCGGTCAATCGGCTCACCACATAGGGTTTCGGCGATATGAAGGATATTCTCGCGCGAGGTTTTGCGACGTTCAAGAAAAGCTGCCGCATGCTGACGCAGAGGATGGTCGATGCTGTTTCTGGTAATCACATCCGGCTTGCGGTAGAGGAATTGCTGGCATTCTTGTGCCGTGATATCACTCACCGTAGTGAAGATGTCGGCATTCTTGGCGGCTTTCTGCTCCATCGACTGTTGAGAGACGATATTGAACTGCATGGCCATTACCGAGGGCAAATACGATTTCAGGTTTTCATACAACGGCAACCCGTTACCCGAAATTGCGCGACCAAGGTAGGTGGCGTGAGTAGTGAACACTGTAGCTATATAGGGGCAATGCTCTTTCAGATACAGCACACCTGAGCCTGTCATCCACTCATGGAAATGAGCCACAATGTTGCTCGTAGGCTGCATGTTGAAGTTGACGAAGCTCTCAATCACCTGACCGGCGGCATAACCGAACAGCACGGGTTCGACATAGTCCCACTGACCCCTGATGCTATCCAACTCATACTGTTCCCAAAGATGGCTTAATATTTCATTCTTAGTCTGATATAATGGGGTGTAATCCACCAAGATGGCAATTGGGTTACTCTCGATTTTCCAACGTCCAATGCGACATTTCAGTCCTTGACTGAGTGCCTTCTCTCGCCATTCAGGGAAAAGATTGGGATCCTCAATAAAATAAAGTGTCTCGTGAGCCTCCTTCACTATATCTGGACCGACCGTAATGTAATGGTCACCAAGTAATTGCCGAACCGTGTTCGATTTTGAAGACAACACCGTATAGATGCCGCCCACCATGTTACAAACTTCCCAACTGGTTTCAAAAAGGTATTCTGGAGTTTTCATTTAAGGTTTAAAATTTAAGATTCAAAATTCAAGATTGAAGTTCCCTTCGGGAATCTATCATTTCACTTTGCGCTTCGAGAGTTTCTCCACACGGTCGGCAAAGTCGGTCAGCACATTCATGTAGTTGATATAGGCATCGTAGGGCGAAGCGTAATGGTTGAAATATTTATGCACCACACCGTCGGAGAGCCACTTCGTACACATATAATAGAAATGGTCGGAGGTTTGCAGCATCGTCCAATCCTGCTGAAGTTCCTCATCCTTGATGCGGGATACCTTGGCTTTGAGATCATACAAAGCGCGATAGGCATCGTCCTGCAAGGGATTACCTAACCAAGCCGTGAGGTCGCGTTCCTCGTCACTCCATGACAGTCTATTGGGCACATGAACAGCACTCACCGGCTGCAGGCTCTTGGCCAGCTCCTGCGGGGTAGCATATTTGAACTTACTGCTCTTCAGTATGGCCTTGGGCAATTCCTCCATAAAGCTGAAGATACCCGTTTCGGCACTCTGATGCTCGCCGAAGGTCTCGTAGTCCATAAAGATGTTGACCACCTCCTCGTCTTCCGGCAATTCGTTGAGCCAATTGACGAAGTCCTCGGCACGGAAGCCGTCCTGCACAAAGCGGAAGGCAATCTCGTCGCTGAACTTGAAGTTACGCAACAACACCTTCATCTTCGGGTTGATGGCGTTAGCATACATATAGTTGGGGCTCTTCCAACCCAAGATGTGCTTGGCACCCTCGGTAAGCATCAGGTTGTAGCCCATATCGGCCACAGCCGCTCCAATCTCGTCGCTGTATATCAATTCCGTGTTGCGGAAAGTCTTTGGCGTGACTCCAAACACTTCCTTCACCTTGCGCTTGTGCGCCGTCACCTGACGTTTGAACTCGTCGGGGTTATCCAAAGAAGCCAAGGAGTGGGCGTAAGTCTCAGAAAGAACCTCCACCTTACCCGTCGCCACCAATTTCTGGAAACTTCCCAACACCTCAGGGGCGTATTGCTCCATCTGCTCGATGACCACACCAGAGAACGAGAACGAGAACTTCACTTTGTCGCCAAACTTCTCGATTTGCTTCATCAGCAACTCGTTCATGGGCAGGTAGCACTTCTCCGCCACACGTCGCATGATCATGCGGTTGCTGTAGTCGTCATAATAATAGTGTTTCTTCCCGATTTCGAAGAAACGATAGGTGCGGAGTCTATAAGGCTGATGCACTTGGAAATAGAAACAGATTGATTTGCTCATATTGTTGTGTTTTTATTTTTCTCAATTATACCACCGATTCATAAACGGCTTTTATCTTCTTGGCTGCGGCTTCCCATTTGAGGCTATCGACTTCGTCCTTACCTTGGTCTTTGAAGCAGTTGGCCAAAGTTTCATAATGGCAAAGACCGTAAATAGCATCCGCCAGACCGTTAATGTCCCAAAAGTCGACCTTCAAGGCGTGCTTCACCACCTCCGAAACACCCGACTGCTTGCTGATGACCACCGGCACATTCAGTCGCATAGCCTCCAACGGCACGATACCGAAAGGCTCTGAGATGGAAGGCATGACGAACACATCGGTCATGGCAAACATCTGATCGACCGCGTCACCTTTCAGGAATCCCGTGAAATGGAAGTGACTGCCCATACCCAGTTGTGCCACACGACGGATCATTCTCTCCAACATATCGCCTGTACCCGCCATCACAAAATGAATGCTCGGGTCAACCTCATGAATTTTATGAGCCGCCTCAATAAAGTACTCAGGGCCTTTCTGGTAAGTGATTCTTCCGAGGAAGGTCACCACCTTGGCATCCAGACCACTGCGCTCATATTCCGACTTAGGCTTATCGTTAGGCTCCACAGCATTGTGCACCGTCACGACCTTGGCGGGGTCAATACCATATTTCTCGATGACGATGTTTCTGGTCAGGTTGCTCACTGTGATGACACGGTCGGCAGCCTCCATGCCCCTGCGCTCAATGGCATAAACATCGGTATTGATGTTCTCGCCCGAACGGTCAAATTCTGTAGCATGCATGTGTACTACGAGCGGTTTACCTGTTGTCTCTTTCGCAGCAATGCCTGCAGAATAAGTCAACCAGTCGTGAGCATGTATGACATCAAAGTCATATTTGGTCGCCAACGACGACCCGATCAAAGCGTAGCGTGCCACCTCCTCCATCAGGTTCATACCATATTTACCTGAGAACTGGTAGTTACGTGCAAACACCGAGCCCGTGCGGTTGAAGTTGTCCACAGCACTGCGACCTTCCACAAAGCGTGTATACTCCTCAGGGCCAACATACGGGATAATGTTGGAGCCGATTTCCATATATTGTACGCGCTCCCAATAACTGCGGTCTTTCTCATGGTCAATGTCGATGGTCACGTCGCTGGCATTCAACAGACGCAAGTTCGATTGGTCTTCATCGCCGTAGGCGCGAGGCACCACAAACAGCACCTCCACATCGTTCTTGGCCAGACCTTTGGTCATACCGAAGCAAGCCGTTCCGAGGCCGCCGGTAATATGGGGCGGGAACTCCCACCCAAACATCAAGACTCTCATTTTGAGCCTCCTTTCTTATTAAAATCCTCAATTAAATAATGCAGATACAGCAAGGCACCCACGCTCGTCGATTGCGAAATACAACCACGAGCCTCAAAGGGCGGATTACCATCATAAATCTCTGAAATCGTGCCGATTCCGTTATCCTTGATAGCACCCTCGAAGTCCTTGTAAAGGTCTTCCAACCCTGCCAATGCCGACTTTCCAAACAACTTCACCGACAAATCAGCATAGAAGGATATCAGCCAGGGGAAGGCCGTGCCATTGTGATAAGCTCTTTCACGCTCGCTGTGATTGCCAATAGTAACACCCTTATAGCCTTCGTCGTTAGGCGACAATGAACGTATCCCTCTGGGGGTCAGCAGCTCCGACTGCGCAATATCGAAAGCGCGTTTCTGCATTGTGTCGGTCATCGGTGTATAGGGCAAAGCCGCAGCAATCATCATATTCGGCCTGACCTGTGTGTTTTTCTCGTTGCTGTTCACGTAGTCGTAGAAGCCGTTATGTTCCTTATCTATAAAGGTGTCGTTGAACGCGACTTTCACTTTGTCGGCCAAATCGTTCCATTTCTTCAGATGCGGGCTCTTCGGTTCAGCATCTTTAAGCAGGTCTACAGCATATCTCAGAGCATTATACCACAGCGCATTGACCTCGATAGCCAAACCCGTTCGGGGTGTCCAAGGCTTTCCTTGGGCGAAGACGTTCATCCATGTGAGAGCCAAGTCGCGGTTGCCAGCATAAAGCAGACCGCTGTCCAAAACATGCACGTTGAACTCTGTACTCCCAATGAAACTCTCCAAAATAATTGTTATTGGTTTCTTGTATTTGCGCCAAATGTCCTTCTTTTCCTTGCCGCACATCTTCTCATAGAGTTGCAACACCCAGAAGAACCACAGCGGCGAGTCTACTGCCGTGAAATACAAACTCTTCTGATAGTATCGATGCGGGAAGAATGCACCTTGCATTCGCGACACCAAATATTGCAATACATCATTGAAGGTCTTCTCGTCGCCTTGCGCCAAAGTAATGCCTGGTAACGACAAGAAAGTATCACGGCTGCAGGAGCCGAACCAGGGGAAGCCTGCCCAAAGGCGTGTTCCTTTTGCATCACGGATAATGAATTGTTGGGCAGCCTTCAGCAGGCAGTCTTCGTAACTGGTCTGGGGCAAAAGACGCTTCACCTCAGCCTCACACTGCCGCTTGATGGAAGCAGGATTCTGCTCTTCCAAACTGGCGGAAAGAATCACAGTGTCGCCTTGTTTCATCTGAAGTTCAAAGAAACCGGGAACGAACTGGTCTTCAGCAGCCTCATAACCACGTTCTTGCTCGCGAATATAGAACATATTATAGTACCAATGCGGCACATGGGTATATTGCACGGCTTTGGAGAACTGTAGGTACAGTCTCGAATAGTCATTGTAGAGTTGCCATGAAGCACCATTCTTCACCTCTTCAACCTTACGGCTGGCCTCATGGTTCTCGTGTGTCAACATGTGGACATTGCGGAATGCCAAGAAAGGCAATATACGCAAAGTAATCGGCGCCACGGCCTCACGTAAAGTGTAACGCACAAAGAGCCTAGCTTCTGTAGAGGAGAAAATCAGCTCTTTGTCGAGGACAATGTTGCCTATGCGGTAAGTCAGTTTCGGCATCGGGTCAGCGGTAAAGTCACGAATGTATTTGTGACCGCGAGGGGCAAACACCCCATCGGGATACATGTGCACGCCGAGATGGAACTCCTGCTTGTTCTCAATAATAGTCTCATCGAGGCTCGACAGCAACACGTGGTTGTTGTTATCCAATTGGGGCTGGGGTACCACCAAGAGACCATGGTATTTTCTTGTGTTACAGCCAATCACCGTTGTGGCGAGGAACGCTCCTAAAGCGTTGGAACGCAACACTTCACGGTTGAGCGAAAACTCCAGATTGACTAGTTTGCTTTTATCCCAGGAAATGTAACTCATATTGTATTTCGTGCTTGATATTCTTGTGGAAAAATTGCTACAAAAATAATGTTTTTTTTCACGCGAAAGACAAAACAACATTTTTTATCTTTGCAGGCGTAAATCCAACCTATAATATGCAAAACATGAACAAAAAACTCATCAAAATGATCGCTTTGAGCGCTATCACTTTGGCCGCTTGCTCCTCGGACAAGGCGCCAAAGACGGAGACAGAAAGTCCCAATCCCTTCTTGACCGAGTACACGACACCCTTCCAAGTGCCGCCTTTCGACCAAATCAGGAACGAACACTACCTGCCTGCATTCGAGGCTGGCATCGCTGAACAGCAGGCCGAGGTGGAAGCTATTTGCAACAACCCAGAGCCCGCCACCTTCCAAAACACCATCCTGCCCTATGACAAATCGGGCCAGACACTCGACCGTGTCAGCAACGTGTTCTTCAACCTCAACGAGTGCCTCACTAACGACGAGATGATTGCCATCGCCGAACAAGTACTGCCCATGCTCTCGAAACACGGTGACTCCATCGCCATGAACCCGAAACTTTTCGAGCGTATTGATTATGTGTATCAGCACCGCAACGAAATGGGGCTCGACGACCAGCAAATCCGCGTCGTGGAGAAGTACCATCAAGACTTCATCCGCAGTGGTGCTGGGCTGAATGCCGAGCAGCAAGCCGAACTAAGCCAAATCAACGAGCAACTCTCTACACTGAGCTTGCAATACGGCAATAACCTTCTGAAGGAAAACAGCAACTACAAGCTCGTCATCGACAACGAGGCCGACCTCGCGGGGCTGCCCCAAACCAGCATTGATGCTGCAGCTGAGCAAGCCAAGAACGAAGGCATGGAAGGCAAATGGGTATTCACCCTCAGCAAGCCCAGCCTCATCCCCTTCCTCCAGTTTGCCGACAACCGCAGCCTACGTGAGCAGATGTACAAGGCTTATTATAATAGAGGTGACAACAACAACGAGTATGATAACAAGCAACTCGTCAACGAGATGGTAAACCTCCGTGTGAAAAAAGCCAAGCTCTTCGGCTACGACAGCTATGCCGACTACGTACTCGCCGTCAATATGGCCCAAGACTCAAAAACCGTCGACAAATTCCTTATTGACATCTTCAATCCCGCACAGGAACTAGCCAAGAAGGAATTAGCAGAGATGCAAGCCATTGCTAATGCTGATGGTGACAACATTAAACTTGAAGGTTGGGATTGGTGGTACTATGCCGAGAAGCTCCGCAAAGCCAAATACGACTTCGACGAGAACTACATCAAGCCCTATCTGACTGTCGACAACGTACGTGAGGGTATGTTTATGGCTGCCAACAAACTCTATGGTGTACAATTCGTCAAAAATGAGGCCCTTCCCATCTATTATCCTGGCGTAGAAACCTACGAAGTGAAAGAAGCAAACGGCGACTTCCTCGGTATCCTCTATATGGACTACTACCCACGCAAGTCGAAAAGTGGCGGAGCCTGGTGTACCAGCTTCCGTGAAAGCGGTTACGACATCAACGGCAAGAAGATTTACCCCGTCGTTTCCTTGGTGATGAACTTCACCCCCGCTTCAGGCGATACTCCTGCTCTGCTCACCTGGGACGAGACTGAAACAATGTGGCATGAGTTTGGTCACAGCTTGCACGCTTTCTTCTCTGACGGTCTCTACGACCGTACTTGCGGCAATGTACCTCACGACTATGTGGAATTGCCTTCACAAATCATGGAGAACTGGGTAGCTGAGCCAGAAGTCATCCGCATGTATGCAAAACACTATATGACTGGCGAAGTCATGCCCGACAGTCTCATCGCCAAGATTGAGAATAGTGCCCTGTTCAACCAAGGCTTCATGACCACCGAACTCATCGCAGCTTCCATCCTCGACATGAAGTACCATGAACTCACCGAGCCTCAAACTTTCGATGTGGATGCTTTCGAGAAGCTACAGATGGAGGCCATTGGTCTGATGCCCGAAATCCTGCCCCGTTACCGCTCAACCAACTTCTCACACATCTTCAGCGGTGGTTACAGCGCAGGCTATTATGCCTACACTTGGGCAGAAGTGTTGGACAAGGACGCTTTCAACTACTTCAAAACCTCCGGCAATCTCTTCAATCCTGAACTGGCTGCATCGTTCCGCAAGAACTGTCTGCAAGAATGCGGCAACGACGAAGGCATGGTGCAATACCGCAAATTCCGGGGCCTAGACCCGGACTACGAGCCCTATCTGAAAGCACGAGGGCTGAAATAAACTTTCTACCTTATAACAGAGAATCCCGATAGGCCATTCGCCCATCGGGATTCTCTGTTTATAGTTTGTATTAGATATCAAACGAACAACCTCTTATTATTTTCAAGCAGTTGTCCTAACTTATCTATTTCTTTGGTCTTAAGCCTCAACTTAGGAATGAAGTGGCGATAATTATCCAATCTATGCATATCAGAACCAACATAATCATAATAACCCTCGTTTAATAAATAGTGCGCTTTAGCCTCTGCCATACCACCATATACACCCACAAGCGACAAAAGGTTAAGCTGGAACTTATAACGTTTGTCTTTCCAGTTCCCATACTGTTCCTTTGAGGCATATTCGTATCGTTCAGGATGAGCCACTATAGGTTGAAAACCTTCACACATCACATCATACAGCATCTTACTAACACCATGCTCATACATCAAATATGATGTCTCGCACAATACATGTGTTTTCGCTTTATCAAGTGTGAGGAAGCCTTGCTTAAAATGATCCATAAAATGAACATCTAGCATATACTCCGCCCCAAGATTCAGTTCAATGTCACAAATCTTCTCAGCCTCATCCTTAAATGCTTCAAACAAAGTGGAAATACTAGTCCGGTTGTTATCTGGATATTCTTTCATGAAATGCGGAGTGAGAATCATCTTCTCTACGCCATACTCTTCCAACTTCTTCAATGCCTGAAGAGATGCTTCATAAGTGGCAAAGCCATCATCAACACCAGGTAATAGATGGCAATGCACATCACAAGAGCCTTTAAAAAAGCTTTCTGGTAATGCGTGTTTCCCTATTCCAAACATGGTTTGTTATTTTATTCCTTGCCATCGTCATGCATTCTAGGTGCAGAATGATGATGGTGGTGATGGTGATGACGTTTCCTAAACAGACCGAGTCCCCTCTTTTTCTTCTTTTCATCTTCTTCATTACCGTATCCATAACCATATCCGTATCCATAACCATATCCATATCCGTATCCATAACCATATCCATATCCGTATCCATAGTAACCTGACGCACGTTTCTTCTTACTAACTCCGTTAAGTATAACACACAAGTTCGGGAACTTGCCATCCTTAAAGAATTTGTCAACGTCAAAAAGAAGTCGCTTATCCGTTTTACCTGCCCTAAGCACCATAACAGTCGTATCTGCCACACGTTTAACAATATCAGCATCTGCAACCATACCTACTGGTACATTATCAAGGAAAATATATTCATATCTCTGGCGCAATTCATTAATCAAATCGTCCAAATGCTGACTCATCAACAATTCTGCAGGATTGGGTGGGATAGGCCCAGAAAAAATTACATCAAGTCCAGGTATGTTTGGATCAGAATGAATAATATCATCAATGCTATCAATCTTACCAGAGAGATAATTTGATACGCCAGCCCTTGATCCTGAATCAAACACTTTAAACAAGGTACCTTTACGGACGTCCAAATCCACCAAAATCACCTTTCGCTTTGCAAGTGCAAAACTTGTCGCTAAATTAGTGGAAATAAATGTCTTACCTGATGACACCATAAATGACGTGAATAAAACTACTTGGGCGCCCTCTTTTCTATCCTTCATATATTCCAGACTTGACCTAATTAGACGGAAAGATTCCGAAAGAGAATCTCGTCCATTTTGACGCACCATGATGGAATATCCCTTCACAGTGTTTTCATAAAGCACATCGCCCAAAAAAGGAACATTGGAAGCTTTTTGAACGTCAACTCTGTCATGAATTGCAGTATCAAGTAAATTACGAAGAAGCAGAAAACCGACGGGGATAGCTAGACCAATCAACAGACCGATTGTGATTGATTTTTTTTCATCTGGGGCAACAGGAGAGTTATTAACACGCGCATAGTCAATCACCTTACCTGTAGCTTCAAGCTGAGGGCTAGTCATCAGCAATTCCTCACGTTTGGTTAGCAATTGTAAATATAGTTTTTCCTTAACGCCCTGCATACGCTCAACAGCATTAAGTTCCAATTGTGCGACTGGCACACTTTGTATTTGATAGTTAGCCATGTCACGTTCTTCAATAGCCGCCCTAATACGGTCTTCCAAAGTGTTCAAACTTGTCTGAAGAACATTAAGAATGTTTGCATAAATATTAACCTGATCCTCCATCAACTCTTGCGCAACCGGGTTATTGATTGTTCCATCCGCCTTGTATTTCTCAATTTTAATCAAGTTTTCATTGTATTGCTTAATCACCGAAGCCGCCTCCGAAGAAATAGCCACCACACCTGTAGGAATAATTTGATCCGTATTGTTCTTGGCATACTCAATTAAATAACGCACCATATCAGCCTCCGTTTCAAGGACTTTAACCTCTTCTGTCAATGAAGCACTAGCCGCAACATAAGCCTGTCCATAATTTCTTGTATCAATAATATTATGACTTTTTTTGAAATCAACAGATACCCTTTCATAGTCTTCAATATCATTCATTAAATACTCAATACGCTCGTTGATAAACCGTTCCGTATAATCAAGCACACGTTGCTGATCAGCAATTGACTCTTGGTTATATACATCCATTAAAGCATTTAAAACATCTGCCGCACGTTGTGGTGATGTATCTCGAACAGCAAGACGAATAACAGAGTTCTTCTCACTTTCTCTGCGCGCGCTAATACTACCACGATATCGTGCTGCCATTGACGATAGGGGCAAATGACGAACTGTAATGGAAATGTTGGAAAAATCTTGATAACGCCACGTGGGTTTCACTACAATCTTACCAACTGGTGAAATCACTGTGTCGTTAAGATTTACCATCATGGCAGGAATAGTGCCACTGAAATCGTCAAGTTTCACCCTCTTCTCATCAATAGGTGTCACGCTAAAAGAAGCCCCTGTCTGTTCGTCCATTCCAAGAAAAAGCACTTCAACCGGACCATCTTTATATAATATCTTATTTCGCTTTGCCACTTTGGTAGAATAACTATATGTGACATTAAGATCCAATCGTCGTACCATATTCTCCATCACAGCCTGAGAGCGCAGCACCATTAATTCATTATTAACGGTACTGGTTAATAATCCAGGGCCCTGTATTGAGTTCAATGTTGAAGAGCCACGATAGGATTCAGAGCCTGCACTAGCTTGCGTTCTAATCAAAATAGAAGAATGACTTTCATAAATTCTTTCTTCGCCTCTAACATTATAAAACGCAACCAAGCCTCCTATGGCCGAAAACAGGATAAACCACGGCAAATTACGCAATATAATAAACACCAAATCCTTGAACTTAAACCCGCTATTCAAATCATCGTCGAAAAAAGAATTGATGTCATCGGGTTTTTTATTGGCATTATACGAAACACTAATACCATTGGGGTTCTCTATTTCCATAACGAAAATTATTATGTATGGTTGATTATATTATAATATGAATTATTACACTGTATTAATGTTGTTTTATTTCATTAGCGATCGCTTTATAAATCGCAAATATTGACATCACTGATGAGACTAAGCCAAGAATTGTAGCCAAATTACCGCTAAAGAACTTATAAGGACGTTCTTCAGTGAAAATAATGTCATTTTGTTGGAGCAAATAGAATTCATCCTCAAAAATGGATGTTGAACGCGGGTCAAGATAATGAACCACGCGCTTACCATTCACTTCTCGCATCACACCTATACGATCACGACGAGTGTACCAATCCAGCCCTCCTGCCATCGCAAGAGCTTCAAGGAAAGTGCATCGCTCATTAGTAATGTTAAGTACCTTGCCGCCTGAACTTGTCAAAAAGAAAACCCTAAAGTTCAAAAAGCGGACTATAACCAATGGGTCTTTTAGATGACCGCCACGAATAAGTTGACCCTCAATAGTATCTTGTAATTCACAGCGGGTCAAACCTTCCACATGAATTTTTCCCAAAACAGGAAACTCAATAAAGCCCTCTCCATCAACCATATAACCTACACGATTACTAGCGCCGCCTCCTGTATTATAGCCTATAGACTGCAACGCGTTAAAAGGTCTCAATAATTCATCATCCTTTCCGCCATTGTTACTCAAAACATAAATTCGCAACTCATCGTATGGAGCAACTGTAGCTTCCAGCGACTCATTGACAGGCATTCCCTCTAAAGGCATATCTTGCAAATAACGCACATGTTTCTGCGTGACGCATGACGTAGCCAGCACAATGATGGGGAATACAAAAAAAACCAATATTAGTCTATTCGTTTTCATACGATAATGATTATTAGTTCTAACTTAACAGGATGCAAAAATACAAATAATCTTGAAATAAAAACTCGCGAATGCCAGTTTTAATAAATAAACTTGCTCTCATCTAAATCTAAACTGATACTCAGGGGATTCGACAAGAGTTTTCATACTTTGGGGATAATTCTCAACGTACCAAACCAAAAAGCCCGTATAATCGATTTTATCAGCGAGCATCTTCATTCGTCGTGTTTGCCATTCGTTTTTCAAGTCAGGCAAAGACAGCAATTCGTTGATTTTACTGAAAAAAGCCTCCGATTGTGATGGCAAAAAAGAAAAGCATAATCCATACTTCTGTTCAAGCTCGTTGGGAACCGATAATCGACCCGCAAAACTATTACATTTGACAGCAGGAGTGCCTAACACCGCAGCTTCCGAAGTCATAGTTTGACTGTCTCCCACAAACATATTAGCAAAATACATAAGAGAGTGAATTTTGTTGGGCTGCACCTTAAGTTGAAATGGCTTGAATTCATCATCAATATTACGTTCTGTGGTGATGAACACCTTACCTTTTGATTTCAAGTATTCCACCAAACGGCGTTTATTCTCAATAGAAAGGCCTTCTTCTCCCGTATCGTGATATGCCTTAAACGCAGTGAAACGCAAGATAAAATAAGGTTCTCCCTTCTCCACCCCTGCTTCTTGAAGCACTGAAACATCTGGAGTAAAACGATATGGATGTAAATATGCCAACTCATGAAAGGTATTAACATAAACAGCTTTTTTCGATTTACGAGTAATAGCAGAAGGAGTTAAAACAGTATCGGCAAAAGGATGCCCAAATTTTACAAACAAAGGCTCTGCTTCATCATCGTCATCATCTAAGATGACGCTATTCAACCTACTCAACTTGCTAATATGCGGGATATTAATGGAAGATCCAAAACCAAAATCAATGTGGTTTTCATGCACGATTTTGAGTAATCGATGGTCATAAACGAGTTGACCAATACCTTTTTTGACAATATTGTCCTCCTTTTTGCCAATATTGACGTAAGGGATACCATATAGGTCAAGTAATCTCATCACCATAGGGATTTCCTTGACGGCAACAATAATCTTATGACCATGTTCGCAAAGAATCCTATATGCATTACGAATTAGATGAACATGGGCGGGGTGATTGATGTCAACAAGAATGTTCATTTTTTTGTTATAATTTTAACAGCTGTTTTTCCTATATTATAAAGCATTTGGTTGCAAATATAGATATTTCGTCCAAATTCCAATAACTTTCCTCCAAACTTCAGTTTGAAATCCCGAACACCATAGCCACCATCACCTGGTTTGCCCGCACCCATCATATCAAAACCCCGAAAACCATTGGTAGCAGCATATTGCAATCCTGCAAAAGTAGCCAATTCAGAAGGAAATATGTTTTTATGAACGCCATCCATACCACAAACATACATCTCATACAAATTCTTTCCCTGAAGTCCAACACAAACTGTACCACCAACAATCTCACCATCATATTCCACCAACAAGAAAACCGAATCTGGTGATTGGTATAGTTTGTGAAAAAACTCAATTGGGAATAATGGCTTTTTAATCTTGTTCCTATACAAATCACTCAAAATCTCATAATATGTATCGATTTGTTGAAGCGTAGGTTCTGTAACAATCAAAGCCCCATCACGTTGAGAGACGCGCACGTCACGTTTCCGGCTCTTCCCCATATTCTCATTAACCACCTCCAAACTACATGTATCAACCCAAATGTCATAATGAGGTTCATAGTCAAATCCACAGGTCTCAAATACAGTGCCCCAACGACTATAATCGTTGAAATTCCGCATCTCTACATATATAACTCTTTTCTTTAACTTCCGCTTCAATGCAATCAAAAGATCTGCAAGTTCATTATCAGTAATATCATCAGCAAGCATGGGCCCTCCCAATATGATAGCACGGCGCGAAAAAAAACGTTTCACCCTTCCACCATCCTTTTGGATATAACCCGAAATAACACCTTTGAGTTGACCCTCCCTTTCAACCGCAAGACAAAACGTTTCAAGAAAGGAAAGGCCATTAAAGAAACATCCTCCCTCGTATGTTTGAAACCATGAAGCAACATGGGATTCTTTCGCCAATACGGCCCAAGCATTTGCGTCAGCCTCCTGTATTTTAATATCTTTTATCATATTTTTAGGAACATCAAAATAACTTGATAATTAATTGGCAAGGCATTGTCATTATTTGATATACAAGCCAACCTTATACTTATTCACACCAACCCCTTTCCCTTCAATTTAATCATAGCCCAGACAATATCGGCTACACAAACCAAAACAAGCCAAATATTAAACCACCGCTTATGCTTGTTGGTCATTTGTGAGACACCATAAGCAGCAAACATCAACTCAAAACCCAACACAGGAAAATGAAATCTCTCAGAATGAGCAAAATTACTGAATACCAAGACCACCAAATAGCCGCCCATTACCGCTAACGACAGAACATGCTGCCGCCATTCTCGTCGAATAAGCAGAATAACCAAAGCAAAAATCGTAAAAACCGAAAGAACATTCTTGATGAAATTCGCTCCATTCATCATCATCTGGTTCTCTTGGCCTGGAACATTCACCATCGTCGGAAACGGAATCGTAAAAATAAAAGGAGCAAAAATCGTGGCAGTAGCATATTGAGCAAAAGTGTTTCCCTCTTCCATCGTAGAACGATACGCATATCCCATTTCTTGATTCTCAGTCTTCCCTTCCCACAACCTCTGAGCTTCTTGCGTCAGTTCAACACCCACCGTAAAATACATCCACGCACCAAAAGCGATAGAAAACGCAATCTTTTTCCACGTTTGCATCTGTTTTTTTGAACTAAATACAAATGCAGCCACAAGAGCCGCCACCATCACTGCAGCTGTAGCTGTACGGAAAGTAAGCATAATCGCAACAGCCAATAGAGGAACAAAGAAGTCTTTGATCTTGATTCTTGATGACCGCAAAGCCAAATCGGCACGTTCGACAAATACTATACCAATGAAGTTCATTTCAGTTTCTTTCAAAGTGATTCCGCAATAATACCATGTATTTGGCATCAACATGTAAAAAACAGCCGCAATCCTAGCTGTTTGCTCTCCAAAATTACGTTTAGCCAAACTATAAATCAACACACATGAAAAAGAATCAATCAAACACTTAATTAACCGAGCCGGTAATACATGTGTGCCAAATAACACATATTCTATGCCCAACCACCAGCAGTAACCCGAGTCGGAAAACTCAGAATCCGTCAGCAAATATCCTATAAAAGAATCGAATCCCTCTTCCCGCCATATAGTTCCCACATAATTATACCATATTTCATCACCAGCATGAAACATGTGCGGTCTACCAGTCATTTCGATATAATAGAAATATATGAAAACGACATACACTATCCTAATTAATAAAGAAGAAACAAATAGTTTATTCACAAAACGATTGGGATCGTATTTTAGCCATCCCCTTGTTATTTTACTAGAATACAGGAAAAACAAAAGGACAGCACAAACACCGAACAACACAAATTGAAACGGCAAAGGATGACTGAAAAACAGAGCACTTACCAATATCAAAGTAATAATATAACAAATAACAGACCTTGTGGCACAGTATCGAGGGAAAAAGGTCAATTCATATCCATTCCTAACTCTGCCAATAATGGTCATTCTTAGCCTTTTGTTATTCCGTAATATGCTTCTAATCACCAATAAGGTAAGCACTACGAAGGCAATAGTTATTACAAAATATGGTATCGGGTTTTTTGTCTCCATTCGATTTTCTATTTAAAAAACAAATAAATAATTAACCGAAAATTTTCCTTCTCAACTTTATTAATCGAGAAACGTTTTTTGATCCAATCAGTCTTCCAATTTTCGATTTCCAATCATCACCGTACCATGTTCCCATACCTAAATGATCACAATAAGTATTGACAGTACGAAAATATTCGCCAGTGGTTTGTTTTGGAGAGAAATACTCCACTGGGAAAATGTGTAAATCCTTATAGTCCTGCTCCTTACCATTTTGGGCAAACCCTCGTTCACTCATCTTGGCAGAAATGAATTGAACATTGGTAGTTATGTCAAAAGCCCCATCCTCTTTATAGAACCGCCTTTCTTGATATGCTTCTAACACTTCAGAAACCCATTCACCATGAGCCTCTGTAGCCATCACACAAGTACCCAAAGGATAATGCTTACTTCCTTCAAAACCAGCAAAAGCTTTATAGCAAAGCAAATCATCAAAAGCCTTGAACACCTCAACATCAATATCTAAATATATACCGCCTTCTCGCTCTAAAGCCCAAAGGCGAACATAATCACTAACAAATGCATATTTTTTTGCCTCATATGCTTCCTTGGTATAACGAATTAAATTGACATTGAAGGCATTCTCATCCCAAAGCCTGTACTCATAATCAGGCATTAAACGATGCCATGAAGCCATGCACTGAACCGCCTGTTCAGGCATCTCGCCATAACCGAACCAACAATAATGGATGATTTTAGGAATCATACTTTGCGTCCCCACTTATTCTTATCCACATTTTGGGTATCACATCATCGGCCAAACCATTCCACCAACGGTCAGGAGCAATAACAATCTTGTCGGTATGAGCATTAAGCCAAGCTCCCCACCAACTGAAAGTACTATTTGCTATGATATTATGACAACAACGACTCATTAAATACATATCCTGCCAACTCTCATTGCCATGATTTCCTTCAACAAAAGTCGCATCTTCTATAGCAAGATTTTCACGACACCAATCAATATCATCAGAAAACACAAAAACTTTTGGACGAGCAATACGTTGCTTTAGATATTTTATAGCATTTTTGTAATAACCCACCGTACATATACCGCCAAATCCTTGTATATAGTTCGGCAAAAGGTAATCATCACGGCGGACATGAAGTGATACTGAATTACACCTTTCAATATCAAGTTTCATCTTACGCGTATACTCGTTCAATAATTCTTCTTGAAAAGTAAACGCCTCTCTCACCTCATCTTCAGCACCTTCAAAATAACGCCAACTTTGCCATGTACCCATAAAAAGTTCATTTTTATGCTGTGACAGAAAAACCTCAGGATAAAACACAAAATTATCCATCGTTTTGACCTCATTCACACCCATTATTTTTAGTAAAGCAGGCCTCTTTTTTTTGGGAAATAATCTGATAAAATGCCAAAATAGATTATACACAGTTATCCTGACATCCCAATTCCAATCCTTGGGTCGAAGAGTGAAAACCTTCTCTAATTGATAACCTGCATGACCATAACGTTCTGATTGATCTCCATACGGATGAAAGAGTCGTGCATCATAGTCTTTTGATAATCTTACCATGAATGCATATTCAAACATTTGATTGCCAAGACCTCCCGTAACTGCCACCAATTTCATAGCATCACCTATTTTTCAAACGTAAAAATGAACATAACAACACTGGTGATACATTAGCCCATCTAATCTTGCGTTGCGCTGTTGCTGTTGCATGAAATGCCGACAAAGGGAACACCCCTTTTGATTTCAATTTGTTTAGAAAAAACCATTTTTCTCTATAAAAACTAGCACTAACATCATCTATCACCGAGAGAGCCATCTGTGTCATCATACCTTCAAACCATTTCTTGTCTTGAACGTCCCTCATCTGCCTCTTCATTAAATCAATAAGTAACAACTTATCCGTCAGCAACTTCCTCTTTTTTATTTCGTCAATACTCCTAGTAATAGAGCCTTCACGAGTTAAATAATTATAAGCTAATCTATCAATAGATGTCACCTTTTGTGCTTTCCGCAACAGTCTTGGTGTCCATTCGGTATCTTCAAAAAAAATGTCTTCCATAAAAAGGCAATTATCCATCAACTCACGACGAATTAGGAACTGCCACGCATAACAACCATAGCCCAAACGTTCGGTCAAAAATGTAAGGCCATTGCAAACTTCATCACAATAATCCATATAAGGTCTGGATTCTTTGTTCGGCTCAATCGCTAAATACTGTTCGTTGACATTTTGGTAATTAAATCGTAGAACGTCCAAATCATCCTTTTCAACCCTCTGAACCAACGTTCCCAACACATTGGGTTCTAAGAAATCATCAGAATCCACGAATTGAATATATTTTCCTATTGCAATCCTTAAGCCTCTATTACGTGCCGCACCTAAACCTCCGTTTTTTTGGTGAATCACTTTTATGTTTCCATATTGCGAAGCATAATAATCACATATAGCAGGACAATCATCGGGAGAGCCATCATCAACAAGAATAACTTCATATTCTTCAAAGGTCAAATCCTGAGACAACAGACTGTCGAGACACTTACGAAGATATCTTTCGACATTATAAACAGGAACTATTATGCTAATTTTCGGTTCCATAATAGTATCGCCTGGACTTAATTGTCCATTTTTCATATTTGAAAAGGCAACGTTCCAACAGCCATATAAGTTTATACACCAATGGGAAACGCTTCAATCTCATTATTTGTTCCATCGGGAAAGCAAATCTCTCATAATCCATCAAAATTGCTCTCGGAATCAACTGATTTAATACCAACTTCCGCTCTACTTTACACAAATCCACATTGGTTTCACTAACCCCCATCATATCAAACAAAGTAACCTCCATATCCACGTATCGGGGCCTCTCCCCACCAAAAACAATAGCCTGTAAATACCATTTCCAATCAGACACAATCTTCAATTCCTCATCATAATAGCCAAATTTCTCAAACAAACTTCGACGAATGTATGCAGGATCATGATTTAACGTCCCCGTATAAAATCCTAACATGGTGATTTCCTCTCCAGCAAAACATCTATCCACCATACGATGCCCATCGGGAAAACATTTCACCATATTACCATATAGAATAGAAGGTGCTCCCTCATTATCTAAGGCCGCCAACATGCGTTCCGTCACATTCTCCGACGCAAGGCAATCCGCTGAATTTAGGATTTGAACATAGTCCCCGGAAGCCATTCGAATACCCTTGTTCATAGCATTGTAAATACCCTTGTCAGGTTCAGAAACCCATTTCAAGTGAGCAAAGTCGCCCTCATGAGACTTGATTACCTTTACACTATTATCGCTTGAAGCACCATCAATAACGATGTACTCAAAGTCCTTGAAAGTCTGCGATGCCACACTTCGTATGGTCTTATCAAGTCCGCTAGCATTGTTTAGGTTAATAGTGATAATGGACAAACGCATCTGATTTACCTTCTTAATACATTTTCATACAACTCCTTATATTGTTGGCATACCACGGTTTCAGCAAATGTACACAATACTTTCTCACGCCCTGCCCGTCCAAGACAATTATCAAAATTGTTTTTAAGACACCATAGAATACCTTCCGCCAAATCCTCTGATTCGTATGGTCTTGCCAAATACCCATCTTGCTTATGGATTACTACTTCCTGAATTCCAGTACACTTAAATGCCACAACTGGAACGCCACAAGCCAAAGCTTCAGATGCCGTTTGACCAAACACTTCAGTCAACGAAGGAACCACCATAACACTACACAGATTGTATAGCGAAACTAATTCTTGCGTATTACCCAAATAGCCCACATAATGAATCGGAATATGCACATCTGCATCAAGTTCGGATTTATTAGCCCCAAATACAATTACCTCAAAATCATCGCCATGTCCATGCATTTCCAAAAACTTCAAAGCCGATATCAGGTAAGTAAAACCTTTTATCTTGTCCGTTACGGCATTCATCGCGCCAAATAACACATATGGCCTTTTCAACTTTTTTTCTTGATATTTCCGCCATCGCTGTGATATTTCCTTTTCCTCAAGTGGCCGAAACACATCAACATTCAAGCAATTTGGTATCACTGTCACAGGGAATTGTCCCAACAAACTGCTTTGTTTGGCACAATTGGCTAACCATCGGCTCGGACTAACGATATGCAAATCCAAACCTTTGTATATTTGCTTTTTCTTTTTCCAAACCTTATAACTCAAATCATTGAATTTATTAGAATGCAAAAACTGGCAGCAGCCGCACTTGTTTTGATAACTTTTGCATTCTAGGAAATAGTGACAAACACCGCAAAAAGGCCAACTATCATGAAGTGTCCAAACGATAGGCTTTCCTTTAGGCAGTTGATCCAATGGGAGGAATCGCTGGTTGACCCAATGCAAATGCACCACGTCATAATCCAATTTTCTCAACGCGCCATGCAGGGCGGTTCCACGCAAATCCGACATAAACACCTGTTCCTTTTTTGGATAATGACTCCACCGGATATGCTGTATCTTGTTCTTGAGCTTATTATGCAACCAATCAAAGACCTTATAAACAATACCATCTGGAATAAAATCATTCAACGTCACAACATCATCCCCATCGGTAAATTTGTTTTTGACAAACATAACGCTATCTACCCTCAAACTGCGCACACCTTGATGTATACGATATGCCGCACGCGAAGCGCCACCGCCAGCATCTGAAGTACAAACAGAAAGGACTTTGATATGTTGCTCGTTCATACTTTCCTAGAATTGATTCCTTTGCCCATTAATTTTTTATACGCCATCAGCAATCCATGTCCAAGACCCTCCGACCATAGTAACCTTTGGTAAAGATAATTGATTTCATCCTTCAGCCAATTTTCACTTCTGTCTTTAGCCCAACAATAGGTATCTCGTTCCTTATTAACTCTTTGTCGTGAAGGATGCAACAATGGCAAAATTGAGAACACTTCTCTATTACCTCGATTGTCAATATTGTTCAGCGTATGCGTTCCTGCTTTATCAAACCCAATGTTACTCACAAGATTACAATGAGGATGTATTGTCAAAGCATTATTACGAAACAGATGAATCTGCATTTGATAATCCCAATATGACTTTTTACTATCATCGTGTTGAATCTCTTTCACTATAGAAAACCACCAATTTGCTTCTGCCCTATTGCTGGTCAGCCGCAAAACATGCTTACGAAACTTCACAGCATCCAAGGTCTTCAAATCCAGATCAAACCCTTTCCAAGTACGTTTCCAACCTGCCCATGCCCCTGTCACCATATAATGTGAAAAATCGTATGATGCCTCACATTTCCAACGATTATCATATAAAGTGGAATTTATAAAGTAAACGCTCTCATCATCTTTGAATTTTTCCAACAATTCTTCACAATATCTGAAAAAATCGGGATGTGGGAGGCAATCATCTTCAATAACAATACCCATCTCTACGAGGCCAAAAAACCAATTGATTCCTGTCATTGGTCCCGAGCCACAGCCTAAATTCTTTTTTGAATAGTATGTATGCAACCGAACTTGCGTCCCAAAAACCAAATCTTCAATCACTCGCCTGACTTCTATACAATTCATTTCATCATCCGCATTCCCTTCACGAGCGCCATCTTGAAAAACAAACAGTTCCCTAGGCTGAGATTCCATAATGGCTTCAAGCACTTGTCGTGTATGCTTTGGACGATTAAAAGTAATAAGAAGAATAGGTGAATGTTGTTGATTATTCATATTTTTCATCATTCCAACGCATGAAGCTTATGCATATCATACCAGTAAATCCAAGGCTGCCTCATTGCCCAAAAGAAACGAGCCATAGCGCTTTTTAGCCCACCTCCATCACACCATGCAATAGCATTATTGATTGATGCACGAGTCATACTCCATATAGTTTGTTTGGCAACGCCATTGCACACATTCAACAACCTACCAAAAGCCATATCATCCATCGCCAATACCCTACCGCGATCCAAAAAGCTCTTTTCCATTGCACTTGACTTTTCTTTTTTCAAATGCAGTGCCGTATATTGTATTTTCTCCTTTCTTGTCGCATTATCAACTATTAGTTCAGAGTGTTCTGTTACAGCCGTAGTACAACACCCCGAATGCCGTCTCCAAGTAGAAAGTGGTTCCTTTGTTGAAGCATATCTGCCACAAACACAAGCTCTCAACGCCAAAGCGTAATCAAAAGATAAATCTTTTGCCACATCAAAGACACGTAATAATTCCCTTCTAAAAAGAAATGTATGACCTTTCAAATTATTCCCCCACATCAGTCTTTTCACATCTGGCATCTCTTGCATAGAGAAACTAAAGCTCCCATTTTCCCACAAAATCTCTTCTTGAGAATACACTAAATCCACATCTTTTTCCAACAATAAGGTTCTAAGCAATTCCAACTTGTCCTCACGCCAAATATCATCTTGATCAGAGGGTGCAATTAACGGGAAAGACGACAAAGAAAAAGCCTTCCTAAAATTCTGATGTGCGCCCAAATTAATTTCATTCCTATAAATTTTAATAATAGGATGCATATCTGCATAATATTTCAATATATCGAAAGTATTGTCACTAGAACAATCATCGACTATTACGATTTCCGCGGGCAAAACAGTTTGACATAGTATAGATTCAAGCTGAACTTGAATAAATTCGGAACCATTAAAGGTTGTCATTACAACCGAAATTTGATTATTTGCTTCCTCGTTATGACCCATGGTTTTCTCTATTAAAGCCAATTCATACCCATCACAATATTATGCTTTCTACTATTAACAATATCTGTTTTGTGTTTTAATAGAAACAACAATCTATTTCCATGAAAACGCATCTGTTGAAAATCAAGACTCATCATCTTAAAAATCATCTTTTTAAAATGATATAGACCTATCAAACTCAAATTCAAAGGAACGTTAATATTAGTCAGTTCCGCCAAAAATACTTTGTCCATTGTTTGTAAAAAACCAGATTCAGACTCAATTCTTCGCTCCGTATCATGGACAATATAACAAGTTGGGCAAATCCCTATTTTCAGATTATGGAATAATACACGATGAATGTAATTATCATCCTCACCATAATGATGAAAAATAGGATCAAAACCTCCAATAGTTTCCAAAGTCTTTTTGGGGAGCAACCACGCTGCTGCATTTACATAGTGTGTCTCATAAACCTCCTTTATCCTTTCAAAGAACAAATCTTCAAAGAGAGTCTTGTCCGTCACTCTACAATCTGCCAAATAGTTAATCAATCCTTTCTCAATACGATTTTTCTCAATTGTCAAGTGAATCGGACTCAAGATTCCAAACTGTTTATTATGTTGATGAATTCTAACCATTACTTCGATGGTATCCGATTCTATCCATGCATCTTGATTTAACAAAAAAACATAATCACAACTGTGATGCAAAGCATAACGTATTCCTATATTATTTGCTTTGCCGAAACCAAGATTCTCATCCGACTCGATAACATGAAACTCAGGAAACCTCTGCCTAATAAATTCCACCGACCCATCTTTTGATGCGTTATCCACCACAATTACCTGAACTGGGAAAGAAGATTTTTGCAAAGAGCTAAAGCAACGTTCATACCATTGTTTCCCTTTATATGTAACAACAACAACAAACAATCTCACCTCCATGATTCAATCCGTTTAATAAGTTTTGCCGGATTCCCTGCAACAACGGTGTTCCTGTCAACGTCTTTTGTTACTACCGAACCTGCTCCGACGACTGCCCCGCTTCCTATCTTAACTCCTTTCAAAATTACAACATTCTTACCAATCCAAACATGGTCCTCGATGATAACCGGAGCATTCATCGACTCTCTATTTCCATTGAAAAAATGCGCATCCGAATCTGTGATATTAACATAATCTGAAATTGAACAATCTTTACCAATTTCAATGTGATGAAAACAGTTTAATGTTGAATGGGTGTTAAGAAACGACCCTCCACCATGTAAAACCAACTTAGCGCCAGGACCAACATAAATCGAAGAGCCTTGATACAACTTAAAGTCGCCCTCACAAACAAATGTAGAACCTTTGTTGAGCCTCAACTCTGAAACATATTGTCTTCGCCGCGTATTGAACCAAGAATCATTTACAACCAACTCACCCGACTCAATCCTAACGACAGCCTCTTTATCAATATCCACAATCGACCTTGGACAAATATGAAAAGATGCCGAACGAGGCAAATGCAATCTCTGACGCCAGTATAAAGTCTTCAAGACATCGAATTTCAGGAAATACACCCTTAATTTTCCAATCTTGCGTTTTAAGCTCATGATTTTCCCAATAACCACTTAAACTTAGGTTGATTAAGTATCTCTGAAATAATGCAGGGCAAGAATACTGCTATGATCAATGTAACCAAAGTAGCTACCGTCGACATCCAAACACCTTGTGCAAAAACACTGCGGAGCACTTTCATAGCCAAAAGTTCAACCCAACCATGCATCACATAAATAGCCAAAGTGTTACGCCCCAACAATTCTAATACACGTGCGCTTTTTATCAATGAGCAAATCTTTATAAAGACAAAGCTGCCCGCCGTACACAACAACAACGAAGGAACAGCACTCCCCATATTCATATACTTCATTCCTCCACCAGGAATGGGAATGTTCAGCCCTTGACTATAATACCAAAACCAACCTCCCACAAATACCGCCAAAGATATGACGAACACTTTCCAATCGCCCATTTTTTCCCTGATTACCCGTCCCAAGGGTAGATAAACCAACATAATCAATGCCCATTTCCAACATGCAAAATTGGGTAAAAACCATGCTTTCAAAGACAGCACTCCCAAAATATAAATCCCCACACAAACCAAAGCCCTTAAGACTTGTTTACTGACCATTCGGCATACTACCCAATATACACATTTTGCGAGGAACAAAGCTAATACAAACCAGAAATCAAGCGAGACATCAAGAAAAGGCCATTCCAAAGCATGTGCATTATATGAGCCTTTCAACAATTCGTAGCAAGCCTCGTGAAGTACACCTCCAATGTAACTAAATATTATTAATGGGAGAAGCATTCCTCTTGCATTCTTCAAGAGGAACTCTTTAAAACTTATATCATACTTGCCCCAAAAACCAGCCAAAATGAAGAAAGCGGGCATACGGTAACAAAGGATCCCCCCAATGACGCTAATAACATCAATTGCATAGCATGCAATACCTAGTTCTTCTCCTCTACCAATAATATGCACCATCGCTACCAACACAATCAATATGCCCTTTGCCGAGTCCACCCACTTGAGACGAGACTGGCTTGTTATTAAACTATTCTTCATTATGTATCAGAATTAAGCACCTTTATCACCTTGACACTTACCTAATGAATAAAAATCCTTACAAAGTTGAATCACGCATATCATCGAGCCTTTTTCCCACATTTTTGCGAACCATCAATGTCATTATTGTTATCAAGTGTCCATAGCTTTTCATATTATAGTAAAAGGCAAACTAATAGAATATGAAAAAGCCCCTGTAGAAAACTACAAATCAACCAAATCAATCAACAACTACTTACACTCCAACACGCAACTTCCCCAAGAATAACCGACCCCAAAACCCGCAATGACCACGTTTCCCTTCAATCGGTTTTCTTTTCGGGCTTCACACAACGCAATAGGAATAGTCGACGACACAGTATTGCCAATATCCTCCATATTGACGAAAGCTTTATCATTTTCAATTCCCATCAAATCATACAAACAATCCAACATATATTTGTTAGCCTGATGAAAAACATACAAGTCGACGTCCTTACTACTTAATCCATTTTTCTTAATAACAGCATTAACTAAATCAGGCACTGTTTCTAACGTAAAATTGAATATTTCGGATCCATTCATATAAAGATAATCAGAAGAAATAGGATTGCCAGATTTGTCAAACCCGACATCTCCACTCTTATATGGATGCCTCATCGCACCAGACCTAACAATCAAGTTTTCAGCGCCTTCTCCATTAGTTCCTAACTCAAATTCACCAATTTCAGCAAACCCATCAGTAGAAACCAATGTCGCAGATGCAGCATCTCCAAAAATCGTCCGGTTGCCCTTATCTCTTTGATGCAAATAACGTGAATAGGTCTCAGCGGTAAGCAATAGTACATTCGACGCAATGCGACTTTCAATCAATCCCTTTGCCATAGCAAGTCCATAAACGAAACCCGAGCACCCCAAATTAAAATCAAGCGCGCCACAGCACTGGCTCAACCCCAATCTGTTTTGAAGAAGGCAAGCGGTTGTTGGCAAAAAATAATCAGGACTTTGGGTACACAACAGGACAAAGTCAACACTAACTTTGTCAACATTTTCTGTATCAAACAACTTGCGAGCAGCCAGTTCGGCCAAATCAGAGGCGCACTGGTCTTTACCTACAACATGCCGATTATTAACCCCTACCTTTTGAGCAATTTTTTCCACAGACCATTCGGGAAACTCTTTTATCAAATCCCGATTAGAAACCACTTCTAAAGGCAAGTAATACGATATCGCTTTAACAAAAGCCGACATTACACAACTCTTTCAGATACAATATTATACAAATCCCGAATAGTTTCTGCTTCGCGAATCTCAATTCCTGTAATCTTAATTCCGTATTTTTTTTTGCACATGGCAATGATACTGAGAGCCGAGAGCGAGCTCCACTCTTCTAAATCTTTAAATCGCAAATCCATTGAAAAAGCATTGGCTTCAGTTTCATCAAAACAGCCAGCAAAACTCACAATAAATTGATTAATATCCATTCCGTTCTTGATAATATTGCTATCTATTTATAAAAATGTCACTTAACTGCATCAAAAAATTCTCTTCCAAACGTTCCACCTTGACTTTGAAAGGCATGAAATCAAGGTTCTGTATGTCATAATTCAGCAACATATCGGCAATCCTACTCTCAATCTGACTAGCTGTTTCTCCATCACCCACTTTATATTTGGAGGGAATAGCAACGTCAAAATCATTTGCGGCAGCATTATGGTTAGCCACCAAAATATTGCAGCCGAAATAAACTGCTTCTTTTGGCATCCGCTCTGGCCCGCCAAATAGCCCAAAATCGACATAAAGCTTCGCCTTCTTATATCTTTCTGCCAAACCCTTCGGCGTGTATCCTATTAGCGGCTCATATTTAAACAGGGATCTATCTAACAACTCTGTCATGAGTGCCGAAGGCTTGCTTGGATTATATAGCACCACATCCTCTCGCTTCGAATGCAAATTGGCATTACCCATCTTCAAAAAATCCATACTAATCGGTTCAACCATATATGCCCTCCGTGACTTCTTATAGTGTTCATCAACATACAAATACGTATGTTTCGATGCACATAGATGCCAACAATCATTTGGATTGAAGGCCAAACGGCGGTAATGACTTAAATCTTTATTAAACAACTGCTTTTTTAAAACATTTATACGTTCTTTCAAAGTCGGCTCTTTCACTTCGTTAGCATGAAGGCTTAACCACCAGATACATTTTTGTGCTTTCTTAAAGCCATTAAGACACCAAGGGGCGTTTTCGGGCGCAAAAACAAAATTACCTGCTTCATCCTCAATCTCATCATATCGTACCACATTCACTTCATATTGTCTATAACGGTCAATCGGTTCTGCGTCAGGAAAATTAGAATATGTATAATAAACCGTGAAGGCATTCATTCCCAACTTACGCATATAATATGCCAATTGGTGCAATGCCTCAGGACCACCCGTACACGTTTCAGCCGGAGTAAAGATATAGTATTTCCTACCGGAACTATTCATATTTATTCTTATCAATCTCCCACAAATAAACCTCTTTTCGCCCCATTGCATGCAACAAAAGATGCCTAAGCCTATAATACTGTCCTAACACGCCAAACCAAAAAACATAATTTTTACGACCATAAAGCCAATAATACACATCTTCTATCCTCTGCCTCTCATCGGCGTGTTTCATGTAATATCGCATCAACCAACTTCGGTTTTCTTTCTTACCATCATGGACGTTTACATCCTTAGAAAAATGTTTTTTGTGAGCAAACACCTTGAAATAAGGATTGTCTTTGACATGAGTGCCTTCTGGAAGAAACCCTTGACAATTGATATTTTCTTTCCACAAACAATATCTAAATGAAAACTGGTCACGGCGAGCATAACGTTCAACGCAATCCCACCATAGTTCATCAACGGCTTTCACTCGATAGTCCAAATGGCGACGAAATATGACACGATTCTCAAAAGTTCCCGTCCACCTTGGAAACCCTTCTTTGCGAAGGAAACGCCCCCATTCTATTGTCTTTAGTTCAGTTTCCCATCCAAGGTACATGATATGCAGCAACTCTTGATAGGTACATGTCCAATCTGGATGAACCAATGATGAAATCAACGTTCCCTTATCAAACAACTCTTTCACTCGTTGATAGAACAATTGGGATTTGATAACCATATTGGCATCAATATACACACTTGCCTCGTAATCAGCTAATAAAGCTTCTGGATGCAGTTTAGGCCATCTTGAAGCTTTTGTAACAATAGAATTCCTGTATTCGAACGACCTCACTTCCCATACGCCAATACGCTGCGGTTCAATATCATAAGAAAACAGGAAATAATCAAAGTCTTCATCGGCAACCAAAGGTTGTCGGACCTCATCATAACCACCAATAAGAGCCGTGTAGACACAAAACCTCTTTTTCATTATCTAATAAACGAAAGCACAATCAACATTTAACCGACAAACTCATCCCCATGAGAATTCACGCACACCGTTAAAAAAACATTAGTCAACCTTCTCAAAAAAATGGGCAAATCATTCGCGTAATAACGTGCCATCCATTTAGGGCTCAACTTGGCTAAAAGCCAAAGACCATATTCTTGCTCATTAGTAACACCACAACGCATGATACGCACATCTTCTTTATCCCAATATTTATCGCTATATCTTATATATCCATTCAAATATGACTCATACAGCCGAGAAACACAACCTCCAAACAGCGCGTGATAAAAAGCGATATCTTGAATACCCTTGCTTTTCAACAATTCGTCTACAGTTTTCCAAATATACTGTAAATCCATATAATTTTTCAAAACGACATGAGTTGTATTAGAGCCTTCGCGTCCTACGCGATACACATAGAAAGGCTTTTCCAAATGAAAGACATTAATGACACCATCATTCCTAATAAAAAGCTGATACTTGAATAAAGCATCCTCATATTTAATACCTTCTTTAAAACTCAAGCCCGCCTTCTTCCAATAAAAGCTTGAATAAACATACGATACTGCATTAGGCGCAACTCCAATCTGATGATTGTATGCGTAATTGAAAAACGTTCTAAAATCCATCAATGGCACATCCTCCCTCCAATTATTTTTGCTACAAGTAGGTTGTCCCACAAAAACGTTTTCAAAATAGATAACATCAGCATTTTGTGCATCCTTTATTGCGCACTTTATACTGTTAATAGCATGTGGCTTAAGCCAATCGTCACTATCAAGAAAATAATAATACTCGCCACATGCTTTTTCCAGGCCAGCATTACGTGCTGACGACAGTCCTCCATTTACTTTATCAACAACCGTCAGTTTGTGGATATAAGTCTCAAGTATATCGCGACTATTATCTGTTGAGCCATCATTAACTGCAATCACCTCACAATCACTCAAATCCTGCGAAAAAATTGAGTCAAGACATTCCCTCAAATATAGCTCAACATTATATACAGGTATAATTATTGAAAGCAGCATAACTCACAAAACTTCCATTGAAAAGCCATTCACTTCCCAACTAAGATTGCCATGCTGATGCCGAGTAGGAAAGAAATTCCACGTTTTCATCGGATTCGCCAGATAAGCTGGAGAAGGGTCTTTTACAATGATTTTCTTTGCGTATTCCAAGTATTTATCCTTTACTTCCGACCTTGAATTATAGGAAATCAAAAAATAAGGCGAAAGGTAATATGCTCCGCGTTTCAGCAACATTTCATTGAAGTTCATTCTTATTTTGACTTTCGAATGAGGCTTTAGTTTTATTGGGTAATGCTGAAATTCATTTCCAAAGCAAGTCACACTTGTAGCATCTTCCGTCTTTACTTCAATGTTGAATGTCAAATCCACATCAGAACCCATAGAATTGATAGCATCAAACGAAAGAGCAAATGGTATTCCTTGCTCCACCTCGTCAGTGTGTTTCCCATTTTGCTCTAATATGAAATGACAGATTTGGAAATCATTCGTAATGGCTATATCATCAATGGTTCTATAATTGATTTTGAAGTTTTGCGATATATATGCATTGATAATATCCGGTGTATCACCCATCTTCGACAACATACCATTTTCCAACAAAATACAATGTTTACATAGCAACCCAATACTCGCCATATTATGGCTTACAAACAGCACCGTCCTTCCCTCGCCTCGACTCACATCCTGCATTTTACCGATAGCTTTTTTTTGGAATTCAGCATCGCCAACAGCAAGCACTTCATCCACCACAAGAATCTCTGGATCAAGGTGGGCTGCCACAGCAAAACCAAGACGCACCGTCATACCACTTGAGTACCGTTTTACAGGAGTGTCAATATAACGTTCACAACCAGAGAAATCAATAATTGCGTCAATCTTGCTGTTTATTTCCTGCTTGGTCATTCCAAGAATGGTGCCATTCATATAAATGTTCTCTCGACCTGTAAGTTCTGGATGAAAGCCCGTCCCTACTTCAAGCAAAGAGCCAATGCGACCTTTAGCCTTAATATTTCCCGTAGTAGGGCCAGTCACACGGGAAAGCAACTTCAACAAGGTACTTTTACCCGCGCCATTTTTCCCTATGATGCCCACCACGTCTCCCTGTTCCACTGTAAAATCAATATCCTTTAAAGCCCACACATAGTCGCTATCGGCAGCCTTTGAACGATCATTCACAGAACCCACTTTCAAGAAAGGATCTTCTTTACCCAAAACGTTCATTTGCCACCAACGTTTCAGATCGTTACTTAAAGTACCACTGGAGACCAAGCCCAAACGGTACAGTTTGCTAATGTTGTTGAATTCAATTGCGGTTGACATAAAGGATATCCTCGTTTCCCTGTATAAATTATATTAGAACTTCACCAATTATCCTGTTGGCTTAAAATGCTTCATACATCATCAGACCACATACCAATTCTCGGGCAACACATCATAGTTTGGAGCGTTTACAAACCATTGTTGAGGAGCAACGACTATTTTCTCATCCTTGGGATTCAGCCAGGCTCCCCACCAACTAAAAGACGAATTGGCGATAATATTGTGTTTGCATTGCGTCATCAAATACATATCCTGCCAACTCTCATTGCCTTGATTCCAATCCACATATACCGATCCCTCTTCATTATACTTTTTCTTAACCCACTCTATTTCATCAGAAAAAAAGACAAAACGTGGATGATTTGTTTTTCTTTTGATATACTCAATAGCGCGATGATAATACTCATCACTACACAAGCTAAAGACTTCCGGCTGTTTTAAGTAATCACCACGACGAATATGGACTGATACATAATTCCCCGAAATCAAAAGTTTTGAGAAATCCCTAGTCGCATTATTCAGCAATGACTCGTTAAAAATGAATGAAGTTCTTACTGCATCCGCTGCATTCAAAAAATACTTTTCACTTTGCCAATATCCATCGTATCGAGTATAGAAAAAAAATCTTCTCTTTAATACACTAGAATCGTATTCCAAACAATTCCTTTGTTCCACTAAATGCAATCTAACAAGACGCCGTAAAGAGTGCTTTTTTAATTTCTGATATTCTTCTATTTGCGACGAACTAGTAATATTAAAAACCTTATCAAGTTCGTAACCATAATGACATCTTTGTGCTTGTTCCAAGTCGAAAGCAAAAAGACCTCGCGGATTCATTTTTTTCAACTGAAGATAAAACGCATATTGAAACATTTGGTTCCCCAAACCACCATTAAAAACCACTACTCTTATCATACTTAGATGCTCCCTACTTCACAATAACAAATGGCACATTTAGGAATCACCCTTGAGCTTTGAAAAACCTGCGACCAATCTTACGTAATACGAGATAAGAATAACCGGTATGCGGTGAAAGCGCAAAGTGGAGCTGTTCCATAAATGTCTTAGCATTCATTCGCCCTTTTATGAAAAGCTTTACTGGATGATAGTCGAAACGTCGTCGTAGCGCTACATACTCATTTCTATGGCAATCCTTGTCATGAAGAATAAAACGAACCATTTTTCCAAAATCATACACCACACATTTGTCATAATATTCCTTTCGCACATTTGCAGGATGGCTAAGAACATAATCAACCGTCGCCATCCAAGAGCTCAACCTAAGCTTTGTATGGCTATGATAATCGGAAGTAATAGAGTCGGGCCTTATGCGATATATATAAGTAACAACATTTTGGACATATAATGATTCGAGACACAAAGCTGTTTTATAGGTCCACAAATCGTCTTCGTGGATTTGGCCCTCAAGGAATTGCAAATCGTGCTCTTTAAACAACGACGCTTTAAAAAGTTTGTTCCAAGCCATCATGTACAATGTACGTTCGGCAAAAAACTCTCTAAAAATACTTTCATTACCAATTATCGGACCCGTATCATTACAAAGATATTGAATGTTATATGGATTGGATGTTAATTTGCAATCACCCATAACCATATCATAATCATTTTCAAGCAAAGGAGCTGCCAGTACTTCAAGACAATCATCAACAAGATAGTCGTCAGAATCAAGATAATAGAAATAATCACCTGTAGCAGCCAACGTGCCTGTATTACGGGAAGCCGCCAACCCCCGGTTCTGTTTATGGTGCAATATCTTAAACCCAACTGAACCAGTATAATCATCTATCAGCCTTTGCGCGACCTCAATGCTCTTATCCTGTCCACAATCATCCACCAAAATACATTCAACAGGACCATTATATGTCTGCCTCATCACCGATTGAAGGCATTTGGTGATATAGGGTTCGACATTATATACCGGAATAATAATGGATATACTAACTAAATGCATAAAGCCGGACATTTCACTTTCTTTTCATCTTCTTCACCCAAACATACAGTTCAAACAACAATCTATTCTGCGAGCAGATTCGCTTTATGCGTCCAATGTTGTTACATTCCTTTCCGTATCGTTTGGCCACATCATATTGTCCCAAATCAAAGGCTTTAGACATCAGTCGACCATTAACATATTGGTTCCAATAAAACTCACTGTATGGGAATTTGTCAGGAAAAAGTTCCATTAAATAATGAAATATTTCTTTGTCGTCATATAAGCGATGTGCTAACCTCTCCACTGTATCGGGCCGAGTAATGCCTACCGTCCCGATAACGTGTGTAGTCGTTGAAACGGGCAGAATATCCACATTGGAATAAGCGGTAAGTATAACCAAAGCTGGCCAGTCCTGCAACGAAAAACGACGCTGGATGAAATTATCCAAATCCAAATGTGTCTTTACAAAATCGGCGCGATACATTATCGTGGCATTACAGAAATTCGATCCGCCCCACATTGCCTCTTGAATATCAACGTCTTTGTTAATGTATGCTTTATGTTCAACAATCTTCCCTGTACAACTATCTTCAGTACGGTGATCCGTCATAAGAATATTACAGCCAGAATGTTCCCGATAATAGTCCAACTGCAACTGCAATTTATGGGGATTATGCCAGTAGTCGTCATCATCGCAATTACAAATGAATTCGCCACGACAATCCTTTACACATTGTGCCCAATTAGCGCCCAAACCGATATTCTCTGACCGCAAAAAGATGCGAATAATCTCTGGGTATCTCCTCCTATAGTCCTCCAACAAGTCACGAACATTATCGGTAGAGCAATCATCACCAACAACAATCTCAATATCTGAATCAACCTGCTGATTCAAAATACTTTCAATAGTTTTCCCCACAGAGTCAGCACGGTTGAACGAGGGAACAATAACCGAAACAAGAGTGTGATTTATTGCCATTGTTTCTTGAAACTATTATAATTCCCCCGTGTAATACTTAGGGCTAATCTGCTACGGGAAAGATTAGTAAAATACTTGAGATGGCCACGAGAAGCCTTACTCACACCTTCATTAAACCAAATCACAGGTCGTTCGTGCAACCTAAACCGTTTTGCCATCAGCCAAACATTGAGCAATCGTTCCGCCATATATCCGAACACACGACTTTGCATTGGATTGTAGCGACTGACATCTATTTTTCGTTCCATCTCCGAGAGCAACGGGAAAAGCCAGGTACAATATGCGTCGAAATCATGCCAGGTCATTATGAACATATTATAGTGGCGCAACTGGCAACTGCAATGCATTGTTTCAAACCAAGCCTTTTTAATATCTTCCGTTTGAGTGGTCATGATATAGTTTTCCAGGATACGTATATCATCAGAAATATGTGACTGGCAATAATCCAAATAGAGCGATGATCGATAAAAACGAGGCCTTGCTACATAAGCACTACCGTCGCATAACATGTCCAATACCTTAGATGATACGCTTAAGTTAATATTGTCAAACTGATCTGAAGGGAATATCGTCTCTGGTAAAACCCGATCACACTGGTTATGAAAATCAAAATAGCGACGATAATGACACAAACCTATAACATCAACTCCTTTCAAGTTTTTCCAGGCCCAGTACATCCCTGTAAGCTCACAATAATTCGGATTTTTTGAGGAGATATTATCCCCTTCTGCATCCGACTGAATATGAAGGTCCTTATCCGACAAGATCCTCCCCACGTGAACAGGCATATACGGCTCTTGATTGGCCATTACATCCCTCTTATGACAACAAACAATAATCTTAACAACTTTCATCGACAATCCAACACTGCTAAACTACCACCCAAAGTTCTATTCTACTATTTCTCAAAGCCTGATTTATCAGGCAAAATCCTATCAAACGAATCCGAAATAGCTTTCATGCAGCGTCCATTATCACTTTCCTCATCAACTTCGTTTATGCAAATCTGTGGAAGTGATTGTTTCTTTATGACTTCACAAACCCATTCTACATTATTCCAATCAACACCGACAAAGCTTCCAAGATTATCCATTTCGGCAGGATAAAAGTTACCTTTCACCTGATTCCAGGCACAAACAAGATAGATGTTAACTTGATCATCCGCCCGAAACCTGTGGCGACAAGAGGCATCTAATATATCAGGATATTTTGTCCATATTTCATCAAATGTTGACTTTAATTGAGGAAGTGCCAAGTGGCCATAATTACGAACAGGCAGGGTCTGGTTCGCCAAATAACAAACAAAATTACGCAACGCCCTTTTGTATCCAATCGCCGACCCATTAAACCATTTTCGTCGATTCTTCCAAATCAGCTGACCAACATTAAAACTATCATTTATTAAAGCGCTGTCATTATAAAGGACTCTGCCGCTATTACTTAAGCCAAGATTATCCGGATACCTCAAGTCGCTTATCAACACAGGATTCCCTTTTCTAAAAAAAAGATCCGGTGATACTGGCTGCAACAAAAACACATCATCGTTAAATACCACATATTTCTCTGACAGTCCCGGAACCCTGTGGCTATTCAATTCTATAGTCCTGGAACAAAAAGTCGGCAAATAGTTAGTCGGGATAAAGTCTTCATGATAGACCAGATTCAGTTTAGGATGGTTCTCATTAAGCCAATCTGGTTTCTGACCATTGGTTACAAAATGGATTCTATTCACCCATGATGCATACTTCTCAACGCCACGAAACCAATATCTTAACCATCCATTATCACGATAGCGGCAATCCGAATTAGCATTCCCATCAGCAACATTACTATTCTCCAAATGTTCCCATCTACGCTTTTCAGCGAGCCAATCAACTCGACTTCCATCAACCCAAGTTATGAAGAAGTCTATCTTTTCGCTTTCCATCATCAAACCGTATCCATAAAGCTCTTCTGAACTTTATTGAAAATCAATATGCCTAAAGCCAAAACAACCGCCATGAAAACAACACTATAGGACAGCCATCCCCAACCTACAAATTGGCCTGCGCTCAAAGCTCCGTATTTAAAAGTCTCAATGATTGGCGTCACAGGATTAAGACACATGAGAAATTCCAAATCATACCCCATCACTTTCTTACCTGCTACTTGACTCAAAGGATAAACAATAGGAGTGGCATACATCCATAATGACATAAAGAATGAAAACAGAATCTGCAAGTCACGATATTTCGTCGTCATCGAAGAAATAATAATACCAAAGCCCAAGGCCAATCCTGCCATTATCACCACCAACAAAGGGAACAACAGCAAATACCAATTAGGGCTGGGTGCCTGACCTATGATGGCATAATATAAATAGACAATAACAAACAGGCAAAGTTGAATTCCAAAACGGACAAGGTTGCTGACCACTGTCGAAAGCGGCATTATCAGACGGGGAAAATAAACTTTTCCAAAAATACCGGCATTTGCAACGAATGTACCCGAAGTCTTTCCTAAACAATCTGAAAAATACTGCCACATTGCAATGCCTCCAAGATAAAATAGCGGTTGAGGAACGCCATCCGTAGGAATACCTGCGATGCCTCCAAACACCACCATATACATAATCACCGTCAAGATAGGTTGAATAAACCACCACAACGGGCCAAGTACAGTCTGTTTGTACTGTACTGTAATGGTACGCTTCACAAAAAGAGAAAGCAGGTCGCGATAATCCCAAATCTCTTTCAGGTTCACTTCAAAGAGCCTGTTACGAGGCTTAATGACAGTGGTCCATTGTTCGGTATCAGTTGTTGATTGCGTCATTTAAATTCTTGTAAACTATATAGCTACGCCATTCTGACTCCCACAAAAAGCCAATAATCATCACATTCCCAATGGGTTATAGGGACCCATCCAAAAAATGAAATTTGGACTTATTCGGCCAAAAACAAGTCCTGTTTAATAGAGTGCAAAGATAGTTGTTTTTTTCATTCTAGAATCATAAAACATCCTATAAAAACAAAAAAAAACTATTTTGACCTTTTGTTTTTAAACACTATGTTTCTGAAGATTGCCCAAAAATACTTCCAATCCGTCTTGAAAGGATGTTCCATATAGGCCTCAAGATACCGCTTTTCACTCTCTTGTATCTCTTTAAGGGACTTGGGCATATCAACATAGAACGGAGGCAACAACCCTGGTTTCGTTTTAATACGAAGGGCTTGTATTTCAGGAGAATATAAATCAAAATACTGTTTACTCAGTGGTCTTACACCCACCAACTTCATTTGCCCTTTCAAAATATTGATAATCATTGGCAACTCATCGAGCCAATACTTGCGCAACAACTTTCCCCATTCCGTTATGCGGTAATCGTCCTTGAACTTGCCTCCTACATCAAGCTCGTTATTCTCGTAGACATATGATTGCAAATACTCAGAGTAGGCAAACATTGTGCGGAACTTGAACACATTGAACAATTCGCCATCCTTTCCCACACGACGCAACTTAATAAATAAGCCATAAACATGCTGATTAGGGCTTGGAAGGCGTTTTTTTTGTGCAATCACACAGTAACGGTCATGAATATACCGTTCGCAAACCACATCAAAACCTGTATAATACAGCCTGCCTAGGACCTCTGGCCTTGGGAACACCTTTCTCACTCCTTTTGTGCAGAAAAAATAGAAACGGCGCGTCAGATACATTTTAGGACACATCCTATTCCAAAAGAAATCAAGATAGTATACAATATATGCGATAATCTTAGGATAGGTACTGAATATCTTTATCTTACGCTTTCCAGAAGTATCAAAAGCACAAATGAAATAGCCATCCATCTTTAACTTGGCATTAGCCCTACGAAGATAACGGTTGAGGTAACGGAGTGCATTCATGTGATCTTCTGCAAACAGTATTTTCGCTTCTCCATTTGGCACTTGCCAGGTCTTTGCAGCATATTCATTGAGCCATTTTGAACGCTCTGGACTACGAGGTTTCTCTGCTTCTTCAATAAATGAACGAATTTCTTCTGGTGCTTCCTCTAAAGAAAAACGCGGGGCATGTTTGGTCTCTTCTTCAACAAGCGACTCCATCTGCTCGTCGTAATCATCACGACCAATCATGTCACTGACTATTCTATTGATAAGCATAAAACGTCAAAGATTTATTTAGTCAAGAAATCGGCAACGCTCTCACAAATAATGTCTTGATCAGCCTCAGAAAGATAGGGGTGGATGGGCAGAGAGATGACAGTATCTGCCAACCTGTCGGCAAGAGGGCATAGATTATCTTCAATGTTCAGATATTTGAACGCTGTTTGCCTATGCATGGGGATCGGATAGTAGACGGCAGTAGGAATGCCGGCTGCCTTTAATGCTGCTTGCAGCCCTTCCCGGTCTTCCTTGCTCTTCAACTGGAGGGTATATTGCGCCCAACTGGAGTAATAGCCCTGCGGTACAACAGGGGTTTTCACAATGCCTTTCAACTTTTCCGTATATCTTTCAGCCACCTTGTTGACATCGACAAGCTCATAATCCTGGAAAGCCTTCAACTTGACCAACAAGACCGCAGCCTGTATGCTGTCCATACGTGAATTCATTCCTATACGGACATTATCATAACGGTCACTGCCTTTTCCATGAATATGATAGGACTCCATCAAAGCCGCCCATTCGTCATTGTTGGTGAACACTGCCCCTCCGTCGCCATAACACCCCACGGGTTTAGCAGGGAAGAATGACGTGGTGGAAATATCGCCGAACGAGCAAGCCTCCTTCTCACCGATACGGCCTCCAAAGCCTTGGGCTCCATCTTCAAGGATATACAGTCCATATTTGTCAGCCACCTTGCGGACTGCTTTGAAATCAGCGGGCAATCCAAACAAATCGACAGCAATGATAACACGAGGCGTGAGCTTACCAGCCTTCAAAGTCTGTTCTATCTTGTGTTCAAGGTCTGCAACATCTATATTAAAGGTGTTCTCATCAACATCGACAAAGACAGGGGTTGCGCCTTGAATGGCAATCACTTCGGCAGAAGCAAAAAAGGTAAAACTAGGTACAAAGACAGCATCACCCGGCTTCACATTCCACGCCTTCAGAGCAAGCAGCAAAGCATCGGTACCGCTATTGCAAGCCACACAATGCTTCATACCAACGTATTCGGCAAAGGCTCGTTCCATTTCCTTGATTTTGGGACCCATAACAAATGCCGATGAGTCGACAACCTCCAAAATGGCTTTATCCATCTCGCTCTTCAAAGCGACATACTGGGCTTTCAAATCTCTGAATTGCATATCTTTAGTTCTCCATCTTTTAATTCATATCGTCTACCACATTCACATTGCAGCGCGCTATTCAAGCGTTTGCCACACTCGCAGACCCATCCTATCTGACGGGCTGGGACTCCTGCCATCAAAGCGTAAGGCTTCACATCTTTGGTCACTACAGCACCTGCGGCAACTAGAGCGCAACGGCCCACCGTATGGCCACAAACAACCGTACTGTTGGCACCCAAAGAAGCCCCTTCGCAAATACGAGTCTTTGCATAAATCCCATGAACGGGGAAATGCGCCCTCGGTGTGACTACGTTGGTAAACACACAACTCGGTCCACAAAACACGTTGTCTTCGATTTCAACACCCTCGTAAATCGAGACGTTGTTCTGCACTCGGACACCGTTACCGATACGCACATTGTTTCCAACATTAACGTTCTGTCCAAACGAACAGTTCTCACCAATCACAGCTCCTTTTTGAATATGACAGAAATGCCAAATCTTGGTGCCTTTCCCGATGGTCACCCCTTCATCGACATAGCTGCTTTCGTGTTTGTAGTATTGTTGTTCCATTTGTTCCTTCTATATTATTCCCAACCCGAAGCCAGCACATCCGCTATGTGTATCACTTTGATTGGGAGGTTTTCTTTCTCAATATATGCTTTCTGGTGCATCAAACAAGTCATGTCCGTCGAGACGATATAGTCCGCCCCCGTGTTCATTGCGTTCTTCACTTTGTGGGCAGCCATTCCTACGGCGATGGGTTCGTGTTCCATTTGTAGCGAAAAGTCGGCCCCACAGCAAAGGTCGGTCTGTTTCATTTCAATCAACTCCAAGCCATTTACCTTCGAAAGGAGTTGACGGGCCTCCTTGCCCAATCCCATACCCCGCAAGGCGCTGCAACTATCATGGAAAGTCACCTTATGCGGAAACTCTGCGGTAAAATCATCAAAATGGATTTGGTTGACCAAAAAGTCGGTGAGTTCAAAGATATTCCCAACCAATTTCTTGAAATTCAAATGATTGGAAGTGTTGAAAAACAGCTGGGGATAACGTTTGCGAATGTAATAGACACAGGCTGCCGAAGGTGCTACAACAGGCACATCGCATGAAAAATCATCGAGGAATTTGTCACCCAAAACCTGTGCTTCCTCCACATAACCAGCATTATAGGCAAAACGTCCGCAACAGGTCTGCTCGGGATTATAGTCCACATCAACACCCGCCCGACGTAATACCTTCATCGTGCTGACGGCCACATCAGGAAAGAACTGATCAATAATGCAAGGAACAAATAACTCGACTTTCATTTCTTTGACGAAAAAATCGTGCAAAGATACAAAACAAATCAAGACGAAGAAAAAATTTCAACGAATCAGCAAAAAACCGGCATCTTTCCAAAAGTCAGGATAGGACTTTTCAACTACCTCTGGAAAATCGAAAGCGACAGGTCCAAAACGCAAGGAAAGAGGAGCCAACGCCATAACGATTCTATGGTCATTGTGAGCGCAGAAACGTATAGGTCGATTCCCGATTTTCCCCAATTCCGTTTCCATCGCTTCCACTCTATCCGACTCCTTTATGTGCAGATTATCAAGGCCTGTGAATCGGGCTTCGCATCCCAGCCCGGCACAAGTGGCTGCCATAGTCGGATAAAGGTCGGGGTGATTGGAGAAGTCAAAGGATAGGGGGTTCCGTTCAAAAGGCACTTTGGTCAACACTACGCCGCCCTCGTAGGCTGTCGTACATACGCCCAACAGTCGCATCCATTCCGCAATGATGGCATCGCCCTGAAAGGATGGGATTATCAATCGATTCTCTTCCTGTTGATTGACTGACATATCGCATAACCCGCGAAGCCTGATCTCGCATTCTTCGCTCAATGCCGCCATTTCGTACCAATAAGAGGCTGCCGTCCAATCGGATGAAACCTGGAAAGTTTTGAACTGATAAGGATGTGCCTCAACCCTAATCTTTCGTTCCACACATTCTACCACTGCCCCAAAATGTCGCATCATTGCAACTGTCATCATAAGATAAGGAAACGAGTTGAGCGTTCCAAACAGTTCTAATTCAATACCCTGTGTCCACATCGGGGCTGCAAGGAGAAGTGAGGAAGCGAACTGACTACTCTGACTCATATCAACGCCAACATTCCCACCCTCGATTTGTCTTCCTTTGATATATAAAGACAAAAACCCCTCGTTCTCAGCATATTGAATATCAGCGCCCAAAGCCCTCAAAGCATCCACCAAAGGCTTGATGGGCCGTTGCTTCATTCGCTCGGTACCCGTCAGAAACCAATCGCCTTCACGACCAGACAGATAGGTCGTCAGGAAACGCGCCGCTGTACCGCAATCGGCGATATTGATGGTCGATGCCTTCTGTTGGACAGCTCGTAATGCGTCCATCATTACACGAGTGTCGTTTGAATCGGAGAGATTTTGGAAGTCGGTAGCGAACCCACCGTAGGCCGCAATCATCAAGGCGCGATGACTCTCGCTTTTGCTTGGGGGTAATGTGATTTCGCCGAAACGGAATTCCTTTCCGCTCTTTAGTCGTATGTAAGAGGAATATCCAGCGTTCATCTCACCACACCAATGATATAATTCAACGCTTGCTTCAAACTTCCCGAATCCACATCAACATCCCAAACTGGCTTGCCAACTTCTTCGAGCAGAACGAATTGAGGTTTCTCTCCCTTGTTCTTCTTATCATGAACCAAATAAGCCAATATGGGTTCCACATCAGCCTCTTTCAGTTGATTCCTCGCTTCTGAGAGCAACATCGGAAGCCTTTGTTCATAGTCACGCAACACTTTTTCATCGAGGCCGCATTGCTTTACAGACAGCCACAAAGCGGCTCCCATTCCCAAAGCTACAGCTTCGCCATGAAGAAGAGGAGCATCCGTAGTCAAGCAATAACTCTCAATGGCATGACCCAGTGTGTGACCGAAGTTAAGAATCTTCCGCAAGTCCTTCTCTTTCGGGTCTTTGGCCACAATCTCTCGTTTGATGTCACCTGCCCGCTTAATGAATTGTTGATAGTTCTCCAAATTGAGGTTCAGCAAATCGGCATCAGCGATAAAACCGTACTTTATCATTTCTGCCAAACCAGAACGCAGTTCCCTTTGCGGCAATGTATTCAAAAACATCGGGTCAACAACCACTTCTTCTGCTTCCGCGAAGGTTCCAATCTGATTCTTGCCTCCTCCGAAGTCGATGCCGGTCTTCCCTCCTATCGCCGCATCCACCATAGCAAGCAAAGTCGTCGGAATATGGATGAACCTGATGCCGCGTTTGTATGTAGAAGCCGCGAAGCCGCCCAAATCGGTGACCACTCCGCCGCCTATATTAATTAATAAGGTGTTGCGATCAGCATGATGCTTCATTAGGGTTTTCCATATCCTCTGGACAGTCTGCAGGTTTTTGTGCTGTTCGCCCGCCTTGACAACGATGTCAACCGCCGAATCGCAATGTAGCCAATGCGCAACTTCGGGCAACCAAAATGGAGCCACATTCTCATCGGTCAGAATGA
>Ga0310690_10000132_pt1 | contig 169087 bp, 162 predicted proteins | sample AusTroGonzalo_MG_2_FD_207661 | JGI IMG/M metagenome (GOLD analysis project Ga0310690, IMG submission 207661) | Bovine rumen microbial communities from tropical cattle in Woodstock, Queensland, Australia - Gonzalo_04 (v2) (version 2) | ecosystem: Host-associated > Mammals > Digestive system >... | reverse complement strand
ACGCATCGTTGCTGGATCAGGCTTGCGCCCATTGTCCAAAATTCCCCACTGCTGCCTCCCGTAGGAGTAGGGCCCGTGTCTCAGTGCCCTTGTGGCCGGTCGCCCTTTCAGGCCGGCTATCCGTCGTCGCCTTGGTAGTCCGTTACACTGCCAACTAGCTGATGGAATATGGGATCGTCTTTAAGCGATAAATCTTTGATTTTCAAGTGATGCCACTTGAAAATGTTATGGAGTATTAGCAATCCTTTCGGACCGTTATTCTCCACTCAAAGGTGGATTTCCCATACATTACTCACCCGTCTGCCACTAAACTTCACTCTGTATTGCTACAGAATAAAGTCCCGTTCGACTTGCATGTGTTATGCACGATGCCAGCGTTAACTCTGAGCCAGGATCAAACTCTCCATTAAAATTAATTACCTTTAACTCGCAAGCGACTTAAAGGCAATCAATCGTTAACGATGAGCTGTTGACTTTTGACTCTACTTGTTTGAATTAACTTGGTGTCTTATTTTTAAAGTATAAGACTTAACTTAAATGAGCCTTGAATTGTAACCTTGCGGTTTCCATTTCAAATCGCCCATTCGCACATTGTGTCAAATTTTCAGAGAGCGAAAATTCCTCGTTGCTCTTTTTCTATTTTGAAAAAAGCAATTGGAATTTTATTTTAACTTCTTCACAGCCTCATTGCTGTAAAGATATTATAACAAACTTTTACTGATTTGTCAAGCCCTTTCTTGAAATTATTTTTCAACTACTCGGCTTGTCAATTTCTTACTACACTACTATTTAAGCATATTTTTATGGATTTGTCAAGCATTTTCTTTTTGCCCGACGTGTGCCTGCTTAATGGCCCTTTAAGTTTTACTACAAATGTTAAACCTTTTTATATATCAACTTGGTTGTTCAAGAAGATCGCGGCTGCTCAGAGCCAAAAGGGTAAGATTTAACTTTAATTATATTTTTTGTTTCCGCTCCGTAAAACTAACTTGATCGGCTGGGCTCAGTCCTCCGTTCGAACCTTTTCTATTATATAAGGTGGAGTTTCGCTGCTGAAAAGTTTTCTGTTTACAAAACGAAAATCAGAAGTTTTGTTATTGCTTTGTTATTACTTTAAAAGATCAATTCCGACTACTTATACAGTCTAGCAAAAAAAGACAGAAAAGTCAAGACCCATTTTTCTTATCTTTTCAAAAACTTGAAAAAGGGTTCTTGTAAACTTCCATGAAAACAAATCCGTTTTTGTTTTCTACACTTATAGTATAGCAATTTGAAAAACTTTTGTCAACATTTATTTTTCCCGTCGGAAAAATTTAAATTTTTGACTTGCGCTTTTGCGCAGCGGTCAAACCGTGAGCAAGTTTTCAAATGCATCAACTATATATAAAGGATAACAAATTAAAATCAAAAAAGCAACTCTTTTTTAAAAATAGTTGAGGTCAAACAGATACTCACTCCTTTCCTTATTTAAATAAGACAAAGTCACGAAACAATATATAAGGACGGCAAGTTTTTTCTTTTCCCGTCTGGAATTTGCTAAAATACAAGTATGGATATTGAAACACTGCTCAAAGGGACGTCTCGCAGTTTATATTTAAGCGTCCAAGTGTTGCCTAAAAAAATGCGTTCCTCTTTCGGAATTGCGTATTTGCTTTGTCGCTATGCCGACACAATCGCAGATACCGACTTAATGCCCGCCGACAGACGCATCTATTGGATAAACCGTTTTCCTGCTTTAGTACAAGAACAAAACCCTTCCGAAGAAAAACAACTTGTCAGCGAAATTTCCGGAAAAACCGAAAATCCGTATGAAGCGGAACTTGTCCGGCAATTATTCCCGTGTTTAGACGTGTTCAATCGATTGCCTGAAGCCCAAAAACCTTTTATTTTAGAAGTAGTACAAGCCGTTTGTGAAGGGATGAAACTTGATTTGAGTTTTTTTCAGCCGAACGGGACTCCAATGCTAAAAGCATTTGAAACGGAAGATCAATTAAAACATTATTGCCGCTTAATGGGCGGTAAACCCGGACGTTTTTGGAGCCAACTGATTTATCATACTTCCACTATTAAAGAAGAGGAAGAAACTTTTTACCGGTTGGGAGAAAAAGTCGGTGACTCCTTACAAATTGTAAATATTTTGCGCGACCTACCGAAGGATTTACAAAACGGAAGATGCTATTTCCCAACGACCGATTTATCCGACGCAGGTTTATCTGTCAACGATTTACTAAAGGATGAAAATTCCGCACGCTTTGAACCGATTAAGCAAAAATGGATTTTGTGGGGAAAAGAAAATATCCTCAACGGAAAAACCTATTATACGTTACTGCCAAAAACGGAACCGCGTATAAAATCGTCCGTTGCATGGCCGGTATTATGGACAGCCGATACTTTCATTAAACTTTCCCGCGAAGCGAATTTATTGGATGCTACCAAACGTGTTAAAATTCCGCGCAGTACTATTTATAAAACAATGTTAGCCACGCCCTTGCTGATTATCAGCAACCGATTATTTACAAATTGGTTGGATAAAAAATTAAGCCAATTGTCCTAATTCTCCGACGGAGAAAAAAATATTAAAATTAGGCCTTGAAATTTTTTAAAAAATTCTTATCCTATCAGTACAAGTACTTGGGAATTGCCTGATATCCCTGGTTGTAGTTGAGAGTGTACAGCGTACATTCCGATTACGTTAAGACCCGGATTCAGAGTCTCCCTAGGAAACAGGAACATGGAGTCATGAAGATGACACGAATGAACTAAACCCCCGAAATAATATGCGGGGGTTTATTTTTGGGTAAATTTCCGTTCCGTATATCTTACTTCTCACGGCTTTTACGCTTCATCTCCTTCCACACCGCAAGCGCTTCTTCGGCATTGGCCGCTTTTACGTTTCCAAACACATGCGGATGGCGGTAGTGTAATTTATCGTATAGCCCTTGAATAACATCTTCTATCGTAAATTTGCCTTCTTCGGCGGCAATTTGAGAGTGCATGAGTACCTGTAACAGTACATCCCCAAGTTCTTCCTTCATATTTTCATCATCTTTTTGCTCAATAGCACGCACCAATTCTTCCGCTTCTTCACGCAAATTTTTAATCAAACTTTCGTGGGTTTGTTTTTTATCCCACGGACAACCGTTCGGCCCGCGTAAAACCGCGAACGTTTCTACCAAATCCGCAAAATTATTTTTCATTTGTTTTACCCTCTAAAAAATGATATACATTTATTATATGAAAAAATTTTTTAATTGGCTTTTTGCTGCTTTTTTCATGAGTAGTGTTTGTTTACCTCTTTCTGCCCAAGTAACGGTGGTGCGTGTAAACGGGAATAAAATCTATTTGGATACGTCGACTCAAAAGTCGCCCGTACAGAAAGGCGATATCTTTAAAATTATTTTATCGGCCGAAAAATTAACCAACCCGAAAACGGGAAAAGACCTCGGACTCGTTTACGAATATTCCCCCGAAGGAAAAATTGTAGAAGTACAACCGCTCTATGCCGTAGGTACGCTTGCGGAAAATAGCAAAATTACCGTCGGGCAGGAAGCCGTTATTGAATCCTCCTCGGCAGTTCAGACACACGAGGTTCCTGCCGCAGAGATTGCGCCGAGTACAACCAAAACCACTCGTACGCTGCTGCGCTACAATCCCGTGGAACAAACAATCATCAGTTTAACACAAGGGAACGTCTCCGCACCGAACGCAGAAAATATTATCACATTGTCCAATGACGGAATAATAAAGGTTTGGGCCCGAGCAGAAGATAAAAATCTTCAAGAAATATTTTCTTATAAACTTCCTAAAGGAAAAGAACCGATTACGATTTCCGCCAAGAAAATTAAAGAAAGTGAAACGGATCAAATTTTTGTGACGATGTATGATCCAGCACACGAAACGATTTCGGCTATCGTGTTGGAAAACAAAAATAATGAACTTTCTTTAGAAGATACGATCCCTTATTTTGTGAAAGAAATCGGTTGCGGAAACGAAAAAAATCTTTTCGCACAACGTCCTTTTATAACGGACAACAAACCGGGCAATGCGCGTAACGTAATTTACAAAAAAAACAGTTATCGTGCGGAAGAAAGTGTTTTTTCTACACAATATAACTGGCTGACGGGTGTTAATTACTATCCGATACAAAACAATGATACGGAAAATTTGGTTTATACTTCCTCGGCCGGGACACTTCGCATGGTATTAAAAAACGGAAAACGGACAGAAAGCAAAAAGAATTTTGCCTCGTCCGCCAACCGCATTAAACACAAACAAAAACTGATACGTTTTTATCCGTCGGTACAAGTTTTTGGTGAACAAGGAAATGCGACACTTGTTGCCGTTGAAAATACAGCCAAATTAGGGCTCCTTTCCGAAACGTTCGGACAATATGACAGCGGGAAACTCCATTGGCTGGTCTATGAACAAGGGAAATTAACGGATAAAGAAGTAACGGAACTTGACGGGGTAATCTACGATACTGCCTGTACGGATACGGCTATTCTAACCGCCGAAGTACTGCCGGACGGAACAAGTACCGTAGTGGAAATTTTTAAATAATTAAGGAGACTACTTGTGTCACAATCTACAGAAAAAATAAATGTGTTGGACAAAGGTTTTGTCCGTTTGGTTGACTTTATGGGCGGAGATGACCGCGCCGTTCAGGCGGCACGCGTTTCGTTCGGCGCCGTTTCTAAAGGGCCGGAACAGGATAAACGCTTGATTAAATATTTAATGGAACACGCGCACCATACGCCGTTTGAACATTGTTATTTTCAATTTCATATCTGCTGCCCGATTTATGTAGCGCGGCAATGGATGCGTCACCGCTGGGGGTCCTATAACGAAGTAAGCGCCCGCTATACTGAAGTAAAAGATGAATTTTATATTCCTTCTTCCTTCCGCGGACAAGATACAAAAAACAAACAAGGTTCCGTGGCAGATTCCGCTTTGGATAATGATGCTTTACGCAAAATATACGAAGAAAGTATAGAGGCCTCTTACGCGGCTTATCACAAATTGTTGGAAGCCGGCGTAGCGCGCGAAATGGCACGCGGTGTACTGCCCGTTTGCCAATATACACAATTTTATTGGAGTGTAAACGCCAGAAGTTTATTCAATTTTTTGTGCTTGCGTACCGATAAACACGCACAAAAAGAAATCCGCGATTACGCAGATGTTATTGCTAAAATCGTGGCAGAAAAAATGCCGTGGTCGTGGGAAGCATTTGAATCATTAAATAAACAGCTGCCGTTGGGCTCTGAATAAAAAAGGAGTTTATTATTATGAGAATACTGGGTATGATTATGGCCGGCGGAAAAGGCGAACGTCTTTACCCGCTGACAAAAGATCGTTCCAAACCATCCGTACCTTTCGGAGGGAAATACCGCATTGTTGACTTCGTATTATCTAACTTCGTCAACTCCGGTATTTTTTCGTCCTATATATTAGTACAATACTTATCGCAGAGTTTAATTGAATATTTGCGTACTACATGGCGTACGGAAGGAATTGTGTCTGATCACTTTTTAACGACGGTTCCGCCGCAAATGCGGTTAGGGGAATTTTGGTACCGCGGAACGGCTGATTCCGTACGGCAAAACATCAATTTGGTGCGCGATTTCGCTCCCGATTTGGTAGCCGTCTTCGGCGCAGACCATATTTACCGTATGGATATTCGCCAAATGATTGATTATCACATAAAAAACAACGCAGACGTAACCGTTGCCGCAAATACAGTATCGCTGGAAGAAGCAACCGCTTTCGGGGTACTCGGAACGGAAGCCGACGGACGCATTGTACAGTTTGACGAAAAACCGGCACACCCGCGCCCGATTCCGAACAATCCGAAATGCGCGTATGCGTCTATGGGAAACTATATTTTTAATACGGAAGTTTTACTACAAGTATTACAAAAACGGTTCTGCGACGTGCCGGCGCTTGATTTCGGAAAACATATTTTGCCGAAAATCCTGAAAGATTACCGCACGTATGCGTATAACTTCCAAGGCCAAAAATTGCCCGGCGCGAAACCCTATGAAGAACAGGGATATTGGCGCGATGTGGGAACGATAGAATCCTTTTGGCAAACCAATATGGATTTGTTGGGTGCCAAACCGAAACTTGATTTGAATAACCCTGCGTGGCCGATCAGCACGACGTTGCACCGCGTGCCCGCTACGAAATTTTTAGGCGGCACGATTACCAATTCGCTCGTCGGAGACGGATGCGTTATCAGCCCGAAAGCAAAAATTAAAGACTGCGTGATCAGCGACAGCGTAATTATTGAAGACGGGGTAGAATTGGAAGGATGCGTGATTATGGATAACTGCGAAATTAAAGCAGGCGCCAAATTAAAACGCGTCATTATGGACCGCTTCAATACCGTCGCCCCGAAACAGACAATCGGGCTCAATTTGGAAAGCGACGCTCAAAAATACTATATTGATCCATCCGGCATTATCGTACTGCCGCGCGGAAAAAATAAATTCTAAAAATAAGGGCGCATCATTTGCGCCCTTTTTCTATGATTAAAACCTTAAAACTGAAAAATCAAGAAGAAATTTTGTTGGCGCTCGGCATTCAAGACAGCAAACTGCGCGCGCTGGAAAAAAATTTCAAAGTAACCGTTTTTGTTCATTATAACGACGAAGAAGGCGGTGCGGTTCTCAGTATAAAAGGGACTAATTCCCGCGTGGACAAAGCCCTTGCCAAACTCCAAAAAGCGTTGGCTCTCAACGAAAAGCAACTTGCGGATAATTTGGTAAAAGACACACGTCCGTTTGCGGATAATATCATTTTCCGCCCCGAACACGCGCGCCCGGTGGAAGCACGAAGCGAAAATCAGGCCGCGTATATTGAGGCCGTTTTTGAAAACGATTTGGTGATTTCGTCAGGCCCCGCCGGAACAGGGAAAACGTTTTTGGCGTGCGCCTGTGCGTTACGCGCGTTAGAATTGGAACTTGTTTCCAAAATCGTTGTAACACGCCCAATCGTGGAAGCCGGAGAAAAATTAGGTTTTTTGCCCGGCAATATAGAAGAAAAAGTAGATCCGTATTTGCGCCCGATTTATGACGCGTTTTACAGCATGTTGGGACCGGAAAAATTTAATGCGCTAAAATACAACAATGTACTTGAAATTGTTCCGCTTGCTTATATGCGCGGACGCACGTTGGAAAAGGCATTTATCATTTTGGACGAAGCACAAAATACGTTACCTGCCCAGATGAAAATGTTTTTAACGCGCATGGGTATCGGCTCTAAAATGATTGTCAACGGCGATACTTCGCAAATTGATTTGCCGGACCGAAAAGACAGCGGACTTTTACACGTACAAAAAGTGCTCTCCGGGCTTAAAAATGTAGCACTTATTGAATTTACCGCCGATGACGTGGTACGCCATCCGCTTGTTAAAGAAATTGTTGCCGCTTACGATAAATGGGACAAAAAAACAAAGAGAGCAAAATGATTTCACACATCTTTTATCAAACAAAAATTCCTGCCTATTTGCGCCGAACAGGACTCTATAAAAAAGCGTTGGAAAAGGGGCTGAAACGTTTTGCCAAACAAAACATAGAAGTAAATGTGATTTTTGTAGATGAAAAAGAAATTTTGCGCGTAAACAAACAATACCTAAACCACCATTACGTAACAGATGTTATTTCGTTTAATAACGAGCGACCGCCGTTTTTACCGAAGGAAGAATATTGGGGATTTGGCGATATTTTTGTTTGTTACCAAGTAGCCAGAAAAAACGCCAAAAATTTCAGTCATACAATTTTGGAAGAAATGATGATGTACGTAACGCACGGCGCATTACACTTATCGGGCATGGACGACCATGATCCGAAAGACCGCGCGGAGATGGACCGCCAAGCCGAAAAAATCATCAAAAATGTGTTGGGGTAAACCGTATGAAGGAAAAACAATTAGATCAATTTTATACAAAAGATACGGTGGCTTTAAATTGTATAAATACTTTGCGGAACATTATGAAAGAGATCCGTATCTGCAAAACAAATCTGTTTTTCTTAGAACCCTCTGCCGGAGGCGGTGCGTTTATTCGGGCACTGAAAAACAGTCAGTTCTACAAAAAAAATAAGTTTCTGGCAGTGGATTTGGATCCCCAACAACCCTATATATTAAAAAAAGATTTTTTACACTCCAATTTAAGTAATTTGTTACCGGACAAAGAAAACGTAATCACTATTGGGAATCCTCCGTTTGGGAAAAGAGCAAAAGTAGCCGCTCAGTTTGTAAATGCCTCTTTCTTTTATTCAGACGTAGTGGCCTTTATTTTGCCGTTACAATTTCAAAAACATTCCGCACAATCAATGATTTTTCCGCATGCTAAATTAGTGTACGACGCAAAACTAGACTCCAATAGTTTTGTATTTAAAAACAAAGATTATTCCGTTCGTTGCTGTTTCCAAATATGGACAACCAACAGCACCTCTTTACCTGATTTAAGATTGAGAGGCAGACCCATTACGACCCATAAAGATTTTGACATGTACCAATACAACAACACAACAGAAGCCGCTAAATACTTTGATAAAAATACGTATCAATGGGATTTTGCCGTTCCGCGCCAGGGGTTTAAAGATTACACGAATAAAGAAACGGACCCCGATAAAATGGACCGCAGAACTCAATGGATATTTTTTAAAGCAAAAAATAAGAGAATTTTAAACCGATTATTAAAAATAGATTTCACTAAATTATCCAAAAAGAATACGTCTATCCCCGGATTCGGGAAGGCAGACGTAATAGAAGAATATACAAATATTTACGAAAGAGAAGAGTAGGCGTCCACCCAAACGTTCCAATTCGGCGTGCCAAACCCCAACTTTGCCGACACTTCTCCACGCCCGGGAACATGATAATTATTTTTCCAATTAAGGGTATATCGGATTTGAACATTTGTTGTAGGATTGAAAATAATAATATTCACTCTTTTCACTTCGGAAGATAATTTTTTTACGGGCAATATATGCCAAGAGCCGGTTTGCGTAGAAACCTGTCTAAAATTTCTAAAAGTATTACCGTCTAATAAGAATTTTAAAATATTACGGCTTTTATTATTTGTTCCGCCGACATTGTTAATAATAAAATCTTCCATAAAATTTTGTTGTTCTTGCGGTAAGACGTAATTTATTTGTTGTTGTGCTTGATTAAATGATTCAATCGCTTCATTTAACGCAGCAAATAAACGGTCATACTGATTTCCTTCGCTCGCGTCTTGTTGGTATAGAGAAATCCATTTTTTTCGGTTAGGAGCCGATAAGGCCGCGGAAAAGGGATTAAAGTTAAATATCCTCTTAAAAGCCCTCATCCCTATATTTCTATCTGTTTTTAAACCAAACTTTACTTCTATATCTACTTTTTCCCCGTTTGGCAAAATATGGTATAAATCGGCCCCTTTTTTGTTATTGTTGGAAGCCGAAGATAAAATAAAGTCATCACTGTTTCCCGTTCCGTTATAAAATTTGTTATTTAAACACTGTTTGATAGCATCGCGGCAAGATAGTAAAATATTCCGGACTTCTTCTCTGCTCTTATTTTTAAACACATTTACTTTTTGCTGTTCGTCCAAATCACATATCAAATCAGCATAATGGGTTTCATCTGACGATAAAGCGGCTTCCGCATATCTTACACAATTATCTACATTTGGCATTTTATCCCCCCATTTGTTAAAAACTTTCGTATATAAAAACCGCCGGAAGTTTTACAAGTCAACTACTCGGCGGCTAATATAAAACAAGGCAACTATTTTCTCTATTTTCCGAACAACTCTTTGAAAAAACTTTTCTTTCCGCCCGTTTCCGCAGCTAATGCTTCTAACAGTTCTTTTTGTTTGGCCGTCGGTTTTTTGATAACTTCAATTTGCACGTTTACAAGTAAATCACCAAAACCTTTTTTGCCTAGTTTCGGCATACCGCTGCCCTGTACTTTTAAAACCTCGCCAAACTGCGTGCCTTTGGGAATATTTACTTCTATTTCTTTTCCGTCTATCGTCGGAACTTTGATACTTCCGCCCAGAACGGCCTGCGGATACGTAATCGGCGCATCTATAATTAAATCATCCCCTTCACGGCGGAAAATCTTATGCTCTTTAACGTGCATTTCCACATAAAGATCGCCAAAACCGCCTCCGTTCGTACCGATATCCCCTCCATTGGAAACACGCAACGTTACACCTGTGCGCACACCGGCAGGAATTTTGACGGTTATCTTTTCCTTCACACGTTGCGTTCCTGCACCGTTACAAGAAGGGCACGGTTTTTCAACTACGGTACCTTTTCCACCGCAATCGGGACATACTTGGCGCATGCTGAAAAATCCCTGAGCATACGTTACCGTACCTGTCCCGTTACAGGAACGGCACGTTTTGCGCGAACTGCCGGGAGCGGCACCTGTTCCGTCACAAGCGGAACAATTATCAAGCCGCGTATAATCTACGGGAATTTCTTTGCCCGAAAATGCCTCTTCCAGCGTAAGCGTAACATCTAATTTTAAATCTTCTCCGCGTTGTGCACGGGAAGCACGGCTTCTGCCTCCACCAAATCCGCCACCGAAAAGATCGCCGAAAACCGATCCGAAAATATCGTTAATATCGCCAAAACCGTTTGCGTTAAATCCGCCGAAACCGCCCGCTCCGTTTACTCCTTCGTGACCGTATTGGTCGTACATCTGTTTTTTCTGCGGGTCGGATAATACGGAAAATGCTTCATTTACTTTTTTAAACTGCTCTTCCGCTTCTTTATTCCCGGGGTTACGGTCCGGGTGGTACTTCATGGCTTGCCGACGGTAGGCGGTTTTTATTTCCGCTTCCGTCGCCGTACGTTCTATTTCTAAAATTTTATAATAATCTTCTTTCATAGTTGTTGTCATGCGTTATGTATTTCTTATATTTTAGTAAATTTGCACGCGGGCTGCACGGTTGCTATTTTTCAAAACAATCCTTACAAGTATGCCCAAATTATGTTATAATATAAGGGCTAATCAGAAACTTCTGATTTGTGAGAAACTATGTACGCAATTATTGAAACTGGTGGAAAACAGTACTGGGTGAAACCCGGTCAAGATCTGCAGGTTGAAAAGCTGGACGCGGAAGTAGGTTCCAACGTAGAACTGAAAGTTCTCTGGGCCGCTAACGAAGAAGGTACCTCAGCAGATACCAAAGCCGCTAACACGGCCAAGGTCACCGCTCAAGTGGTCAAACATTTGAGAGGTCAAAAAGTGATTGTCTATAAACGCCGCCCCAAAAAAGGGTACGAACGTACGCAAGGGCATAGACAAAACTTAACGCAAATTAAAATTACGGATATCCAGTTATAATTTGGGAGACTGAACTATGGCACATACAAAAGCACAAGGTTCTTCCTCTAACGGAAGAGATAGCCACGGTCAACGTTTAGGTATTAAACGCTATGGCTCCCAGTTTGTAAATGCTGGAGAAATCATCGTCCGCCAACGCGGTACCAAGTTCCTTCCCGGAACGAATGTATCCCGCGCCAGCGACGACAGTTTGTTTGCCCGCGTAAGCGGTATTGTCACATTTGAATGGGCAAAAAAAGGCAAACAACAAATATCCGTGTACCCCAAAGTTGCGGAAACAAAAGAAGCCAAAAAAGAGCCGGCTAAAAAAGCCGCTGCCAAAAAACCGGCAGCCAAAAAAGCTCCTGCTAAAAAAGCAGACAAATAAGATTTTGGCAACACAAAGCGGCGGGATTTTTCCGCCGCTTTTTTTATTAGATATGAAGCAAGATGAGTTACATGTAACACAGGACGAGTGGAGTTATACAACAACTAAAACTTCCGCACGTACAAAAGTAAAAAGGACCCGCGCCAAAGCCAAACGACAGTTATCCAAAAAATTGATCGCGCGGGAATTAACGAAATAGGAATTTTTATGCAATCAGGCAGTTTTTTAGACCGCGTTAAAATTTATGTTACCGCCGGAAAAGGTGGAGACGGATGTTTGTCTTTCCGCCGCGAAAAATTTATTGAATTCGGCGGCCCTAACGGCGGTTGCGGCGGACGCGGCGGAGATGTTATTTTGCGCGCAGAACCCAATTTAACAACTCTTTTGGAACTTGCCTATCATCCGCATATTGACGCACAAAACGGCGAAAAAGGGGGTTCTTATAACAAAACAGGCCGCGCCGGAGAAAACCGCATTGTGCTCGTTCCGTGCGGAACGATTGTGCGCAATTTGGAAGGCGAATTTTTAGTAGATTTAACAAAACCCGGACAGGAATTTACCGTAGCCAGGGGCGGTAACGGCGGACGCGGAAACCAATCGTTTAAAACGCAAAAAAATACAGCCCCGCATATCGCCGAAAACGGTCAACCGGGCGAAGAAGTAACGCTCCTTTTAGAACTTAAAATTTTGGCAGATTTGGGACTCGTCGGTTTCCCTAATGCGGGCAAAAGCACTTTTTTGAGCCGCATTTCCGCCGCACGACCGCGTATTGCCGACTATCCGTTTACGACCTTAAATCCCAATTTGGGAATTACCCTTCATAAAGGAATCAGTTTCGCAACGGCTGATATTCCGGGGATTATTGAAGGTGCCAGCGAAGGAAAAGGACTCGGTATCCAATTTTTAAAACATATTGAGCGTACACGTGTTTTACTTCACGTAGTGGATCCCGAAGGATTTGACGGTCTGCCCGCAGAAGAAAGCGTGAAAGTTATTGAAAAGGAACTCAAAAATTTCAATAAGAAACTGTACGATAAACCGCGCATTATCGTTATCAATAAACAAGATTTGCCCTCCGCCGAAAAGGCCTATAAAGCAATCAGTAAAATTTTCAAAAAACAGAAGGTTTTGCTTATGTCTGCGGCAACGGGCGAAGGAATTGATACAGTGTTGGACGAAGTCGTAAAAATTTTGGCCGCTACACCGGTAGAGCAAATCGCCGAAGAAGAAATAAAGCCCGTTGTACACAAAGTGGACCCTATCTTCAAAATTGAGCGCGACGAAGAAGGCGTTATTCATATTACCGGCAAAAAGGTGGAAGAATTTATCGCCATGACAAATTTTAACCAGCCGGAAGCCGTTACGCGCCTGCGCGGTATTTTTAAGAAAATCGGTTTGGAAAAAGCACTCTTAAAATACGGAGTGGAAAACGGCGACAGCATGGTAGTCGGCGGAAAAGAATTTGAGTGGAACGGGGATTTTGACGAAGAAGCCCCTACTTCGCCCAAACATGCGGGCTATAAACGGCGCACGACAAAAGCAGAACGTTTGGCCAAACGCAAAGCACGCCGCACAAAACAATCCGAATAGTAAGAAGCCCCGTTATAAAACGGGGCTTTCATTTATTCCGCTGAATTGACGTTATTCATCATCTCTATAATTGATGTAAAATTCTGCCGCGTCTTGCGTACCAAATAGGGGAAAGCGTCCTTCCTGTCCAACTGGTCAAAATCACTGCCCATGGTATCTCTCATAAAAGAAATAAAAGATTTATTAAATACAGGGAACACAAACCAATCCTGCTGCTGGAGTTTACCGTTGCGAACATGGTTCATTTCCAAATTTCCCGAGACAATACCTATCAGTTCCCCCGTATTGGTCATAACACCGGAACCGCTCATTCCTTTACGAACACCGAAATTCTTCGTATAGCAGATACCTAATTTTTTTACATAATAAACAGGATTCGGATCCGGCTTTACGTCACGTTTTCCGTCAAAAATGGAAATAACGGACATTTTTCTGTCCAATATATAATTACCGTCATCAAATTCCGCAATCGCCGGGATTTGAGGACTTAAAACATGGGCATATTGGCTTTTGGCCTTGCGGTTTTTCGCCAAGAACGCATCAAATTGTTCTTTCGGCATCAACATTGATATATTGTTTGGTCCGCGCTTATAATAAAGTCGTTTGGAACGGCGAAAATCCAAACGGATTAAAGCAAAATCGTTTGAAACAAATATATCCTCCGAATAATCGGGATGAACAAATACGGCGGGCTCTTTTTTGGTATGTGTAATTTCCGCAAAAGAAGAAATCGGCTGTTCCAATAAATCCATCCGAATAGTACACGATTTTTTACATAACTTTGCCACACAGTGCGCCGCAGTAGCAAACCACCTTTTCCCGATACGAGTGGCTTGGCATTTTCCACCTTGCTGGCCTTTGCCGGGTACAACAAAATATTCAAAGGTGTGATAAAAATCTTCTTTGGATGAATGTTTTGTTTCATCCGTTACAGTCATTACACTAACCTGCGCCGATAACGACAAAGAAGAAAAAATAAATAATAAAATTAAAATTTTCTTAAACATACTTTATTGTAGCAATTTTTTTGTTATAATAAACTTGTTAGGGAAGTCCTTAACGAAATATTTATCTTTTTTGAGAATTACAGGAACACCTGTACTGATTTTTATTGTTCCACAAAAAGCCGTATTAGACACAATAAAGCAGACTAATACCTAGTTATTTTGTGATGAGAGTTTGCTCGCTTTGGAGGATTATTATGTCATTATCACAAGAAACTCTTATCTTTTTAGAACAAAATCCCAAATTTTTATCCACCGATTCTCCTTTTCTAATCGGAAAAGGAACGGAACGTCAGTGTTTTTTATTACCGCAACATAAAGATGTTTTATTAAAATTAAGCCCGCGAAAATCAGACAAGCAAACGCGAAGAGAAATAGATTATTTTAATTTTTTATTTCATAAAAAAATTCCCTTTTCGCATCTTCCGCAATTTTTAGGTTCGGTACAAACAAAAGAATATAACGGCTTTCTTCAAGAACGGGTCCTCAATACCGACGGAACACCGGCTGTTACGTTGTGCCAATATATAAAAGACCTTTCACCTCTTCAACAAAATAGTAAAGAGGAAATTCAACAAATGTTGGCTGAGTTCTTTCGCTATTTGTATTGGCACAATATTTTACCGTGCGATTTACAAACAGATAATTTATTGGTAAAAATCACAAAAAACGGAAAAAAATTAATTTTGGTAGATGGTTTAGGAAGTACCGACTTTATCAATTTATCCCAATACGTTACTTGGATCGGACGCAAGAAAATTCTTCGCAAGATAAATTTTTTTCTAAATCATGACCATTTCCTTTTAACCTTATTTGAAAATAAAGAAAATATTTCTGATTGGATTTTTACTCAAGTAACAACTCCTCCCGAAAATACCAATTTTAAATAACCGTCGTTACTTTTTCTCTTTCTATTTAAATACAATATAAAAGTAAAAACCCCACACTTTTCGTGTGGGGTTTTCGCTAGCAAAAGAGATTTATTACTTATTCGTGACAAATACTCCGGGGCCCATGGTAGAACTTACAGAAATACTCTGTACGTACGTACCTTTAGAGGTGCTGGGTTTTACACGGAGAATCGTTTCCATAACAGCTTTTGCGTTTTCGGCGAGTTTGGCGGCATCAAAAGAGGCCTTACCAATAATCGCATGTACGATACCGTAAGCATCGGCCTTAAATTCAATACGACCGGCTTTCAACGCTTTGATGGTGTTGGCCAAATCAAAGGTTACAGTGCCGCTTTTCGGGTTGGGCATTAAACCGCGCGGACCCAAAATTTTAGCGGCTTTGGCTAAGTCCTTCATTGTATCGGGAGTAGCAACGAGTACGTCAAAATCAATCGTACCTTTAAGCACTTCTTCTACAATATCTTCCGCACCTACTTTATCGGCACCGGCTTTTTGCGCTTCTTGCGCATGTTCACCCTTGGCAATAACGGCAATGCGTTTGGTTTTACCCGTACCGTGCGGCAACGCAACGGTAGAGCGGACTTGCTGATCTGCCTTTTTGGTATCAATACCTAATTTTACGTGTAATTCCACCGTTTCATCAAATTTGGCTTTGGCGTTTTCTTTTACGATTTTTACGCCTTCCTCAATGGTGTAAACTTTGGATTTATCGTACGCTTTATTAGCTGCTTCTAATCTTTTTCCCATCTTAAAACTCCTTAGGTTCAAACGGGCTTACGCCCTCCCTCAACTAAAATTTATTTCACTACATCTACACCCATGCTGCGGCAGGTACCTTTTACCATTTCCGCGGCTTGTTTGACGTCTTTCGTGTTCAAATCGGGCAATTTGGCCGCCGCGATTTTTTCACATTGGGCTTGTGTAATCTTGCCGACTTTATCTTTGTGCGGAGCGCCGGAACCTTTCGCAAGGCCGAGTTCCTTGATAATCAGCGTAGCCATAGGCGGCATCTTGGTAATAAAGGTGAAAGAGCGGTCTTCAAATACAGTGATGATGACCGGAATCTTAATACCTTTTTCCATTTTCGCCGTTTTGGCATTGAATTGTTTACAAAATTCCATGATGTTGACACCATGTTGCCCCAAGGCCGGACCGACCGGCGGGGCCGGGTTGGCTGCACCGGCAGGAATTTGTAATTTAATATAACCTTTTATTTTTTTCTCTTTTGCCATTTTTTGTTACTCCATATTTTTACTGCTTTACTGCGGTAAAATTTAGTTCTTTTCCACCTGTAAGAAATCCAATTCCACAGGGGCGGAACGGTCAAAAACCGTTACCATTACTTTTAATTTGCTCTTTTGTTCGTTCACTTCTTCTACCGTTCCGATAAAATGTTTGAACGGACCTTCCGTGATACGGACACTTTCGCCGCGTTTAAACTCAACCACATATTTCGGTTTACCGGAATTATCGTTGATACGTTCTAAAATATCATTAATTTCTTCTTCCGGAAGCGGCACAGGGTTCGGGTCTCCTAAAAATCCGGTTACACCTGTAATATTGCGGATAAACCAATACGCCTCGCTCGTCATAATCATTTGGACAAGCACATAACCAGGGAAAAATTTGCGTTGGTGGGAAATTTCTTTGTTTTGCTTTACTTCCAGCACTTTTTCGGTAGGTACTAATGCCTGAAAAATGCGGTCCCCAAAATTATGGGTTTCCACATCTAATAAAATGCGCTTCCTTACTTTTTCCTCGTGCCCGGTTTGAGTGTGCACGATATACCACGCCGTTTCTACCACAGACATTAATGGCCTCCCACTACCAATCCCAAGACCCTGGTTAAACCAAAGTCTATCGCGCTGACATACGCTGCTACCAGCGCTACTACAATTATCACCAAGATCGTAGCTTGGAACACCTCTTGCTTTGAAAGCCAAGTGGATTTTTTAAGTTCACCGTACGATTCTTTGACAAATTGGAACATTTTATTCATAAAAAATTATCTTCCTTGGTACAAAACATACTGGCAGGAGCGGAAGGACTCGAACCTTCAGTCCCGGTTTTGGAGACCGGTGGTTTACCAGTTAACCGACGCTCCCACAAAAATTATGAGGCCTTGCCTTCTTTATGTTTAGTACTCTTTCCGCATTTTTTGCAGAATTTGTTAACTTCCAACTTATATTCTTTTTTCTTACCGCGCACTTGATAATAGTTTTTATTTTTGCATTCGGTGCAAATCAGCGCGATTGCTATTCTTTCACTTGCCATCTTACAATCCTTAAGTACGGGTTTCCCCAAAGGTCAATAGTTCTTTTGTGGGGGCAATTAAATGCCCCCACTTAAAGAGAACTACACAATTTAAACTACTCAATAATCTTGGTTACAACACCGGCGCCGACAGTGTGACCACCTTCGCGGATGGCGAAGCGTAAACCTTCTTCCATGGCAACGGGGGTAATCAATTTCACTTCAATTTCGGCATTATCACCGGGCATAATCATGTCTTGTTTGAAAGACAATTCGCCGGTTACGTCGGTCGTTCTCAAATAGAACTGCGGTTTGTAGCCGGGCATAAGCGGAGTGTGGCGTCCGCCTTCTTCTTTCTTCAAGATGTACACTTGGCCGGTAAAGTGTTTGTGCGGCGTTACAGATTTCGGAGCCGCCAATACTTGACCGCGTTCTACTTGGTTCTTATCAATACCGCGCAACAAAATACCTACGTTATCGCCGGCGATACCTTCGTCCAAGAGTTTGCGGAACATTTCAATACCGGTGGCTACGGTGTTCAAGGTGTCGCGGAAACCGATGATTTCCAACGCATCACCTACGTGAACCTTACCGCGTTCAATTCTACCGGTGGCTACCGTACCACGACCGGTAATAGAGAATACGTCTTCTACGGCCATCAAGAACGGTTTATCGGTTTCGCGTTTCGGCTCAGGAATCCAGCTGTCCAAAGCGTCCATCAAGCGTTTAATGCTGGGTTCACCGAGTTCGCCTTGGTCACCTTCAATGGCTTTCAAAGCAGAACCGCGGATGATCGGGGTGTTGTCGCGATCAAAGTCATATTTGCCTAATAATTCGCGGACATCTTCTTCCACGAGGTCAAGCATGTCTTTGTCGTCAACTAAATCGGATTTGTTCAAAAATACTACGAGTCGCGGTACGTTTACCTGTTTGGCGAGTAATACGTGTTCGCGGGTTTGCGGCATCGGGCCGTCTTCAGCGCTGACTACCAAGATAGCACCGTCCATTTGAGCGGCACCGGTAATCATGTTCTTAATATAATCGGCGTGGCCGGGGCAGTCAATGTGCGCATAGTGACGGTTGTCGGATTCATATTCTACGTGAGATACGGCTACCGTTACGATTTTAGAAGCGTCACGTACTACACCGCCTTTGGCGATATCCGTGTAAGCCATTGCTTTGGCTTTGCCTTCTTTCGCTAATACTTTGGTAATAGCGGTGGTTAACGTCGTCTTACCGTGGTCCACGTGACCGATTGTACCTACGTTAACGTGCGGTTTGCTACGAGAGAATTTCTCTTTTGCCATTTGTTTAGTTCTCCTTATGTTAGTTTACTTCTTAGTAGCTGGGAGTGGGAATCGAACCCACGACCTTTTCCTTACCATGGAAATGCTCTACCTACTGAGCTACCCCAGCATGACCGTCCATTTTAGACGGTACTACAAAACGATAGCTGGGAGTGGGAATCGAACCCACGACCTTTTCCTTACCATGGAAATGCTCTACCTACTGAGCTACCCCAGCAACAAAAATTATCAAAAGCGGGCGATGGGAATCGAACCCACGTCACAAGCTTGGAAGGCTAGTGTTCTACCATTGAACCACGCCCGCAGAAAGGGTACTGTATTTATTATAGCAAAAAAACACGAAACACGAAAGGATTTTATCCCTCGTTTTTCTGCCGAAAGTACCGATAAAAACGACTCCCTTTTGGGAGTCCTTTTATTATTGTACCATATTCTTTTAAAAAAAGAAAGATTTTTCCGAAAATTTGATAAATAAAAAGGTGCGGGTGGGAATCGAACCCACGAATAAGAGTTTTGCAGACTCTCGCCTTACCACTTGGCCACCGCACCGAAAATCGTACTCAAATTGTAAGTTTATTATACTAAAATTTTACGAGAAAGAAAAGTTTTTTGATTTAGGTCTTGAATTTTTGAAATATAAACTTATAGTAAGAGTAGGGAGATCCACAACAGACGCGGTTTAAGCGTACGCTCCGTAAAAGAGCAAGGGTCTCCCTTCTTTTTTGCGTGAAAATCAGTTAAATTCATTCATGGCGCGTTCCATGCCGGAAGTTAAAAAAACTTCCAATGCGGAAACGGCCTTTTCAAGAGATTCTTTGAGAACGAATTCTTCCGGCTGGGTGAAACGTGATAAAACAAAATTTACTAAATCAAACTTTTCCGGCTTCGGGCCGATACCTACACGCAGACGGGGAATATCCTGCGTGCCTAACTGCTCTATAATGCTTTTCATCCCCTTTTGTCCGCCGGCAGAACCGCTTTTCCGGAGACGGATTTCGCCGATTTTTAACGACACATCATCAAAACAAATCAAACAGTTTTGAGGCGGGATTTTATAAAACCGGGACAGGCTGCTGACAGCCCGTCCCGATTCGTTCATATAGGTTGTAGGTTTTAGTAAAAAAACCTCATGCCCGCAAACAGATACTTTCGCATATTCTCCCAACCGTTGCCAATCTTTCCACTCGGCACCCCATTTTTGTCCCGCAGCCGACACAACCCGAAATCCGGCATTGTGGCGCGTACGTTCATATTCGGTACCGGGGTTTCCCAGCCCCGCCAAGAGATATTGCATACGTTATTTCTTAGCGGCTTCCGTACCTTTGGTAAGGTTGCCTTCGGCATCTTTCTTACCTTTGGTAGAAGAACTTTCCGGCTGAGCGGCAGTATCCGCAGCGGCGGCAGGAGCCGGCGTATCATCTTTCGGAATAGCCAAGTGTACGACCGGGGCTTCCGCGTCGGTAATGAGTTCTACGCCTTTGGGCAATTTAATATCGCCCGCCAAGATACCTTTGTTGATCGTCATCGGCGTAATATCTACCACAATTTCGTGCGGAATAGCACTTACCAAAGCGCGTACTTCAATTTCACGCAAAATGTGTTCCACGATAGCACCGTATTGGGCGATATCGGCACAGGTACCTTCCAAGCGAATCGGAACAACGACGTCCATTTTTTCATTCATGGCCACGCGTTGGAAATCCGCATGAATCGGGCTATCCGTTACGGCATGGTATTGTACTTCTTTCACGAGGGCTAATTCCGCCGCACCGTTTAAGTTAATTTCTACTAACGTATTTTTGCCGGCCTTTACGATTTTGTCCAAATCTTTAACGCTCACAATTACGCTAACAGGTTCTTTATGCCCGCCGTAGATGACGGCCGGGATATTTTTTTCGGCTCTGATTTTAGAAAGAGCCCCTTTTACGCCGATGCCTTCGCGGGCAGCAGCATTGATACTTACTTTTTCCATTTTTTCCTCCAAGTTTAAAAAATCTTACATGTTAATGTCGCTAAGCGACTGACCGTTATGGTTACGGCTGATGGCATCCGCCAGTAAATACGAGATGGACAGCGTTTCCACTTTCGGGCCTAAATCACGAATCGGTAACGAATCGGTAATTACCAATTTTTTAATGGCAGAATTGTTAATCCGCTCTACCGCGTTACGTGATAATAACCCGTGAGTGCTGGCCGCATATACTTCTTTTGCGCCACGCTCTTTAATAGTTTGGGCAACAATCGTCAATGTGCCTGCCGTATCCACAATATCATCAAAAATGATAGCCGTTTTTCCTTCTATATCCCCGATAACATTATAAACAACCGCTTCATTGGGTTTCGGACGACGTTTATCAATAATGACTAACCCCGCATCCATACGTGCGGCAAATTTACGGGCGCGTTCCACACCGCCAACGTCAGGGGAAATGACCACTAAATTATTACGGTCAAACGAACTGAAATAATCCAAAAATACTTTACGGGCGCGCAAGTGATCTACCGGAATATCAAAAAATCCTTGAATTTGACCGGCATGTAAATCAAGCGTCATGATGCGGTCTGCTCCGGCGGCGGCAATTAAGTTACTTGCCAATTTTGCCGTTATCGGCACGCGCGGGGCGGATTTACGGTCGGCACGGGCATACCCGAAATAAGGAATTACCGCCGTAATTTTACCGGCACTGGCGCGCTTAAACGCATCAATCATGATGAGTAGTTCCATCAGGTTTTCATTGACGGGCGGGCATGTAGGTTGTATCAGATAGCAATCATGTGCGCGAACACTTTCCAAAATCTGTACATCCACTTCTCCGTCGGCAAACCGTTCTACACGTAATTTGCCTAAATCCGTGCCCAAATGGGAGCAGATCTTTTGTGCTAAAGCAAGGTTGGCGTTTCCGGAAAATATTCGCAAATCGCCGTTTACACTTTTAGTCATTTTGTTTTTTTGTACCTTTGTTTTCTAACACTACCTGACGCGAGCGTGCAATTGCCAAGGAATTTTCTTGTACTTCCTTTGTAATTGTAGATCCTGCGCCGATTCTTACATATTCGTGCACCGTTACCGGTGCTACAAAATTGACATTGGACCCAATGAAAACATGGTCCGCTATGGTCGTTTGGTGTTTATGGGTTCCGTCGTAATTACAGGTAATTGTCCCTGCGCCCACGTTCACATGGGCACCCATTTGCGTATCACCTATATAACTTAAATGATTTACTTTGGAACCTTCTCCAATGACGGATTTTTTAATTTCGGAAAAATTACCTACTTTGGCCCCTTTCAATAAAACGGATTTCGGACGCAAATGCGCATACGGCCCTAACTGACAGGTTTCTGCCACTTCGGATTCTTCAATATACGTTCCCAACTTAAGTACAACATTGTCCGCAATGACAGAGTCTTTTACATAAACACTGCTTTCCAATTCACAATTTGCCCCGATTTTTGTTTTTCCTAATAAGTAGCATCCGGAGGCAATCACGGTGTCCGCGCCGATTTGAACATCCGCATCAATGTACGTATCTTGCGGATTTATAAGCGTAACGCCGTTTTCCATGTGGAAATTGTTAATGCGCGTACGCATAATTTGGGCGGCCTGTGCCAATTGTGCCCGACTGTTGACACCGAGTGCTTCCCGATAGTCCGCACCGGTATAAACAATCGCTTTTTTGCCGGACTGTTTAATAAGAGACAAGGTATCTGTCAGATAAAATTCGTGTTTCGGCCCTTGCGGTGTTAACTGTGTGAGGGCTTTTTGTAAAGAAGCACTGTCAAAAACATACATTCCACTGTTAATTTCCGCGATTTTCTTTGTAACCGTATCCGCATCCGCCTCTTCTACAATTTTTTTAAATTGCCCGTCTGTACTGCGGACAATCCGTCCATACCCGAACGGATCCGGTACGGTAACACCCAAAACTAAAGCTCCCGCCTGTTCTTCAAAAAAGCGGTCCGTCATGGCTTGTAATGTCGCCGCGCGTAAAAGAGGCGTATCGCCGTTTAACACCATAACGGTTTCTGTTTTTTTCAAGAAGGGAAGTGCGGCTTTTACGGCGGAAGCAGAACCGGATAAATCCGTCTGTTCAAAGAATTCTACCGGAGTAGAAATACCCCATGAAGATAATTGCGCCGATACGGTTTCCTTTACGTGGGAAGAACCATGGCCGATTACAATTCCGATAGAAACCGGTTTTAACTGCTCGGCGGCTTTTAATATATGTGCTAATATGGGTAATCCGCAAACCGTATGAAGCGGTTTGGGAAGAGAAGATTTCATCCGCGTGCCTTTGCCGGCCGCGAGAATTAAGATACTGCTATTTTTGGCTACCATTTTGTTTAACTCTTGCCTAAAAATAAAATTTAGATACACTTATTATATCAAAAAGAAAAACACAGCGCAAGAAAAGGAAAAATCCGTTTTAACTAAATTTGGTAAAAAATCGTTTTGTTCCGTTGTCCTCTTAAAAAACCCGTTCCCGTTTGAATAGAGGCCCCGTCATCCCGAATACAAAAGGATTTTTCTTTCGCAGAGAAACAATAAGATACCCTATCCTTTGATGAACCGGAATAACCCTTTCTTAATCCGTCCCACTCTAACCGCACCTCGGTATCGCCGAAAGACCAACTATCGCCCACCCACGCATCCTCCGTTAGGGGATATACGGTCATTCCGACAGGTACAAATGATTTCAATTCGCGTTTGGGAACGTAGGAGGAAAACGAAAATACCACGTCCGCTTTGGAAGAACCTGTCCTGTATAACGCATTTCTGATTTTATCCGGCGCAATACCCGTCCCCACCACAAAGGTTTTACCCCGCAGATACGCTAGCACCGTATGTTTTCCATGTTCATCCAACAAATAAAAACGGAGGTCCTTGCGGGATAAACGACTATAAGAAAATACAAGAATACATACCAGCAGACACGGCAACCAAATTTTTCGGAAGAACGGTTTTCGCGGCAAATAAAATAACGCAAACAAACCGATAAAATAAATGATAATTGTGCCCGTTTGCCAAGAAGTTACCGCAACAGAAGAAAAAGAGAACGACGAGAAGAAAAGAACGAGGCCGTGAAAAAGTTTCAAACCCCATAGCGCGGGGAAATACAACAAAAATCCGACATGTAATACTTCCGCTATGTAGTAAGCAAATGTAACCGCCAACAGAAAGGACGCCAACGGTACCAACAACATATTTGCGAATAATCCCACAATAGAAATTTTATAAAATACCGTTGTAAAAACAGGAAGTAATATCAGCTGAACGGCGAGTGTAACCAAAAAAATTTGTAAGAAAAACTTTACCCAGCGGGGCCATGCCTTCGGAAACGTAACCGTACCGGCACAAAATACGATTGCCAATGTGGCTAAAAACGACATCTGAAAGCCCGTCTCAAATAATGCGCCCGGACGGTAAATCAAAATCACAAACGCGGAAATAATCAGCCCTTGGAATATCCCGCTGTTTCGTCCCAACAAATAACCCGTTACCGCGCAAACCGTCATAAAATAGGCACGCACAAGCGGCGCATCCGCGCCGGCAATTAACGTGTAAATACCGGCAACCGCTAATGAGATTATCAAAGATTTCTTGCGAGGCACACCAAAAAAGGAACAAATTGTAAGTACAATAAGCGTTACAAATCCTACATTTCCGCCTGAAGCCACTAACAAGTGGATGGCACCGCTATCCTGAAAGGCGGTAAAAAGAGTTTCGTCCAAATCTCCGCGTTCGCCCAATAAAATACCGCCGGCAATATTTGCCAAATCATGCGGGAAATGTGTATTAAACACTTCCAAAATATCTTGTCGTACCTGCCGTATCATCCGTACAGGTAACGGCGCCTGTTTTACAACCGACGCATCCGCCGTCTTCACTTCGGCAAATACGCCTTTATAAGACAAGTATTTCTTCCAATTAAAATTACCGATTAGCTCCGTTCCGTACGGAGATTTTACTTTGCCGGAAAAAGAAATAACATCTTTCCATTGTGGTTGATAAGAAGAAAAACGAGTATATAAAAATCCGTCTGCTTTTTCGCCGTTTACGGAAAAGACTTTTACCAGCACATTGTCCGACTTCGGTTTAGAAACGGCAAAACTTTCTACTTTACCGACTATCGTTACTTCGTGGGAGATAAAATGGGAAACATCCCGTGCACCGGGAACAGGATGATAAAAGAAAACAAGAACCGCTATCCATAACAACAAACATACAAATAACGGCCGTTTGTAAACGCTCGGATTCATTAAAGTTTGGTGCGGCCTTTTAGGGAATATCCCAACGTCATTTCGTCAATATAATCAATATCTCCGCCTAAAGGAACGCCGTAACCGATACGGGAAATTTGTTCCACGCTGCCGCGCAATAAATCAGCCAAATATAAAGCCGTCGTTTCGCCTTCGCTATCCGGATCGGTGGCAATAATCACTTCACGCACCGGCGTTTTGGAGTGCGCGATACGTTCCACTAACTCGCGTACTTTTATTTGTTCGGCCCCGCGGCCATCCATCATGGAAATAGCCCCGTGGAGGACGTGATACAAACCATTGTATGCCTTTGTTTTTTCCAACGATTCAATATCTTGCGGATCTTCCACAACGCAAATTAAACTTTTATCACGGTCCGGGTCCGAGCAAATTTCGCATTTATCTTTTTCGCAATAGGAAAAACAAATCGGACACAATTTCACACTTTCCTTCAATTCGGCCAATGCGTGTATCAATTCTTCCACTTCCCCTTGCGGAGCACGCAACAGATAGGACACGAGCCGTTCTGCCTGACGGGGCCCTACCCCCGGCATACGCCGAAATGCGCGGATAATTCTGTCGAATGTTTTCATACATTAAGCCATTAGTTCGCCCGGGAAAATATCCAAAATATCTTTTACTTCCTGCGGTGTTTTGGAAGGAGTAGCAGCCGTTTCTTTCGCTACTACCGAAGGAGAAACAAGCGGTTTTTCTTCGGAAATGACAGGTTTTTGAACGGTTTCTTTTACCGTAGGACTCTGCGTCGGTTTTGTGTTTTCCGAAACAACGATACGGATGGTGCGTCCGCCGAAAGCAGAAGCCGCTTTTGATAATTCGTCCAAACGGTTTTTTGCGGTAATTTGGTAAAATTCTTTCCCTTCCGGAAAAGAAAGCGTCCACACGTTTTCTTCCGTAAAGTGAATAGTTCCCGTCGTCATTACATCATACACGAAAGGGGAAGGTTGAAAATGGGCAAGCATTTTATCCCAAATCTGTTTGTTGGAAACAACTCCGTCTAATTTTTTTAAGGCAGGTTCTTCCTCTTTCGGCACGGTAAATTCCGTAACGACCGTCTTTTTCGGTGTTGCGGCGGGAACCGTACGCGTTACCGGTTTTTGTACCGGTGTGCGTGGCAATACCGGCGGTTCCGCAGAAGAAGAAACGGTCCCTTTTTCCAACGCTTCCAAACGGCGGACAAAACCTTCCAAATCTAAAATACTGTCCATAATGGTAAACAACCCTACTTCTGCGCTGATAAGCGCCGAATCGGAAAATTTTACTTCCTCTATTAGTTTGTTTAACTTACGGGAAATCTGTGCCAAAAATCCGGCAGATACACCGGAAATCAATGTTTCCGCATCTGTAAACGGAGCCGAACCCTGTTTAAGTGAAAAATAAAATAAATCTCCTACCGCATTTTTCAAATCTTTCAAAAAAGAATTCGCATCAAACCCTTCATTTTTAAGCATTTCAAAAACTTGGTGAAGGGAATCGTTGTCTTTTTTGATAAGCGCAGTGATGGCTTGCTTTAATAAATCCTCCGGGGTAAGACCTAACATTTCACTCACTAATTTTTCATCAATGCGGTTACCGGCATAGGCAATTACACGGTCCAGCAGCGTAAGAGCATCACGCATGGCTCCGCCCGCGTTTTTAGCAATAATTTTAGCGGCTGACGGTGTTAAATCTATATTTTCCGCTTCCGCTAACTCTAATAAATGTTCGCTGATTTCTGTTACGGTCAGCGGACGGAAACGAAATGCTTGGCAACGACTGACAATCGTCGCGGGAACTTTGTGTTTTTCGGTAGTGGCCAAAATAAAAACAACGTGAGAAGGAGGTTCTTCTATCGTTTTAAGTAACGCATTAAACGAGCTGGAAGAAAGCATGTGTACTTCGTCCAAAATAAAAACTTTGAAACGGTCGCGAGAAGAAGCCAACCCAACCTTATCAATAATTTCTTCACGCACCTTATCTACTTGTGTATTACTGGCGGCATCTAATTCCAAAACATCTATATCCGCGCTTTGGGCAATTTCCAAACACTGCGGGCACTTACCGCAAGGGTGCGCCGACGGTTTTGTGTTCCCGTTGCCGGTACAGTTTAGCGCTTTTGCCAAAATACGTGCGGTGGTCGTTTTACCGCAACCGCGCGGGCCGTAAAATAAATACGCATGGCCGATACGCCCCAATTTTAAAGCATTTTGTAATGTTTTAGAAATACTCTCTTGCCCTACCATATCTTCAAACGTCTGCGGGCGGTATTTATTGGCTAAACTAATGTATTTGTTCTCTTCCATACTTATCCTCTAAATTCTTTTTTTGCGCGGCGGCGCGCACTGTGAAAATCCAAACTATACTTTCCGGGCCCCATCATCAGCGTCGGAAGTAATGCGGTCATTAGCAATATAACTAATACTACATAAATTTTATTTATCTGTCCTGCGAAAAAGACAAAACAGACACCTGTAAAAATGATTATCGCCAACGCACAGGCCCAACGGGCAAACCAGCCGAGCAAAATAAACAAGGCCAAAAATAACTGTAATACTAAAAGACCTATTCCCACATTTACCGGCAGAGGGACACCAATGGCGGCAGCATTGTATAAAAATTCACGATAATACAACAAACAACCGACTGCACTGTAAATGAGAACCGCACTCGTTATAAAACGGGTAAAAAAAATCATCCAGGAAAAAGTTTTTTCATCAATATTACAGTGCATAGTTTCCAATGTTCTCATAAAAACACTCTCTCAAAATTGCGCTTCCGCGGAAAAGGAAAAAAAGGTGCGACGATTTTCGTCCCGACGGGGTTCAAACACTTCTATACCGCCCATAAAAACTACACTCCATAATGTAAAAGTAACACCCGCATTAACCGCAAGAGCCGGATCGCTACGTTCTACATAACGGTATTGTGTAACAGAGAGATACGGCGTCAGAAATTCCGCTTTATAACTGCCTTTAACCGCGTAAGCCTCTTTAATAAAACCCTGTATAACGGCCGTCATGTACGGAAGTTCCGCCCAGCTAAACGAAATTCCGTTGGGGATCTTGTCACTATATTTTATCACTTTATGCCACTGCGCTTTCAAATTCCAATTTTTATAATCTGTACCGGCCTCCAATTCTCCGCCGGTTTCTATCTCACGAAAAGTAGAAGTCAATCCGCCGGTTGCTTCTTTTAACGGTCTGCCGTCCGCTGACACCATACTGCGGTAACGGGCTTGTCCCATCGTCAACCGAACGAACGGATTTTTAAGTCCGCCCCAATAATAAAACGGACGCCAATTCAAACCGGCATCATAAGTAACGGCCTGATAACCAACCGCTTTCGGCTGCCAAAAACTTTGCGCTAAAAAGTCCACCGATTCCGACAGTTCATAACGTGTACGCAATCCGTAGCGCGACGTGGAACCCGTTTTTCCTTCGTCGTCATCAGACATACGAAAATAACCATACACCGGCGTTAATAAAAATCCGTTATCTAAATCCCAATTATAAGCCCCGTGCATGGCGGAATAACCATGCTCTCCGTGTACGCTGGAAAAACTTAACTGCCCGTAGCATAACGCACACGGGCAGATAAGACAAACAAGACTTATAAACGCGGACAATAAACGCATTATAAATTATTTTTTCGCTTTTGCCGCTTTGGCGTCTTCATCCTGTAAGAATTTGACGTAGTTGGACGGTTTGCGTTTTTTCCATGCGCCTTTGTGATACCCGTATCCAATAATCAACGGGATTAAGGTTGTACATTCACCGTAAACCATCTGTTCCAAAGCGGTAGAAACTTTACCCCAAGAGGAGGCCTCTTTTAAGGTAGAGCCAGATAAAGCACCGTCACGCACGTCGGCAACCGTAATCTGTACGGCATATTTATGCATCGGGATTTCCGCGCCCAACGCTTCGGCCGCTACTACGGTATCCTGTGCGAAGTTTTTCGGTACGCCGCCGGACCACATCATAAGACCGGTTTCTTTGGCTTTCATTTTGATTTTGGTAAGTTCCAAAAAGTCTTTTGCGCTGTCAATAGAGATATGGGCACCGGGATGTTCCGCTTGGTGCATAACAAAACCAAAACCGGCGGAACAATCGGAAAATGCCGGTACAAATATCGGCACACCGTGTTTGTAAGCGTTATAAACGACGGAATCTTTGCCTTTGCCTTTTTTCTCTAAATATTTACCCATTTCCCAAATAAATTCGCGGGAAGAATAAGGGCGGGGTTCCAACGCGTTACAGATTTTATAAATCGTTTCATCACACACTTTCAGTTCATCTTCGTCAATATACGTGTCATAGATGCGGTCAATGTGTAAATCGCGCAAGAGGTTATCGTCCTGGTTATACGGATTACCGATGTAATGCTTAAAACCGAGGGCTTCAAAAAAGTCTTGATCTACAATGTTAGCACCGTTGGATACAATCGCATCTACCATGTTGTTCTGAATCATATCCACGATAATCTTTTTCATACCGGCAGAGATCAAAGACCCAGCAATACACAAAATGACGGAGCATTTTTTATCCGCAAGCATCATGTTGTAAATTTTGCTTGCCCGTGCCACTTCGCGGGATGCGTAGGCCATATTCTCAAATGCTTCTACCATCGGTACCACATTGTATTTTTTCATATCAATGTGTTTGATGGTGTTTTTGAGAAAGTCTTTTTTGGTTAATTTAGCCATTTTCTATTTACACCTCTTTATTTTCTGGATTTATTTACTTCTATTTAGTAAATTATATTAAATAACAAATTATTTTGAAATAAAAATTTTTAATTTTTAAAAGGAGAATTTTATGTACCCAAATTTACAACAAACCGATCCTGAAATTTTTGATGCCGTTTCGCACGAATTACAACGGCAACGCGAAAAGTTGGAACTCATCGCTTCCGAAAATTTTACCTCTCTTGCCGTCATGGAAGCACAAGGTTCCGTACTCACCAATAAATATGCCGAAGGATATCCCGCCAAACGTTATTACGGCGGATGTGAATTTGTAGATCAAGTGGAAACACTTGCCATTGAACGTGCCAAAAAATTATTCGGCGCCGAACATGCCAATGTACAACCTCATTCCGGCGCGCAAGCCAATATGGCTGTTTATTTTGCGTTACTCCAACCCGGCGATACCGTACTCGGGCTTAATTTGTCACACGGCGGACACTTAACACACGGTCATCCGATGAATTTTTCCGGCAAACTTTATAACATTGTTGCGATGAACGTGCGCCCCGATACCGAAGAAATAGACTACGAAGAAGCCGCACGTTTGGCGCAAGAACATAAACCGAAATTGATTTTGGCAGGCGCTTCCAATTATTCCCGTGTTTTTGATTGGAAAAAATTACGCGAAATTGCCGACTCGTGCGGAGCTTATTTAGCGTGCGATATTGCCCACTACGCCGGACTTGTAGCCGCCGGAGAATATCCCTCCCCCGTACCTTACGCAGATGTAGTAACAACGACCACCCACAAGACGTTACGCGGCCCGCGCGGAGGACTGATTTTGTGTAAAGAAAATTTGGCAAAAGCCATCAATTCCGCCGTATTCCCCGGAACACAAGGCGGACCGCTCATGCACGTAATCGCCGCAAAAGCCGTTTGTTTCGGAGAGGCCTTAAAACCTGCCTTCAAAGAATATCAGCACCAAATTAAAGTGAACGCGACGGCACTTGCCGAACAGTTAAAATTGCGCGGTTACCGGTTGGTCGCCGGAGGAACCGACTGTCACGTGATGTGTTTGGATTTACGCAATAAAAAGATGACGGGAAAAACGGCCGAAGCCGCCTTGGATAAAGCCGGTATTACCGCCAATAAAAATACAATCCCCTTTGATCCGGAAAAACCGTTTGTTACAAGCGGGCTTCGTATCGGGACCCCTGCGATTACTTCCCGCGGGATGAAGGAAGCGGATATGGCGCAAGTGGCCGCGTTTATTGACGAGGCACTTTCCCATACGCAAGATGATGCGTACCTAGCGGACGAAGCAAAACGAGTTAAAGAATTTTTGAGTCGTTTTCCGCTTTATCCGTCGTTATAAATTGTAATTACTTACAAAAAAACAGAAGGCATATTTTTATGCCTTCTGTTTTTTACTAATTGAAACAATTTATTTTGCCATTACAAACGGCATTTGATCGCCCGCCATATACGTCGGCATACGACCATCCCATTTATCAATAGCTTTTAACTGTGCTTCCACCTGGCGCAGTTTAATCAAATTATCCGAAACGACTTCGCGCTGTAAGCGTAACGATTTGGCTTCCGCTTCCGCCTGTAAGATTTTCTGTTCGGCTTCTTTTTTCACTTTTTCTACCAAGTTCGTCGCGCGTTTAGCTTCCTGTTCGGCGATTTGTTTTTCTTCTACCGCTTTCAAAAATTGCGGAGAAAATTCAAAGTTTGTAATGGCAATATCGGAAACGATTACTTCTTTTTCCGCCATTTTCTTTTTCAAAATCTCATCTAATTCCCGGGCCACTTCCACGCGGTTGGCAATCAAACTGTCAGCCGAGTATTTGGCAATAACGGCTTTCGTCCATTCTTCCACCATCGGTTTAAGCACCGTAATCGTATATTCCGGCCCCAAGTTGCGGTAAATGGACTCTACCGTTTTGGGCAAAATGCGGTGGTTAATCGCCAAGGTCAAACCGACCGTCTGTAAATCCTTGGAAAAGGCCTCGGTATTAAACGAATCTTTTTTGATACGTACGGAAAATTTTTCCACCGTATCAATAAACGGAACCTTGAAGTGTAAACCTTCTCCGTAGGCGCCGATCAACTTTCCGAAGCGAAGCTTTACGGCTACCGTTCCGGCAGAAACCGTAAAGTAAGAACTAAACCCGGCAATCACCAGAGCAAGCAAAATAATAGGCAACACAATAATTGCGCCATTTATTTTGGAAGGGGTAACATCTCTCATATTATTTCTCCTTGTATCCGATTTTATGGAAATTCAAACTTTTGTTTATTTCCTTTTCCCTACAAACTACACTTTACTGCTTTTTACAACTTTCCTTCAAAAATCGTACCGTTACGCACCAAATTAAATTCTTCTTTTTTTCACTTTCATACGCGCAAGGGATTGTTTGATTTCCAGTTCTGCCAATTCAAAATCTATATCGGCATCTTTATTGGAAAGCGATTCTTTAATGGCTTTAATGCGTTGCTTTTCGGATTCTTCGTCTATTTCTCCGGCCAAATCGGCCCCTTCCGCAAACACATTGACTACATTTTTAAGCACTTCGGCAAAGCCGCCCAATACGGCAAAAACTTCTTCTTCCCCGTCATTTTTATAACGAAGGGACCCCATCCCCAACTGTACAATCGTTTGTACGTGCCCCGGCAAAACTCCCATTTCACCCAAAAGCGCGGGAAGAATCACCATATCCACTTGTTTGGCGGTGATCAATTGTTTTTCCGGCGTAACTAAATTGAGTGTCAGTTTTTTTTCTGCCATAATTATTCTTTATCTTTGATTTTTTCGTAACTTGCCAAGACATCTTCTATCCCGCCGCACATGTAAAAACAAGATTCCGGAATATGGTCGTACTTCCCTTCCACAATGCCTCTAAAAGCACTGATGGTGTCGGCAAGTTTAACATATTTTCCGGGATGTCCGGTGAATTGTTCCGCCACGGAGAACGGCTGTGATAAAAAGCGTTGGATACGGCGTGCGCGGGCAACGGTTTTTTTATCTTCGTCGCTGAGTTCGTCCATACCCAGAATTGCGATAATATCTTGTAAATCTTTGTATTTCTGTAAGACTTGGCGGACTTGCTGCGAGACGCGGTAATGTTCTTCCCCGATAATACGCGGGTCCAAAATACGCGAAGTGGAAGCCAACGGATCTACCGCCGGATAAATACCTAAACTCGCAATTTGACGAGACAAAACGGACGTGGAATCCAAATGCGTAAACGTGGCGGCTACACCGGGGTCCGTTAAATCGTCTGCCGGCACATAAACGGCCTGAATAGACGTAATGGCACCCTTTTTGGTGGAAGTAATGCGTTCCTGTAAACCGCCGATTTCCGTATTTAAGGTTGGCTGATAACCTACGGCCGAAGGCATACGACCTAACAACGCGGACACTTCGGAATTGGCAAGCACAAAGCGGAAAATATTATCTAAAAATAAAAGAACGTCCTGCCCTTTTACGTCACGGAAATATTCCGCTTGTGTAAGCGCGGTTAAGGCAACTTTCGCACGCGCGCCGGGCGGTTCGTTCATCTGCCCGTAAACGAGTACGGTTTTATCCAAAACGGAACTGCCGTCGGAAAGTTTGGATTCGCTCATTTCCAGCATTAAATCGTTTCCTTCGCGGCTTCTTTCCCCCACACCGCCGAAGACGGAACTGCCGTGGTGTTCGCGCGCCACGTTGTTGATGAGCTCCATAATAAGCACGGTTTTACCTACACCTGCACCGCCGAACAGTCCTACTTTTCCCCCTTTCATGTAAGGGGCAATTAAGTCAATAACTTTAATCCCTGTTTCAAAAATTTCAGGTGTCGGATTTTGTTCTTCCAAGGTAGGGGCTTTACGATGAATCGGCATTTTCATTTCGGCAGCAATTTCGCCTTTGCGGTCCTGCGCTTGCCCGAGCACGTTCATCAAGCGACCTAAACATTTTTCACCCACCGGAACAGACAACGGGCCTTCCGTATCTATTGCTTTTGCGCCGCGCTGTAACCCGTCCGTACTTTCCAAGGCCACACACCGCACAATTCCGTCGCCCATTTGTTGGGCTACTTCGGCCACAATTTTTTTATTGCCGTCCAATTCAATTTCTATGGCATTTTCAATAGAAGGCAATTCTTCTTGCGAAAACTGAATATCAACTGCCGCACCGATAATTTGAATTACTTTTCCCGTTCTCATAGTTTTTCCTGTTTAGTTATTTAAGGCCTCTGCCCCGTTTACAATATCCAAAATTTCATTTGTAATACCGGCCTGACGTACTTTGTTTAATTTAACGCCCAGAGCCGTTACAATCTCCCCCGCGTTCTTGCTGGCCGCATCCATCGCGTTCATGGTAGCGGCTAAATTCGCCGCCTGTGATTCCAACAAAATGCGATACATATTTGCTTTTATCAACCGCGGCACAAGTAATTTGAAAATTTCCACCATGCCCGGTTCAAATTCAAAATCACTCACTTCCGTTTCATTAGGGATTTCATCAAAATCAAACGGAAGCAACCTTTTTTCTACTAAATTTTGGCTGGCAAGCGATTTAAAATCATTGTAAATCAGATGAAGTGCGCCTAATTTTTCATCAATAAAAACTTTCATGATCGCTTCCCCGAGCAAATCTGCGTGTGCGTACGAAATTTTAGGAAACACGCCCACGCTTTCGTACACGATATGTAAGCCGGGCATTTTTAAACGGACCAGAAAATCTCTCCCTTTTTTGCCAATGGTAAACACAAAAATTTCTTTTCCTTCATTGGCACGCAGAAAGTGAAGCGCACTGCGAAGTACAACCGCATTAAACGAACCGGCTAACCCTTTATCGCCCGTAATTACGATTAGTCCGATTTTATTCGGGTCGCCCGTTTTATTGATAAAAAAACGGCTAGACCAATTTTCTTTGTCTTCTTTCAACTGGGGCATGGCCAAAATATCTTGTTTTAAATCGTCCACCATTTCCAACATTTTTTGGGCAAACGGACGGGCCGCCAACATGGCATCCTGCGCTCTTTTTATGCGGGCGTTGGAAATCATTTTCATCGTCTGCATAATTTGCTGCGTGGACTTGATGGCTTTGATATTTTGGCGTATGTCCCTGAGTGATTCCATAAAAACTTATTTATTTTTTCCTTCTAAAATGGCCACATAATCGGCGATACCCGCTTCCAAAGAATAGTCCGGCGTATAACCGAGTTTTTCTTTGGATTTTGTAATATCTGCCTGCGTTTTTAATTGGAAGAAAGGATACGGATTGTCAATATATTCCGGTTCTAAATTCGTACCCATTTCTTTGTTCAAGCAACGAATAATATCGTTGTAATCGCGCGGGATACCGGTGGCCGCATTGTAAACACCCGTTTCTTTGCCGTTATTTAAGGCACACAAGTTGATTTTGACAATATCTTTTACGTACACAAAATCGCGTTGTTGTTCCCCGTTTTTGAACACGCGCGGACGTTTCCCTTCCTTCATCTGGTTGTACAACTGATAGACCATGCTGGCCATTTTTCCCTTAAAATATTCACCCGGGCCATATACGTTAAAATAACGGAGCCCGATAATCGTCATATCGTTATTATCTTCGGCAAATTGACGGGCTACATTATCCATAATGGCTTTGGAAAAACCGTAAACGTTTTCGGGATGCGTCGGTTGTGTTTCCACGTTAGGCACAGGCCCGTTACCGTACGTAGCGGCGGAAGAAGCGTAAATAACTTTTTTGATTTCGTTGTCAGCGGCAAAGGCGAGCAAATTTTTGAAGGCCTCTACGTTTTGTTCCATCATGGCCTTTTGGTCCATAACCGTTGTATCGGTGATAGCGGCTTCATGGAAAATCGCATCAAAATACATATCCGAAGGAATATACTCAAATAAATCGGCGGTAATAACGTCCCCTTTAAAACCGATTAAATTTTTAAAATGCCCGTTTTTGGAAAAATCATCTAACACGGTTACTTCGTGTCCTTGCGCTTCCAATGTTTTGGCGATATTACTTCCGATAAATCCGGCTCCGCCGGTTACTAAATATTTTTTACGGGTTTTCGCTTCCATACTTTTCTCCTATGCCGCCGGTTTGAAAACTGTTTGAAAAGAATCTAATACACCGACGATTTTTTGTTCCACTTCTTCTGTCAATTCTTGGGACGCTTGTAACAAGTCCAGCACGTCCTGTTTTTCTGCCCGCATATACGCGAGCAACTGTTTTTCGTACAACAAAACATCTTCTACTTTTACGTTATCCAAATAGCCATGCGTTCCGGCGTAAAGGACTAACACTTCCTCCCCTATTTTCAGCGGAGCATATTGGTTTTGTTTCAAAAGTTCCGTCATACGTTTGCCGCGCGCGATTTGGCGTTGGGATTCTTTATCCAATTCCGAACCGAATTGCGCAAAACCGGCGAGTTCTTGATATTGGGACAAATCAATACGTAACGTCCCTGCTACTTTACGCATCATTTTACGTTGTGCGGAACCGCCCACGCGGGATACCGATAACCCCACGTTAATGGCCGGTTTAATACCGCTTAAAAAGAGGTTGCTTTCCAAATAAACCTGACCGTCGGTAATGGAAATGACGTTCGTAGGAATATATGCGGAAACGTCGTTCGCCTGTGTTTCAATAATCGGAAGCGCGGTAAGCGAACCGCCGCCGTTTTCTTTAGATAATTTACAGGCACGTTCTAACAAACGGGAATGTAAATAAAATACGTCTCCCGGATATGCCTCGCGTCCCGGAGGGCGACGTAACAAAAGGGACATTTCACGATAGGCCTGCGCATGTTTGGACAAATCATCATACACAATCAGTACGTCTTTGCCCTGCCACATAAAATATTCGCCGATCGCACAACCCGCATACGGAGCAATATAGAGCAGGGAAGCCGGATCCGACGCCGTAGCGGAAACAACAACCGTATAATCCATCGCGCCGAAATCGGACAATGTTTTCACAACTTGCGCTACGGTACTTTGCTTTTGACCGATCGCCACATAAATACAAATACACCGTTCTGCGGCGGGAATATTTTTTTGGTTGATAATCGCATCTACCACGATAGCCGTTTTTCCCGTTTGACGGTCTCCGATAATAAGTTCGCGCTGGCCCTTTCCTATCGGAACCATCGCATCTATGGCTTTAATACCGGTTTGTAACGGTTGTTTAACAGGTTGGCGGTCAATGATACCCGGTGCCACGATATCAAGCGGCATGTTCTTTTCCGTTGCAACAGCGCCCTTTCCGTCTAACGCATTACCCAACGGATCTACTACGCGCCCGATCATACCGTTTCCCACACCGATACTGATAACTTCTCCGGTACGTTTAACAATATCTCCTTCGTGTACCAAATGGGCAGCGCCCATTAACACACATCCGACGTTATCATACTCCAAATTTAAGGCCATCCCTTTTACGCCGTTGCCAAAATCTACTAATTCCGAGGCCTTTACATTGTTTAGTCCGTGGACGCGGGCAATACCGTCCCCCACTTGGATGACAGTACCCGTTTCGCTGATGTCGGCCGCCGTATCAAATTGTTCTATCTTTTGTTTGATAATATTGGTTATTTCTTCTGGTCTGATTGCCATATCTCATTACCGTTTATTTTATAAGTTCTTCCTGTAATTTTTGAAAACGTGTTTGTAAACTGCCGTCAATAAGTTCATCTTGGCAATAAATTTTAAGCCCGCCCACTAATTTTTCATCCGTGCGGAAAACGGCTTTTACCGTTTTGCCGTAACGGGACGAAAGGGCTTGTTGCGTATCGTCCTGCTGTCCTTGCGTAAGCGGACGCGCAGAAAAGACCGTAGCACGCAAAATTCCTTGACGTTCGTCCGCCATTTCGTTTACCCGCGTGACAATGCTATCCAGCAAACGGTATCGTTTTGTTTCTAGCAAAAGCACCAAAAAAGAGGCGGTTTTCGGAAAAGAGCCAAAAGCAGAAGCTATTAACTGCTTTTTTGCCTGTAAGGAAACGCGCGGACTTGCCATGTACGTTTTCACGTTGGAAAGCGCCCTTGCGGCAGACGATAACTGCTGCGCCATTTGAACAGCGTTCTCTGTTTTTTTACTTAACAAATTGTAAGCCGCCGCATAACGTTCGGCTGCGATCCGGTCCGTAGTATTCATCTTATTTTTTCCTTACTTCTTCCAATACTTGTGAAACAACTTTTTTGGCTTCCGTTTCGTTTAATTGTTGCGCTACTACGCGGGAAGCCGCCAGCACACTTATTTGTGCTATCTCTGTGCGGATATCGGATAATGCTTTTTCTTTTTCCGATTCTATTTGCTCTCTGGCCTGTTCAATCAGACGGGCAGATTGCTCTTTGGCCTGTGCGAGCAGTTGTTCTTTTTGCGCTTCGCCCGATTTGACAACAGCGGCCATCCGTTCGGCGGCTTCTTGCGAAATATGCGCTAAACGTTCTTCCAATTCTTGTTTTAACTGCTCGGCCGTTTGGCGGGCAGATTGGGCGGTTTCTTTGTCGGTACGGATTTGTTCTTCCCGTTGTTCAAGTGCGCTGATAATGGGTTTCCACGCAAATTTTTTCAGTAAAAATAAGAGAATCCCAAAATTAACAATAGTCAACGCAAGAACGCCGTAATCCACCTTTAGTAAATCTTTCATAAAATACTCTGGTTATTACAGAATCAGCGTCATCAGACAAAAAATCAGCCCGATAATGGCGGCCCCTTCTACCAATGCTCCTATCAAAAGCATTGAGACGCGGAGATCTTTGCTCGCTTCGGGCTGGCGGGCCATACCTTCCAAAGCGGAAGATCCTATTTTTCCCAATCCTAAACTCGCTCCGATAACCGTAAGCCCCACGCCGAGACCGACGGCAATATATTTAAGTGCTCCAAGTTCCATTTTATTCTCCTTTCTTGCGGAAAAATCCGCCTTTTTAATTTCAAATCAATGCCCCTGTACAACGGACCCTACAAAAATGGAGGTCAACAACGTAAATACATAGGCCTGTAAAAAAGCGACCAATAACTCCAAACACGATACAAAAACTTCCATCCCCATTACGGGAAGGACGGCACCGATTCCGCCCACAAGATATAATTTCCCAATAATAAAAACAATTAACAACAAACAAAACAATACCAGGTGTCCCGCAAACATATTGGCAAACAAACGAACGGCCAATACTCCTACTTTGATTATTGTACTAATGGCCTCTAATACAAAAATAAACGGGGCCAGCCATACGGGCGTTCCCTCCGGAACAAACCCTTTTAAAAACCCGATAAGCCCGTGCGCTTTTATTCCGTTATGAAAAATAAGAAAACCGGTGTATAGGGCAAGCGCGGCTGTAACGGATACATTGGAAGTAGCCGTCTTTGCTTCCGGGATCATGCCCACCAAATTCATGCTTAAAATAAACAGGAAAAGCGTACAAAAATACGGCAACATCTTGCGGCCGGTTTCGCCGATATTCGGAAGAACAATGCCGTCTCTAATGAACGTAACATATTCTTCGGCAAGCGTGGTCAGTAAACTTCTTTTGCCGTTCGCGCCCGTACGCGCGACGAAATACATTCCGGCAACAAGCAAAATACTCACCACCACCATTGTAACAGAGTGATTCGTAATCGGTAAGCGGAAACCGCCTAACGAAATGCCCCAATCGTGATCCAATACATGATGTGCGATCATTTCACCAATGTTCATCTTTTTCCTTCTTTTTTCTGCCGGTCTAAATTTTTAGCCACGCGCACTAGCAAATACATCCCCAACGCAAAGCCCGCTATTGTTCCTAAAAACGTCAACAAGGGAACTGTTCCGCACAGGGTATCTAACCAATAACCAAGTAGCACACATCCGACTACGCTTACAGCAAACGACATGCCCAGTGATGAAATGGCTATATGATCTTCTTTGCTAATGTGCCTAAAACCCATTTTCTGTCCTATTTTTACACGAACAGCACTCTATATATTATAACAAAAATACCCCGCAAAAGCGGGGTATTTTTCGGTAGTTTTTACTAGATATAATACGTGAATATTTTGCTCTCGTACGGTTTTAATTCTATCTCATAACCGCCGGTTTTCATTTCCGGTGTAAGAGGGATACTGCCGGAAACGATTTCTTCCGTCAAAAAATCCCCTTGTGCCCCTTTCAGAGATACGCGGCAACGCGCCGGAGCGTCGCTGTAATTGATAATAATCATCTTACAAATATTCATCTGTTTCCATTGCCAAGACAAGACATTTCGGTTGGTGTTATCATCTATATTGACAGAAGATACGTCTTTTAACGACCATTGCCCTCCGTGAAAAGCCGGTGCGGAAACAATCTGTAACAATTTTCGGTAAAAAGATTCCACTTCCTGATCCGTCGGAAAGTCATCGCGAATATATTGTATCGGCACACGCGCGGGACGACCCAGTAACTGGAACAAGTGAAACAACCTTGCGCCGGGTAAAGTGGCAATAATGGTACCCGCCGCTAAAGATTTATCCCGCCCAAACGCTTTTAAACTGTCTTCTTCATCATGATTCGCAATAAAACGGAGGGAACGCATTTGAAACAAGTGTTCCGCCCCCAAATGGCCGCGGATATCTTCCGCATTGGAAAAACGGAGACGGTCATACAGCGTTTTATCGTAGGTATAATCAAATCCCATCTCCTGAATATCCCACTCCAATCCCCAATACACTTCGGCAATAAACACAAATTCCGGATGAACGGAGCGGATACGTTCCAAGGCCTGTTTCCAAAATTCTTCTTGCGGAAGTTCCCCGCCGATAAACTCCCACCATGTATCACGCTGTACTTTGTTTAAGGACAACATGGCCATATCACAGCGGACACCGTCGCAAAGTGCGGCAACACGCTCTAAATTGGACAACATAAAATCGCGTGTTTTCGGGTTAAAATAATTTAACTGCGCGGTATCGGTCCACGGAGCGAAATAAGGATCTCTTCCGTGTGCTATATAAACGCCGTTTTCATTTTTGAAGAACCAATCTTTGTGCGCATGCGGCTCTTGCGTACCGGTGGTAATATACAAATCGGGGTTGGTATTGACGGTAGGACTGTCAATAGCCATGTGGTTACCGACAAAATCCAAAAAAACACCGATTCCCATAGCGTTTAAGCGGGCGCGAAGAGAGGACAGGGCTTCATTTCCGCCTAAAGAATCATCCACGGTGTATTCATAAACCGCATAAGGAGACGCGGTAATATCTTCCGTCTTAAAATCCGGTTTAATAGAGCGGACTTCATCTTGAATTTTTGTATTTTCGCGGGCGATACGTTCGGCGGCGGGACTTTTTTTCCAAACACCCATCAGCCATACGGCATCAAAACCATCATTTTTTATTTTTTCCCAACAGGAATCCGGCACCGTGCTAAGCGTTACCGGACGGCCCGTCTGCGCTTCCAATCGTTTCAACCAAGCACGCGTATTTATTTCTAAAATATGCGGATTTGTCCTCATATAAAATTCCCCCTTTCTTTCTCTACCACTTTATCACATCTCTTATAAACTGCCTACATCTTACACGAACGGTTTTTAGCCGTAGTAACGGGGGAAATAAAATTCCCCCGTTCAACAAATGGACGAAGTTATTTATCGGTTGTTTCGTCTTCTTTTTCTTCTTCGTCTTTTACCACCGGCGCAATACGGGCAATCTTATCGCCTTCTTCCATGCGCGCCAAGGTGACACCCTGTGCGTTGCGACCAACGGAACGGATATCCGCACAGCGTACGCGGATGGTCATACCTTTTTCGGTAATAATCATTAAGTCTTTGCTTTCATCCACTAACTTAATACCGACTACATGCCCGTTGCGGGTGCTGGTTTTAATCGTAATGACACCCATACCGCCGCGGTGCTGCCGTTTATACTCGCCAAACTCCGTACGTTTACCGAAGCCGTTTTCGCAAACGGACAAAACATCCGGCTGAGGCCCACCGTCGTTGGGTGCTTGTTCCATACCCACAACCACATCGCCTTCCGCCAAATTGATAGCACGCACCCCTTTTGCCGGGCGGCCCATCGCACGTACTTGGTTTTCGTCAAAACGGATTGATTTTCCGTTTTTGGTGGCAACTAAAATATCTGATGTGCCATGCGTCATTTGTACGCTAATCAGCACGTCGCCTTCTTCCAAGCCCATCGCAATAATACCGGTACGGCGGATGTTGGCAAATTCCGAAAGTTCCACACGTTTAATGCTTCCCATACGGGTACACATAGTGAGGTATTCTTTCTTACCGTCGTTTTGCTCTTTGGGGTTAAAGTCTTCTATCGCTACGGCAGAGGTTACTTTTTCTTCGCCTACTAACTGTAACAGATTGACAAGCGCTTTCCCCTTAGACATGCGCGTTCCTTCCGGAATTTCAAACGCACGTAACGCAAATACGCGGCCGCGGTTGGTGAACATTAAAATCGTAGCATGAGAAGAGGTAATGAACAAATGTTCCATAAAATCTTCTTCCTTCGTTTTGCTGCCGATAATACCTTTACCGCCGCGATTTTGGCTCTTATAGGTGCTTAACGGGATACGTTTGGCATATCCGTCGTTAGAAATGGTGATGACGACGTCTTCTTTTTCAATTAAATCTTCCATTGAAAAATCCGTCATATCCGGCCCGATTTGCGTGCGGCGCGGATCGTCAAAATCTTTCTTTAACTGCGTTAATTCTTCAATGATAATATCCAAGATTTTTTGCGGATCCCCTAAAATGGCTTGTAAGTCCGCAATCAGTTTTAACAGGTCTTTGCGTTCGTTTTCAATCGCCAACGCCGACAGTTGCGTTAATTGGTGTAAACGCATATCCAAGATGGCTTGTGCCTGTAACTCGGATAATTCAAACCGTTTCATCAACGTAAACTTGGCTTCCGTCGGGTCTTTAGCGTTGCGGATAATGGCAACTACTTCATCCATATTCGCAATCGCAATCAGTAACCCGTTCAAAATATGTTCGCGGCGTTGCGCTTTATTTAAGTCAAATTTCGTACGATTGGTAACTACTTCCTGACGATGGCGCACATAGGCCTTCATTACTTCTTTCAAAGAAAGTACGCGCGGACGTCCGTCCACAATCGCCAGCATATTCACAGGGAAAGATGTTTGTAATTGCGTATGTTTGAATAAGTGATTGAGAACTACCTGTGCGTTGCCGTCACGCTTAATTTCAATTACAAGGCGCATACCGCGTCTGTCCGACTCGTCGCGGATATCGGAAATATCCATTACTTTTTTGTCGCGTACCAACGCCACAATGCTTTCAATAAGTGCCGTTTTATTTACTTGGTACGGAATTTCCGTTACGATAATGGCTTCTCGCCCGTTTTTGCGTTCTTCAATTTCCGTTTCCGCTTGAACTTTTACACTTCCGTGGCCTGTTTCAAAATATTCATAAATTCCTTTCGTACCGCGGATAATAGCACCCGTCGGGAAATCCGGACCTTTAATGATTTTCATCATTTCTTTGGTTGTAATTTCCGGATTTTTAATATACGCAATAATTCCGTCACACACTTCGCCTAAATTGTGAGTAGGAATATTGGTGGCCATACCTACGGCAATACCGGCCGAACCGTTGACAAGTAATGCGGGCAATTTTGCCGGTAAAACGGACGGTTCCATCAAAGATCCGTCGTAGTTGGGAATCATTTTGACGGTATCTTTATCCAAATCGTCCAACATGGTGTCGGACACTTTTGCCAAACGACACTCCGTATAACGCATGGCCGCAGCAGAATCTCCGTCAATAGAACCGAAGTTGCCCTGTCCGTCCACTAGCGGCTTACGAATAGAAAAATCTTGTGCTAAACGAACGAGCGTATCATAGACGGCGGTATCTCCGTGCGGATGGTATTTACCTAACACGTCCCCTACGACACGGGCGGATTTTTTATAGGGTTTGTTGTATTTTAAACCCATTTCGTTCATGGAATATAAAACGCGGCGGTGTACCGGTTTTAATCCGTCGCGCACGTCCGGCAAGGCACGGCCGACAATTACGCTCATGGCGTAATCAATATAATACGAACGCATTTCGCCCGCAATATCACGTTGTTGAATATTACCAAACAAGTCCACGTTGGTGGGTTCTTGAGAGGGATTATTTATTTCTTCGCTCATGTAAAAATCTCCTGTTACGGATAAATCGTGGGGCAAACGCCCCGATTACTAAATATCTAAGTTCTTTACTTCTAACGCGTGGGATTCAATAAAATCACGACGTGGTTCTACGCGATCTCCCATCAGCATCGTAAACGCTTGTTCCGTATCGGTAGCGTCGTTAATTTTTACTTGGATCAACTTGCGTTTGGCAGGGTCCATGGTGGTTTCCCACAATTGTTCGGGGTTCATTTCCCCTAACCCTTTGTAACGCTGGATTGTCGCACCGGCGGTAGCGGCTTCTTTGACCGTTTTTAAAAGTTCGGCCAAACTGTAAACCAAGGTATCCGTTTTACCGTTATTTACCTTGAATAACGGATGTATTTTTTCCTTCTCGTTTTCAATAACAGGATACTCTTTAAACGAAAAACCGAAAGTTTCCAGTTTCTTTTCATCGGCAAGTAATTTACCAAATTCAAATAAACTTTGATGTTCCGGTATAAAACTTTCATTGGCAACTACTTCGGCATCTACGCCGTCTGCCAATAATTCTTCGCGTTTTTCCTGAACGTACTGATCTTCATACGCACGGTATTCCTGTTCCGTATAGAAATAGCGGAAACCGCCGCTTCTAAGCGGAATACGATAAACAGGCATACGTCCTTCTTTTAGGAACGCCAAGAAATCCGCGAGTGTAATATTTTTTACTTCTAATTTTAGTAAGACGTCTTCTATATCACGTAAAATTTTTAATAAATCACGCAATTGATCCGCCGAAAATTCTTTGTTTTTCTGTGTATCGGTTACGGTTACGCTGGCTAAACCTTCCTTCATAAGCCATTGTTGCATTTGGTCTTCTGTTTGAAGATATTGCTCCGATTTTCCTTTTTTCACCTTATACAACGGCGGTTGTGCCAAATAAATGTGTCCCGCATCAATCAGCGGTTTTAATTGACGGTAGAAGAAGGTTAAAAGCAAGGTGGAGATATGTTGTCCATCCACGTCAGCATCAGCCATCAAAATAATTTTGTGGTAGCGGAGTTTGGAAATATCAAAACCGCCTTCTCCTTCTCCCACACCTGTTCCGACGGCAGCTATTAAATCACGTACCGTATCGGAAGATAAAATACGTACGAGTGGGGCCTTTTCTACGTTTAAAATTTTACCGCGTAACGGTAAAATGGCCTGAAAGACACGGTCACGGCCTTGTTTGGCTGATCCACCGGCGGAGTCTCCTTCCACGAGGAATAATTCGCATTTAGCCGCATCTCTTTCCTGACAATCGGCTAATTTTCCGGGGAGTCCTCCTCCTTCAAAAGCACCTTTGCGGCGCGTTAAATCACGCGCTTTGCGGGCGGCTTCACGGGCAACGGCCGCACCCATACATTTTTCACAAATGGCACGGGCCGTTTTCGGATTTTCCTCAAAGAAAGTAGCCAATGTATCGCTGACAACAGAGCGTACAATACCTTCCACTTCCGAGTTACCGAGTTTTGTTTTCGTCTGTCCCTCAAATTGCGGATGCGGAATTTTAACGGACAATACGGCAGCTAATCCTTCTTTAATATCATCACCCGTAACGGAAATATCTTTATGCTGTTTGCCTAAATTATTGTTTTTGATATATTCGTTTACCAGACGTGTAAGGGAACTTCTGAAACCGCTTAAATGCGTTCCGCCTTCAATCGTATGGATGTTATTTACAAATGTAAATACGTTTTCGGAATAACCTTCGTTATATTGGATAGCAAACGAAATATAATTATCACCGACTTCTTTTGTTAAGTAAATCGGGTCCGGATTGATGACGGTTTTATTCGTATTTAAGTATTTTACGAATTGGGAAATACCGCCCTCAAAATGGAACGTGACCGTCTGATTTTCTTCCTTCCGTTCGTCAGTATAAATAATTTTTACACCGGCGTTTAAGAAGGCAAGTTCACGTAAGCGGTTTCCGATGGTTTCATAAGAGAAAGCCAATTCTCCGAAAATATCTTTATCGGCATGGAAAGTAACTTTTGTACCATGCTCTTTTGTATCACCGATAATTTGTACTTTGTCTTCCGGCTTACCGCGGTGATAGCGTTGAAAATGAATATGTCCGTCACGGCGAACTTCTACATCCATTGTTTCGGAGAGTGCGTTCACACAGGAAACACCCACTCCGTGTAAACCGCCGGACACTTTATAAGCACCCGAATCAAATTTTCCGCCTGCGTGTAATACAGTCATTACAACCTCTAACGCAGATTTATTGCGCAATTTGGCATCTTTGGCATTTTTCATTAAATCTACCGGGATACCGCGTCCGTCATCCTGAATAGAACACGTCATATCATCCTTAATGACAACGGTAATGGTGGTAGCACCGCCGGCTAAAATTTCATCTACGGAGTTATCTACTACTTCATACACTAAATGGTGTAAACCGGGTAAACCTGTTGACCCGATATACATCGCAGGCCGTCTGCGGACAGCTTCTAATCCTTCCAATACCGTAATTTTGGAAGAATCATATTCTTTCTCTTTTATTTCTTCGGTTGACATTAAAAAAACTCCTTAACAGTTTCAAATTTACTGTACGTCTATTTTTTCAATCCACGGAACGTCAAAATATTTATTTAGTTCCTTTACTAACTGGCTTCTTTTAGCAATTAGTTCGTTTTTAGCAACTGATAAATTCGCTTCCACGTACAAAGTGCCGCCTTTAGCCGCCTTTAATACCCAAAATTTTTCCTTATTTCCAACTAACTTTTTCCACACCTGACTTAAAATCATCAAACGGTCTAATTGTGTGCTTAATCCTTTTGATAATTCGCCGGGAGTGTACCATATTTTTTTGGGATATTTTTTATTATCCATTAAGCCCTCATCGGCATAATAACGTACTTAAATGTATTTTCTCCTACCGGTTCCACGAGCACGGGCTGTGAAGCACTGATAAATGAAAAAGATACTTTTTCCGTCGTGATTGTCTTTAATACATCTAAAATAGATTGCGGTTTAAAAGCGGATTCCAACGCATCTTGTGTATATTCTATTGGTAATTCGTCGGAAAAATCCATATTTTGAGAATTTGACGTAACGGTCAACGTATTATTTTCCGCTTTGTATTTCACTACATTTCCAAATTCTTTCGCACATAACGAAGCACGGCGAGTAGCGGCTAATAAATCTTTTGTAAACACTTCAAAAGAAACGTTTTTCTTCGTCGGAATTACTTGGTTATAATTCGGAAAATTACCTTCTATTAAGCGGGAAAGAAAGGTAGTTTCGTTCATAATAAAACATACCTGTTTAGAAGATACGTTTATTTTAATCTGACTATCTTTTTCTGGCTTGGCAATCCCGATAAAACGACAAACTTCCGTTAAAACTTTTGTCGGAATAATAATTTTAAATTCCTGGCTTCCCGCAATTGCTTTATGGGTGGCCACAGCCAAACGACCGCCATCCGTAGCAACAATTTCAAATTTTTCAGCCGTATTATTCCAAAGAAGCCCGTTTAAAATATAGCGTGTTTCTTCCGTAGAGGCCGAAAATGCGGTTTTTTCAATCATCTGCTGTAAGAGTAGCGGATCAAGTGTTACGCTGTTTGTATGCTCAATTTCGGGGATGGACGGATATTCCGTGCCGGCTGTACCGATTACCCAAAATTTACTTTTGCCGGATTTAATGTGTACTTTGTTATTTTCATCCGTATAGACGGTAATTTCTTTATCGTCGGGAAAATTTTTGATAATTTCGGAAAATTCTTTTAACGGGGCTGTAATGTTTCCCTCTTCCTCTACTTCAGCAGGTATATAATGGACAGTTGCCATTTCCATATCTGTACGAACTAATTTTAACTTACCGTCTTTGGCTTCCATTAAAAAGTTGTACAAAATAGGCATAGAGGTACGGGCGGATACCCCTGTAGAAATAACTTGAATTCCCTCTAAAAGGGTGGCTTTAGTAATATTTATTTTCATTTTATTATACTCTTTAGTAATGTCCTGTTGATTGTGTGGATAGTGTGAATTATACTCTGAAACTTAAAGATATTGCTTGTCTATAAGTCCGTTTTTTTATCCACAGTATCCACGTTTACGAATTTTATACCTGCTTTTTTACTGCTTATTCACAAAAAAATCACTTATTATCCACAGCTTTTATGTCAGAAATAATTTGATTGATTTCTGCCGTAAAGAAGGGATCTACACTTATTTTATCTTTTACCAGATCACGCGCATGTACAACCGTGCTATGGTCGCGGTTAAACTCCCGTCCGATTTCCGGAAGAGATAAATCTGTCATTGTTGTTGCCAAATACATAGCAATTTGGCGCGGCCACGCGATTGTTTGTATTTTGCTTTTGGAACTAAAATCTTCTATTTTAACGCTAAAATGTTTTCCCACTACTTTTTTTATGGAGTTAATATTAACAAACGTATTTGTTTCGTTGGTTAGTACATCAGCTAAAATTTCTTTTGAAATTTCTATTGTAGGAGGAATACCTTGTATAGAACAAAATGCGCGCAGGCGGAATAAAGCCCCCTCTAATTCGCGAATATTCGTTTTAATACCTTCGGCAAGATAAAATAAAACATCATTACCTATAACAAAATTTAAACCGTCACTCTTTTTACGTAAAATAGCAATACGTGTTTCTAAATCGGGACGCTTAATTTCAGTAACAATTCCCGAAAGTAAACGGGAAGAAAGACGTTCATCCCATTCTAATTGCTGGGGGGTTCTGTCGGAAGATAAAACGATTTGTTTTCCGCTTTCAAACAATGTATTAAATGTGTAGAAAAATTCCTGTTCGCTTTTATCTTTACCTACTACAAATTGGATGTCATCAATTAAAAAACAATCCAATGAGCGGTATTTCTGACGGAAATTTTCGCCGTTGTTATTCAAAATTTCCCGCACATATTCGCTGACAAATTCTTCTCCCGTCATATATAAAACTTTTTTTTGCGGATTGGCGGATAAAATTTGATTTCCGATCGCGTGTAATAAATGTGTTTTACCTAATCCGGGGGATGAATAAATAAATAACGGATTATGTTGCCGGTTTCCTAGGTTATTAGCTACTGCTTTAGAAGTACGATAAGCAAAACGGTTAGACGTAGATTCTAAAAATGTATCAAACGTATATTCCGAGTTTAGACGGGCCGCAAACGGATTTACCTGTCTGACAGGTTCAACAGGTATAGTATTTACCGTCGTAACCGGCTGTTTGGGAATCGTATAAACAATCTGGATAGCTTTTCCGGTATGTTTTAAGAATAAATCCGCGATAATAGATTGAAATCGTTTTTCAACTTCTTGCTTCCATACGTCGTTAGGAGTAATAATTGTTAAAACAGGTTCCGTGTAAGAAAATTGGAGTGGTTTAACCCAAATTTCATAATCTTTATCAATCAATTTTTCTAATTCTTGAAAGATAGGAAGAAATAAAGCATTATTTTGTATGTAATCCACAACATTCACCAACTAATCAAAAAATCTACTACTTTAATAATAGCACTTATGTGGGATAGTGGTCAATAAGCAAAAATGCGTATTAAAGCGGTTAAAATGCCGTATAATCGGTTTTTTTATCAAAAAGCGGTGTTGCTGTTTTTGATAGTAAAATGGCTTAAAATAGGGATTTTGTGTGTTTTTTGTAATAAATATAGGTAAATTTGTGCTGATGTGCTATAATGATAGAATACAAAATATTTTCATAAGGTAGAGAATTAACAGGAGTTTTTATGGTAACAAAATTTACAATGGGGGGAAAACCGATAACTTTACTCGGAAAAGAGTTAAAAGTAGGAGATCGTGCTCCGTCGTTTAAGTTAATCGGTAACGAATTAAATGTACTGACAAATGACTTATTCTTCGGAAAAGTGGTTATTTTGTCTTGTATTCCGTCGGTAGATACACCTGTTTGTAGTTTAGAAACACGCCACTTTAATAAAGAAGCATCTAAATTATCTGACGATATACGTATTATTACTGTCAGTAAAGATTTACCCTTTGCTCAATCCCGCTGGTGTGCAGCACACGGGGTTGAAAACATCATCATGGCATCGGACTACAGAGATTTCGGTTTCGCAAAGGATTACGGCGTACTCATTGAAGAAACGGGACTGTTGGCGCGAGCTGTATTTGTTTTAACAAAACAAGGGAAGATCGCCTATATACAAAAAGTGCCGGAAATTGCCCAAGAACCAATGTATGCGCCCATTTTGGCTGTTGCCAAAGAAATCGTTAAGGGGTTAAAAAGATGACGACCTTACAAGATGTTTATAAATGTAGTGTTTGCGGAAATATAGTGGAAGTAATTCACGCCGGCGCCGGCGAATTGGTATGCTGTGGGCAGCCGATGAAACAAATGAAGGCAGGAACTTCCGACGGTGCGGCTGAAAAGCATGTGCCGGTTATTGAAAAAGTAGAAGGCGGCTATAAAGTGAAAGTAGGTAGTGTGGAACATCCTTCTACACAAGAGCATTATATTGAGTGGATAGAACTTATTTGTACAAAATGCGGAAAAGTACAGCGAAAATACTTAAAGCCCGGCGATAAACCGGAAGCATTTTTTGCTTCAACGTCGGAAAGTGTAACCGCGCGGGAATATTGTAACTTACACGGTTTGTGGCAAGCGGAAAAATAATTGTTTATGCCTCCTCTCGCATAATGAGAGGAGGTATTTTTAGGAGAAGTTGTATGATGCAAGCGGTAAAAATTTCAGAAAAAGTATATTGGGTAGGCGCGATTGATTGGAAAATACGCGATTTTCACGGTTATTCCACCGAACGCGGTACCACCTATAATGCGTATTTGATTTTAAGTGAAAAACCTACTTTAATTGACACGGTAAAAAAAGAATTTTATTCGGAAATGATGGAACGGATACAAAGTGTGATTGATCCGAAAAAAATTAAAATCATTATTTCCAACCACTCGGAAATGGACCACTCCGGTGCCTTACCGCAGACGGTTAATTTTATTCAACCGGAAGAAGTGTATGTATCTGCGATGGGCATGAAACATCTGACGGCACAGTTCCATTGTGATTTAAAATTAAAGACGGTTAAAACAGGCGATAAAATAGACGTCGGCGGGGATACGATTTCTTTTATGGAAGCCCGCATGTTACATTGGCCCGACAGTATGCTTTCTCTGTTAGAAAAAGAAAACATTTGGTTTACAAATGACGTGTTTGGCATGCACTACGCAACATCTAAACTGTTCGACGACGAAAATGATGAAAACGATTGGATGTATGAAGCGAGAAAATATTATGCCAATATTGTCCTTCCTTACTCCGATATTGCGGTACGTTTTTTGGCACAGGTAAAACAAACGGGGATTTCTCCGAAGATGATTGCTCCGGACCATGGTTTTATTTGGCGTAAAAATCCTACGAAAATTATAGAATTGTACACACAATGGGCCGCCCAAGTTCCGACGAACAAAGCCGTTATCGTTTATGATACGATGTGGGGAAGTACGGAGAAAATGGCTACGGCTATTGCCGACGGATTGCGGGAAGGAGGAACAACCGTAAAACAACTTTCCTTACACGTTTGTCATAGAAGTGATATAGCGACGGAATTGTTGGATGCGGGTGCTATTTTACTGGGTTCTCCGGTACTCAACAGTCAAATTTTTCCGTCAGTAGCGGATTCAATTTGCTACTTAAAGGGGTTACGCAGAAAGCATTTAATCGGCGCGGCTTTTGGGTCGTTCGGTTGGAACGGCGGACCGGTGGACCTACTAACAACACAATTGGAAGAAATGGGCGTACAAGTTGTTTCCCCCGCTTTAAAACACTCCTTTGTGCCGGATGATGCCGTTAATGCAAAGTGCCGTGAATTAGGAAAAAATATTAGTAAACAATTAGCGGAGAAAATAAAATAATGGTACAAGTACAACCGAATTTAGAGGGCCTTTCCCAGATCACATACGGTTTGTATATCGTTACTGCTTCCGACGGGGAAAAGGCCAACGGGATGATTGTAAATACGTCTTTTCAGGTAACGGCCGAGCCGCCGAGCGTAGCAGTAAGCGTTAATAAAAAAAGTTTTACGCATGACCTTATCCTGCGCAGTAAAAAACTTGCAGTGATGCCGTTAGAACAACAAACCCCTTTTGTGTTTATAGGACGGTTTGGTTTTCGTACGGGGCGTACCTTTAATAAGTTGGAAAATGTAGTTTTTTGTGAAGGAGAAAACGGCTGCCCGCTTATCAAAGAGCATACATTATCAGCCATTGAGTTGTCCGTTTTTCAGACGGTGGATTTATCCACTCATACGTTGTTTATCGGCAGCGTAACGAATACGCGTGTTTTTATTCCAAAGGGAGAACCCTTGACGTATGCTTACTACCGTGATGTATTAAAAGGTAAAACTCCGGCGGGAGCCACGCACATTTAAAAATAAGGAGTAAAATATGGTAAAGTACGTTTGTGAAGTTTGCGGTTATGTTTATGATCCGGCAGTAGGTGATGAATCTAACGGAATCCCGGCCGGAACCAAATGGGAAGATGTTCCGGAAGGATGGACATGTCCTGTTTGCGGGGTAGGAAAGGATCAATTCAAGCCCGAAAATTAAAATTTAGGGCTGTTTTGAAAAAAATGCTTAAAATTTAAGTATTTTTATAAAGGGGCTTTTGTAAGGCCCCTTTTTACATGATAAAACAAGAAAAGTGTCTAAAAAAATAAAAATTAGTATAATGTTTTTATGAAGATTTTATATGTCATTACTTCTACGGATGTTGGCGGTGCGGAGCAAGCACTTTTGTCACTTGTGCGTGATTTATCCCCCCTCCATACGATAAAAGTAATTTCATTAAAGCCCTTTGGCGCACTCGCCAAAAAAATGGAAGAAGCCGGCGCAGAGGAAGTCATTTCTTTAAATATGACAGGGATGGGCGTTGGCATTATAACGGCCATTTCCAATGAAATCAGGGATTTTCAGCCGGATATAGTTCACGCGATGTTATTTCGCGCTATTCAATTTTGCCGCTGTGCTTGTGCTGGTAAACCTTGTAAATTGATTACTACCCTTCATTTTGATTTATCAAAAAAGATATTTTTTCTTCGTTGGTTGGACCGTTTTTTAAAGGTAATAGACAAAGTAACTGTTGCTGAATCTATGACGACAAAAGATTTTTTAATACAATCTCAAAAATATCCGTCCGACAAAGTTCATTATATTGCCAATTCCCCCCAAAAAGACGCTTTCTTTCCAGATGTGATTTTGCGTAAAAAAATGCGCGCTAAATATGGATATTTACCGAAAAATGTGGTTTTTATTTGTGTTGCCCGTTTGGCGGAAGTAAAGCAGCCCATGATGGTATTAAATGCTTTTTATAAGGTGTTTAAAAACGATGAAAATATCCGGCTTGTATGGGTGGGAGACGGCGAAGAACACAATCGGGCAGCCGCTTTTATTGAGAAGAACAAATTGAAAAAAGTAATCTTATTGGCAGGAGAACAGGAAAATATCAATGCGTGGCTGAATATGGCGGATGTTTTTGTGTTGGCATCCAAGGAAGAACTTTTGCCAATAGCTCTGTTAGAAGCCGTACAAGTGGGGAAGCCCTGTTTGGTAACCAGGGTGGGAGATATGCCCTTGTGGGTGGAACAATCTAATACAGGGTGTGTTTTTCCCCCCGGTTATGAAACGCTTTTGTGTTGCTTTATGGCGGCTCTGGCTGAAAAAGCAGAAACCCGTCGGAGCATGAGCAAAAAAATGTTAAAAACCGCCGAGCGGATTACAGATACTTCCCAACAATATCAACAACTTTATCAACAAATATAGGAGGAAGTTTTCACGTGAAAACTTTATATCAATGGAGCAACGTTTATTTTTAATCGCATGTATAATGTATTTATTTACGCTGATAACCCGTTTCTTAAATAAGAGAAAAAAATTAGAAAATGCTTTGATTTTTTCTTGGTGGCATGCGATATTTTGGTTTCTGTTTATTTCCTGTGCAGGATATATGCTGTTTTTTGTGGGAAATGGGGGGGAAAGTATGCCTGTTACAGAAAAACAGTATATACGCGTTTTTATAGCGGCACTTTCCTCTGCTGTTTTTGTCTTTTTCAAAGGGAAGAAGGCCTCTGATGAAAAAAGAGAAAATTTGATGAAGTATAATCTAGAGTGGAGTAACACAATTTATTTTGCCGGATTTGTTGCTTCTATTGTAATGTTTTTCTTTATTCAAGCCTTTAAAATTCCGTCTGCTTCCATGCGTTACACGTTAGTAGAAGGGGATCATTTGTTTGTAAATAAAGCCGTTTATGGATTTAGAGTACCTTTTACAAATGTTCGTTTTGGGCAATTTAAAGATATAAAAGTAGGGGATGTTATTATTTTACGTTTCCCAGCGAAATCCAGAAAGCAGGTTAACTGTGGTCCTGAAAGTCAGTATGGGCGGGATTTCGTAAAAAGAGTAGTGGCATTACCGGGGGATACAGTACAAGTAATAGAAGGCCGTTTATGGGTCAACGGACAACAAGTTCCGCAACAACCTTATGAAGTGTATGATAATATTCCTCGTGTGGAATCTCAAGCGGAAAGAGAAATAAGGGCCCTCTATCAAACGCTATGGGAAGAACATAGATTGGATAATTTCTTGGGAGCAGAACTTCGCGATTCGTTTGGTCCGGTCACTGTTCCGGCTAATAATTATTTTGTTATGGGGGATAATAGGGATAATTCATGTGATTCCCGCTTTTGGGGACCTGTCCCGCGGGAAAATATAAAAGGTAAGGCCTGGTTTGTTCATTGGCCGCTGAATAAAATACATTTTATTAAATAGTTTTCACGTGAAAACTGCTTGCTTTTTGTTCCTAATTATTATTTAATATAGATATATTGCGGGGAGGAAAATATGTGTGAAATTGTAGTAATTGCCAATCAGAAAGGAGGAGTAGGAAAAACAACTACTTCTATCAATTTGGCCTATGCGTTGGCTTGTTTAAATCAAGAGGTTCTGTTGGTGGATTTTGATCCTCAAGGAAATGCCGGTTCCGGAGTTGGTGTTACTGTTGGGACGGGGGAAAAATCTGTTTATCATTTAATTTCGCATACGGCGAAAATAGAAGATGTTCTCCGCCAAACAGCCAATGAGTGGCTGGACGTCCTTCCTTCCTGTAAAGATTTGGCCGCTGCGGAAGTGGAATTGGCAAACGTAAAGGGACGTGAAAATGTATTAAAAGAAGTTTTAACTCCTCTTCGTTCAATGTATCAATATATTATTATTGACTGTCCTCCATCATTAGGACTTCTTACATTAAATGCGCTGATGGCAGCTGATAGTGTTATTACACCGGTCCAATGTGAATTTTATGCTATGGAGGGACTTGCCCACTTTATGGGAACAGTCCAAAAAATTAAGCAATTTTTACATCCGAAATTAAAAATGGACGGTGGTGTTTTAACCATGTTTGACCGCCGCATGAATTTGGCGAAACAAGTAAAAGAAGAAGTAAGCCGCTATTTTGGTGAGAAAATTTATAAGACGGCTATTCCACGAAATATTCGTTTGGCAGAGGCCCCTAGTTTTGGTCAGGCGATTTTTGATTATGAACCGTCTTGTGCGGGGGCAGATGCTTATATAGATTTGGCGATAGAGTTTTTAGTGCGGCGCGGAGCCAACGCAGAAGATTATAAAGATTTAAAATTAAGCGACGATATTCCGCTTAATTACGACTACGGAGGATAAATTATGGCAAGACAAGCGTTAGGGAAAGGATTAGATGCTTTAATAAAACAAACGCAAGAAGTAGTAAATTTGCCCACAGAACAGGCTGCCGCAGTGGTACAAACCGGCAATACGACTGTTTCGCGCATAGATATCAATAAAATTGTACCGAACCGTTTTCAACCGCGCCGTGTTTTTGATGAAGGGAAATTACAAGAATTGGCACAGTCCATTAAGGAACACGGCCTAACACAACCTATTGTCGTTGTTTATGACGCGGGATTAGATAAGTACGAAATTGTAGTTGGAGAAAGGCGTTTCCGTGCGACGCAACTTGCCGGTCTTACGGAAATAGACGCTATCGTTCATAAACATTTAAGCGATCAGGAATTATGCGCTTTAGCATTGATAGAGAATATTCAGCGGGAAGATTTAAATCCCATAGAAACCGCATTGGGATACCGTAATTTAATGAGCAAATTCTATATCACACAAACGGATCTTGCTTCTTATTGCGGAAAATCAAAGGCCGCTATTTCCAATGCGCTTCGTTTATTGGATTTAGAAGACGAAATACAGCAGGCCTTACAGGAAGGAACTTTGTCCGAAGGACACGGACGTGCTTTACTAATGGTAACCGATAAAGCAAAAAGGGCCGAACTGTTCAAAAAAATGAATCATCAAAAGATGTCTGTCCGTCAGGCGGAAGAAGCTGCCCGCAGTGCCATGTTCCCCACTAAAAAAGTAAGCAAAGGGATTAAACCGACAGAAGTAGTTTCTTTTGAAAATGATTTACAAACGGCCTTGGGTACCAAAGTGGAAGTAAAATACGGAAAAAATATGAAAAAAGGTACGCTAGTTATTCATTATCATTCGTTGGACGAATTAGATAATATTGCCAGCCGTTTAAAAAACAAAATGTTATAAAATCCTTAAAAAATAAGCATTTTTAACCCCCTGTTTAGAACAGGGGGTTTTATATAGGATTAGTGATACAGACTGTGAACTTCCTTCATTTCCAATACTTCTTTGGTGAGAACTTGAAAGTCATGGCCTGTACAAGTGGCAACTAAACTGACGTTAAATAGATTATCTCGTTTGGTAACTTCACTTTTTAGAATAGAAACGTTGTGTTTTTCAATCTGCTCGATAATCTGATTAACTACTTCCCATTTCGGTTCGCATGTTACGTGAAAGGTGTCATAATGTTTGATGTGTTCCAAGAGGCGCAGCGTCTTTCTTAACCCAAGTTGTACAAGTAAAATGGCGGCCGCACTGCTGGCAGCCCAAATATATTCTTCATAACCGATGGCCATACCAATGGCGGCAACGAGCCACACATTGGCGGCGGTGGTAATGCCGGAAACCTTATTTCCGTCCCGCAAAATAGATCCCGCGCCGATAAAACCGACACCGGTTACGATTTGGGCGGCGATACGCCCCGGATCGCCGCCGGCGGCGCCCATAACCAATGACAAAACGGTAAACAACGTTGCCCCCAGACAAATTAGACAATTGGTGGCAAACCCGGCGGGTTTATCGTGGTACTCTCGTTCCATACCCAATGCCCCGCCCAAAACAAGTGCTAATAAAATTTTTATCCAAATATCGTTCATACTGTTATCATACAATACCGTGCGAAAAAAAGCAAAAAATACCCCGCCTTTTGCGGGGTATTTTGGATATTTCAGCTATTAAAAACGGAATCCGAATTTTAACAGAATATCAATATAATGTAAGCGTTTTCTTCCAAATGCTTCTTCAAATTCGTCGGAAGATTCCACTAAATAATAACGGCCTTCTAGCCCGAAAATGACCGTTTCGTCAAGATCAAATTCCAATCCTAAACCGGCCATTTGCGCGAAGTCCGTACCGGATACGGTTTTATGCGTTTTGTCGGCGAATTTTTGGCGGGCAAACATGTGTCCCACACCGGCACCGAACGGCACATACAGACGTGTTGCCTGGGAAGGGAAGAGTGTTAATCTGCCGGTTACCAAACCGGTAGCAATACCGGTGCGGTAGTAGGATTTATCGGGTTTTTTATCGCTGTCACCGAGTTGGGCATAATTGCCGTCCAACCCTACCGAGAAAAACGATACTATATTGCGTTGGAATCCGATACCGGCGCTCCAACCGGTTTTACCAAGGTCAATATTCGTATCGCGGTCTTGCCAGCCGTCTTGCGGCAACGCCATACCGCCGTATAATTCTACACGGGTGGTATTTTTACGTAAACCGTATTCCTGCAAACCGTAATAATCTTGGGCAAAGGCAGCAGGGACGGCCAATAATAAGGCACATGCCAGTAATAATTTTTTCATAAGACTCCTTTAATTCCTTCTTTTTAATATTGTAAATTTTTTATCTGCTTTTTACAATACGTATTAAAATTATATAATTATTATATGCGAAAAATACGATATATTTTCTTATTCCTTTTTATTATGGCGACGGGTTGTATGCCCACAACCGTCATTAGCCCGACGTATGATTTCAGCCAAATGAAAAGAATAGGTATTATGGCCTTCTCCAACAGTTCTGAATTATCCGGGGTGGAAAATTTATTTGCGAAGTATTTGATTGCGGCCGGATTTAAGGTCGTGGAACGGGCCAATTTGGAAAAAGTGTTAAAGGAACATAATCTTTCTACAACGGGTTATTTATCACCGGAAACAACGCGCGCCATCGGTAGAATTTTAGGGGTAGATGCTTTGTTGGTAGGAGAGGTAAGCTCTTATTCGCCCGCGCGAACGGAATTAAGAATGACTGCCTCTCGCAAAACGGAATCGCGCCCGGTTTTGGAACAAGATACGATGAAACTTGAAGACGGAACGTATGTTTCTTATATCCGTAATGTCGGAACGTCTTATTCTGATTTGTATGAAGAAAAACCGGTAGAATATACTATTGATGCCAAAGTGGGTATGATTGCCAAATTGGTGGACGTGGAAACGGCGGAAATTGTTTGGATCGGGTCCGAAGATATGTCCAGCTCAAATGCGTTGTGGGCGGCAGATTATATCGCGCGTCAACTTATAAAAAGTTTTTCAAAAGAATTGGCAAAGGTACAAGGATACAGATGAGTCGTTCTTTCCCGTTAGAAGAAAAATCAGGTTTCTTTTTGTGGAAACTGTTTTTCGGACTCGTAAAAACGGTAGTGATTCTTTTAGTATTAGTAGTGGGGACTTTAGTATTGGCGCAAAGTTCGGTGTCCCCGGTGAGTGTGCGCCTTTTAACGTCGTACGGGATGGAGTATGCCGTTTCGGTTTTTAAACCGTGTAGGCATTTGTTCCCGGAACCTTATTTTATTGAGACACACAAGTAAAGAGGAATTATGTTAGACATTAAACAAATCGTTGTAAATCCTGAAGAAGTAAAAAAACGCCTGTCTTTGCGTAAACCGGAATTGGCCGGCCAAATTGATGCGATTTTAATCAAATACGAAACTTATAAAAAATTACTTAGCTCTGTGGAAGAATTGCGGGCAAAACGAAATGAAATGTCTAAATCCATCGGCAAAATCAAGCGGGAGCAAGGGGATGAGGCCGCGAAAGAGGCCATGGCAGCCGTAGGTAAATTAAAAGAAGAAATGACCGCAAAAGAAGCGGAGTTGGAACCCCAAAAAGCCGAAATAGATAATTTATTATTAAGTATTCCGAATATGCCTAACGAAAAAATTCCGGTGGGCATTTCGGATGCGGATAATCCGGAATATATTGCCTGTTCTATTCCCCTTCCTAAATTTGATTTTACGCCGTTGGATCATCAATCTGTCGGTGAAAAATTAGGCATTTTGGATTTTGAAGCCGCAGCGGCCTTGTCCGGCAGTCGTTTTGCGTTGTTCAAAGGAGACGGTGCCCGTTTGGAACGCGCCATTATTTCGTTTATGTTAGACCGTCACGCGCAAAAAGGATATACGGAAATTATGCCGCCGGTTATTGTAAATGAAAATATTTTAGTCGGAACGGGGCAATTGCCGAAATTTCGGGAAGATATGTATGAAATCCTCGGCGAACCGAAACAATTTTTGATTTCCACCGCAGAAATTCCGCTGACGAATTTAAACCGTATTCGCACGATTTCTTACGAGGAATTGCCAATCAAATTGACGGCATATTCTCCGTGTTTTCGCAAAGAATCCGGTACATACGGTAAAGATACGCGCGGGCTGATCCGCAATCACCAATTTGATAAAGTAGAACTTGTCATGCTTTCCAAACCGGAAAATTCCTATGAAATGTTGGAACAGATGTTGGCGGATGCTTCGGACATTTTGAAAGCATTGGAAATTCCGTTCCACGTTGTAGAATTATGTAGCGGCGATATCGGTTTTTCTTCCGCTAAAACGTATGATATTGAAGTTTGGATGCCCAGCGAAAACCGTTTCCGCGAAATTTCTTCTTGTTCTAACTGTTTGGACTTCCAAGCCCGCCGTATGGGCATGCGCTTTAAAAACGCACAAGGAAAATTGGAATATGTCCATACCTTAAACGGAAGTGGTTTAGCCGTCGGACGCACGTTTGCCGCTATTTTGGAAAATTTCCAACAGAAAGACGGCTCTGTTATTATTCCCAAAGCGTTACGTCCGTACTTCGGAAAGGATAAAATTGAGGCCTCAAAATAATGGCAAAATGGCGAAGTTTGTTTTTGGCTGTTTGTTTCTTTTTCATATCCGTTACCGCTCCGTTACAAGCCGAAATCGTGCTTCCGCCGGACGCTATGGCGTATGCTACGGTCGGTATTGACGGGGTGTATAATCTTGATTTTGATACCGCACAGGAAAATATAGAGAAAATCTTTGCTGCCTATCCGGACCATCCGTTTGCTCATTTCGGAAACGCGATGATTGCGTGGTCCCGCTATGAATATGAGTTTGAAACGAGCGACGATAAACAACGCAAAGTTTTTGAAAAAATTTTGGATAATTCCATTAGCGGCGTAAAACGCTGGATGAAGAAAAACCCAAACGATCCCAATGCCTATATGGGAATCGGTGCTTTATACGGTTTACGTGCGATGTTTAATATGCGAAACCGTAACTGGGTTGTGGCGTATTTTTCAGGAAGGAAGGCCATTAAAAATTTGGAAAAGTCATTGGAGTTGGATCCCACGTATTATGATGCCTATTTCGGGTTAGGAATTTACAAATATTTTACCGGTACATTACCGTCGGTGGTAAAGGTATTGGCAAAAATTGTTGCGATAGAAGGCGATCCCGCGGAAGGGGTTTCTTTGTTAAAAACGGCCAGCGAAAAAGCCCGTTTTACCGGATATAGTGCCAAGTTGATTTTAATAGAAATACAAAACCGGCGGGGGACGCCTTTTTATGATCCCGCCAAGTCGCTGGAGTATATTCGCGAAATCAATGCCAAATTTCCGCAAAATCCGCTGATGCAGTATGTGGAAATCATTTGTCTGTATGAAACGGGAAATTTAGAGGAAGTTTCTTCCCGCGCTAATCACTTTTTGGAATTGATAGGTGTCAATCCGTTCTATAAAGAAATCTATATTTCCCGCGCCTATACCGCGTTGGGAACGACGGCTATGGCAAAAGGAAATTATGAAGAAGCCCGTCGTTTATTTGAACAAGGGAAAGAAAAATTAAAAGGACAGGAACCGAGTCGTTGGGGAGTATGGAACGAATTGCGTTTGGGAGAAGTATATGATTTATTAGGATTGCGCGGGCACGCCGTCAACCAATACAAATATGTTCTTTCTTTTAAGGATAAATGGGGCTTTGATGATTTAGCAAAGTCTCTACTTAAAAAGCCGTATCAAGTTCCGGCAGATGGGGTTGGCCCGCTTCCTCCGTTATAAATATGAAAAAATTTTTGTGTGTTTTGGGTTGTTTTTTACTCCCCGTGTTATCTTTTTCTCAAGGAATCAAATCCGGTCAGCAGATGATAGGCGGAAGTTTGGGTTTTGCGGCAGGGTTACAAAATTCCGGCATTACTTATACTGCCGCAGGAGAAAAAATGGATTGGGGAACGGCCGGAATGAAGGCGGCCTTGGCGTATCACTATTTCCCTGTCGAATTTTTAGGAATAGGCGCTGAATTTTCCGGGGGTGATTTGGACGGAGCAGACAGACATTGGTACACCTATAACAGTAAAACACGCGACCGCACAAAAATAATGAATTTAATGTTGACGACGCGGGTTACGGTAAATCCTCAAAATCGCGTTCGTTTTTATTTTCCGGCCGGCGCAGGGTGGACGATAGCCGAACAAGAATTAAAGATCAATAAAGGGGGGCTTTCGTTTGAAAAAGAGGCAACGGATGTTTCGTTCGGTTGGTTTGCCGGATTGGGGGCGGAGTGGGACGTTTGGGATGATGTTTGGAGTGTGGGCGTAGAAGTTCGTTACCATGCTTTTAGGTATGATACGGATATGATTGCCAAAGATGCTCCCGTCGTTGTACAGGGGATGGGTCATCGCCGTTACAGCTATTTATCTTGTTTATTTAAAATAAGTAAACGTTTTTGAAAACAAAAGCCGCTGTTTAAACAATAGCGGCTTTTATTATAAGAACGGATTTCCGTCGCTAAGACAGACAGTGTTATGCCCGTGAAAATAGCGTAACGATTCCACGACGGAATTAGTGGGAACGGTAATAGAAGGATTCTTTTTCGCACGGTTTTTCATAACATAGTAATAAGCAATTGTTTTCGTTTCTTCCGAGTCTTGTGTTTTTACAAAAAAACGGTACGTCTTTTTTGTAACGGGTAAGAAGTAAACGCCCATTCTGTCTTTCAATGTTTCCCGGGAACAAAGCGTTTCTTTTTCCAACATTTTTAATTCCGCAAAAGAAATCTCCGTATAACCGTCATTATGTAAGCGGCGGGCAGCGGCCTCTACTTTTTTCAGAACCGCTTGGGAAGGAGCCACTTCTTCTTCGGGGAGTAAGTATCCTTTTTTGCCGCGGAACGTTTCCAAGTAAGCATAAAATCCTTCGTCTGTCAGATAACTGTTTGCGTCAAAAATCGGTTTTCCTTTCGTGGTACGTAGGCGGAAAAGGTCCTTTGCCGGTACTCCTACGTTTTGAAACAGGTTTACGGCATCTTGTCCTAATTGTTTCTGCATGGCCTGATATCCGTCCAATGTTAATAAATCACGCGCAAAGTAGGAACCTTTATTCAATGTAACAATATACCCTTGCGGCAAATGCGGGAATTTATTTTTCAGATATTCAACACCGCTGCGTTGTTCTGCTAAATGAATATGAAAAAACAAGTCTTTATCTTTTTCGGTAAGGGTTCTTGTTTCGGGAGCAACGGCATAACGCTGTTTAAGCGCGGTAAGGATTTCTTCGTCTGAAAAATAGTCGGGCTCTAAATTGATTAACCATTTACGGGCAATCAAGTTTAACGGCTCCACGGCTAACGCGGAGTTAAATAAATCGGCTGCAGCTTTTTTATTGCCTTGGTATTGTTCAATGAGCCCTTTCCCTATAAGAGAATTGACGTTTGCCATGTTGTAGGCCAACGATTTGGAATACATATTGAGTGCTACATCATTTTTTCGTTGTTTTAGCGCAATATCTCCTAACATGGAATAAGTATAGGACCAATAGGGGGAAGTTCTGTCCATATTTTTTAATGCGGCGGAAAAATGTTCTTCCGCTTCGTTCAGTTTTTCTTGTGTAAGCAGTGCCCCTGCTAACGAAAGTTGCGCATCAATATCAGACGGGTTGAGTTTCACACATTGTGTAAATTTTTCGGATGCTTTTTGATATTCTTTATTTTTGAAAAAAACTTTTCCTTCCGCTAAACAACCTGACAGAGTGACAGGAGTATTTGCCGCATAACCGACGGCGGCTAAAAACATAATACCGAACAAACTAAAACAAAGTTTTAAATAACGCATAAAGCACCATCCGTATTTTTTCACCCTTGGTTAATTTAACCGGACACAATACGTCGTAACCCCTACTTTCTATTTTAGCAAGATTTTTTAAATATACATACCCCATTATTCTACAAGGCAGCATTTTCAGACGAGGAAATTGTTTCATACGCGCGAAAGATTGTTGGTATAAAACGTGCGCTTTTTGCGCGGCTTCTTTTATTGTAGTAATCACTGAAGGAGGATAATTGTCGTTTAAAATTTGTTCGGCTGTTACTGCACAAGGTAAATAAACGCGCCCGAGCTGGGCGTCTTCTTGTACGTCTCGCACGATATTTGTCAGTTGTACGGCAGATCCCAATTTTATGGCAAGGGTATCGGCTTCAGTCCCTTTTATTCCTAAAATATCTAACGTTGCTTTTCCGACGATAACGGCCACGCGGTACAAGTACCAATCCAATTCTTTCCACGAATTATATTTTTTACCGTCTAAATCCGCTCTCATCCCTTCCACGAGGAGTAAAAAACGGTCCTCCGGAATTTGAAAAGTTTTTATATCTTGTTCCAGCCGTTTTCCTAAATCCGTTTCGGCAGAATTGTTATAAATGCGCGCGATTTCTGTTTTCCATTGATCTAATTGTTCATAGGGGTTAGCGGTTTCTTCGTCGGCAATATCATCCATTATCCGACAAAATTCATAATAATCGGCTAATGCGGCACGTTGCCCCTTTGACAGAAAAAAGAAGGCAGGCGCAAAACTGGATTTTTTATAGGCAGGTTTTTGAAGTATCATTATTTTTTCCCGTTCTTACGCAAATAAGAAAGAGCCGCCCCGGTAGCGGTGGCATAAATGGCGTTTTTCGGAATAATAAAATTTACTCCATGCATTTCGTGTAACATATCAAATACTTTTTTTGCTGACGGAACAATTGTAAGCGTGCCGGTTAAAATAACATCTTTTACGCGGTCATTTCGGCAAGCAAAAACAGCCATCATACCGATAGTTTGAAATACCATATTGAGTACGCCGGCCGATAAATCGGCAGCGGATAATCCATCTGCCATTTTTCCAAAATTAGAAGCTGTAATCTCCGGTGCTAAAGTTGGAATAGTTCCGGTACTAATGTCGTTAATATTTAAATCGGTTTTGTGTAAATCGCCTTCAGCGGCAAGATCAATAATACTGTGAAACGATTTTACGCCGCATAATTTTCCGCACAGGCCGACAACCGTTCCGCCGCCCACGCCCGAACCTCCGATATGTTGTATGCCGTTTTTTCCGGCGCGCACAAAGGCCGTTCCCGTTCCCATACTGACGATAAGTCCTTCCGTTTTTTTACAGAGCGCAAGGCCGCCGAGTCCGATGGCTTCAAACTCGTTGACGGTAGAAGCGGGGATTCCGTAAATATCTTTTTTGAATAAAGAGGAACCGACACCGGTTAAAATAATTTGTTTTACATCCGAAAGTTTTAATTTATTTTCACTGATAAATTTTCCGAACGCTCCATAGGCAGATGTCACGGGGTCTGCGGCTTCCACCTTGAGCATGGAAATTAATTTTTCTTTGTCTGTATAGCCCACTATTTTAGTAGTGGAACCGCCGACATCAATACCAATTACTACGCCCATTATTTGACCTCCAATCCGATGGATTTTAAGAAAGGTTTGTTATCTACTTCGCGTCCTAAAAAGTTTTTTACCATATCGGTTTCTTCCAGCGTGCCGCCTTTTTCTAAAATTTCGCGGCGGAATTTGAGGCCGGTTTCTTTATTGAAAATACCTGTTTTTTCAAATTCGCTGAAGAAATCCTCCGCAATCACTTTCGACCATAAATACCCGTAATACCCGGCATCATAGCCGCCTATAAAGTGCCAGAAGGCCGCTTGCGGAATGGTGTTTTTGGTTAGCGGTACAGCACGGATTTTTTTCGTCAAATCAAAGTAAAGTTTCGTGCTGTCCGGCGTTTTGGGCAAGGCGTGTAATGTCATATCATATTGGGCAAAGAAGTTCTGCCGCAGGTACTCCCCGGCCGCGCCGAAATTCTTAGCCGCAATCATTTTGTTAATCAAATCGTCCGGCAACGGCTCTCCGGTTTTATAATGCTTGCTGATTTTTTTAAGCACTTGCGGATTCCACGCCCAACGTTCTAACAGCTGGCTGGGTGCTTCCACAAAATCCCTACTGACGCCCCCGTAGGGGGAGAATGCATTGTATTTATCTTTAGTAAGTGCTGTATAAAGCACGTGCCCAAACTCGTGGAATAACGTTACCACTTCGCTGTGTTTTAATAAGGAAGGCGTCGTTTCTGACGGCTTATTCATATTGGCGACAATCGCCACAAACGGAATTTGCCACGTGCCGTCTTCTTTTTCTTTGGCTCTGACGAGGTTAAAGCTTGCCACGTGTTTATATTTGCCTTCGCGCGGGTATAAGTCCATGTAGAAATAAGCAATTAAATGGCCGTCCTGCGTATCTTTGATTTTAAACGCTTTTACGTCGGGGTGCCAGGTGGGAATATCGGCAGGCTCAAACGTAATACCAAACAAATTTCCAAAGAGCGAAAGCATACCGTCAATGACGACTTGGGAAGGGAAATACTCTTTGATTTTTTCGCTATCTAAGTCCAAATTTTCTTTGCGGTATTTGTTGCTCCAATAGCCCGATTCGTACGGATAGAGTGTGCGCGATTTCTTTCCGGTTTTTCCGTTTTTGTAGGCAATCATCTGCTTATCTTCTTGTTTGCCGAGCGGTTTTAATTTCTTCTGCAAATCTTTTAAAAACTTCATCACGTTTTTCGGGTTTTTCGCCATGCGTTGTTCCAATTGCAAATCGGCGTGCGTGGGATAACCCAGAAGATGCGCAATTTCGCGGCGCAAAGTAACGATTTTTTCCAATAATTCTACGTTTTCCGCGCCACCGCGGCGGTTGTATTTATACTCCAGTTCCTTGCGCGCTTGCTCGTCGTCGGCGTTAAGCATAAAAGGCACATAGTCGGGATAGTCCAGCGTGACTAAATACTTCCCGTCGGCTGTTTTTTCCAACTTGCCGATATAATCCTCGCCCAGTCCTTTTAATTGTTCTTTGGTAACGGCCAATGGGTCTTTATACTCCTGGACGTTTTTATCAAATTTGATAACGTACTCGGCTTTTTCTTTATTGAGTTTTTTGAAAGTTTCCAAATCTTGGTCGTTCAGTTCCAAGCCGCTGTTTCTAAAGCCGATGAGTATTTCTTTAACGAGCTTGGCTTCCTCCGGGCCGAGTTGCGGGTTGGTGTCGGTATATTCGCGGATGGCCTGATAAACGTCGCGGCGGGAGTCAACGTCAATCGAGTATTGGTTGCGTTCCTTTAATAAATCGCGCACCGCATCGCGAAAAATTTTATCGGTGGATACATGAGATAAAAACCAGCTCATGCCTAGAGCGGTGTTGTAGCGGTCAAACGCGCGCTCGTAACCCATAATGGTATTTTCAAATGTGCGTTGTTCTTTGGGGATGGCGACAAGGTCGGCCAGTTCTTTTTCCAGTTGCACGCGCGATGCAGCTTCGGTGGGGGCGAGGTCCTCTGCTTTGTAATCAAAATGAAGGACACCGTCCTTGTTAAACTTATTCGGCATAGCGAACACTCTTGTAGCTAAAAGTACAAAAAGTAGGGTGAGTATGATTTTTTTATTCATACACATATCATAGCATTTATCGGAGTAAAACAAAAAAGCAATCCGGCCGGCCGCAAACATCAAAAAACGGGGTAGCTATCCCGAAAGACAGCAAAAATTTCCATGGCTATCTTTCCGAGCACCACGCTCATAAACACTACTTATTTTAACCCGATAGATTTTAAGAACGGGCCGTTATCCGCCGGGCGTCCGAGGAAATTTTCCACCAGTTTTTCTTCCTCTTCCGTACCGCCTTTTTCCAGAATTTCGCGGCGGTATTTTAAGCCCGTCTTTGTGTCAAAAATACCGTTTTTTTCAAATTCGCTGAAGAAATCTTCCGCTATTACTTCCGACCATAAATATCCGTAATAACCGGCGTCGTATCCGCCCATAATATGTCCGAAAGACGCTTGCGGAATCGTTCCTTTGGTAAGCGGAAGCGCGCGGATTTTTTTCGTCAAATCAAAATATGTTTTTGTCGTATCCAACGTAACAGGTGCGGTATGAAGAGTCATATCATATTGGGCAAAGAAATTCTGCCGTAAATATGCGCCGCCCGCTCCGAAATTTTTTGCTTTAATCATGCGGTCAATTAAATCATCCGGTAACGGCTCGCCTGTTTTGTAATGTTTGCTTATCTTTTTAAGTACGACGGGACTCCATGCCCAGCGTTCCAACATTTGGCTGGGGGTCTCTACGAAATCCCAACTGACGTTCGCGCCCGCGAAGGCACCGTATTTGGATTTTGTAAGTGCGTTGTGAAGCACGTGCCCAAATTCGTGGAAAAGCGTTTCCACTTCGCTGTGTTTTAATAGAGAAGGTGTTGTGGCGGAGGGTTTATTCATATTGGCTACAATGGCCACAAACGGGGTTTGATAAGATCCGTCCTGTTTTTCTTCCCCGTTTACCAAATCAAAACAAGCGGCATGTTTATATTTTCCTTCGCGCGGGTATAAGTCCATATAAAAGTATGCCAGAAGTTCGCCGGTTTGTTTATCTTTGATTTGGAAGGGTTTTACGTCGGGATGCCAAACGGGAATATTTACCGGTTCAAACGTAATTCCGAAAAGGTTGCCGAATAAATCCAGCATACCGTCAATGACCACTTGGGAGGGGAAATACTCTTTTATTTTTTCGCTATCTAAATTCAAATGTTCTTTGCGGTATTTATTACTCCAATAACCAGACTCCCACGGATAAAGCGTACGGGATTTTTTTCCTGTTTTTTCATTCTTGTACGCAATCATGAATTTATCTTCTTTGCGGGAAAGCGGTTTCAGTTTTTTCTCTAAATCTTTTAGAAAAGAAAAGACGGTTTTCGGATTTTTGGCCATACGGTTTTCCAATTTCAAATCCGCGTGTGTTTTGTAACCGAGCAAGTGGGCTATTTCACGCCGAAGCGTCAGTGTTTTTTCTAATAACTTTACATTTTCTTCCCCGCCGCGACGGCCGTATTTATATTCCAGCGCTTTGCGGGCATTTTCGTCGTCTGCATTGAGCATAAAAGGGACATAATCCGGATAATCCAGCGTTACCACATAATTGCCGTCATCGGTTTTTTCCAATTTGCCGATATAATCTTCTCCGAGTCCTTTTAATTGCTCGCGCGTAACAGTCAGCGGGTCTTTATATTCCCGAACATTTTTATCAAAATTGATAATGAGTTCGGCCTTTTCTTTATTGAGTTTTTTAAATGTTTCTAAATCTTCGTCGTTGAGTTCCATACCGCTGTTTTTAAACCCGATAAGAAGTTCTTTTACGAGTTTTGCCTGTACAGGGTCCAGGGACGGTTTTGTATCCGTATATTCGCGGATGGCTTTGTACACATCACGCCGCGTGCCGACATCTACCATATATTGCGAAATGATCATCTGAAGATCGGTGGCGCTGTCGCGAAAGTTTTTGTCGGTGGATACATAGGATAAAAATCCGCTCATACCGAGTGCGTCGCCGTATTTATCAAAGGCGCGTTCGTAGCCCATAATCGTATTTTCAAATGTTCTTTTTTCGGCGGGGATGGCAATTAAATCCGCAAGGTCTTTTTCCAACTGTTCGCGTGCTTTTGTTTCGGCAGGGGCAAGTTCCTCTGCTTTGTAATCAAAATGTAACACGCCGTCTTTATTAAACATATCACTCATGGCGAATGCTCCTGTGGTAGAAAGTAAAAAGAGAAGAGTAAAAATAATTTTTGTTTTTTTCATACTAATATATTACACTTTTATTGTAGCGGTGCGCTAGTAGGCCGCTTAAAAACGCAAATAATGGAAATATCTTTTTTGTTATTTGTTATAATGTATATTATATTACTTCACAAAAAGGAATTAGTGGAAAATAAAATGTACGAAGCATTCGTTCCTAAAGAAATATTCCTTACCAAAGGAATCGGCAGACACAAAGAAAAACTTGCCAGTTTTGAAGAAGCATTGCGTGATGCCAAAATTGCCAGTTTTAACTTGGTGCCTGTTTCCAGCATCTTCCCTCCCGGTTGTAAAACCGTCCCCGTAGAAAAGGGCCTTAAAAAATTGCGTCCGGGTCAGATTCTGCATTGTGTCATCAGCAGAAACACCAGCAACGAGTACCGCCGTATGATTGCGGCTTCCGTCGGAGTGGCCATCCCTAAAGACAGAACTCATCATGGTTATCTTTCGGAACATCACAGTTTCGGTGAAACGGATAAACAGGCCGGAGACTATGCCGAAGATTTGGCTGCTTTGATGTTATCTACTACGCTAGGCGTGGATTTTGATAACGAAACTTCTTGGGACCAAAAAGAAGAAATTTGGAAGATGAGCGGTAAGATAGTCCGCACTTCCAATATTACCCAATCTGCCGTTTGTGCGAACGGGGTGTGGACAACCGTAATTGCTGCGGCTGTGTTTGTGAGTTAATCACGGGTTTATTTGTGAGCGATAACGTACAAACCGATAAATTTATGGGGCTGGAGAGCAAAAAAAGTTCTCTGGCCTCATGTCATTTCGTAGTCGTGCCCGTACCGTTTGAAAAAACGGTTTGTTACGGGCATGGTACTGCCAAAGGCCCCGCGGCGGTAATAGAGGCCTCTACCCAGATTGAATTGTGGGACGAAGAAACAAAAACAGAAACGTGGGAGTTAGGCATCAACACCCAGCCGGCTGTAAATTGTAAAGGATCTACCAATACCGTTTTCAAAAATATTGATAAAACCGTCCGCAATTTAATGAAATATAAAGCCATCCCTTTTTATATAGGCGGAGAACATACCGTTACGCAGGCACTTGCGCAACCGTATATTGAGACATATAAAAATTTAAGCATTTTACATTTTGATGCCCATGCGGACTTGCGGGAAACCTTTGAGGGAACGCCGAAATCCCACGCGTGTGCGCTTTATCCGGCATCCCGTCAGGTGCCGGTGGTACAGGTGGGGATCAGAAGTGTTGCCAGCGAAGAAAAGCAGTATTGTAATGCCGGCAAAGTAACTACGTTTTTAATGCACGAAAACCGCGACATTAAAAAACTGATTCCGCAAGTGCTTAAAAAATTAACCGATACCGTTTATATTACGATAGATGTGGACGGATTTGATCCGTCCGTCATCCCCGCAACGGGAACTCCCCAGCCGGGCGGTTTTATGTGGTATGAAGCACTTGATTTGTTCCGCGAAGTTATCAAGCATAAAAAAATTGTGGCGATAGACGTCGTGGAAGCGTGCCAACGCAAAGCCGATACCATTACGGAATTTAACGTATCAAAACTTATTTATCGTTTAATGGGTTATTTGGCTGTTAAGAAGAAATAAAAACTTTTAACATAAACGGGGTAAAACAAAAAATGTTTTGCCCCGTTTTTACTATTTCCCAATCATTTTTAAAAATTCTTCTTCCGTCAGAATAGGAATATTCAGTTCACGCGCTTTATTTAGTTTGGAGCCGGCATTTTCTCCGGCCACTACATAGGAAGTTTTTTTGGAAACACTCCCGCTTGCGTTTCCGCCATATTGTTTGGCAAGCAGTTCGGCCTCCGTGCGTTTTAACGTTTTTAATTCGCCGGTAAAGACAAGCGTTTTTCCTTCTAAAATATTTCCGGAAAGTTGTTTCTGCGGTTGCGTGAAATTAAGACCCGCTTCCCGTAACGCTTCCAGCTGGGTGCACACTTTTTCGTCACGGAAAAAGTCATATACACTTTTGGAAACAATTTCGCCTACTTCGCGGATGCTTTGTAGTTCTTCCAAAGAAGCATTTTTTAAGGCATCCAATGTATGAAAATGATCGGCTAAAATTTCAGCCGTTTTTTCACCTACAAAACCAATCCCCAACGCAAAAAGTAATTTGGATAACGGTTTTTGTTTACTGGCTTCTATTGCGTTTAGTAAATTGTTGGCTTTTTTATCTTTGAAATTTTCCAAATTCAGTACATGGAAAAAAGTTAATTTATAAATATCGGCGAAATCATGAATAAAACCTCTTTCCAATAATTGGTCCATCACACTGTCGCCGAGGCCGTCAATATCCATCGCGTCGCGTGAAGCAAAATGGAGTAACCGTGCGCGCAGTTGTGCGGGGCAAGCGGGATTAACGCAATAATACCCTACTTCTTCATCTTCCCGATATACTTTTCCCCCGCATGCGGGGCAAATTTCAGGCGGCAAAATATCCTGCGTCCCTTTTTGTTCCACTACTTTTATAATTTTGGGGATCACTTCTCCGGCCCGTTCTACAATGACCGTGTCACCGATACGAACGCCCAATCGTTTAATTTCATCAAAATTATGAAGTGTTGCGTTGGAAATCGTTACTCCGCCGACAGGTACCGGTTTTAATTCGGCTACCGGTGTTATAATGCCGGAACGGCCGACGGAAAAGGTAACATTATTTAATGTAGTAGTGGCTTGCGGTGCGGGATATTTAAAGGCAATTGCCCAACGCGGGCTTTTGGCCGTAGTACCGAGGATTTTTTGTTGCTCAAAAAGATTTACTTTTACGACAAGTCCGTCCACATCAAAGGGCAGTTGATACCGCGAGGACTGAAACTGGTTGTAAAAACGGATGATGTCTTCTATATGATTTGTTTTGGTGCGAACGGGCGTTACAGAAAAACCGTTTTGTTTACACCAATCAATAAACCCGCTGAAGGAGTCCGTCGGAATATCTCCCATACCGAACGAGTGGGCAAAAAATTTAAGCGGCCTTGTAGCGACTAAATCCGTATTTTTATGACGTAAAAATCCTGCGGCGGCATTACGGGTATTGGCAAAGACGGTTTCTTTTTTGGATAACTGAACTTCGTTAATGGCGGCCAAATCTTTTTTTTCTAAATAGACTTCTCCGCGTATTTCTAAAGTGCCTTGCGGAAAAACTTTCAGTTCATGCGGAATATTTTTTATTGTAAGAATATTTGTCGTAATATCCTCGCCTTCGCGTCCGTCTCCGCGGCTGGCGGCCTGAATCAGTTGTCCGTTCTCGTAAGTAAGCGAGCAGGAAATTCCGTCTATTTTACTTTCCAATACCATTTCAAACGTATCTGTTTGTAAAATTTTGGAGGCGCGTTCATGCCAAGCGCGTATATCCGCTTCGTTATAGGAATTATCTAACGATAACATCGGCACGCGGTGGGTAACGGCCGTAAAAGAACGGCTGGCTTGACCGCCGACACGTTGAGTAGGGGAATCTTTGGTGCGAAATTGAGGGTATTTATCTTCTAAATCTTTTAATTTTTTGTATAACTCGTCGTACTGTGTATCGGATAAAATGGGATTATCCAAATTATAGTACAGGTTATTGTGATAATTGATCAATTCTTTTAATTGGTCAATTTCTTCTTTCGGAGTCATATTATTTTTTACGTTCGTTTTTGAGTTGGTCCAACAACCCGTTGATAAACTTGCTGGAATTTTCGGTAGAATATTTTTTAGCAAGTTCTATGGCTTCATCAATAATGGCGGGGATAGGTGTTTTTTCCTTACTGAAAACGATTTCATAGGCCGCCATGCGTAAAATAGAGCGGTCCACCGCCGACATACGGGCAATGGTCCAATTTTTGGCATAAGAGGATACTATTTTATCAATTCGGGCGAGATTTTTTGTTGTCCCCGTTACAAGGTCTTCACAGAAGGGGAAACATTCTCCCAGCTCCCGTTTGAAATCTGCCGTATAACGCGGTAGTGCTTCTTTATCCAAAGAAGTACTGTCCGCATAATAAAGAGACTGCAGCGCGCATTCGCGTGCCATTCTGCGATTGCTCATATATTCCCCTTAAAAAGTAAAATTGTAAAAGAAGTTGCTTTTATTTTAGCAAATTTATACGTCCATTTGTAGGGCGCAAAAAGAGGTTATTTGCTATAATGAAGATATGAAAAAATTAGCAGGAATAATAATTCTTTTTTCGTTACTCGGTTGCGGCGTACAAGAAAAAACATTGGTAGGCCGTGACAAAGACACGCACGGATGTATTGCTTCCGCGGGATACACTTGGAGCGAAGTGCGTGGCGCATGTATCCGCGTATGGGAGGAAGGTAAAAAATTGTTGCCCGTTCAGCAAAAGGAAGGAGCCGTACTGGCTGCTTATGTGATCACAGAGAAAAGGGCGGCGGAAGTTTTTTTGCCGGATAATAAAAAACCGATACAAATGGTATTGGTATATGCGGAAGAGGCCTCCCGTTGGGAAGCAAAAGACGGAAGCGGTTGGGAATTGGTAGAAGATGCCTTTGGCGAGTGGAGTTTGTATAAAAAGGATACACTCCTTTACACAACCAAGGCCGGTAAAATTTGACAGTTGTATAGGGAACTTTGTATAATGAAAATATCCCGAAAAGGGAGATTTTTTTTGAAGAAATAATTAAATGGCAAGATTTGATAATAGAAGAACACCGAAAAAAGATATTTACCGCAGAAACCTGAATATTCGCGTGCCGGAAGTGTTTGTGTTAAATTCCGACGGCAGTAAATTGGGAATTATGTCTGTGGCCGAGGCAGTAAATTTAGCCCGCGAGCAAGAGTTGGACTTAGTGGAAATTTCACCCAACGCCCAACCTCCTGTCTGTAAGATACTGGATTACAACAAGTATGTTTATGAACAGGGTAAAAAAGCGGCTGAAGCCAAAAAGAAACAAGCCAAGGTAACGTTGAAGGAGTTGCGTATTAAATCACATATTGCGGCGCACGATTTGGAAGTGAAGATGCGCCAGATAGAAGAATTTTTACGCAAAAAGAACCAAGTGCGTTTTGTGGTTGTGTTCCACGGGCGCGAAAATCAACATAAAGATATCGGTATTCAGATTCTAAATGATGCGGCTAAACGCTTGGAAGAAATTGCTGTGGTGGACGGCGGGGTACAGTCCCTCGGAAACCGTATGTCCATGACGTTTGTGCCGAAGAAATAAAACCGTTTTTTAGGTCCTTTTTGAAGTGACTGCGTTCGGGGCGGACCGGCTCCTGCCGTAGGTCGTGTAAAAAGGGCTAATTACAAAGAGGTAATAGAACAATGCCTAAATTAAAAAATCACAGTGGCGGTAAAAAACGTTTCAGAAAAACCGCTACGGGTAAGTTTACCCACAGAAAAGCCGGCAGAAAACACTTGCTAACGCCTGTTTCTGCCTCCAGAAAGCATGAAATGCGCCACGTCGGCGTAATCACGCCCGAATCCAACAAAGGCAAAATCTTAGCAAAGTATTTGCCGATGGCTAAGTAAGAGGTTGAAACATGAGAATTAAATTCAGCGTTCCCAGACACGCAAGAAAGAAAAAAGTATTGAAAGCCGCCAGCGGTTACTACGGAGATAAATCCCGCCGTTTACGCATGGCTACCCAACAACTTGGGAAATCCGGCGTACATGCTTATGTAGACCGCAAAGACAAAAAGACCACTTATCGCCAAATGTGGATCACCCGCATTAACGCGGCTGTAAGAGAGGAAGGTTTGTCTTATTCCAAATTCATCAGCGGACTGACGAAAGCCAACATTACGCTTAACCGCAAAATGTTAAGCGAAATGGCAATCAAAGATCCGGTTTCTTTTAAGAAATTGGTGGATGTGGTAAAAGCCGCTTAAGCGTTTCTGCTTTGTAAGTGAAAAGCACTCCCTTCGGGGAGTGCTTTTTAGTTGGAATAAATTTTTAGGGTTGCGAGATTTTTGGCGGCTGTGAAATCTTCGGTGGTTCGGAAATCTCCGGCGGCTGTGAAACCCGCATTTCTTGTTTCTCTTTTTCCAATTCTTTTTTTGTTTTTTTCTTCTTGGATTTTTCCTGTTGTTTGTTTTTTACGTGGAAGAATTTTTTGATATCTTCTATTTGTTTTCGCGAACTGACGGCCGCTTGCCGGAGTGCTTGTTTTTTATTCGTTCTTATTTGCTGCATCGCCGTTCTTAACATTTGGGTGGAAGCCGGGGGCATCTCCTGTATCAAGCCGGCTGTCCGTTTAGCCAAAAAGGAAAACATGCCCATAATGACGGCGATGGTTATAATCCCCAGTAGTACTTGCCCCCTGAACCCGTACATAGGAAACCCCTAACGAATTTTATCAGTGTTTTGACGCATCAATTTATTCATTTCGTCTTGATTCTGTTTGGAAATCTTCTCATATTGCGTGTAAAAAGAAGAAAAATCTTTACTTTTTCCGGCTGCGGCTTTTAGCTTTTTTTCTGTATTGGCCGCAATCGTCATAGCTTGTTTTTTTACGGAAGAACCGAAAGTTATTTCCATGGACTGAATCATTTCACCGTTAAATTCCTGTAAAGATAAAATGAGTTTTTTCATTTGTTCTTTGTCTTCATCAGAAGCCGGACCCGGCAAATTTTCGTCTTCCATAAAAACTTCCAAAATGGCGGGGCCTTTGTTTTCTTCAATGCTTTCGGCCGTAATAACGGGATGTTTTTTGAGTTCTTTTTCAGCCGCTTCGGAAGCAATTTTCATCATTTCTTCCGAGTAACCGCGAATCGGCGTATTTCCGATGATTAAAAGCGGCACGCCGCCTTGTAAACGGTGTTTTTTTAGAGCGCGGTTATAGCGGTTGTTATTTTCCGACGTATTTAACATATATTCCGTTAAATTCACTCTTCCTGCATATTTACGTTGAAATTTTTGTGTAAATCCTTCGCTTTTTAACTTTTTACACCACGGACAAGTGGGGGATAAAAATAAACTGGCTTCTATCGGTTTGGAAGCGGCGACGACGGCCTTTTTTGGTTTAGCCAGCGCAGTTTCTGCCGCCGCGGCTGCGGCTTGCGGAACTTGAAAATCCGTATCTTCCTGCATTTCTTTGAGCAGTTTTTCATATTCTGCTTTTTCTTCGGGGGTCATATCTTTTTTAGCAAAACCACTTCCACCGATAGCACCGCCAAAGGAAGATATTTTACCGACGATATTTGCCGCCGCCGGATTGGAAAGTGCCTTCATAGATGTTTCACTTCCTTTCATGGCTATCTTCATCTGTTGCTCTGCCCAATACGCTTTAATTTTCTCGTCTTGTTCTTTGGAAGTACAACCCGCTGCCATAAAAGCAACGCTCATGATTAGTAAAAATATTTTTTTCATAATTTTTATCCCTTTTTTCTACTATAACAAATTTACGGTAGTTTATACAATTTTTTTGTATTTTGAACGGTAATTTCCGCTAATTTTTCCACCGGTATATTTAAATAATCGGCGACAAACTGCGCAAGGAGCGCAATAGTGGACGGATCATTTCGTTGTCCGCGTTTTCCCTGTGGGGATAAGTACGGACAGTCCGTTTCCAAAATAATTCTATCGGCACCTGCTTTTTTAACGGCTTCGCGTATATATTCGTTTTTCTTGTAGGTAAAACATCCGTTAATACCAATCAACATCCCGTTGTCTAATGCCTGTTTGGCTTGTTCATACTGCGCGCAGAAACAATGGAGCACCCCTGTAAAATGTAACGTGGAAGCGGGCGTCCAAGATTGTTTCAATAGCGAGAAGGTATCATGGTAAGGGGAAAAGTCTTCCGCTACGCGCCGGATATGAAGTACCAGCGGTTTATGAAATTCATTGGAACAGTCAATCATTTGGATAAATGTTTGGCGTTGTAAATCTTTATTTGCTTCCTCCAAACAAGTATCATCCAGCCCTGTTTCTCCGACGGCTTTTACGCGCGGATCGGCTAACAGTTTTTTTAAGCGGGATAATTCTTCTTTTCCGCATTGGGCCGCATATTCCGGATGTACACCTAAAACCGCATAGATAAAACCGTCGTAGCGGGCAGCTAAATTTAAGGTTTCTTCCCACTCGTTCGGGGCGCATCCGATTTCCGCACACGCGCATATACCCGCTTGCGGCAGATTTTTAATCAACGTGTCGCGGTCTGCCTCAAAAGCGGGGTCCGTTAAATGAGCATGAGAATCAATGAACTTCATATATATATATTTTACCTTATTGAGAGCCACTCTTTTCTATTTATCAAAATTAGCACTCTGAAAAAGGGGTTGACAAAAATAAAATAATTACTTATAATTTTAGCAGGTAGAAAATAAGAGTGCTAAAATAAAGCCAAAGTTTTAGACGGTATTTCAAAAGGGATAAGGAATAAAAATATGCGCATCTTGAAACCGGAAGTTGCTAAGGCACGCAAAGAAAAAATTTTACGCTGGGTGGTACAGCAATATGTAGAAACGCGCCGCCCGGTCGGTTCACAAATGATAGCTGATGGGGCCTTACAAGATGTTTCCAGCGCTACCATTCGCAACATTATGGCGGAATTGGAAGAAGAGGGCTATTTGTATCAGCCGCATACTTCCGGCGGGAGAATCCCCACGGACAAAGCATACCGTTATTATGTGGACTATTTAGCCAACGTACAAAAAATGGCCGCTAAAGAACGCCAAATGATAGAAGAACAATATGATGCGCGTGTAAGCGAAGTAGATAATATGTTGGTACAAACTTCGCGGCTGCTTGCCATGCTTTCCGGTGCGGCGGGGTTTGTATATACTGCGCAAGTAGAGGACCAACGGATTGCCCGGTTAGATTTTATTCCGCTTTCTTCCGACATGATGTTGGCGGTGCTCGTTACCGAGTCCGGTTCGGTGCGTCATTGGCCGGTGCGTTCATCGGCACAGATAAATCCGATGCGGTTGCGCTTATTAAGCAGATTTATAAACGAAGAAGTGGCCGGACATACATTGGCGGAGGCACGGCAGATTTTATGGCAGTATTTGGATTCCGGACACCGCGAACTTTCCGGCATGGCAGATGTGGCCTCGCAAGTTCTTAAAGATATGGAACGTCCGCAAACGAGTGCGGATGAACTCCACGTGGAAGGAATCGGACGGTTGCTTGCCAATACGAACGAAGAAGATTATGAAGATTTAAAACAAATGATGCGTGTGGTGGAAGAACGGGAACGTTTTTCCTCGTTGTTAAATGAAAAAATGGCAGATATGGATCGTTCCAATAAACGTATCAACGTGAGTATCGGAAGTGAAAATACGTTGAAGGAATTTAAAAATTTAAGCATTGTTTCCACCGCATGCCGTGTAGGGGATAAAACCGTAGGGATGTTGGGAATTATCGGGCCGAAACACATGGAATATACGCGTGTGATGGCATTAGTGAATTTTATTGGCAGTTTGTTGGAATCTTCTATGAGTCATTGGTCGGCACTGCCATTAGAGGATAGCGATTATGAGTAAGCATAAACAAAAAACAGAGACCGCCGAGCAGGAAGAAGTACAAGGCGGACCGTGTGAAGAAACAGAAGAAACGGCAACCGAACAACCGAATTATTACGACCAATACGTACGTTTGAGTGCGGATTTTGAAAATTTCCGCCGGCGTACTATCCGTGAGAAAGCCGCTCTGTTTACCGACGGTAAAAAAGAATTTGCCTTAAAAATGCTCCCGATGTATGAAGTATTGTTGAGGCAGCAAGCGCGCATACAATCTGTTAAAGCAGACAATAAAAATAAGGAGTGTACCGAATTGAAAGAAGGTATGCGTATGATCCTGACGGAATTGGACAAGGCGTTTAAGTCCGAAGGGATTACAAAAATGGACGTTCTGAAAAAACCGTATGACCCCGCCTGTCAGGAAGTAGTGGCAATGATCCCCGCTTCAAAAGATGACGACGGACTTGTGTTAGATGAAATCCAGATGGGGTTTATGATGAACGGACAAGTGCTCCGGCCTGCACGGGTAGTGGTCGGGCAACACGCTGAAGAGGCGTAATTTCAAAATTTTTTAGAAAGGAGAAGTAGTATGGCAAAAATTATAGGTATTGACTTAGGAACTTCTAACACGGCAGCGGCTGTGATGGAAGGCGGAAGAGGAACGATTATTCCTTCTGCGGAAGGAAGTTCCATCGGCGGAAAAGCATTTCCGTCTTATGTGGCTTTTACGAAAGACGGCCAGCGTTTAGTAGGTGAACCGGCTCGCCGGCAGGCAATTGCCAACCCGGAAGGTACGGTAACGGCCTTTAAGCGCAAAATGGGGGAAAATTATAAATTTAATTTACGCGGACAGGAATTTACACCGCAACAATTATCTGCGTTTGTACTTCAAAAAGTGAAAAAAGACGCAGAGGCCTTTTTAGGCGAACCGGTGGAAAAAGCCGTTATTACGGTACCTGCCTATTTTAACGATAACCAGCGCCAAGCTACCAAAGATGCCGGTCGTATTGCCGGATTGGAAGTGGTACGCTTGGTAAACGAGCCGACGGCGGCCGCTTTGGCTTTTGGTATTGATAAAGCCGGAAAAGAACAAAAAATCTTGGTCTTTGATTTGGGCGGTGGTACGTTGGATGTAACCATTATGGAAATGGGCAAGGAAGGTACGTTTGAAGTGTTATCTACTTCCGGGGACACGCAGTTAGGCGGTACGGATATGGATAATGCGGTTATCAAATGGATGGTAGATGATTTCCGCAAACAAACGGGGATTGATTTGTCGCAGGATAAACAAGCCCAACAACGCTTGAAAGATGCGGCGGAAAAAGCCAAAATTGAACTTTCCACCACCATGGAAACGGATATCAATTTGCCGTACATTACTGCCGGTGCTGACGGTGCGAAACACTTGGAAATGCGCCTTTCCCGCGCCAAATTGGAAAGTTTGGTAGATGATATTGTCAAACGCTGCGGTAAATCCGTCAATCAGGCCTTGTCTGATGCGAATTTATCGGCCAGCCAAATTGACCGTGTCATTTTGGTCGGTGGTCCGACCCGTATGCCGATTGTACAGAAATATGTGGAAGAACTTGTCGGCAAAAAGATTGAACGCGGTATTGACCCGATGGAGTGCGTGGCAATCGGTGCCGCTGTACAGGCCGGTATTTTGACAGGGGAAGTTAAAGATGTTCTTTTGTTGGACGTTACCCCGTTATCGCTCGGTTTGGAAACATTGGGCGGTGTGTGTACACGCTTAATTGAACGCAATACCACTATTCCTACCCGCAAAACGCAAATCTTCTCTACGGCGTCGGATAACCAACCCGCTGTAACGATTAACGTTTTACAAGGGGAACGCCCGATGGCGAAAGATAACGTGCCGCTGGGTAAATTTGATTTGGACGGTATTGCTCCTGCTCCGCGCGGCGTACCGCAAATTGAAGTTACCTTTGATATTGACGCAAACGGTATTTTAAATGTTTCCGCCAAAGATTTGGGTACGAACAAAGAACAGCATATTACGATTACTTCTTCCAGCAAGTTAAGTGACGCCGAAGTGGAACGCTATGTAAAAGATGCGGAGAAATTTGCGGAAGAAGATAAAAAGCACAAAGAAGTAATTGAAGCCAAAAACCAAGGTGACAGTGTTCTTTACCAAACCGAAAAGGCGCTCAAAGATTACGGCGACAAAGTATCTCAGGAAGAACGCGGAAAGATTGAGCAAGCGCTCAGCGACTTGCGCGACGCGCTCAAAACAGATGATGCCGCCAAAATTAAATCTACGTCTGATGCTGTGCTGACTACCAGCCAAAAATTAGGCGAAGCGGTCTATAAAGCAAGCCAAGCCGCCAACGCTCAAACGCAAGGCGCGCAACAAGGTGCTTCCCAACAAACGGCGGGAGCCGAACAGGCCCAAGCCGGTGCGGCGAAGGAAGATGTGGTAGAAGCCGAAGTCGTAGAGAAATAATCTAACAGAGAAAAGAAAAAAAGGGGAACTGAAAAGTTCCCCTTTTTTGTATCGCAAGAATAATAAGAGAGAGGAAAAGATTTGTTTCGGGCACTCAAACAACTGAAAAAGCCGTTATAAGATAATACCGCCGCCTAGTACAATATCTCCGTCATACATAACAGCCGACTGCCCTGCCGTAACGGATAATTGCGGTTCGTCAAAAACGGCTTTTATACTTCCGTCTTTTTGTACGTAAACATGCGCCTTGGCGGGAATATGTAAATTGCGGATTTTGATTTCGCACGTAAAATCTTGTGCGGGTGGTTCACCGGCTATCCAACTGACGTTATCCGCTTGAAGAGAGGCAGCATAAAGGGCCTCTTTCGGACCGATAATTACTTGGTTTTTTTCGGCATCTATTTTGACCACGTACATCGGAACGGGAAACCCGCTGATACCGAGTCCTTTGCGTTTGCCGATGGTATAATTCCAAATCCCGTTGTGGCGGGCAACGACTTTTCCGTCTTGCGTGACGATATCGCCTTCTTTGTTGGGAAAGTTCAGCAAATCATTATAATCGCCGCAATAAAAATCCATACTGTCCTCTTTATCGGCCACTTGAAGCCCGGCTTCGCGTGCTTTTTCGCGGATTTCAGGTTTTGTTTTATCGCCGAGCGGGAAGAGTACACGGGAAAGTTGTTCTTGTTTTAAGCGGTGTAAAAAATAACTTTGATCGCGTGATAAATCTTTTGCTTTTTTTAACAGATATTTTCCGGTTTTATCGTCTTTTTCTACGCGCGCGTAGTGGCCGGTAGCGAATTTATCAAATAAAATACCCTGTTTTGCGGCGGCGGAAGGCAATACACCGAACTTAATTAAACTGTTACAAAGTACACACGGATTGGGAGTGCGCCCGCAGGAATATTCCAAACGGAAATTGTCTAAAACGGTTTCTTTGTACTGCGCGCGGCAATCTACGGTTAAAAAATCTATCCCCAATTTTTTAACGATGGCTTCTACTTCCGATAAATCTTCTTTTTCGGGCGCAAGACACGCGTTTTTTTGGTGCGTGCCTTTCGGAACAGGTAAGGAAGGATCCCAAATAATCATTGTGGCTCCGATTACGTGGTACCCTTGCTCTTTCAAAATAACGGCTGTGGCGGCAGAATCCACCCCGCCGCTTAAACCGACGAGAACTGTCTCTTTTTCCATCAAAAACCTCTTGTGATAAATTTGTACTTAAGGTTGAAAGCCAAAAGGACTCTACTATTGTAGTATTTTTGACGGCATGCGTGCGACTTTTTGCTTATTTGTTTGTAGAAGAATTGCGTTGTTCCTGTTGCCCTTGCGGTTCTGCGGAAATAGGTGAAGTATATAATTTGCGTATAGCCGGATAGGCCTTTTGGAAGGCCGCTACAACGCGCGGATCAAATGATTTTCCGGATTCTTCCAAAATGTAATTATAGGAATCTTCGGTGGACCAGGCTTTTTTATAAACGCGAAACTGGCATAACGCATCAAATACATCTGCCACAGACACAATGCGTGCCGCCAACGGAATTTCTTCTGCCTTGAGCCCGTGCGGGTAACCCGAACCGTCCCATTTTTCGTGGTGAAAGAGACTCATTTTGTAGGCGGCTTGTAATATTTTGGAGTGGGCCCCTTCTAAAATTTTCCCGCCATAAATAGTGTGCGATTTCATTGTTTCAAATTCTTCTTTGGTTAATTTACCGGGTTTTAATAAAATGTTATCCGCAAGCGCCACTTTACCGATATCGTGTAACGGACTTGCGTTACGGAGAATTTCCGCCTCGTATTTTGATAAGCCCATCGCGTTGGCAATTAAAAAAGAAATGACGCTGATATTTTTTAAGTGGAGGCGTGTGTCCTGCTGATCGCGGTATTCCGCGGTAACGGCCAGGCGGTAAATCGTTTCTAATTGAGCGCTTTGTACTTCCTGATATAGAGAGGCAATTTCTATCGCGCTGCTGGCTAATGTGGATAATAACAGTAAAATTCCTTCGTCATTTTGGTCAAAAGGAACTCCGCCTGTTTTATTGGCTACGGCAAAAACGCCCAGAACTTTCCCGTCGTTATTTTTAAGCGGAACGGCCAAAAGCGAGTGTGTGCGGAAATCCGTCACCATATCTATTGCCATGGAAAAACGGGGATCCTCGGAAGCATTTGGCACATTGATAGATTCCCCCGTTTGGGCGACTAACGGGATGATCCCTTTTGTATGGAGGGGTAAATGTATTTCCGAATATTCAAGTCCTTTCCCTTGCGCAATTTTAGACCATAATTCCTGTTTTTCTTCGTCCACCAAATAAATGGTACACCGTCCGACATCTAGTATCAGTGTAATTTGCTGGGCAATGCTGTCTAATAATTTTTCCAAACGAACTTCCGCAGCAATATGGGTACCGAACTGTACAAGCAGTTGTAATTTTTGTTCGGCGGTTAATTTTTTAGCGGGCTCCGACGGTTTCATAAATTACCTGTTTAATTCGCAGATGTGTAACACCCTTATATTTCGGTCTATTTTTTTAACGGCGCGTTCCCATTCCATTTTATTCCAACCGGATAACGTAATAATCGTTTTAATCTGTTTTTCTTTGACCGGTTGTAACACAAACGGAAGTAGTTGCGGAGAATTATTTTTCATTACAAAACTATACGCAAAAGCGGGCATATCCGCATCATACGTAAACTGTACAAAATTTTCCGAAAAATAGGAACGAAGCTGTTTTTCTGTATCTTCTTGCGGTTTGGCTTCGCAGGAAAATAAGGCACCTTTGTCTAAATAAACGGGGGTATTTACTTCGGGGATATCTTTTTTTGACGGCAAAAAATCCGTAATAAAACGCACGCACGCAGCAAATTTTTCTGCTTTTTTTTGGAATTTTGGATACCCCGCAAATAAGGAGGGGGAACACTCTTTTAGGAAAATATACGTGTCAATGCTATCCGTCAAAATAGGGGTATTTTCGGTGGGTAGTTGCGCATGGCGCGTAATGAGTTGTTTAATTTGTACACGGGCTTTGCGGATGTTTCCGAACACATATTCAAACCGTCCCGTAGGGACATTTTCCCAAACGGCTGTTCGGAAAAGAGGAAAAACAAGGGCCAACGTATTTTGATAAACGGACGGTTGAAAATAAACCGTTTCCAAAGAGGGAATATAAATAAGCGTGGGTTCTTTCTCCGCTGCTATTCGTTTTTTAGACGGGATTTTCCCGGGGAGTAATGTATCTGCTTTTCCCAGCCAACCGAAACCTGTTAAGGTTGTCAAACCGCTGAAACGGGCTAATTTGACAAAGCCGAACTTGCGAAGGAAGATTCCCGTTTTGAGCAAAAAATTAAAAAGTTGCGGATGAGAAAAACGCATTTCCATTATTTTTTGTAACGTAAACGGTAGTACGCGTTTGCCAAGTAGGCGGCGTATTTCCAACACATGTTGTGGCGTGGGCGTTTTTCCCGCGCAATAATGGGTACACCGTCCGCAAAGGGTACAGGAATTAACTAAACGGAGCAACTCTTTTATATTTTTTTCAGATACTAATTTTTGTTCCAACAGAAGACGTGCCGCTTGGTTTCGTCCGCGCGGCGAAAGAGGTTCTTCTTGCGAGAAAAGATAAGTCGGACAGTTTTGTGCGCAACTGCCGCAACGGTTACAAAACGATACGGACGAATAAAAACTACGCACCCCGAAAAAAGTACTAAAAGAGGAAATATGTTCTTTGGACCGACGGATATCTATATCACGAAACGAGTCGTTATTCATAAGAGGATGCCTCGCGGATCTAATTCTTTTTTTAATTTTTCACTCCACGCATTGGGTGTTATTTTGTCAAAAGGTGTTTCTTTTACAACTGCTTGCGGTGTGGAAAAAACACGTAGTATAAGTTGTGTGACAAGTCCCCATTTTCCTTGAGAACCGGCGAAGAAACGTACCAAGTTATACCCGGCGGCGTTTTTCATGAGTTTACCGCCATACTGAATAAACGAGCCGTCTGGCAATAGGGCTTCTATTCCCAGTATATGCGGGTATATTTCCGGAGCGCATCCGCCGGCAAACAGCCCTCCCACGGTTCCTTTTGCGTTCGGTAAAATACAAAATAAATTATGTTTTTTTAGTGTTTTTAACAAATCGGAAACAAGTGTTCCTGCCTGTACGGTAACGGTATAATTGGCGGTATCTATATCGGTGATGCGGTTGAGCGGGCGCGTGGATAACACAGGTGTGTTTATGTTTTTGAGCCGCGATCCTGTACCTGTAATTTGAAGCGGCGCTTGCGCATGTTGTAGCTGTTCAATAAATGGTTTTAGATAGTTTCCCGTTTCGGAGGTGCGTGCTTTTTCTTTATAATCCAGCGGAATAATTTTTAAAGGATTATCTATTTGAAAAGGATCCGTCGCATGCTTGATTTTTTCCATTAGTTCTAATGTAGCAACCGAATATTGATAAGCCATTAAGGCGCGTTTTTCTACGCCGATCCCATGCTCCCCGGAGATGGTGCCGTTACAGTCTACGCATACTTGTAAAATCTTTTTTATTATTTTTTTGATGTGTACTACATCAAGTTTGTTACGTTCATCAAAAATAAGTTGCGGATGAAAATTTCCGTCCCCTGCGTGAAAAAGCAAACTTGCTTTAATTTTTTCTTCCGTTAAAATCGTGCGTATTTTTTCCAATGCGCGGGGGAGTTCTTTCGGCGGTACGGTTCCGTCTCCGACCATTACGTTGGGGGCCAGTCGTGCCATGGCACTGTAAGCGGCTCGGCGACCTGTCCACAATCGTTGCCGTTCCTGTTCATTGGGGGCGGCAATAAAATTAAGTGCTCCGCTTTTACGGCAGATTTTTTTAAGTTGTTTTTCTTCGGATGAAATTTGCCGGGAACTTCCGTCTAATTCAAAAATCAAAACGGCTTCCGCTTCGGCCGGATAACCTGCGTGTGTAAATTTTTCAACGGCCAATGTGGTGGTTTTATCCATGGCTTCTACACAACGCGGCAATATCCCGCGTGCTACTAAATTTGTAACGGCTTGGATGCTTTGGGTAAGAGAAGGAAATGTCACTAAAAAAGTTTTAATATGTTCCGGCTTGGGTAAAATTTTTACTTTGAGGCGGGTAACAATCCCTAAAGTTCCTTCACTTCCGGATAATAAACCGAGTAAATTGCCAATCGTATTATTGGGCGTAAGTGTAAGCAGTTCTCCCGTCGGTAAAACGACGTCTGCTTCTAACACATGAGCCGTTGTGTTTCCGTATTTTATACAGCGTGCTCCACTGGCATTTTGAATAAAATTACCACCCAGTGTACACACTTTTTCACTGGCAGGATCCGGCGCGTAAAAAAAACCTAAAGGGTCTAACGCCGCTTGAAGTCTGCCCGTTACGACACCGCTTTCCACACGCGCATAACCTTGCTGTGTATTGATTTCTAAAATGCGGTTTAACGGAGCGAGATTTAAAATGACACCCCCGTTAAGTGCGGCGCAACTGCCGGCATGATTGGTAGCACTTGCCCGCGGAATAAAAGGGATGCGGTGGGCATATAAAAGGGAAATAATTTTTGGTAAGCAATCCGCATTTTTTATTAAGATGACTCCGTCCGGGCGGGTGCGGGAAATGGAACAATCATATGCGTAAAGAAGGAGAGATACTTCGTCCGTCAGAACATTTTCTTCACCGGCGATTTTTTTGAGGCGGCGTATGATTCCCGCAGATAGTTTAGCCATATTATTTCCCTGTGATTTGCTATACTATATTATATTATTTTGTATAGGATATTCTTCATGAAAATAGGGGAAACAACTTCCCGCGGATTGACTGTTATAGGCGATGTACACGGACGGATAGAAGCATTACAGGTGTTATTACGCCATGCCGGTTTGATGGATTCTCAGCAAAATTGGATTGGCGGACAGCGCCGTTTGCTTCAAATCGGAGATGTTTTTGACAGAGGTCCGTCTCCGTTGGAATCGGAGGCCTTGCTGGAGAAATTACAATTACAAGCCGCGCCATGCGGAGGGGAAGTAATTCGGCTGATGGGTAATCATGAGTTGGAAATTTTGTTGGGAAATTTTTCCATTTCCGAAGTTCCGCCGGCCCAGCTTCCCGCCTTACAACAAAAATTTATCAAACAGGTATTGGACGGCCAATTAAAAGCCGCGTATGCGTATAAAGGTTTTTTGTGTACGCATGCGGGGGTGACTCAAAAATTATTGCGTGTATTTAAGGGACAGTTAGAGAATTTGACGGCCGGTAATTTGGCGGTACTAATCAATTTTATTTTCCGGGAATCGGTGGCGCACAATTTTTATAAACATCCTATTTTTAACATAAGTATTCACCGTAGCGGAACGAGCCGTTTCGGCGGGATTTTTTGGGAAGATTTAGAAGATTTGATTGCTTCTTATAAGCAAAGTCCTTTTTGGCAGGTAATCGGTCATACGCCGATTGATCATATTGTAGTGGACAGAAACCGGCAGATGATTGCTGTGGATATAGGGATTCACCGCAAACTACAGTATTTGAAAATTTCAGAAAAAGGATCTGTTGAAATTGTTAGCGTTACTTAAAAACCCCGTCTGTTTAGACGGGGTTTTAAGTTTTCATTTTTCAAAGTCCAAACAACAGTTTCCCAACATACACGTTTTACACGTACATGTCTCTTGTTTTGTTTGTAACGAAGCCAATAACTTGCGGGCAAAATCCGTAAGTGTTGGATCACGTGCGCCGAGGATGAGTACAATATCCCCCGGTTTTGCGGAGGCGGCCATATCGGCAAGCAATTTTTCGCGGCAGTTGTTATAAGAAACGTTGATTCCGCGTCCTTTCAGCCCTTCGTAAACGGTGCGGCAGGTAACGCCTTGCGGAATCGTTCCGCCCGGATAATATACTTCCGTTAGCCATAAGTGATCCTCTTTACCGATACTTTTGGCAAAACTTTCAATAAATTCTTGGGATAGCAATTTAATAGAAGTAAACGCATGCGGCTGATAAAAAGCCAGCACTCGTTTACCTCTTAAATGCGCGGCTGCGATAGTGGCCGCTAATTTGTGCGGATTGTGGGCAAAATCGTCCACTACTTCTATTTTGTTAAAACTTCCGATACTGGCAAAGCGCCGCGCAATTCCCGTGAATTTATTGAGCGCTTTGGCGCAGGTATCCAAATCTACTCCCATGTGAAGTGCCGCCGCAACGGCCGCAGTCGCATTGGCAACATTGTGTAACCCCGGAATTTGGAGGCGGAAGGGTTGTCCTTTAATTGTAAAATCAGAACCAAAGCCGTCCACCTTAATTTCGCTCGGGTGTAAATCCCCGAAAGAAATGCCGAAGGAATTTGCTTGAGGGGCAATCATACGCAAATTATCTTCTTCCGCATTGATGATAGCGGTTTTACAGTGAGAAATAAATTCCTTAAAATAACCCTGTAAAATTTCAATTTCTTTGTGGTCTTTTTGTAAGTTCAGACAAAGCCCCAAGTACGGTTGATATTTTACGATAGAGCCGTCGCTTTCGTCGGCCTCAATTACTAAAATATCCGATTCGCCTTTGTACACATTTCCGAAAACATTTTGTTCTTTTTGTAATGACAAAATAGAAGCCCCTGTGATGACAGACGGACTTAAACCGGCAAAGGCCAAAATATCATACACCATGGCGGTAGTGGTACTTTTTCCGCTGGTACCGGAAACGGCAATTGTTCGGTGTGAAGCAACGTGTTTGGCAAGTAACTCTGAACGGTGCATGGTGGGGATTCCTAATTCTTTGGCTTTTTTCAGTTCGGGATTATCTTCTTCTATGGCGGAAGATAAAATGACTAAATCAGTCGTTTTATCAATACCGCTACCGTCCTGCGGAAAGAGTTTAATATTTAATTTTTTAAGATAGGTCCATAATGCCATGTCCGTATAACCCTTGCTGATTAAACGGTCCGAACCGGTTACTTCATCTTTTCCCATAGCGTGTAGTTGGGCTAATGCGCTCATGCCTACGCCGCCGATACCTATAAAGTGAATTTTCATTTTTCTTTTTCCTTTAATTTAGATTTTGCGTAGTCCGACATTGTATAAAACCCGCCGGTTTGTTTCATTAACCACAACGCAATATGTAGCGCGGAACTGGCGAATAAATCGCGGTTCGTTGCTTTATGCGTAAGGGTAATTTCGTCCAAATCTGATTTGAAAGATGCGCTGTGTGTGCCGATAGTTTCTCCTATACGTTCATACGTTACTTTTTCACAAGGGAAATTGACCGCTTCTGCCAGGCGTTTGGCTGTACCGCTGGGGGCATCTTTTTTATGTATGTGGTGAATTTCGTGTAAAGCAATTTCGTAATTTTTGTACATTTTGGCGGCTTGTTTTACAAGTTCCGTAAAAAAGTAGACACTTAAACTGACGTTTGGCGCAAAAAATATGGGAATTTTTGTTTCTTCCTGTATCTGAAATAGAAATAAATCAGTCAGGTTAGTAGTGCCCGTTAGGAAAGGTTTTTTATGATGTTTGGCAATTGCAAACGCTTCTTGCGCTCCTTGCGGGGACGAAAAATCTATCACGACGTCAAATTGTTCGGTTACTTCTTGTCCGGCTTCGCGTAGCACGCCTACTTCCAAATCAAGTTCCGGGTGTTCTGTTATAATGCGGGCAATGGCTTTTCCCATTTTCCCGTTTGCTCCGTTAATCAACACTTTTTTCATTAAAATTTCTCCAAAAGCACTTCCACAATTTGGCGTCCGTTCATCGCTGCGCCCTTGAGCAAATTGTCAAAAGTGACGAAATAATAGATAATGCGGGGATCTTCCACATCTTTGCGCAGACGGCAAATAAAGGTTTCTTCCTTTCCGCTGACTTCTTTGGGTGTAATTACTTTTTCGCTATATACCAGATTGGGAAAATTGTTCCATAGTTTTTTTACTTGTTCTAAATCAAATGATTCTTTTGCCTTCAATGTAACCCCTAACGAGTGAGAATTTTCTACCGATACGCGTACTGTGTGGCAATACACTTTTATGTCCGGCAGTTCCATAATTTTGCGTGTTTCGTACAGCCCCTTTAATTCTTCGCTGGTATGTCCGTTTGGTTGTATGGAGCCAATCAAAGGAACGCAGTTATTCGCATACAAAGACCCTTCGGTATGAAAATCATCAAGAAGTGTTTTTCCTCCGCCGCTGATGGCCTGATACGAACAGAAAAATACTTCTTCAAAATGATAATACGGTTTTAATGGTGCCAAACTCATCACAAGTCCTGTCGTTGTACAATTCGGACTGGCAATGAGGGAAGTTTTTTCCGTAATAGTATGTGCGTTAATTTCCGGAATAACAAGCGGGACTCCCTCCGTCATACGAAATTCGGAGGACATATCTATCATGAATTTAACTTTGTTTTTCAGTTGGGGAACGAGTTGTGCACTGACGGGATTATCCGTACACAAAATCGCAATATCCAACGTATCTACCGTATCGTTACGCCCAAAAGTTTTTAGTGTGAAGGGGGTTTTAATTTTTTTAAGTTCTGCGAGCATCATTTGCCCGACTTTGCCGTTAATTCCGATAATGCCGACTGTTTTCATAGCGTTCCCTTAATATACAAACTTTTATCTGCCGTTTTTAATAAGGCATCAATTTGCGTTTTGTGTTCTTCGGAAATTTCTCCTAACGGCAAACGCGGTGTTTGCGCGCAAAAACCTAAAACGCTGAGCATATATTTTACGCAAGTGGGATTTGTTTCCCAATAACACGCTTTAATCAGCGGATATACTTGCGAAAAAAGAGTAAATGCTTCTGCCGGTTTTCCTGCCTTAAATAAATTGTAAATTTTTACAAACGCGGGTGCAAAAATATTTGCGGCGGCACTGATGATTCCCGTGGCGTTAATGGCTAAATATTGCGGGAATAAATCGTCATTTCCGCAGATATAATCAATCCGGCCGTTATGGGCAACGGCGGTATCGGTTACGTGGGCCATATCATAATCGGATTCTTTAACTGCTTTGATGGTGGGTACGGACGCTAATAAACGGGCTAATACGTCGTTAGAAAGTTTGAGCCCGGTTCGTCCCGGGATGTGATACAGTACAATCGGTAAACCTATTTTAGAGGCTTGCTTGTAATGGGCAATCAGGCCGGACGGATTGGGCTTATTATAGTAAGGAGTAACGATTAAAACACCATCCGGGTTAAAAGCGGCGGCTTGGCGTGTATTTTCCAGCATGGTTTGCGTATTATTGGTGCCGGTACCGATAATGATTTTGGCTTTTCCGCGTACGTATTGCGTACAAAAGGATAAAACATCCTGTTTTTCTTGACAGGTTAATGTGGCGGCTTCGCCGGTTGTGCCTAAAAAGACGAATCCGTTTACACCAGCCGCTAACTGGGCCTGAAGTAATTTTTCTAACGAGGAAAAATCTATTTTTCCACTTTCCGTAAACGGGGTAATAAGTGCTGTGTAAACACCTGTAAACATAAAATCTCCTTTGAAACAAAAAGAACTTGTCCATATTTTACCAATTTAATTGGTATAATGAAGTAAGAACTTTTATTTTGAGGTTATTATGGAACAAGACGAAAAAGAAAAGGAACCAACACCAAATCAGAATACTGCGAAGGGAGAAACTTTTTCCACCAGTACCAGTTTGCCGGCTGACGTATGGGAAAAGAAGTTAGCAGAAAATGAGAGAACGGCAAAGCCGGAGTTCCTTCAGGGGACGTTTGACTTTAGCACCGATTCTGCGGCGAATGAGTGGCAAAAAATATTAAATGATAGTGAAAAAACGGTCATACAAGACTCTATTAGACAAAATACTTTTTCTAGCGATTCTAGTGTGCCAACGGAGGTATGGGAAGACATGTTAAAAGGAAAAACATCATCTTCAAACGAAGAAGTTGTTGTTGCTTCAAAAAAAAGTGAAAGCAAGGAAAATTCTTTTGGTAGAAGTATATGGGCAAGTTTGTTGTTAGTGGCTTTTCTCTTTTCAGCGGTGTGTGGTTTGCTGTTGACTTTAATACATATTCCCTCTGGTCATATAGGTAAAAAAGTAAAGACTGAAGGAGTCGGTGAGGGAATTGTGGCAAGCTTTGCCCGTGCCAACGTCAAACAACCGGGTGTTGCTTGGATTAAGGTGTATGGGGTTATTGAACAGGCTGAGGACTCTAGCCCGTTTGCGCGTCCTTCCGGCGCATCTGCCATTGCCAAAAAAATTCGGGAAGCCGGTGAGGATAAAAATGTCAAAGCGATTGTTCTGGACATCAATTCTCCCGGTGGGACTGTTGCTTCCGTCCAAAATATTTACAGCGAAATTTTGAAGGCCAAAGAAAATAAAAAAGTAGTGGCTTTATTCCGTGATGTAGCGGCCAGCGGCGGCTTTTATGTTGCCATGGCAGCGGACCAAATTGTTGCCGAACCCGGCACAGTTACAGGGTCTATCGGCGTCATCATGGAAACCGGTAACGTAGAAGGGTTATTTGAAAAAATCGGTGTGAAAATGGTACCGATTACATCCGGAAAGCATAAAGATATCGGTTCGCCCTACCGTCCTATGACGGAGGAAGAAAAAACCCTAATACAAGATATGGTAAATGATTCTTATTCGCAATTTTTGGCGGCGGTAAAAGCCGGTCGTCCTAACGTTAAAGAAGAAGTAATGACGGAATATACGGACGGGCGTGTTTTTTCCGGTCAACGCGCGTATGATTTAGGTTTTATAGATAAATTAGGCGGCGAAGCAGAGGCCTTACAACTTGCCGGAGAATTGGCGGGTATTCAAAATCCTAAAATTATTTCTTCCAAGAAAGATGATTTGAGAGAGTTTATCTTTTCGTTCGGGTCTTCTTTAAACGAAAAGAGTGTTACCAAACAATTACAAAGTTTGGCTACGCCCCGTATGTCATATTTGTGGGTACAGTAATAGGACGGGATACTTATGAATTTATTAAAGGCCTATTATAAATATATGGAGAACCCCTCTGTTGCCTTACAGAGACTGCTGGATCGGTGTTCGTTCCGGCAATCCTGCTTGGGGTATTTGGTGGCCACTTTGGGATGGGTAGTTTTCTTTAACGTGGGAGACGGTCTTTCTATCCCGGTATTGGTATTAAAATTGCTGATCGTCTTTGTGGCAGAATTGACAGCGGGATTTGTATGGTCTGCTTTTGCGGCCTTATTTTTAGATCTTTGCCATTCACGAGTTTCTTCCGCGGAATTGTTCGTGATGGTTGGTTCTTCGGGTATTATCAAGGGATTACTGATAGTGGGCGCTTTGGTTTCTGCCATGTTCCCGCAGTTTGAACTTGGGTTGTTGGCTCCGTTATTTTTGCTGATAATTGGGATTTTACAACTTGCCTATTTGACCCACGGACTTGTGTCAAGAGAAAATATTTCCGTTGCGCGTGCTTTATCGGCATGGTTGTTTGGCATTGTGCCGGTGTTTATGTCATTTGCGTTAGCGGGTGTATTTTTTGTGTGGGGAATTGCTCTTTTGGTTTAATAGTAAAAGAAAGATATTGGAAAACAGAAAACGGGAAAACAGAAGTTTTCCCGTTTTTCGTAAAAAGGTAAAATAGCAATATGGTTCAATATTTTGCGGATATCAAAGAGTCGGAGTTTTTTTTAAATGAAACGGAAGCCCACCACGCTGCTGTTGTAGCACGTCACAAAGAAGGGGATATTATCCGCGTATTTGACGGAACAGGAAAACAGTACATGGGACGGATGGAAAAAATTCAGAAGAAATTTGTACGCGGTAGTTTGTTAAATCCCTGCGAAGTACGCAAACTGTCACTCAATATAACGCTTTGTTTTGTGCCGAACAGCCGCACAGGGTTGGAGGAAGTGTTGGATAAAGGCACGCAATTAGGGGTAAGCACTTTTTTGCCGCTTGTTTCTGCCCGTAGCGAATATGATGTTCTCAAAAAATGGGACGGAAAGACGGACCGCTATCATCAAATAATGCTCTCCGCCTGTAAACAATGCGATACGCCTTTTTTGCCTTCTATTTTACCGCCGCTTGCGTTTAAGGATGCTGTTACCCAACAAATCCCTTCCCTACTTGCGTACGAGGCGGAGCATACCCATACGGTTGCTTGGGGAATGGAACAGTTATCCTATCCGAAATCCGTTCGCATTTATATCGGCCCGGCGGGCGGGTGGACGGCGGAAGAAGTCGCGCTTGCGCAAAAGAATCATATTATTCCCGTTACATTAGGGGTAAACATTTTACGAGCCGAGACGGCTTGTATTGCGGCGGTCGCTAAATTATTATGACATCCTTTTTCATTAAAACGTTCGGTTGTCGTGTCAATCAAGTGGAAAGCCAAGCATTATTGGAACAGTTTTTGCGCGCGGGCATGGAAAAATCGGTCTCTTTTGAAACGGCCGATATTTGTCTGCTTAATACGTGTACGGTTACGCATCAGGCCGATAAAGATGTAGAAAAACAAATTCGGCAAATTGTTCGACGTAATCCGTCAGCGCGTCTTATTTTGACGGGTTGTTATGCGGCAACCCATAAAGATTTTATTTTAAAGAGTTTTCCGTCGGCGCAAATTGTGGGAAAATACGAATTGGGAAAAGTATTATTCCAAACGGAGGATGTTTGCTGGACGGTATCGGACCATGAAGGGCACAGCCGCGCTTTTGTAAAAATCCAAGACGGGTGTGATAATTTTTGTTCCTACTGTATTGTGCCGTATGCCCGCAGTGAAAAACGTTCCAAACCGTTAACGGATGTGGTGGCGGAGTTGGAAAATTTAATACAAAAAGGATTTTCGGAAATTGTTTTAACGGGAATCAATATCGGGAACTATTCTTGCCCGCAGACAAAGGCAGATTTGGCGCGTCTTTGCGAAGAAATTGCGCGTATGGAAGGCAATTTTCGCGTAAGGTTTTCTTCCATAGAATTGCCTACGGTTTCGGACGGTATTTTAGCGGCTATGCGTACTTATTCGCAACGGTTTTGTAATTATTTTCACTTGCCGTTACAGGCGGGTTGTGATAAAGTGTTGGCGGATATGAACCGCCACTATACTACGAAAGATTATCAAGAAAAAGTGGATTTATTGCGAAATACGGTGGCCGGTATTGGCATTTTTGCCGACGTTATCGCCGGTTATCCTACCGAAACGGAAGAAGATTTTGAAACTACTTTTCGTTTTATACAAAATCTTCATTTATCGGGACTACATGTATTTAGTTATTCTCCGCGTCCCAACACACCGGCCGCCCGCTTGCCGCAACTTCCTTTACAAGAAATTAAACGCCGTGCGGATAAACTACGGGAATTAGATAAAAAGTTGCGGGCGGATTTTGCGGCTTCGCTTGTCGGTACGGAACAGACGGTATTTGTGGAGGAACATAAGAAGGGTGTGTTGTGCGGAATCACGTCTAATTTTCAGCAGGTGGTATTGGAACAAACGCCGTCGGCACGGGGACTGATCCGTGCAAAAATTACCCGCGCGGAAAATTCGCTTTGCTTCGGCTATCCGTTATAATCCGCACTTTGTCTAATTTTTACAAGGTAATGGGTAATGTTCCTGTCGGACGGATTTTCCCCAGTAAACACTCCGCGGCTGTTTGTTGGAAAGCGGGCGCGGGACTGAAGGTAAGGATAGACGATTTAGCTGGAATAGATTGCGACGTCCACGGGTTAGCAAAACAAATCAGTACCACATTTTTCGCTTTTTCGGTTGCCTGTTTGATAAATTCCGTTTCCTTTTCCGATAAACTGATTTTTCCCTTAAATGCCTGATACCTGCGCCAAAATACAATGGCTAAATTTTCCGCATTTTCCTCTTGGTAAGAAATAATATTGATGCCGTGTGCCTTTAATGTTTCCAAAAAGGGAACATCCGAAATATTTTCGTCATTTCCGACGGATAAATAGTGAAGTGTGTCCCCGGCTTCCAGTAACGGAACATCTCCCGTCGCAACAATCGCTTTATGCGCTACTTGTAAAATATAGTGAGATACATTTCCTTGGTAACTACGTGAATCAGCCGCTAATTTATCGGCCTGTGCACAAAGTTCATTTATCTTTTGTTCCGCATGTTTCAGTATCGGTTCGGCGATAGTTGCTTTGTTTAAATATTCCATGAGTTCAAACGGTTTTTCCGGCACTAGTAAAATGTGTGCTCCGGCGTTAAGGGCCTTTAGGGCTGCTTCTTTTTCGTCGCCCAATGCCTTCATCATCAGTGCGTCGGTACAAACACATTTTTGAAAACCTAATTTTTCCTGAAGCAAAGAACGAATAATCGCGGCGGACAGGGAAGCCGGATTTTTTTTGTCCCAAAAGGGAACCAGTAAGTGCCCTATCATCACGCTATCCGCCTGATTTAAAAGGGCTTGAAAGGGGCGTAATGCTTTGGAGAGATCTTCTTCCGCGGAAGGAACGGTGGGTAATGCGACATGGGAATCGATCGTCGTATTTCCATGACCGGGAAAATGCTTTAAACAATTTAATGCTCCGCCTTTGGAAAGACCCTTCATAAACGCGTCGGCTAAAGCAATCACGTGTGTGGGATCTTCCCCGAAAGATCGCGTATTGATAATAGGATTTTTTGAATTATCAGCTAGATCCACTACGGGTGCGAAAACCCAATCCACCCCCAGTTCCCGCGCTTGGCAGGCCGTAATAAAACCTTTTTCTTCCGCAAAGTTTAAATCGTTTGCCGCCCCTAATGACAGGTTGGAGGGTAACAGCGGGGTATCCGGTAACCAACGGCCGAGTCCGTCTTCATAATCTGCGGCAATTAAAATGCGCGGAAGGGGGGAAGCGGCCCGTAACTTTTTGGACAATTCATAAACGCGTTGTTTATTTCCGCCGTAAAAACAAAAACCGCCCACCCCCGCACGAGCCAGCGCAAGAGCTTCTTCCTGCGGGGTTTTATCAAACCAAAAACCGGGAAATACGAAACGATTTATATTCATAAAATAATTTTCCCTAAACGCGAATTTTTTTGTGCGCCGGTCGCGCGCGCACAGTGATTGATTCTTTTTTTAAGTGCTAAATAAGCAAAAACGGCAAAGGCAGCACTTTCTTTTGCGTGCGGATGTATTCCCTCGCTAACAGATGTCGTTATATGTGTTTTTGGCAGTAAGCGGCTGATAAACAAGAGTAGTGTTTTATTATAACATCCGCCGCCGGAAATAACGAGTTTTCGGCGTGCGTTTTCCGGTACGAAATCCGTAACGGCTTTAGCGATAGCTGCTGCTGTAAAATACGTAGCGGTAGCCAATAAATCATTTTTATTTTTGAATTTTTTTGGCGAAAAATACCGTTTACAATAATCGGAACCGAAAGTGTTTTTATCTAAACTTTTGGGCGGTTTTTGTCCGAAAAATTTTTGACGTAACAAATGTCGGACGAAGACGGTATCGGGTGTTCCTTTAGCGGCAATTTTCCCATCTGTATCATACGGTTTGTTAAAATAATCGGCAGCTATTAAATCCATGAGGGTGTTTCCGGGGCCTACGTCAAATCCGAGTGTCGGAAAGTTTTTACCGACGACGGACAAGTTGGCAATTCCGCCGATATTCAGAAGCATTACCGGCGTTTTTTTACGTCCCCAAATATATTCGTCAAAAAACGGAATAAGGGGGGCGCCTTCACCGCCGAGGGCGATATCCATAGCCCTAAAATCGCTCACTACGGGGCAACCGAAACGTGCCGCTAAAAAGGAAGGTTCGCCGATCTGTAATGTATTGGGAGTTTTGTCATGCGGCCCGTGATACACGGTTTGGCCGTGTACACCGATTACCGAAATATCGGAAGCGGACAAATGAAAATCTTTCAAAAACCGTTCTACCAACTGCGCGTATAATTGCCCGATTTCATAATGTAGCCGGCTTAAAGCAGGGGCTTTTAACGTATATGCGAGAAGTAATTTTTGCTGAAAATTTTTTTGATACGGATAATTTTTAAAATGTATGATTTTAAACGGGTTCACTCGGACAGCACAGACGGTTAATCCGTCGGCACTGGTACCGCTCATAAGGCCAAGTGCGAGTTTAGCCATTGAGTGCCTCCGTTAAAAAACCGCGGTGTTTTTTTAGCAGTTTTTTCGCTTCTTTTTTGGTGGTTTTTTTGCGCGCCATCACAACAGCCGTTTTTACATTTTTGCCGGAAATTTTTAATAAACGTTCCGCCGTTTTTTTGTCCGTTTGCGCAATTTGGCAAATCAAATTAACCGCGCGGGAAACTAATTTTTGGTTGGTGGCTTGTACATCTACCATTAAATTGCGGTATGTTTTTCCGCATAAGGTCATGGCGCCAGTCGTAATCGCATTGAGTGCCATTTTGGTAGCCGTACCCGCTTTCATACGCGTAGAACCCGTTAAGGCCTCCGGCCCGGTAGGCAAATAAACGGAAATATCCGCATGTGTTGTAACGGCATTTTTGTTACAAAAAATAAAAGCCGTATGGACTCCTTCTTTTTTGGCTTGTTCCAGCGCGCCCGTTACGTAAGGAGTACGTCCGCTTGCGGCAAGGCCGATGACCAAATCATCTTTCTTGGCATGTTTTTTGATTTCCGCTGCGCCCATTTTACCGTCATCTTCCGCTCCTTCCTGTGAACGGAAAACGGCCTTTTTGCCGCCGGCAATGAGTCCGATAATTTGGGACGGTTTTGTGCTGAAAGTAGGTACACATTCTGCGGCCTCCAAAATGCCCAGGCGTCCGCTGGTTCCAGCGCCTATAAAAATAATTTTGTGTCCGCTCGCGTATGTTTGGGCCGCTAAAAGCATAACGGCGGCAATCTCTTTGTTGGCGGATTTAACGGCGCGTGCGGCATTAAAATCTTCATTGTTAATTTTCCGTGCGATTTGCCGCGGAGAACACGCATCTAAATCCAATGTATGCGGATTGATTTGTTCAGTTGATAAGGTGGATATAGCGTTTTGTTTTTTCATTTAATTGTCCTGTTTTTTAAAACGCTTTTCCGCTTCCTCTAATATTTCCACTCTTTGGGAAAACGGCACAACCGAGAGCGCAACTAAACTGATTAAACTGGTCGCAATAAAGAACGGGGCATATCCGATTTTTATTTGAAGCCAGCCCGAAAACATAGAAGGAAGCATCATCCCCAATGCCATAATCCCGGTAGAAATCGCATAATGGGACGTTTTATAAGCCCCTTGTGAAATATACATCACAAATACGGAAAAAGCCATCATGGCCATCCCGTAGCCCAAATTTTCAATCGTAATCAGGGTGGCGATAATCGGTAAGTTCGGGCGCACCAGCGCAATATACGCATAAAATAAATTGGGCAGGTTTAGTAATATAGCAAAGGGCCAAATACATTTCTTAAAGCCGTATTTTCCGAGTGCCCAGCCGCCCAACAGATTTCCGGCGATAAGACCGCCGAGTCCTAAAATTCCTTTTATAAATCCGTATTTATCCAGCGGAATTTCCATTTCTTTCAGTAAGAAAAGCGGCACGGTCTTTTCAAGTAATGCGTCACCGATACGGTAAAGTAAAATAAACAACAAAATATAAAGCAAATTTTTTTGTGTGAAATATGTCTTGAACGCATCCGCCCATACGGTTTGAAGCGCATTTTCAGCCGGCCCGTCGCTTGCGGGTTTCGGTAAAATATACGCATGGTAGAAGGCAAATCCGGCAAACACCAGGGATAGAAAGCCAAACATGATAGCCCAATCGTACTGATGGGCTACTTTTGTCAGCCAGGCAGTTGCGGATAATAAAACTCCGTTTCCTAAAATCATGGCCAAACGGTAAAAAATCGTACGGATCCCCACAAAGGCCGATTGTTGGTGTTCGTTTAAAGCGAGCATATAGTAGCCGTCGGTGGCAATATCCAACGTGGCCGATACAAAGGCACCTATAAAAAAGCAGATGAGCGATAAATTAAAAAACGTCATATTATCGGACAAGGTGTGTTGTAAAAATAATTGATACCCGAGCAAGGCGGCAATTGCCAAAAATACGAGGGATATTCCGGTTTGTGCGCCGATAAGCCATTTGCGTTTTGTAGAGCGAGCATCCACAAACGGACTCCAAAACATTTTTAAGACCCAAGGTAAATATAAAAAGCCGGTCCAAAACGTGATGGCATCATTTGGATAATCAAGTTTTGCGTACAATACGGTAGAGACTACATTGATGATAATGTAAGGAAGCCCCTCGGCCAGGTAAAGTGTAGGGATAAAGGCCCAAGCGTTTTTTTTCATTTGAAAGGGATCCTCCCTCCCAAAATGTGCGCAAGCGGTTTGGTGGTTTCATTGCGTTCTAACAGCATTTTGATAATCGCCGTCAGCGGTACGGCCAACAACGCCCCCATTACACCCCATACAAGCGCCCAAAAGATTAAACAGGCCACTACAACAATGGGGTCTAAATCCATCCCTTTTCCCAACCATTTTGTTTCCAAAATATTGCCAATGATAAAATGTACCATGATGAGGGCTACTAGCACAAAAAGCATCCGCCAATTAAAACCGTACTGTAAAAAAAGTACCGGCATGGGCGATAAAGTGGAAATGGTCGGCCCGATATTGGGGATAAAGTTAAGAATAAAGGTCAGCACGGCTAACATGGAAGCCAATTCCGATTTAACGGCCAGTAAAATAAACCAAGTAGAAACGGAGGCCAACAGAGAAACAAAAATTTTAACAATCAGATAAAACGAGATTTGTTTTTGTACCGTGCCGACGAAGGCCGGTCGTTGGGAAGAAGCATTACCCATTAAAATAAAGATAACGAACAAAGTAATCAGCAGAATATTGGTTAAAATAGATACCACTAAACTTCCAACGCTTTTTACCATGTTAAAAACAGGCAATTTGGCAACGGTTTCATTGATAAACTGTGCGTTGATGTTAACGTGATAACGTTGCGCTTTTAATAACACCCAATCCATGCTGTCGTTGAGGCGGTCGGTATAAATGCCGGCGCTGTTTACGAAATTTTCAATAGAACCGGAGATGAAAGAGACCGTTACCGTGATAATAGCCATAAATACCAAAAAACTAGCCACTAATCCCATCCAGTAAGGAGTTCCCAATTTTTGTTTTAGCCATTGGGCTACGGTGGAAACGAGCATGGAAAAAAACAAAGCAATGACAAACGGCATCAGAATTGTTTTTGTGTAAACGAGTACACCGGTAGCGGCGCTCGCTGCGAGAATCATTAAACAGACGGTGTTTATGGCCGAAAAATTGGAGTTTGTTTTTTGGTTAGACATAAAAATCCTCTTGTAATAAGTATAGCATACACGGGGGGGATTTGTGATAAATGGTCTTAAAAACAGTCAAAACACAAATCGTTTGAACAAACCAAAAATAAAAACAGACACTTTTTAAAAGTGTCTGTTTTAAGGGGCTATTTTAATAACTCACGAACCTGTTTATTTGTTTCCTCAAGCAATTTTTCTTCTTGTTTAGTTAGTTTCTTGGTGTTGCCTGTACGCAGGTTTTCTTCTATTTTGCTCATTAACTTTTGATTGTAGGAACGCTCTCCTACCCACGAGTGGCTATTCCGTTTCAATTTTATCTAGGTCCAAATGATCTAGGTATCTAGGCCTTATGACCTATGTTTTTTGGGGAAAAAATAGTTATACTAAAGGAAAGACACTTTATTAAAAGAGGGGGAAAAATGAAAAGTAATGTAAAAAAATGGTTCGGTTGTGCGCTGGCTTTACTGATAGCGTTCCCGGGTTTAGCGTACCCGCATTTAGAGCTGACGGGAGAGCAGATACACGAAGCTGCCCAAAAGCAGTTACATGACAAAATCGAGGGTCTGTTAAACCAAGGTAAAATTGAACAAGCAGAACAGTGGTTAAATTCCATTCCGTCGTGCCCGCCGGAGGGTACCGTATATGAAAAAGAGACGGATGTGTGGCCGTACTGCGGGTATGATAAGCGTTATTATGTTGTAGTAACAATTAAACACCCCACGCGGGATGGGTTTGATAAAGAACAAATTATTCCGATGGTAGATGTGGATGCCGAACGAGCCAAGATAGCGGAAAAACGGGCCGAACAGACAAGAATAGAAGAAGAATCAAGAAGAATTCAATTCCTGTTAAAAGAGTTGGCTGGTGCGGATAGATCTTTTTTTTCTCAAGCGGAGCAGACGCTAATAAATAAGCTGAGCAGTGCATTGCAAAACTCTGGGAAAGAAGCTGCAGAAAAAGTGTGGAATTCTATTCCCGCTTGTTCTGACATAGAAGGCTGGGAATACACAGACGCACAGGTTCCTGACTTGTGCAGAGGATATTATCCCGTTACAGTAACCGTACATTTGGCAGAAGATAGCAGTTATACCGGCGAGCAGCAAATTCAATATATCCCTGAGGGAAAAAATTGGGATATGCGGCTTTTTTCCTTAGTGTATAAGTCCTTATTTGGTAAACCTATTAACGAATATAACCTCCAGCGTTATTTATCATTTCTCAAAAAGTATAAAGGAACCGAGCTATATGAGGCAGTTGATGCGGTATTGTTCTCCTATGTTTCTGATACATATTGTAAGAGATATGACTTTTGGGATTTTAAGGAAAAAGCACAAGATATTGGACGTTGCTTTTATTATAAGATGTCCTGGGGGACCGCCCGCGGCTTAACTCCGGAGCAGAGTTGTAACGATCGACAATATTTGGCTTACTATATGTATCCAACTATTCTTCAGTTTGCTTTTTTGAACTCCGGGAATAATAGGTACGATAAGCCATTTCTTTGTGTGATAGGTGAAAAGGAAGAGAGAGAAATGTTTAGCGCCTTCTATTCGGAAGCGAAAAAAAACAATAATGTTGGACTGTTTCACCAATTCAAACAGCATATATTCTTTCAGGCCTTTGCCGGAGTTGAAGGAGAAGCTACTGATAGAAAAATAGGTTCTCTTTCTCAAAAATCGGTATGGGAAGTATTGGCTATCCAAATGCCATCGGATAAAAAGAAAGAAATGCAAGAATTCATTGTTCGTGAGATGATGCCAAGATGTATGAACGAATTAAAGCAGCAAGGTACTAATTATGCATGGGAGCCGCGATGCAGAGCATTTCGTAACAATGCCAAGGAATATGGTTTTTGGACTGACGATGCAGAACGGATTTATCAAGAGGCAGAACTAATATATGATGAGGGGCTTAATCCTGTTACGGGCAGGGTAAAAAGAGGGGTAAAACAGGCGGTAGAACAATTGGGAATTTCTGCCCCGAATATGTATGATTAGGTACACATTCATTCGTAGCAAGTAATAAAATTACAAAAAAGGCATCTTGTAAAAGATGCCTTTTTAAATGGTGGGCAGTACAGGATTTGAACCTGTGACCTTCCGCGTGTGAGGCGGACGCGCTACCGCTGCGCCAACTGCCCTGAAATTATCCAAAGTTACTATTACTACTTTACATTGGCGCTTTTGTAGCGGTCCGCGAGGCGGACGAACTTATTTAACTAGCGCTGCGCCAACTGCCCTGAAATTATCCAAAGTTGCTATTACTACTTTACGTTGGCGCTTTGGTAGCGCGGTCCGCGAGGCGGACGAACTTATTTAACTAGCGCTGCGCCAACTGCCCTGAAATTATCCAAAGTTGCTATTACTACTTTACGTTGGCGCTTTGGTAGCGCGGTCCGCGAGGCGGACGAACTCATTTAACTAGCGCTGCGCCAACTGCCCTAAAAACTATACGGCTATTCTTACTATATTATAACTTATTTATATGCCTTTTAAAAAGACTTTACGCGTTATAATAAAGCGTATTCCTTCCAAAAATTGTTTAAAACGTCGTCTAAAAACAATTCTTTGCTTGTTTCTGAAAGGGTGAGCGTTTTTAAAGACACGCACGTATTTTTGTAAGTAGCGGGTAACGGATTATTTAGGAAAATTCCGACACCCAGCAGATAGACACCTTGTTCCTCTGTTTCTGCCAAAACGCCGGCTATTTTTTTGTATTTACGCGCTTGTTTATCCCATACAAGCACATCCCCTTCCGTTGTTAGTTTGGTTTCTAATTCAAACACTTTTTGGAGCGTATCCGCTATGGCGTTTGCGCCCGCAAAGGTCAAGTTTTTCAGTTCCAATGTTTGGGCTGGTTTTAAAATAAGCGTAAAATAAATGCCGCCTTCATGAGCGGGAAAAGATTTTCCGTTTCGGTCAAAAGCATTTGTTTGACAGCAAGATAAAATGAGCGTCCCGTGTTCTTCTGTACCTGCCAAAATGCGGGCCAAGTGTTGTGTGCTGGGGACTTCTTCCAACCCGATTACTTTGCTTACGGATTCTAAATTTAAAGAAATTGTACTCATACCTTTATTCTATTATTTTTTTACCTTCATTTGGCGGATTTCAAACAGACGGTCGCGCAGTTCTGCGGCCAATTCAAAGTTTAGCGCGTCTGCCGCATCACGCATTTGTTGTTCAATATCTTTTTCCACCGATTTAATATTTTTAAGTGTCGGTTCCGGAAGCGTTTTGCTTAAAATTCCGAAGGCGGAAGTTTTCGTTTGTTGTTCAAATTCTTTTAGGTCCGCTTCCGTTTTTTGAATTGTTTTGGGCGTAATGTGGTGTTCCTTATTGTAATTTTCTTGTAATTCGCGGCGGCGGTTCATTTCATTTAAAGCATATTTGATGGAATCGGTTTGGCGGTCCGCATACAAAATAACTTCTCCACCTACGTTACGCGCGGCGCGTCCCGAAATTTGGATAAGTGTGGTGGTGTTTCGCAAGAAACCTTCGTTGTCGGCTCCCAAAATTGCCACAAGCCCCACTTGCGGAATATCTATTCCTTCGCGCAGTAAATTGATACCGACTAGCACGTCAAAATCACCTTGTTTGAATTGTTTTAATATTTCCAACCGCTCTAATGATTCTATATCGGAGTGTAAATAGCGCGTTTTGATATTTTTTTCTACAAAATACGTGCTCAAATCTTCCGCCGTCTTTTTGGTCAGGGCCAGCACGAGCGTCCGTTCGCCGCGGGCCTTATGTTCATTTATTTTTTCTACTAAGTGATCTATTTGTCCTTCGGTTTTATGTAAAATGACCTTCGGATCCACAAGTCCGGTCGGACGGATGACTTGCTCTACAATATCATTTCCGCTAACGGTAAGTTCGTACGGACCGGGGGTGGCGGACACAAAAATTGTAGCGGGAAGAAGTTTTTCAAATTCGTCAAACTTAAGCGGGCGGTTATCTAATGCGGACGGCAACCGAAAGCCGAAATCAACGAGCATTTGTTTGCGTGCTCGGTCTCCGTTAAACATCCCGCGTACTTGCGGAAGGGCCACGTGTGATTCGTCCACCATCATTAAAAAATCGTCAAACCGTTTGAAATAATCTAGTAAACAAGACGGACGTTCGCCGGGTTTTCGGCCATCCATATACCGCGAATAGTTTTCTATGCCCGAACAAAATCCCGCTTGGCGCAGCATTTCCAAATCATATTCTGTGCGTTGTTTGAGGCGGTAGGCCTCCATCTCTTTTCCCATTTGTAAAAGTTCTTGGTGGCGGACTTGTAAATCATTTTCAATTTGATTCAGCGCGTTTTGGGTGTCTTCTTCCGTTGCCACGAAATGTTTGGCTGGGTAAATCCATGCTTCTTCCAATTCGGCAAGTACGTTCCCGGTAATAGCATGTATTTCGTAAATATGCGAAATCGTTTTTCCGGAAATTTCCACGCGGATAGCATTTTGGCTATACGGGGTCATAACGTCGGTAAAAGGGCCGCGCATACGAAATTTTCCTGCGGAAAATTCCATTTCGTCGCGGTGATATTGAATTTTAATTAGATGCCCGGATAACTGCGCGCGCGTCATTTCCATCCCTTTTTTTACGTAAATGCGCATTTCGTTAAAACTGTCCGGCGAGCCGATATTATAAATACACGAAACAGATGCCACGACAAGTACATCTTTGCGCGTAAGTAAAGACGTTGTCGCTTTTAAGCGTAATTTGTCAATTTGTTCGTTGACGGCAGAATCTTTTTCAATGTACGTATCTGTTTGCGGAATATATGCTTCGGGTTGGTAGTAATCGTAATAGGAAATAAAATATTCTACGGCATTTTCCGGAAAAAATTGTTTAAACTCCGCATACAATTGGGCGGCTAATACTTTATTGGGGGATAAAATTAACGTCGGGCGGTTTAGTCTTTCAATCACATTGGCCATGGTAAACGTTTTGCCGGAGCCGGTTACCCCCAGCAAGGTTTGGCGTTTTTTGCCAGCGATCACTCCTTGAGAGAGGGCGTCAATCGCTTTGGGCTGATCTCCCGCCGGATGGAAATTGGAAATAAGTTTAAAATGGTCCATAGAATAAAAAAGGGCGGTAGTTGGCCGCCCTGTGTTAAAATAGGTTGTTTACATTTTGCCCGAGTGGGTAAATGCCGTATTTAATACGCCGGGTAATAATTGGTCTACGCCGTCTATCATAAACTGCATGGCGATCGCACACAAAATCATACCCATAAAACGAATAACGATTTGAGTTCCGTTATTGCCGATTTTATCAAAAATATAACGAGAAGTAAGCAGTACAACCGCTACTAAACAGGAACTTAGAAATAATACTAAAATCATGGTCAGTGTCATAATGAGCGTATTGCATTTTTCCGCATACAAAATAACAGTAGTAATCGTACCGGGCCCCATAAAGAGCGGCATGGCTACCGGAACGAGAATATGGCTTAAACTGTTGCGGGCTTGGTCAAAAGTAGTACCGGTTGCCGCGGAAGTTTCAATCCCGTGGTTTTCAAATTTACTTTTCCCTTGTAACATGCGGAGCCCGACGAGTAAAATCATGACGGAACCGGCTAAACGGAACGCGGGAAGGGTAATTCCGAACGCTGTCAAAATGCGGGTACCGAAAATGAAGAAAATCAGCATCAATATGAAGATAGATAACGACATAAGAAGCGCTACTGCCCGTTGCACGCTGGGGGTCTCGTTTTCTACATGACTCAAAAAAATAGGCATATTGCCAATAGGGTTTAAAATAGCAATAATACCGATAAAAGCGTTGAACAATAAACTCCAATCCATAAAAACTCCTCAAAAGAAATGTCCCGCCTTTACGACAGGACGTTAAATAATCCCCTTCTTACGAAGGGGTAAATTTTAGTCTCCTATAAAATGTTTTACCAAGGAAATCAATCTGGTCAGTACAAACGGTTTGGAAGCAAACGCTTTTACCTGCGGATAAGGTTTGAATAAGCGTTCCGCTTCTCCCAACGCGGATGTAATGATGATCGGGGTGGATTCCAATGTTTCATCTTCGGACACAATTTTAAGGATGCTGGAACCGTCCAATCCGGGCAACATAATATCCAAAATTACCAAGTGCGGATGTATCTTTTTCATCATGGCAATGGCTTCGCGGCCGTTTTGGCAAGTGGAAACTTCGTATCCTTCGCGTGTAAATACTAACGTCAATAATTCAGCAATGCTGATTTCATCTTCTATCACTAAAATTCTTTTTTTCATAACACATAACCCCCATATTTATTATACTTTTTTATATGACAAAAAAAAGTTTTAATGCTTCTGTCCTCCCGCGTATGCGGGCCTTTGCCGCTAAGTTAATTGGCGGAAAGGACTCTGTGCTAGTCGGTTTTTCGGGAGGAGCCGATTCGGTTTGTTTACTCCACTTTTTACATTATTTAGCGGAAAAACAACATTTTGCTTTGGCAGCGGTACACGTAAATCATAATTTACGGGGAGAGGCCGCCGCGGCCGATCAGCACTTTTGCGAACAATTTTGTAAACAGTTGGATATTGAAATTTTCGTTCGCCAAGTATATGTGGAAAAAACAGCGGCCGCGTTTGATTTAAGCCCGGAACATGCCGCCCGAAAAGCGCGTTATGAGGCATTTTCGGAAACGGCCCGCGCGTGGGGAGCTACAAAATTGGCGCTGGGGCATCATTTGGATGATCAGGCGGAAACAATTTTGCTCAATCTTTTGCGCGGTACAAAAATTAAAGGACTTACCGGAATTCCTGTCCGCCGTCCGCTTACGGAAGAGGTGGAAATTGTGCGTCCGCTTATGTGTATTACCCGCCGCGAAACGGAAGCATATTTGGAAAATAACGACTTAACACATATTACCGACGAAACGAATTTTGAAGAAGTTTTTACACGTAATTGGGTGCGAGGAACGTTACTTCCGTTGTTGGAAAGTAAACAACCGCAAATTAAACAACATCTTTTTGCTATGGCAGAGGAATTATCTTCTTTATTGGATAGCCGTTCATAATGAGTAAGATGTTATTCGTTTTTATTTCCTAATGTCCTAGCAATTTGATACTATATTTTTATGAGCACAACAAGCGTATTATCTTATGTCCGTCAAAACGGTTTGAAAGTGGAAGGGTTGACCTTCCGTTCACAAGACGTGCGGAAAAATTTTGTGTTTTTTGCGCTAAAAGGTGCTAATGTGGACGGGAACCTTTTTATTGCCGATGCCGTTAACCGAGGGGCATGCTTGATTGTTTCTTCCGTTCCGGCAACCCAACATTATCAAATTCCTTATTTACATGTAGCTGATATTGATACGGAAATGGCGGATGCGGCGTATGAATTTTACGGCAGTCCGTCCGATACGTTATGTATGACGGGTATAACCGGTACAAAGGGGAAAACATCTATTGCTTATTTGTTGGAAAGTGTCTTATCGGCCAACGGGCGGAAAGTGGGCGTTTTCGGTACAGTCAATTACCGTATGGGGGGTGTTCCGATTTGTGCGGCACCTAATACGACGCCGGCCGCGCTTACGTTGTTTAAGTTGCTTAAACAGATGAAGGACGGCGGATGCTCGGATGTAGTGATGGAAGTATCTTCTCACTCGCTTGAACTTCAACGCGTGCGGAATATTTGGTACGATATGGCCGTTTTTACCAACTTACAGCGCGATCATTTAGATTTTCACCATACGTTTGAAAATTATTTTCAGGCCAAAGTAAAATTATTTGAAAATGTCGCTTGCGAAAATAACCCAAAACCGAATCGGGCAATTATTGTTAACGCGGATGACGCATACGGACGACGGTTAATTGAAAAATTCGGTGCGCGTGTCAAAACGGTGACGTTCGGTTTAGAGCAGAAAGCGGATTTTACGGCAACAGATATAGAAGAATCGTTAACGGAAACACGTTTTAAAATAAACGGTATTCCGATGAAAATAAATCTGCTCGGTAAGCATAATGTATATAATGCCTTGGCTGTTTGTGCGGCGGCCAGTACAAGGGGAATATCCCTTGAGCAAATTGCCAAAGGGCTTTCCTCTTTAAGCGGGGTACCGGGGCGTATGGAACAAATTTGTGCGGGGCAACCGTTTACCGTGTTTGTGGATTTTGCTTATACAGATGAATCTTTACAGCGTGCTTTTGCCACGGTAAAACCGTTCAAAAAGGGGAAAGTATTTTTAGTGTTTGGGTGCGGCGGCCAGCGGGACCGTACAAAACGGCCGCTCATGGGGCATACCGCATGTACAGAGGCGGATTTTGTATTTCTGACAAACGACAATCCCCGCTGTGAAGACCCGCAACAAATTTTTAATGATATTTTAGCCGGTATGAAAGATAAAACAAATTATAAAATGGTGCCGGACCGCAAGGAAGCCATTGAACAGTCCCTTGCCGCGGCCCAACCGGATGATATTGTAATTATCGCCGGAAAGGGACACGAAGATTATCAGCTTGTGGGTACAGAAAAGCGTCACTTTTCCGATCAAGAAACCGCTCGCAACTTTTTGGAGAAACGTTATGTTTAGTGTAAAAAATTTTCAGCATAAAAAAGCGTGTGTATTAGGTTTTGGTTGTAGCGGTCGTGCGGCGGCGGTGTTACTTGCGGAGAAAGGATTTGACGTTTTGGTAAGTGAAGAATTTGCGCGCCCAAAGGGCGATTTTTTTAAGGAATATCCGTCTGTTTCCGTGGAAACCGGCGGACATACCGATAAAATTTTTGAATGTGATTTCTGGGTCAAAAGTCCGGGGATTTTCCCAAACAGTCCGGTTCTTGAACAGGGCAGAAAACTCGGAATCCCTATCTTCAGCGAATTGGAAGTGGCGCTTGCTTTTTTGCCGAAAGATGTACGCATTTTTGCCATTACAGGTACGAACGGAAAGACGACAACCACGTCCCTTTTAGGGCACATTTTAGAAAAAGATGCCCAAATCCATAAGCGTAAAGTTTTTGTATGCGGCAATATCGGTAACCCCGTTTCCGTATGTATCCCATCGGTAAAAAGCGGGGATGATATGGTAATAGAAGTTTCCAGTTATCAGTTGGAAGACAGTACCTATTTTCGCCCGCATGTTGCGTGTTTGCTTAACGTAACGCCGGACCATTTGGATCATCACGGCGGGATGAAAAATTACATCAAGGCCAAATCCAAAATTTTTAAGAAACAGCGCAAAGGCGATTTTTTAGTTGTCAACGGAGCAGATATTACCTGTGTACAAGTAACGCCGAAAGCAAAAGGAACGGTACTGGCTTTTTCCACACAGCCGAAACATTTATTAAAAACAGACGTGTTTTTTGACGGGGATGAATTGATTTTCAGCGAAGGACATCAAATCCGTCCGCCGCAACTAAAAGGGATTCATAATGTGGAAAACGCTATGGCGGCAGCGCTTATGGCGTTGGCGGCGGGGGTATCTGCTGATACGGTTCAGGAAGCTTTTAATGAATTTACCCCGATGGAACACCGCATTGAACCGTTTGCGTATCACAACGGGGTAACGTATATCAATGATTCCAAAGCAACTAATTTGGATTCCACCATTACCGCTTTAAAGAGTTTTGAAAAAGAACCGACTGTGTGGTTAATTTTAGGCGGCCGCGATAAAGGGTCTTCTTATGCCGCGTTGGCTCCGTATTTGAAAATGTATTGTAAAAAAATATTGACCATCGGCGAATCTATGGACAAAATTGAAAAAGAACTTGGCAGTGATTTCACGCCGGAGCGTTGCGGTACGCTTGAAAAAGCCGTGGAAGTCGCAATGAAAAACGCGCAAAAAGGGGACGTTGTTTTACTGTCTCCCGCGTGTTCCAGTTTTGACCAATTTAAGAATTTTGAACAGCGCGGAAAGATTTTCAAACAGTTAGTAACCGCGCGGATTTATCAAGAGCGTACGAAGTAAAATTTTTCGTTTTTATTTCGCCGCTTTTTCTGGTGTGAGTCCCAGTTTTACGTGCCATAGATATTCCGTGTTGCCGTGCGTTCCTTTGATGGGGCTTTCTATTACTTCGCCGGAAACTGCATTGAATTTTTCTTTGAGGTTTTCTTCAAAAAAATCTTGTACGCGCTTGATTGCTAGCTGCCTATTTTCTTCCGTTTTTACAATTCCGTGCGGTACTTGTTTCGGGGTAAGTTCAAATTGAGGTTTTATTAAAAAAACGATTTCGCTTTCAGGTGCCATTACCTTAAAAAGCGGTTCCATAATCATTGTAAGCGAAATAAAAGATACATCTACTGCCGCAAACTGCGGGGGTTCATCAAATAAGTCGGACGTCATATAACGGGCGTTCGTTTCGGGTTTAAAAAAGAAGTTTTTGTAACGGCGCATTTCGTCGGCAAGTTGCCCTTTTCCCACATCTACGCCATACACGCATTTCGCACCGGCTTGGAGCATACAGTCGGAAAATCCACCAGTTGCCACGCCGATATCCACACATACTTTGTCTTTTACGGAAATGTTCCAATGTTTGAGTGCCCCTGCTAACTTCAGACCGCCGCGCGAAACGTACGGGCACGATTTTTCTTTCAGCGCAATTGTATCTTCCGGCAAAATAGTCCTGTCGGCGCGAGTATCTACTTCGCCGTTTACCAAAATTTCGCCGGCCATAATGGATGCTTGTGCGCGGTTTCGGCTTTGGAAAAACCCTTGTTCTACAAGTGCCATATCCAGCCGCAATTTTTTATTCGCCATCGTTCTCTTCCGCAAGTTCCGTATCAAAAGGTTTCGTTACAAGTTCGGCACCTTTTTTCTTCAATTCTTCTACTTTGAATTTAACAGTTTCTAATTTTTTGGATAATTCTTTGGATAATACGACCCCTTCTTCAAACAGTTTAACGGCGTTATCCAAATCAGTTTGTTCTCCTTCTAATTTCTCTACGATTTCTTCCAAACGGTCAAGTTGTTTTTCAAAACTTACTTTTGTCATAATTCCTCACTTTACCTGTGTGTAAATCATACCGTCCTGTACTTGTATGTAAATGGTTTCGCCGCTGTCGGTTTGGCCGACGCGGTTGATGATGGATCCGTCTTGTTTGCGCGTAATACTGTACCCGCGTTTAAGTACCGCTTGCGGGCCGAGTGCCGCTAATTTTTGGCTGGTTACGTCCAATCGGTGTTCAAAACGGGAAAGTTTTTCCTTCCATGCGGTTTCCAGACGGGCGATCAAATCATCCAGCGCAAGTTCTTTTTGATAAGTAAGCGTGGCGGGATCCTTGAAAACGGGGGACGAAATGGCGCGTTCAAAACGGTGATAGGCGCGTTCATAAAATAAGTGTACGGCTTGTAACATCCGTCTGTTTAATTGGGCAATATGTTCTTGCGTATTTTGTGAATTTTTTACCACAAGTTCCGCTGCCGCAGACGGAGTCGGCGCGCGCAAATCGGCCACAAAATCGGCAATGGTGTAATCTATTTCGTGCCCCACACACGAGATAACGGGGATTTTGCTGTTATAAATGGCGCGGGCAACGGGTTCTTCGTTAAATGCCCATAAATCTTCCATACTTCCGCCGCCGCGGCCGACAAGTAATACATCCAAAGAGGGAGTTAACTGGTTTAAATCTTCAATGGCTTTGGCAATTTGTTCGGCGGCCTCTTCTCCTTGTACAAGTGTGGGAGCAATAATAATTTCCAAATGCGGACTACGCCGTTTTAACACAGATAAAATATCCCGTACGGCCGCCCCGGTGGGGGACGTCACTACGCCGATACGTTGCGGATAAGACGGAATTTCTTTTTTATGGGATTCGTCAAATAATCCTTCTGCCTGTAATTTGGCTTTTAATTTCTCAAATTCTAAAAATAAACTTCCTTTAGAAAGTGCCTCTGCTTTTTTGGCAACGATTTGATATCTACCTTGTTTTGGGTAACAGGAAAAATTGCCCCATACACGCACTTGTAAACCATCTTGTAATTGTAAGGAATAATTGCGCGCATCCCACTTAAACATAACGGCGCTTAACAGGGCTTCGCGGTCTTTGAGGTCAAAGAATAAGTGCCCTTGTGGGGATTCGCGCAGGTTGCTTACTTCGCCTTCTACAAATACCCCTTGGAACACTCCTTCCAGCATCTGTTTGACGGCAAGCGTAATGGCAGTAACGGTAAAAATTTTTCCTTGAAAGGGATTGGCTTCCATATTTACTCTCCCTTTATTTTCTTTAGCCGTTCTATGAGGGCGGCTTCTTTGCCTAAAACGCCCGGCTCAAAAAATTTTTTCGGAAAAGGCATATATTCTTGTTTTACGTAATGATTCGGGAAATCGTGCGCATACTTATAACCGCGGTTTTTGCCGCCGGAACGCAAATTGTCGGGAACGGGGCGGTAACGCCCTTCGCGCACTTCCTGGAGGGCGGCATCTACGGCCAAATACGCGGAATTGCTCTTGGGGCAACAGGCCACATAAATAGCCGCATGGGCAAGCGGGATGCGTATTTCCGGTAATCCCAATTCTTCCGCGGCGGAAAAAGCGGCTTGGGCAATCATGACGGCGTACGGTTCGGCGAGTCCCACGTCTTCACACGCACAAATTAAAATGCGCCGCGCGATAAAACGGGGGTCTTCTCCGCTTTCCAGCATACGCGCGAGCCAATAAACGGCCGCATCCGGATCGGAGCCGCGCATGGATTTAATAAAGGCGGAAATAATATCATAATGGTCATCTCCTTTTTTATCGTAACGGAGATGCCGTTTTTGGATACACTCTTTTGCTATTTCCAGCGTAATATGTTTTTTGCCTTTTTTGTCTGCTTTGGTCGTTACAAAAGCAAGTTCCGCGGCGTTTAACATTTTGCGGCTGTCGCCGTTGGATTGCGTGATAAGATAGTCGGCCGCGTCTTCATCAATAACGGCCTTTTCGGTTTTGGCGGCACGGGTTAAAATTTTCAGTAAATCTTTGTCTTCCAGCGGCTTAAATTCAAATACGGAAAAACGGGATAAAAGCGCGTTGTTGATGTAAAAATACGGGTTTTCGGTCGTAATGCCGATAAGAATAATATCGCCGCGTTCCACGGAAGGTAGTAATACATCTTGTTGGGTTTTGTTAAAGTGGTGTATTTCGTCCAGAATAACGAGTGTCCGCCGTTGCTCAAAAGAAGGTATCTGCGCCCGTTCTTTGGCTTCCGCCAATACTTTTTTCAAATCTGCCACACCTGCCGCTGCGGCGTTTAATTCTACCGTATAGGCCTGTGTACGAGAAGCAATATAACGCGCGGTGGCCGTTTTTCCGCAACCGGGCGGTCCGAAAAATACGGCTGATTTAATCATATCCGCTTCCAATAAACGGCGCAACATTTTTCCCGGACCGAGCAAATGCGGTTGTCCGGCGAAATCCTCTAAAGTTTCGGGCGCCTGTCTGGCGGCTAAAGGGCGGATGTCTTCGTTCATAATTATTTGGAAGTGTTTAACGCGGTTTTTACTTTTGAAATTAACGCATCCAAGCGGTTTTCTTCTTCTTTGCGTTTGCCGCCTTCGTTTTGGCTGACCAAATAGGCCTTTGTGGCAAAATACATAGCCGCGTGAAGGGCTTGTTTTAGTGTGTCTATTTGGCCGTCTTCCTGTAATTCAAACATATATTTTTCCACGTTAGCGGCCAAATCGGTTAACTCTAAAACGCCCAATTCGGAATTTTCATATTCCAGCGGAATCCCTTTAATCTGTACGGTTATAATATCTTTTGGCATATAGTTATTGTATCTTATTTTAGCCGGTTACAAGGGCAATTCTTTTTGTAAACGGGATATTGCGGTTCGCGCGCGTGTTCTAAAAATACTATAATAGAATATATGACTATTGCCGAATTCAAAACCGCTTGCCAAACCATTGAGCAAGAATATAAAAATAAATTGGCGGACGTACAAACTTCCGCCGAAGTGGAAGATCTCCGCGTGGCCGCTTTGGGCCGCAAGGGGGCTTTGACCGATTTGTTGAAAGGGCTGAAAGATTTTTCTATTGAAGAAAAAAAGGAAGCCGGCCCGTTGGGAAATGCGTTGAAAGGTGCTTTAACAGCCCTTTTTGATGAAAAAGCCGCATTTTTTGCCACTAAAGAAATTAACGACGAACTAAACAAAGTGACGTTGGATTTAACGTTGCCTGCTTTCCCCGTTGCCGAAGGGCATAGACATCCGCTTTCCGTTGCGCAGGACCGTATGACGACTATTTTGTCGCACTTGGGTTTTGAGTGGGCGGAAGGGCCGTGGGTGGAAGACGAAAAACATAATTTTGATTTGTTAAATGTACCGCTTCACCATCCCGCGCGCGACGCACAGGATACGTTTTTTGTAGATACAAAAATGCCGCTCGTGCTTCGTTCGCATACGTCTAATGTACAAAGTAGGTATATGGAGAAACACAAACCGCCGCTGCGGATTATGGCCCCCGGCCGTGTGTTCAGAAATGACAGTCTGGACGCGACGCACAGTCCCGTATTTCATCAAATAGAAGGCCTTTATGTAGATAAAAATGTCAGTTTGGCCGATTTGAAAAGCGATTTGACTGCCTTCATGAAAGGTTTATTCGGCGATAAAGCGGAAATCCGCTTCCGCCCGTCGTTTTTTCCGTTTACGGAACCGAGCGTGGAAGTAGATGTAAAATGTGTCTTTTGCCAAGGAAAAGGGTGTAACGTATGTAAGGGGAACGGCTGGATTGAAATGCTCGGTGCGGGTGTCGTTCATCCGAACGTTCTTAAAAACTGCGGTATTGATCCGGAAGAATTTAGCGGTTACGCGTTCGGTATGGGCGTGGAACGGCTTGCTATGATGATGCTGAATATAAAAGATATTCGTGCGTTCTATGAAAACGATGTGCGTATTTTGAAACAATTTTAGGGGGTTTTATGAAAATTCTATATTCTTGGTTAAAAGATTTTATCGAGTTAGATGAAACGCCCGAGGAGTTGTCAAAAAAATTGACGGATTTGGGCATAGAAGTCGCTTCCGTAGAAAAAGTAGGTGCCGATTTTGAAGGCGTCTATGTGGCGCAGATCATTAAAATTGACGATCATCCCAATTCAGACCATTTACATCTGGTAACATTGGACTTGGGAAACGGCAAGACACAACGTGTCGTTTGCGGTGCTCCCAACGTAGCCGTCGGGCAGAAAGTACCTTTGGCGCACGTCGGCGCTCGGCTTGGAAAAATTGTGTTAAGACCGGCAGTTATTCGCGGGGTAGAGTCGGAAGGGATGATTTGTTCTTCCGACGAACTCGGTTTAACCAATACACGGGCACACGGTATTTTGGTGTTGGACGAAAATATTCCGCTTGGTACGGATGTTTCCACGCTTTACAAAAAAGCCGATGCACTCTTTGAATTGGAAATAACTTCCAACCGTCCGGATTTATTATCGCATTTAGGTGTCGCGCGCGAATTAGGAATTTTACTTAACCGATCGGTTCGTCTCCCGGAAATAAAAGACATTAAGGGAGAAGGAAAAGCATTGGACGTGGAAATCCAAAATCCGCAGGGATGTGCGCGTTATATTGGTCGGATTATACGCGGAGTTAAAAATGTAGAATCTCCGGATTGGATGAAGGAACGGCTGTCCGCTATGGGATTAAATCCCAAAAACGCATTGGTGGACGTTACGAACTATGTGATGTTTGAACTCGGCAACCCGTTACACGCATTTGATTTACGGGAAGTGGAGGGCGGAAAAATCATCGTTCGTAACGCCGGAGAAGGCGAAAAATTTACCGTGCTTGGCGGACGGGAACTTGAACTTTCCGAGAATTGTTTAATGATTGCCGATACGAAAAAAGCTACTGCCTTGGCCGGAATTATGGGCGGGCTTAACAGCGGTATCAAAGAAGATACACAGGATATCTTTATTGAGGCGGCTTATTTTAATCCGCCGGTTATCAATAAGACAGTCAAAAAATATGCGATTTCGTCGGATTCTTCCCAACGGTTTGAACGCGGCAGCGATATTGAAGGCGCGCTCGTCGCGATGCGCCGCGCAAGTGATTTGTTTGTACAAATTTGCGGCGGAGTGGCCAGTGAAATCAATGATGTATATCCGCAAAAATTTGAAAATACGGTTGTCACCTTTACACCGGATGAAATCAACCGCATTTTAGGGGCACAAATTCCTGAAGAAAAGTTAAAAGAAATTTTCGGACGTTTGGCTGCCGAATTTACAACGGTCGGTGAAAAGTGGACGTTTAAGGCCCCTTCTCACCGGCGTGATTTAAACCATAAATGGGACCTTGCAGAAGAAGCCGCGCGGTTTGCCGGATATGACCAAATCCCGACCGCTCCTACAAAAGCACGTGTGGTATTTGCCGATAATCCGAAAGGAATTGATTTATCCAAAAAATACGGTTCTTTGCTGATAGGGGCCGGTTTTTGTGAGTGTAAAAATATAGATTTTATCGGTGAGCAGGAATTAAAAACTTTTGGGGCAGATCCTAAATTTTGTATTCGCGTTAAAAATGCGTTGGCGCAGGGATGGGATTATCTGCGCCCGACGTTGTTGCCTTCACTGTTGAAAAACGTGGAAAGCAACTTCCGTTTCGGTAATACCGATTTGGCCCTGTTTGAAACGAGCAAGACGTTTCAATCCATGAAGGGTTTCCCTGTGGAAAACTATACGGTCGGTGGCGTTATGTGCGGCCATTTGGAGAGTGAAAAATTTTTCGGTGCCCCGCAACATGAAGTAGATTTTTATTGGCTGAAAGGGCTTGTCCAACTACTGCTTGGGGAAACGGAAGGTATTTCTTTTATTCCTTCCAAACAAGCGCCTGTTTATTTACATCCGAAAATCAGTATGGATATTGTACTCGGCGGAAAAGCAATCGGCGTTTTCGGCAAATTACATCCGCTGACGGTAAAAGCGTTTGGAATTAAAAACCCGGATATATGGGCGTTTGAATTTGGAACGAAGCAAATTGAAAAATCCTTCTCCGCGCAGGACTTCAAGCCGGCAGGGGAAGTGGCTGTTTTCCCTCCGTCGTTACGCGATTTGTCGGTTGTGCTGGGAAAAGAGGTTACGTACGCCCAGATAACCAGCGCACTTGATAAAACCCCGCTGGATGTGGAGTTATCATATCATTTAATAGACGTATATGAGGGAGAGCATCTCCCGCAAGATAAAAAAAGCGTTACATTTAGTTTGGCTTTTTCCAAAAAAGCCGGAACGCTCAAGGATACGGAAATTGATACGGCTTTCAACCGGATTGTAGAACAATTACGTTCTCAAGTCGGAGCGGAATTGAGATAATGTTGGAAAAAATAAAACAATTAGAAGTGTTCATTTCGCAACTGTTTGCCCGCCAAAAAGATTTGGAGGAGAGAAACCGTTTGCTTCAGCAGCGTTTGCGTAGTTTGGAAAGTGATTCGTTAAAACTGAAAACAGTGGAAACGCAGTTAAAAGAGTTGCGGGAATGGAAACGAAATACGCAAACGGTACTGCGGCGTATTTCTTCCCGTTTGGAAAAAGAAATAGAAAAAGTCCGAGACGAAGAAAAAATCGTGTAATTTACAAAAAATAAAAACCCCGCCTTACAGGTGGGGTTTTTATGTGAATTTTAACGATCCGGTTCCATCGCGGCTTTTACATCTGTCCCCATAGAAGTCGGAACACCGTTTTTGTCTACACAGACCAACGTCGTTTTCCCTTTTGTACAAAGCCGGCCGTTTTGATTCGTAATGGTATTTTCAAAGACAATTTTAATATCCGAAACTTCCGCTATTTTTGTATCTACGGTAATAACGTCCGCGTACCTGACGGGATATTTATACTCCACTTCCTGCCGTGCAACTACAAAATACTTTCCTTTTTGTATTAACGCGGGGACGGAATACCCTTTTTGTTCCATATATAAGGTACGCGCCTCTTCAAAAAATTTTAAATAATTGGCATAATATACTACATTTCCGCAATCGGTGTCATGATAAAAAATAGTTTTTTTCATAGATCCTCTTTTGTGTATGGCAAAGATTTCATATAATAAATTATACTTGATTTGAGGGATATTGGTATGAAGACGGAAGAAATTATTAAACGGCTGCGTAACCCGCAGGCCTACCAAAAACCTAGTGCCCAAGAGCAGCAACAACTTGCCCGGCAACAAGCCGTACAGGAAAATGCGGTTGCGGAAAAAAAGCGAAATGATGTTATTTTAATGGGGGTTGGCGGGCTGATCTTCCTGTTGTTAGTGATAACGGGAATTGTTTCTTTTGTATCCAAAACGCGCAGTGAAAATTTAAATGCGGCGATAGACCCCGAGCAGGTAAAGGGACTTCAGTCTGAAACGGAATTTAAGCCCAATAGCGGTGTTACGCATATTCAGTTACAGGAAGGACAAAACCGTAACGTGGACGTTACCCAGCTGGGGAGTACGCTTCCTATTATCAGCCGTTTTAATTATAAGTCTTTTGGAGAGCAGGAACTTGGCGTAATCGGTGCGGCTCCGTGGGCTCTTACGAATAATTTTGCTTCTAATATAAACGATCCGGAACTGATACGTTATTTGCTTTCCAAGGATGAAGTCTCCAAGGCCTTTATTGCTCGGGAGGACGTATCTCCGTTGTTGGATGATCCGCAATTGTTGGCTGCTTTTACGGAAGATAAAAATACAATGGCTCGTTTTTTCGGAAACGAAACCGTTAAACAGGTTTTAGCTGATGAAAAAATGGTACGTGTGGTAGCGGGTAGCCGTTTTATGGGGTATCTTCTTATTAGTAAAGCCGGCAGATATTACCGGGAACATCCGCAAGAGGCCGCGAAAATTATTGCGGGAAATTATTATCTCCGCCAATTACAGGAAAATCCGGCTGTGCAGACAGCCGTCCAAGAGAATCACTATCTTAAACAAATAGCAACAACTATATTGGATACTTCTGCGGCTCCTCCTCCCGCCGATCCGGAAATTGCTAACGAGTCGGCTAAAGCTGATAAGAAAGAGAAAAAATAACTTTACATAGCGGTGTGAATTTTGCTACACTATCTATGTAACGATTTTGCGGGCGTGGTTCAATGGTAGAACGCGACCTTGCCAAGGTTGAGACGAGAGTTCGATTCTCTTCGCCCGCTCCATTTAAGTCCCCGGTGTTTCCGGGGTTATTAAGGACCTATAAATAAAGTAGGTCTTTTTTTTACCAAAAATAGGTCCAACGGCCCTCGTTATTTTACGTTAAAAAAGATATCCTATTAGTAAGAGGTGGCTATGAAACGAATAGTTTTAATACTGTCCGTAAGCTTTTTATTCGCAACACTTTCCTATGCCCAAGATGGGTGGGGAACAGGGCAAAAAAGACCTGCGTATAACAGTAAGAAGATGTCTTATTTGGAACTCAGTTTGCGACGGCGTTTGGCGGTGGAAAACAAACAACAACAGAACAATCAAGCAGCGACGAAAGAATTGATAGACAATTTGCCTCGTTGGGTAGAACAAGGAGATTTTTCGAAAGTTATCGATGTGGCGGAGCGCGCCCAAAGAGCGCGGGACAATTCCGTTTCGTCGTGCGGACCCGGACAAATTGCTTATATGTGGAGCCACAACGGGGAAGAAACCGCTGTTTGTTTATCCCCGGATATCATACTGCGCAGAGATCATTTGGGCAACAACTTGTTACACAAAGCTAAAGATGTGAAAACGGTGTCTGCGGTGGGGAGTGTTGCCCAAAGTTTCTATCCTTCCGATTTCTCTGTTATTCACCGTTTACAAGATGAAAAAAATGTAGCGCTGGAAACGCCGCTCATTGCGCATGTCAGCCGGGGTGATTTGGAGTCGTTTTTCCCACTTTACGGCGGTTCCTCCTTGTCCCACGCTATTGATAAACAGGAAAAAGCAGGATTTTCCAATAGAAATTTAAGCAGCCAAAGTGCGTGGGCGGCTTATCAATCGGAAATGAAAAGATACGGTACGAACGCGGCGGGTGTAAACGTAGCAATACTTGTACAACAACAAAATGTTTGTACACAACAGACCCAAGACACCTGTAAAGCGCAAACGGATATACTTGATTTTTTCAATCGTCACGCGCCGTATTTGCTTAACGAAAAAAATTTATTGTAGTCGGCAAAATGACTTCTTCCATGACACTTAATGCGAACAAGTCGGTCATCCCCGCGATATAGTCCGCTATAATAATGTTAATTTGAGAAGCGTCCTCATTGTACACCTTTTTCATGGATTTGACATAATTGCCGAAATTGCGGGCGGCCTGTTTGCGTTCTTTTACGTAGGCCTCATAATCAAAACCATATTGGCTGAATAGCGTACGGAAATAGGCAAACAAGTCTTGGATACAATGATTGATGGCTGTTTGTCGTTTGCGCATCTGTTCGTTGTGGTAAATACACTCATAGTTGAACGTGCGCAATTTGGAAAGCAAATCAAATTTTTCATCAGAGAAACCGATATAGTCCAAATCTTTGGAGTGATTGATTAAATCAAGCGTCAACGTATTGATGATTTCCCCGTTGGAGGAACCCACTTCTTCCCGTACTTGTTGCGGAATATCCTCTTTCGTAATTAAATCTGCCTTAATCGCGTCTTCAATATCCCGCCCCAAATAGGCGATTTTATCGGAAAGACGCACAATACAACCTTCATAGGTGGACGGCATTTGTGTCCGTCCTTTAATATTTTCCAAATCGTTTGGCGTGGCAGAAGGACGTAATTTGTTATTAGCGAAATCTTCCCCGCAGTGGCAGATAATACCGTCTTTTACGGCAAACGTCAAATTGAGCCCTTCCCCATAGTTGGCCAAATGTTCTACCACGCGGTAACTGTTCAGTTCGTGTAAAAAACGATATTGAGGTTTTAAACAAGTGTCAATCGCGCGTTCGCCTTCGTGTCCGAAGGGCGCATGCCCGATGTCGTGCCCGAGTCCGATAGCATAGGCCATGTCTTCGCTTAAATCCCAATTATGGCTTTTATTCAACCCGCGGCAAATCGTAGCGGCGATAGTCGCCACGTGGAGCACGTGCTCAATGCGTGTACAAATATGGTCATTGTTCGGGGCAAAGAAAACTTGGGTTTTATGTTTCAGCCGGCGAAAAGGCAACGAATGAATAATTTTTGTTTGGTCACGGAAATATTCATCGCGCAAATCAGGCGTATGCGGATGTGTTCTTTTTAAATAAATTTCATCACTGAACGGATTTTTTATCATAAAATTATGATACCATAATATAATAAGGATAGAAAAGGAGGGTTTATGAATAAACCAGCCGTATTTGCCGGAAGTTTTGATCCCGTTACCAACGGACATAAAGACCTGATTTTACGCACGCGGGATATTTTCGGCTCGGTAATCGTTTTATTGATACCCAATGCCCAAAAGAAAACATTGTTTTCCGTAGAGGAGCGGTTATCATTATTAAATCAATTATTCGCGCAGGAACAGGGGATTCGTATTGACTGCGCGGAAGGATTGTTGGCGGATTATCTGCGGAAAAATGACCTTACTGTGTTGGTGCGTGGCTTACGAAACGCGGATGACTTTTCCTATGAAATGGGCTTACAGGCATATAATAAGTTATTTTATCCGCCGGCCCAAACCGTTTTTTTGCCATCGCGTCGGGAAGATCTTTATATCAGTTCTTCGTCTGTCAAAGAGGCTTTTTTTTATGGGGGCGATGTTTCTTCGTTGGTTCCTCCGTGCGTAGTAGAAGCTCTTACGCGTAAGAAGTAATTTTTCTTCCAAAAGTACCCAAAAGGCCTATTTTTGATATAGGCCTTTTTTTATTTGAGTTGTTGCTCTAAGTTTACTAGAATATATGTGGAGATGGATAAAAGGAGTCGTTAAATGTGGTACGTTTACCAGAGTAGTTTGGTTAAGCCATATATTCCCGCGTACAAACGTGTATTGGGCGGGTCGGATTTCTTTTTTCTTCAGTTTGTTTTTTCCCACGGTTGTTGTAATTATAAAAATCACTTTAATTTGAGTAGTAGTGCTGTACCCGGACTAAAAGTCCCCCTTTTATATAGGGCCAAAAGAATCCTTAAAATAGGTCTTTTGGCCCTATTTTTTTGTGTATGGTTTTGTCAAAATATAAGTAGGAGATCTTATGCGGAAATTGTTTTCGCTCATGCTTAGTTTAGTATTATTACTGGATATGGTTGCCCCTTCTTATGCCCAAGCCATATCCTCCGCACAACGTTTCCAAAATAATGTTACCCGCGCCGTTTACCAAGATAGTTACAATCATCAACAAAGGGATTTTTCGGATACCATCGGCAGTAATCCTTCCGTCGTGGAGGCACAACGCAGAGCAAAATTTGGCGTTCCTATAAAGAAAGGGGAAATGCTTGAACAGTTGGCCCACAAACAGGCATATCTTGCCACGGCAGAAGAAGCGGCTTACCTGAAAGAAATAAAAGAAGTTGTTTCGTTGTTGGACGCGTCCGCCGCCCAAGAAGATAAACAAGAAATTAAACCGTTGAGTGCGGAAGAATTTAAGAAATTATATCGGCAAGTCAACGAGGCGGTATTGGATGAAGCGCTTAAAATGGCGAAAAATGACGAAGAACGCGCAAATATTCGGCAAAGATGGGAAAAGGCATTAAAGGAGAACGAAGCGCCCGCGTACGAAGAGTACAAAAAAGATTTTGCTGCACAGATGGCGGAAGCGGAAGAAGAATTCTATGCGCATTTAAAAGAGCTGGCCACAAAAGCATTGATGTTCAAAGGGCGGCCGGTTAAGTTTTATTATGCTAGTATGGACGATGAGAAAGCGCGTAAACTCAGTGAAACTTTTGAACCGATAGAAGAATTTTTACCGATTATGCAGTATTCCTTCGGTAGCCGTGTCGTGAAGGATAATGTCAGAAGGAGCGGTTCCAAAGTATTGAGCGCTCGTTTGGACGGATATATTGCCAAGGTAAGTAAAACGTCTGCTGACAATATAGAAGGCAGTCAAATGTACTCCGACTTTTTAAGAGCTAGCCATGCGTTGGCTTCATTGGGCACCCAATCTTCCGATGCGTACAAGTTGGGAACGGCGTTAGAAGCAACGTACGATAAAGCAGGTATTGCCCCTTCGTTTATTCAAACAATAGGCGGTGATTTGCTCGGCATGAAAGATATAGGCGGTTATCAAGCGCTAACGGCCAGTTTGTTCAAAATAGCCGACGAAGCGGATAATGATGTATGGCAAAACGACTCCTTTAATATCACAAACATAGTCAAGGCCTATCAAAGCGCAAAAGAAGGCATAACGGAACTAAACGGAAAATGGGACGCAATAGATTATTTAACAAAAGGAAATATTGAATTTGCTCGCCCGAAGTTTATGGCGAGTTTTTATGACCCTCAAACGGGTGTTTCCAATGAAAATAACGCATGGATTGATTTGGGAAAAGAAATTGCCTTACAGGCACGCGGTAACGGCAAAAAAGCCGGTGATAAAGCATTAGAAGCGGCGATTAACGGTTTATTGGTGCGTGAATCTGCGTGTAATAGCCGTATAGTAGATTTTTCAAAAGGTTGGACCCGGACGCGTTTCAATCTGTTATTGACGGGGTTATTAAGCGGACGTTTCAACGTTAATATTCAGGGCACGACTCAAGCCGGAGGCACCGAAATACGGCAACTCTGTAACGGACAGGCGGTTACCACTCAGGCAGTAGCAACCGAGCCGTTGTTTAAAGAAACAAAGGAATTGATGGCAAAGAACGGCTTAACACAGCGCGAATGGTTGTCGCTGATATTGTATCGCCGCAAAACACTGGATATAGATCCTTCAACAGTTCGGTATATCCGCAATAACTTATATAATGGTTTTGACAACCCGGAAAAAGCAAAACGTTTCTATTTAACAAAAAGTGCGCGTCCTACCCCCCAGGAAGTAGAAGAATACAAACAATACCAAAAAGCGTTAAGAAGTGCCGGTATCGCCGATTTTATTATTGGGGAAGTCGGTACGTTCGTTATCTTGTGGATATTAACGGACGGTTTAATATCGGTGGCGGGCAGCGCGTTCCGTTTCGGTAGCAGTTATATCAAAGCAACCCGTATGGCCACACAACTGACGCGTGCTTCCAAAGGGCACCGCGTACTTCGCCGCAGCGGTCGTCTGATGCGTCGTGCGCTCTTACGGAAAACGGGTGCGCAGAACGCTGCAAGTGCGTTTTTGAAGGGGGCATCTCGTAATGGCAAATATGTCAGTCAAACGGCTCAAGCCCTGCGGGTAACGGGGGGGACGGCAGCAGGAACAGCGGGAGCAGTACAGTCGGCAACTACGATTGTGTTAGATAATATCGTCCGTGTGGTTCCGCAAGGGATGAAATGGGTGCGTATAGAAGCAAACGGTGTGGCACGATTTGAGCTAATCACAGACAGCGCGGAAGCCGTAACACAATTGGCCAAACAGTACGGTGTTGCTACCAGTGCTATTACGGACGCAGTAAACGGCAGTGTTTCCGCGGTAACAACAATCGGGAAAGCGGCACAAAAAGTCTATACAACGACGGGGGCCGCCGGTGTACATAGCGGATATGTAGGACAGGTAATGAGCCAAGGCGCAACAACAGCGGCCGCCACGGCGGAGAAAGTAGCGCAGAAAGTCGTACAGACTGCCCCGAAATGGCATCAGGTCCCTTCCGTTAATGCGTTAGGAAATACGGTTCTACAGTGGGAGCCGGTTACATTAGCCAGACAGGGAGTAACTGCGGGGTCAGGTATTTCTAAATTATCTTTTGCGGAACGTTTGGGTAATTGGTGGAACAGTACCATTTCAAGCGGTAAAAATTGGGTAGTTGGAGCAAATTTGTGGTGGAATACCGCGTTTATGCCGTTAAGCAGACAGATGGGTAGACTTGCTATGTCTCGGTATGGGGTAATGGCCGGGGCCACATACGGGGCTCCTATAACGGCGGGAGAAGCCATCAACGCGGCGGGACGGTTAACGCACGGGGTGGAACTTGTAGAAAATTTAAGCATGGCTCAGCGTGGTTGGATTTCCGCTGAACAACTTTATGCGGGGGCCGGCGCAAGTGCGCGTATAGGTACGGTAGTAAACGAAGGCGGTGTGGCGGCCCAACGGTTTGCCGCACAAACATTGACAAGACAACGGACCATTTCTTCTGCTGCTTCCGTAGCTTCCAAAGCCGCTAAAACGGCTAAAACAGTCCCTTTGAATACCGCTGGCAACGCGGCACGAAATTCGTGGTTCCTGGGCGGCAGAACAGGAACCCTTGGGGTGAGCTTCATTCCGCCTGTCTGGAACTTAATACCTTCCAGCTGGCGGAAGGGAGTGCGTTCGCTCTTTACCTCCGATTCCCAAAAGGCCGCGTCGGTCAAAGAACCGGTCGGCTTACATGAAAATAACGTGGTGGAGGAAATGGAAGAAGTGCCGATGGCCGCAGTCGGTCCTGAAGATTTGCTTGGTGGAGAAGATATCGCTCCCATTGTCACGCTGGGAGAAGACGGTTTTAAATTTACAGTGGAAGATTCGGAAGGCGAAGAATTTATTTTGGACAATGTTACGGTGTCTGTTAGCAGCGCAGTGAAAAATACCGAGGGGTATAACCGTATTGTACGGGATTCTAATGGCATATTTACATTTCAAAATCTAACGCTGGATCCCAAAAAACTGGAACGTTTCTTTGTGGTGCTTTCCAATGAAGACGGAGCGCTTAAGGCATTGGTGGAAAGTGCGGCACAGCAATCTTTTGAAGATCCGTTGGTAATTAAAATTAAACGAAAAGAATCGGGTGATTCTTGGATTGTTCGTTCTGTTCGTGCGGTAAAAACTTTGTTCTCTCGCGTTCCGAGTGTCGTACAGATTCCGTTGTTCAGCGGTACTTCTTCTGTTTTGGCAGATTTGGATGTGTCCCTACTGCCTCTGGAATTGGCGGCTACCGCTAAAAAAGGGAGTTTGTCCTTGTCTGACGATGGAAAACAAGTCTTTTATGTAACGCAAACGGGTGAAAAGACCCCGTTGGATGATTACTATGTGCGCTTGCCGAAACAGGAAAGCGGCAAATGGGTCTTGGCTTTACAAAATGCCCCGCAAACCCCTTTTAGATTAAACGTATATTCTTCCCAAAATAAAGTGTTTGTTATGACGCGACTGGTCCCTATGACGCAGTTAGGTACAAGTAAGGCCTTCGGATCTATTATGAAAATGCTCGGATTACATCCTCTCTTGGCAACGGGTATCCCGATGTTTGCTAATAACGGTATGCCCCTGTTAACAGGCTTTTTTGTACCGTGGTTAAGAAGATGGGGGGATGCCAATGTGTATCGTTTCGGTGTAGGGATAAGTACGATAACCTTTTTGGCGGCACTGAGCGGAGGATTAACCGGTTTTTCCAATATTTCCGAAGGGAACGTAACACCTTATTTGACGGGGGTCGTAATAGCGTCTATGATTTCCTTAGGTATTGCCAGCACATTAACTCGTTCAAACCAAGGTAATTTGATTTTTGCCAACCAGGGAACATTGACCCAAAAGAAAAAAAAGAAGGAAAAACGTACCTACACGGAAGCACCGACTGCCCGTTTCTTGCTTCGCCGTATACGTGAATTTTTTACAGAACCTGCCAGAACAGACGGTCGTTTGATGGAGATGGTACAAAATGCCGGCGCCATGAAAAACTTGGGAACGGGACTGTTCCTCGCAGCACCTTTTATCTTTAACTTAATTTCCACGGCTGTCGGTTCAAGTGTCCGTGCTGATTTTTCGCTAGGTTTTTGGATTCTGGCCGGAATTAGTGCCTATTCGTTCTATAAGATGTTAACGTTACCGTTGAAGGATTCCTTTCCTCGCGATATTCCCACATTGGAGAAAACGTTAAAGAAAGCAGAGAAAAAATTGCTCGCTCAAATTCAAAAGCAAGCGGCATTACCGGAAAAAGAACGGAAATATGTAGAAATTGCCAAAGAATTAAATAAAGTAATGTCACCGTTGGTGCGTGCTATAACATATCAAGAAAAGAGGAAAGAAAAAGACGTTTTCCCTGAAGTGGAAAAAGAGACATTAGCGCGTGTAAGCGACGCTTTGCGTGCCCAAGGGGTGTCGGAAGCGGAAATACAGCAAATGCAGAAAGATTTACAAGCTGCTTTTGACGTAGCCGGACGCCGACATACTAGCGTATGGCGTGTCGCGCGGATGACAACGATTCCATCGTCGTTACTTGCTATGATACTACTTACCGTACATGAATTAGGTACTTCTTCGGCTTTCTCGTACACTTTAACGGAAGCGATAAAATTGTGGTTAGGTAGTGATACGGCCACATTTGCCCTTTCTCAGGCCTTAATTGGTGTGACCTTGTACGGAAGTGCTTTCGCCTCCCGTATGTTAGGAAACTTCATCAGCAGACGCTTGACGGAAGGAACCATGTATCTACTTTCCTCTATGACTTCCGTAATAGGAACCGGACTTATGATTGCTGCTAACGGTACAAATATTCCGTTATTGTTGACGGGTGCGTTTATTGCGGCATTTGGTATGGGAAACTTCTTCGCACAGTTGTTTGAATTTATGACAAATTTACATTCCGACTACCGACCGGAAGTAGCTACACTTATTACCTATACCATGCCGGTTGCGGCGGCATTGGTAATACCGTTTGAATGGTTGAAGGAAATGGCCGGCATCCCATTGGATTTGATCTTGAGCGAAGTAGCCCTATTTGGCAGTTTCGTATCCTTACCTCAACTATTCGCCGGATCCAGCATACTGCGCAGTATCGGATATTACAGCCAAAGAGTGCGAAACGCCGTGATGCCTTCGCACAACTCCGGAAATCCTAACGACGGAGCAACGGGCGGTACTACGGAGCCGACGGCTATGCCGGATCCCACCCCGGCTAATTAACTTTTTGGTAAAAATATAAAACCCCCGTTTCAAAGCGGGGGTTTTCTCATTTATTGAATAAAACGCGCAGTAGTTTGTCGTAGTGGTTTTGCGGAATTTGTATGCCGGGGGTGGTGGTGCGTCCGCTTTTTGGACCGTGAAAATCCGAACCGGCGGAAGCGAATAATCCGTATTTTTTGGCGATATTAAGAAGATCCTGCTTCATGGAATAGGTGTGGGCGGGATAAAAAACTTCCACGCCGTCCAGCCCTGCTTCCTTCCATGCGGGGAAATCCCATACGTCAGTTACAATCCCCGGGTGCGCGATAACGGCGATTCCGCCGGCCTGTTTAATAAAACGGATGGCTTCGGCCGCACTTACGCCGGCTGATTTAACATAGCCGGCTTTTCCTTCCACTAAATATTTACGGAAGGCATCTTGGCGCGACGAAGCTAATTTTTTTGTTTTAAGTGCGTCGGCCACGTGGGCACGCGAAACAGTATTGGGTGCGCGGGAGAACACTTCTTCTTCCGTCAGTTCAATGCCCGCATCATTGAGTTGGCGGATAATTTGACGGATACGCTCCTTTCGCCGTTGACGGTTATTTGCCAGAAACGCCTGAAGTGACGGATTCGTTAAATCTAAATTATACCCTGTAAAATGTAAGTGATCGTGATCACGCGTACTGATTTCTACGCCGGCAGAAAAAGAAATGCGGTGCGCCAAACAAACCTCTTGTGCCTGTAAAACGCCGTCTGTCGTATCGTGATCTGTCAGCGCAAACACCCGAACACCGCTTTTTAAAGCGGCTAAAACCACCTCTTCAGGGGAGGATGTTCCATCAGAGAAAGCGGAGTGAGTATGTAAATCAACAACCGGCATTAGACACGTTCTACTGCGGTTACGCCGGGCACCAACTGTTTTAAACGGCGTTCCACAACGGCTTGTAACGTCATTTGCGCGTGCGGACAGCTGCCGCAATGTCCATGTAAAGAAACGGTTACAATACCTGTTTTTTCATCTACACCGATAAGTTGGATATCACCGCCGTCGGATTGTAAAATCGGGCGGATTTCGTTAATTACGTTTTCTACTTGTTCCTTCATATTAAATTCCTCTCTTTAAATATATTATACTTTTTTACCGGAATAAAAAACAAAACCACTTGCAAAGTTTTCCAAAGTATTGCTATACTTTTAGTATATTCTGTTTTTATGTTGTTTGGAAAAGGAGAGGTATGAAAAAGATAATTGTATTAAGCGCGCTTCTTTTACTCGTAAGCGCTCCGTCATTCGCTCAAAAATATGCTAGCATTAACACTAGTAAAGTGAATATCCGCACTTGCGCGGGCACTTCTTGTTCCGTTAAATTTCACATGTGGAAATATACACCGGTGTTAATGTTGAAAACCAATTCCGATAAAAGCTGGGTGTTAGTGAAAGATTTTGAAGGTTATCAAGGTTGGATTGCTGCCGGTTTGTTAAGCGGTAACGGCGGTATGTCTGCCACGCAAGATTTAAATGTTCGCAAAAGCCCTTCCGCTAACGCCGAAATCGCGTGTACGGTAGAAAAAGGTTATCCGTTTAAATACTTGGCCAAAAAAGGAAAATGGATTCAAGTAAAGGATGATCCGGAAGATCCTAAACAAGGTGTTTGTACAGGTTGGGTTTATAACGCCAACTTGTGGGGTTTCTTTAAACAATAAGCTTTACAAAAGGGATACGTGGGGGATACGTATCCCTTTTTTGTCCCCGTTCTTGCGCCGCAAGTACGGATTTAGATATAATATAAGTATGAAGATATTTGTAAGTTTAGTAGCTATTATCAGTATCGGTATTTGTGTTTTCTGCGTTACGCGTAACGTGGAGGAGGGGCATTTTTCCCTCGCGGGGACTGTTACCGTACCGGAACGCTTGCTCGCAGCGGCACAAGCCGATAATAATTCGTGCGCAATTATCGTTAAAAACGAGGCGGACGTTCCCGTTGCCATCAAACGGATTGTAAATCCTAAATTTCCACTGTCTTTTGAAATGGGAGAAGAAGATTTACTCGCCGAGCAGGTGGACGGTGTATTGAAGTTGGAAGTACAGATCAATAGCCACGGACAGTTGGGAATTATTAAAAAAGGTGACATTTTTGGTACGGTGGAAGGTCCGTTGCGTGCGACGGATAAAAATGTCGTGATTAACGCGGACAAGACGTTGGGTCCTGTTCAGTTAGCGCATAATGTAAAAGGCAATTTCTTCCGTACGGCCGCCCGATAAATTATTTATTTTCTTATCCGCGGAGGGTTATGAAACGCAGTCTTACCGTTTTAGCCATATTAGCTATGTCTTCCTCCGCTTTTGCGGTGGATAACTACAACCGCGAAAAAGTATTGGAATTGTTTGCCCAATACAATCCTTCCGTTCTACAACGAGCCGACGAAAACGAAACGTACAATTCTATTTTACAGGAGTTAGTGGATAGTTACAACGGTCCTGAAAACATGGATACGCGTTTGGAACTTATAGCGCTTATTCGTAATTTTGACAATTCGCTTGCTTTGTCGGTATTGGACCGGCGGTACGGAGAAATCTTTTTGATGGGAAAAATGAGCGGAACAGATATTGATTCCGCCCGCGAAAAATACCGCAGTGATGTCCAGACGCTTATCGGAAAGATTTGGGCCGTTTCCGTACAAGTACAAGAACTTCGTTTACAGGAATATAAGGAGCAATTAAAAACAGTTAAAAAAGATGACTCCTTGCCTGCCTCCGAGAAGAAGGAAAATGTTGATTTTCTAAATAAGCAAATCCAAAACACACGTTTGGAAATTAAGAACTTAAAAAAAGATCCGGGCACATATATTGCGAACGTAACCGATATGTATGTATTACAAACGGAGCGCAATTTGGCTGAGCAGCTGCTTTCTGCCCATCAGCAATTACAACAAGAGACTTCTCTTCAAGCCGCACAAGCAGAAAATTTGAAAATCAGTTACAAAAACAAAAAGCCCGTCGCTAAATAAAAATTCTTTCTTTTTTAACGTGTTGTAACAGTATTGATTTTATTTTAACAAAGGGAAGGATTTTTATTATGATACAAGCAGTAATTAACAAGATTTTTGGTACAAAAAGCGAACGCGATCTCAAAAAAATACAGCATTACGTAGATGCTGCCAACAAGATAGCTCCGTCATTAGAAACAATATCGGACGAGCAGTTAAAATCCAAAACACAGGAATTTAAAGACCGTCTGGCAAAAGGGGAAACCCTAGATGATATTTTGCCGGAGGCCTTTGCTGTCGTGCGGGAAGCCGCCAAACGTGTTATCGGGCTTCGGCCGTATGATGTACAGTTGCTGGGTGGTATTGTGCTTCATCAGGGTAAAATTTCGGAGATGGGCACCGGTGAAGGTAAAACATTAGTGGCTGTTATGCCTTCTTATTTAAATGCTTTAACCGGAAAAGGTGTACACGTCGTGACCGTCAATGATTATTTGGCCCGCCGCGACCGCCAATGGATGGGCCCTATACACGAATTTTTAGGGTTGACCGTCGGTTTTATCGGGCACGATATGGAAAATAACGAACGTCGCGAGATGTATGCCAAAGATATTACCTACGTTACCAATAACGAGCTCGGTTTTGACTACTTGCGCGACAATATGGTAATTCGCCGTGAGGATCGTGTTTTGCGCCCGTTAAACTATTGTATTGTGGACGAAGTGGACTCCATCTTAATAGATGAGGCCCGTACGCCGCTGATTATTTCCGGGCCGTCGGAACAAAGTACGGATAAATATTACATTGTTAACCGCTTAATTCCTTCTTTAAAAATACGTTTGATTACGGAAAAAGATGAGGTAAGAGCAAAATACGAAGGTTTCAGTTTGGACGAAGGTGTAGATGCTATTTTGGACGAAAAAGCACATACGGCCACGCTGACCGAAACCGGTATTGCCAAAGCGGAGAAATTTTTAAAAGTGGGGAACTTGTATAATGATGTTGAATCTGAATGGGTACACCATATCAATCAGGCCTTGCGTGCCCACCACTTATACGAACGGGATGTTGATTATGTTGTAAAAGACGGGGAAGTAATTATTGTGGACGAATTTACCGGCCGTTTGATGCCCGGCCGCCGCTGGAGCGACGGTTTACACCAAGCGGTGGAGGCAAAAGAAGGTTTACAGATTAAAGAAGAAAATCAGACGCTTGCAACGATTACTTTCCAGAATTTCTTTAAGTTATACAATAAACTTTCGGGTATGACGGGAACGGCCATGACCGAAGCAAACGAGTTTTGGCAGATTTATAAATTAGATGTGGTAGAAATCCGCCCGAACCGTCCTTCTAAACGTATTGACTATCCGGATTTGGTGTATTTGAACGAACGGGATAAATTCAATGCGATTGTAAACGAAGTAGAAGATTTATGGAAACAAGGAGCTCCTGTTCTCGTAGGTACGCGCTCTATTGAGAAATCCGAACGGTTAAGTCAAATGCTGCGCAGTAAGGGGATTCCTCATAAAGTGTTAAATGCCAAATATCACGAAATGGAAGCGCAGATTATCAGTCAAGCCGGCCGTAAAGGCGCGGTAACGATTGCTACCAACATGGCCGGACGCGGTACGGATATTGTTTTGGGCGGTAATCCCGCGGATCCCGCCGAACAGGAACAGGTGGTAAAATTGGGCGGCTTACATGTGATCGGAAGCGAACGCCACGAGTCCCGCCGTATTGATAACCAGCTGCGCGGACGTTGTGCCCGTCAGGGTGATCCGGGGTGCTCGCGGTTTTATATCTCGTTAGATGATGAACTGATGCGTCTGTTTGCTAACTCCGCAAAAATTTCCTCCATTTTAAGCCGTTTCGGTATGCAGGAAGGCGAAGCCATAGAATCGCGCTTTATGACCGGCCAAATTGAAGGGGCCCAACGTATGGTGGAAGGGCGTAACTTTGATATCCGTAAACAACTGTTGGACTACGATAAAGTAATGAACCAACAGCGTACAGCTATTTATGGGTTACGTAATGCGATTTTGGACGGACAAGATATGACTTCTTTTACAAAACGGATGATGCAGGAAATTGTAGAAGAACTTGTAAACCAATATTATCAACCCTCCCATCCGCAACGTTCGGATTACGGTGCGCTGAATGTCGGGTTGCGTAATTTCTTCCCCTTGCCGTTTGAGTTAAGTGCCGAATCCACCAAAGGTAAATCGCAAGATCAAATAGCGGACGAAATTATGGCACAGGTAAATGATTTGTACCAAGCACGTTTTGTTTATTTTTCCGAACAGGATATTAACTTCAGCGAAATTGAACGGATGTTGTTTTTACAAATTATTGATAACGCATGGAAACAAAATTTGTATGAATTAGATCAACTCCAAAATAGTGTGGGTCTGCGCGGTTATGCACAAAAGGACCCTCTGATTGAGTATCAAAAAGAATCATACAAACTGTATGAGTCTATGTTGGCGCGTGTACGGGATTTGATGGTCAGTTACATTTTCCGGTTACAATTGCCGCCCCGCCGTTCACCTGCCCAGCGTGCGCAAGAGCAAGCTGCCGCAAATGGAAACGGCCAAGTTGCCAGAAAAATCGGGCGTAATGATCCTTGCCCGTGTGGTAGCGGTAAAAAGTATAAAAAATGTTGCGGAGCTAATTTATGAAAAAAATGATCACAAATATAATTTATTTAGTGGTAGCCGTGGCGGTTTGTATGTGTACGTTTGCGGTATATCAAAACGCTAATCCAATAGAAGCGGATGTGCCGGTAGTTACTTTAGCGCAGGTTCACGAGCAGGAAGAAGTGACAAAGGAAAAAGAGCAGATTTCCGCAGCACGTGCCAGACAAAGAAGATGGATAAACTGTAAGCAAGATGATGATTGTGTTATTATAGACAGAGAACCTTGCGGTTGTTTAGTTGGAGCAAAGGGTGTAATCGCAATCAATGTAAATCTGGTGACCGAGTATGAGGAAAAGTACCTGAACAAAACGAAAGCATGCCCGGAGGAAGAACCTTTTCAGGAAGGACCGTGCAGCCCGTCCGCATACCCTATTTGTAAAAATAAAACCTGTACGATTGTTTTCTAAAGAAAATGGATCCTATACCAACGCAAAATTCTTTTTTGGAATTACTTAAACGTACTGTTAGCGGTTCGTTGCGGTTTATTTTGTTGGTATTGGCATCTCTAACGACTGCTTGGTTGTTATACCAAAGTTTTCCACATAAGTCGCATTGGTTTTTTGCGTGGATTGCCCTTGCCCCGTTTGTATGGGGCATCAGCAAAATGCGCGGATTTTGGTCATCCTTTTTTTATGGATGGTTTACTTCATTTCTGTTTCACGCAGGTGCTTTGTATTGGATTTATTATACATGTGTCAATGGCGGCGGAATGGAGAAGGGCCTTTCCTTGGCGGCCTGGCTTGGACTATCGGCGTTGTTATCGTTACAATTTGCGTTTTGGAGCGGATGTTGCCATTTCCTTACCAAGTTAAAGGGATTTTTTCCATTGCTTGCGGCGGGCGGATGGGTATCGCTTGAGTGGTTACACCAAAGTATTGCTTTTTACGGCCTTGGGTTCCCGTGGTTTATGCTCGGATATACCCAATGGAATATGCCGGAGTTTTTACAACTTGCTTCCAGCATGGGAACGTACGGTATTAGTTTTTTAATCGTATTTACGGGTACATCGGTCGGTTGGGCATTTGCGGACCCCTCTTTAAGAAAAGGGGTCGGCCATTTACTATTGGCCGGTTTAGTTTTTACAGGAACATTTTTTTACGGGAAATCTGTTTTACGGGATAATTCTCATTCTTCCCATCAATCGCTTGTCAGCGTGAAAGCCGCCCTTCTACAACCGAACATTGACCAGTATAAAAAATGGTCGGAAGAGTTTGAAAATGAAATTTTTGACACCTTAAAAACTATGGGCAATCAGTTGGGAGAAAAGAAAGTACATTTAGCCGTGTGGCCGGAAAGTACGCTGCCGGGGCCTATAACGGAAGCACCGTATAACGAATTGGTTTCTTCCATCGCCGAGGAATCAGGTGCTTACCAGATTGTAGGTTCTAATTTACAGGAAGAAAACCGTCAGTATGTAGCGGCCTATTTGGTCCCTCCGAAAAAAGAGCAATTACAACATTATAAAAAGATTAAATTAGTGCCGTTTGGGGAATATATTCCGTTTGAAAGATGGATCCGTCGGTGGTTTTCAAATGTGGAAGTGTTGGGCGAATTGGGGGTTTTTTCTCCCGGGACAACTACGCAACCTTTGTTGGATATGGATGGGGTAAAAGTAGGAAGTACTATTTGTTATGAAGCCATTTTCCCTCCTTTGTGGAAGGAACAAAATAAACAAGGAGCCCAACTGTTTGTGAATATTACCAATGATGCGTGGTTTTTCCGTACGGCGGCTCCGTACCAACATTTAGCGGCTAATGTGTTGCGCGCAGTAGAAACAGGACGACCCGTTTTACGTGCGGCCAATACGGGGTTTTCCGCCTATATAGATCCGTACGGAAGAATCCAAAATCAAACCGCTCTGTTTGAGAAAGATACCCTTTACGTAACAGTGCCCCTTTCGCTCAAACAAGTTCCCAATACTTATACACAGTGGGGCGATTGGTTTGCGTGGTTATGTGCCGCATTGTTTTTTACGTTGTTAATTTCTACGATTGTGTTTGTGTATGAATAATATTGAATTTAAAGATGTAGAACAAAAAATAGACGATTTGTCTGCCCGCGTGAAGAAAATAGAAAGTATAGATGCTATTTCTTCCAAGCAACAGGAATTATCCGCGTTACAGGCACAGTCGGCCGCACCGGAATTTTGGAACGATACGCAAAAAGCCAAAGAAGTCAGCCGTCAAATTGATTTTTTGAAAAATTCCATAGATACTTTTTTTGAGTTACAAAAAAATATGGAAGATGCCCGTGCCCTGTTTGATTTATGTAAGGAAATACAGGATGAAAACGAACTTATTTCGTTGGATAATTCACTTGCGGATATAGAAAAGAAAGTTGCTCAAAAAGAGGGAGAAATCCGCCTTTCCGATCCGCACGATAAGTTAAACGCTATTTTGACGATTCATGCGGGGGCGGGTGGAACAGAGTCATGTGATTGGGCGCAAATGCTCGTACGCATGTACACGCGTTGGGCGGAACAGCATGGTTTCAAATTTTCTGTTTTAGATTCCCAAGCCGGTGATGAAGCCGGTATCAAAACGCTTTCCGCGATGATAGAAGGCCCGTATGCGTACGGTTATTTAAAAGGGGAAAACGGCGTACACCGTTTGGTAAGGGTTTCTCCGTTTGATGCCAATGCGCGGCGGCACACGTCGTTTGCTTCGTGTGACGTGCTCCCGGATATTGACGAAGATATCAATATTGAAATTCCCGAAAAGGATATTCAGTTGGAAACGTCCCGTGCGGGTGGGCATGGCGGTCAAAACGTGAACAAAGTGGAAAGTGCCGTACGTTTACTTCATATTCCTACGGGTATTGTTGTTTCCTGCCGTATTGAAAGGAGCCAACTTCAAAACCGCCAAACTGCGTTAAAAATGCTGAAAGCGAAATTGTATGAATTAGAGATGGATAAAAAACGTAGTGAAGCCGAAAAGCGTTATGGACAAAAAGGGGAAATTGCATGGGGGCATCAAATTCGTTCATACGTTTTTATGCCGTACCAATTAGTGAAAGATTTACGCAGCGGTTACGAAACTAGCCAAATCACGGCCGTTATGGACGGCGATTTGGACCCGTTTATTTTGGCTTTTCTCAATTACGAAGCCGAACGTAAGAAATAATGGACAACACGCTTTATATTCATATCCCGTTCTGTAAGCAAAAATGTAATTATTGCGATTTTGCCTCTTTTGCCGGACGGGATTTTTTAATAGATGATTATTTATCCGCTCTTGCGAAGGAAGCCGCCACAACCTCTTTTAAAAAGGCTCAAACGTTGTATATAGGAGGCGGAACACCGAGTTTGTTATCCGTCGGGCAATTAGAAATTTTAGGGAAAACCATTACGGCGAACTTCGGCGAAATCGCCTCCTTTTCTGAAAGTACATTTGAATCCAATCCGGAAAGTTTAACGTATGAAAAATTAACTTTATTAAAGCAAATGGGTTTTAACCGTTTGAGTATCGGACTTCAAAGTTTTAATGAGGAAGAACTAAAATTGTTAGGGCGTGTGCACACAGTTTCACAGTTTATAAATGCGTACGAAAATGCCCGTAAGTGCGGATTTGACAATATCAACGTAGATTTAATAGCCGGTCTTCCTCATCAAACATTAACCGCTTTTTTGGAAAGCTTGCGCTGTTTGGTTGAACTTCGGCCGGAGCATATTTCCGTCTATGGTTTACAAATAGAAGAAGGAACGAAGTTTTTTGAAAAAGGAATCGTGTGTGACCAAATTCTCATGCGGAAAATGTTGGAACAAACGCATTTTCTTCTGAAAAAACACGGATATCATCATTACGAAATTTCCAATTTTTCCCTTCCGTCCAAAGAGGCAATCCATAACTCTCATTATTGGGATAACGGCAATTATATCGGGCTTGGCAGCAGTGCGGTATCTTACCAAAACGGAAAACGGTTTCAAAATATACCTGTCGTAGAAGAATATATCCGTCGCATTAAAAACGGCGAAACAACGGTTATTTTTTCCGAAGAGTTAACCGGTCAGGCAAAAGAAGGGGAAACGCTTATGTTGGGGCTTCGGAAATTGGACGGCGTGGAATTAACCCCCGCACAACAGCAGTATTTCGGGAGAGAAATAGAAAAACATATAGCGGCGGGCCTTTTAATCAAAGAAGATAAAAAAGTAAAATTATCTTTTGAGGGACTTTTTTTAGCTAATGAGGTCTTTTGTAGTTTTGTGGAACCATTTGAGGAAAACTTATGAAATTAACGCCCGTTAAAACCTGTTTATTTTCGGAAGGAGACGATTTACCCCGTTTTATTGTGTCACATATTCCGTCCGTAACGGAAAAGACGGTACTTGCCGTATCTTCCAAATTAACAGGACTCTGGAAAAAACAAACCGTTCCTTATGAAAATCAGGCACAAAAAGAAACGCTTATTCAAAAAGAAAGTACGGCTTGTCTAAAAACTTCGCTGGCGTGGCTAACCGTTAAAAATGGGATGATGATGACGAACGCGGGCATAGACGAGTCCAACGCGGACGGCAAACTAATTCTATTGCCACAAGATTGTTATGCGTGTGCGGCGGAAATCAGAGAACAGTTATGTGCTTTGTGGAAGGTTTCAAATTTGGGTATAATAATAGTAGATAGTATGATTTTACCGTTGCGTGCGGGAATAGTCGGCGCGGCGGTGGGATATAGCGGAATAAAAGGCGTAAAAGATTTGCGTGGTCAAAAAGATATTTTCGGGCGTCCACTTCAAACGACATTGGTAGATTGTTCGGATTCGTTGGCGGCGGCAGCCACGCTTTTAATGGGGGAAGCGGACGAACAGTGCCCCCTATGCGTAATAGAAGATGCGCCGGTTTGTTTTACGGAAAAAACCGATCCGACGGAAATCCGCTATCCGGCAAAAGACGATTTGTATGCGCCGCTTTTGAAAGCGGTCAAACTAATAAAATAACAGGAGAAAAAAATGAAAGACATCATCAATGAATTTAAGAAATTCATTATGCGCGGCAACGTGATTGATATGGCAGTCGGTATTATCATTGGCGGTGCTTTTACGAAAATCGTGAACTCTATGGTGGCGGATGTTATGATGCCGCCGTTAGGGTTGTTATTAGGAAAAGTAGATTTTTCCAATTGGTTTATTGTTATTAAAGACGGCGCCAACGGTGCGGGCAAATATACCACGTTAGCGGCTGCCCAAGCGGCCGGTGCCACGACACTGAACGTCGGTAACTTTTTAAATGCGATAATCAGTTTTATCATTGTGGCCGCTTGTATTTTTATGTTAATCAAAGCCATTAACAAATTGAACAAACCGGCTCCGGCCCCCGTTGCCGACCCGACCACCAAAAAATGCCCGTACTGCTGCAGCGAAATTGCTAAAGAGGCGACCCGCTGTCCGAATTGTACATCAGAACTTAAATAAGGCATTTTTATTTTCCAAAAGCACTCCCGCAAGGGAGTGCTTTTTCTTCGGTACATATATCTTCAATGCTTGATTTATATCTCTTTTATTATTAAACTCTTATTATGGCGGGAAAAGCGATTTTTCCCGAGGTCTTTGTTTTTGCTTTTACAAGGGGAATTTTATGAGGCGGGAAAGAAAGAAGGCATTTACTTTGGCGGAACTACTTGTGGTGGTAGTTATTATTGGGGTATTATCCTCAATAGTTTTGCCGAAATTTAACCATACGTTGGAAGTGAGTAAAACAACGGAAGCGGAAAATTTGTTGCGTGCGATACGTATGGAGCAGGAATACCGTTGTGCTTCGGAAAAGGCATACGCGACAAACAAGGACGATTTAGGTGTTTTGAGTAATAATAAAACTAAAAATTTTACAATTTCATTTGAGCCGGCAGGGGCAGTCGCACACCGTACAGGTCAGTCGTACAGTTTAAAAATCCCGTCGTATGCTGATGGGCGTATTTGTTGTGACGGCAAAGATTGTCTTACGCTTAATAAAAATTATCCTACTTGTAGAAAATTGAAAGAACTTGCGGATTTTGTGACACCTCCAAACGATTGTGGGGTCGTGGATCCGGATCTGCCCACTGACTGTACGGACAATGAAACAAGCGGTTCTGAGGCGTGCGGATCTCAATGTGGAGATGGTTCGTGGACCGGTACGCGGACGATTTTTAGATGTGTGGATGGTGTGTGGAAGGAAGATTTAGGCCCTTGTGTGGAAACTAAAGTATGTCCGGATCCTCTATCTTATTGTTCAACGTCACAAGCTCCGGAAGCTCCCGCTCCTACAACTTGTAACGGTTGTGGAACGCGCGAAGGAACGTATGTATGTAATGAAGTTGAAAAGAAATGGGAAATAGAATGGGGGGCCTGTTCTGTAAACCCTGGTGAATGTGAGTGCCATGGGGAAGCGCCAACAGAAACTCAGACGTGTAACTCTTGCGGAACAATGACCAAAACGTGGTTTTGTAATACATATACGGGAGAGTGGAGTGACGCCGGGGTGATGTGGAGTGCATGTTCCAAAGAACCTCATACCTGTGAATGTACCGGTGATGGGGCAGTGACAACGGAAGGATGTAATATTTGCGGAACGAGGGAAAAAACACAAGTATGCGATTTGGATACGGGTGAGTGGACATGGACCGGTGCGTTACTGGGTGAATGTAGTAAGAAAAAAACGGAATGTTCACCCGAAGAAGAACCGGAAGACGAAGGTGATTATACCTGCGTTACAAGTTATTCATGGTACGCAAAAGACTTGGGGTCGGCTTCAGATATAGGATCTGGGGCTACATGGTTTTATCAAGAGTATTTAACCGACATGGTGTGCGGTGGGGAAACGGAGCACAATTCCGGAACTGTAAATTTTCAGTTTAAAAAGAACATAGATTGTACACCGGGAAAGTCTTATTTATACTGGCAAACTTACGGATGTGGCGGTAATCAGGCTATGTCTGGGCAAGGAGGCCCCGGACAGGTTGGTTGGTATTGTTTAACATGTGGTAGAGTAAAATCCCTTTCCCAATGCGCTTCTGCTCCTTCAAACATGAACGGACAATCGTGTTCTTTAAGCGGAAGTGTATACGCCGGCCCCGCATTAGCAGGTCCGTAATATCTGATAGTTTTTTCCATTACGTTTGAATATACCCTCTTGTTATTGGCAAGGGGGTTTTGCTTGGCATCAATCCCCTTGCTTGCGATACAACCAATTTTCTACACTATAACTATGATTTATTTCGCACATCGCGGAGCCAGCGCACAGGCCGTTCAAAATACCGTTACTTCTTTTGCTCTTGCCCGTAAACAAGGGGCAACGTGCTATGAGTTGGATGTCCATTTGCTGACGGACGGACAGTTGGCCGTTCATCATGATTATTCGCTTTTATCTACTACGGGAAAAGACGTAAATGTGGCGGGGTTGTCTGCCGCGGATTTAAAAAAATATCCGTTACTCCCCCGTTTTGGCGGAGATGCGGAACAAATCCCGCTGTTAACGGATATATTGCCGGTTATCACGGAGAATTTACAACTGCTCAATATTGAAATCAAAAATGACGATAACCGTTATCCGCAAATAGAACAGATATTACTCAAGTTTTTAAAACCGTATGCGGATATTTCTTCAAAAATCTTGTTTTCCAGCTTTGATTTTGATACGCTTGTCCGATTGCGCAGTTTGGCGGAAAATGCCCGCATAGGTCTGTTAACGCGCGAATTTGATATTTCTCAAGCTCTTGCGCTGCGGGCAGAAAGTGTACATATAAGCGTGTTGCGTGTAACAAAAGAAATCATTGATAGTTGCCATGCTCACGGACTAAAGGTTTATGTATATACAGTCAACGATAAAGCAACAGCCGCGCAACTTGTGTTATGGGGCGCAGACGGGATTTTTACAGATTGTATAGGTGATTTTTTGTAACGTAAAAAAGCCCCGTTTTTCGGGGCTTTTTTTAATAACCATAAGAGGATGATTCTTCGGACGAGGACGAACTTTCGCCTTCGGCTTGCATGCCGTAATATTCCTCGGGACTATAACGACGGGGCTTGGTCCACAGTCGTTTTTCCTTTCTATACTCGGAAGCAGCCGGTTGCCCCGGTACTTTGGGCTGTTGGCGTTCGTCAAAGAAATAGACGTTTTCCTTTGTTTCGGGCTGGGCATTAAAAATATAGCCGGATTCTGCGGCGGCCGGTGCTTCGCGCCGTTCCAAAGCGGCATCTTCCGCTAAATCTTCCAAATAATCTTCTTGTGTTAAATAGATTTTTCGGTTGTATTTTTCTCTTTTCTGGGCGTTGGTATTACAGGCACTGAGAACGCCAAGGCACAAGAACAGAACGAGTAGTCGGGTAATTGTTTTCATAAAAATTTCCTCTCTCCTGATAATACAATGTTTTCTAGTAAAACCGCAAGCGTTACCGGTCCTACACCGCCCGGAACGGGGGAATAAGAAATTCCGCGTGCTTGTAAATCTTCCGGTACCGCATCTCCGGACAGGTGATTATTTTGCCACGTTGTGGAAATATCTACGACGATAGCGCCGGAAGATAACCACTCGGCTTGAAGTAAGCGCGGCGAACCGGCTGCACTACATACGATATCGGCATCTTTTACGGCACGGGGTAAATCGGTTTTTGTGTGACAGATTTTGACAGTGGCGTTTTGACACGTGAGCAAGTGTGCCAATGGCCTGCCGACAGTACTTGACCGCCCGATAACGACGGCCTCTTTCCCGCATAAGTCTATTTTGTGAAAAGATAATAATTTAATCACTGCCATAGCCGTACAAGGAACAAAACCGCTTAATTGTTGAATTTCGTTCCACGTCTTACACAAAAACAAATTTCCCATGTTGGTATTGGACATACCGTCAATGTCTTTTTGCGGGGCAAGACGGGCAGCAAAGTCGGTCTGTGCGAGTTGTACCGGCAACGGGCGGGGAATTAAAATCGCATCCACTTCTTTATCGGCAGATAACGTTTCTACCAATGTTAAAAATTTATCAGCGGAGGTTTGGTTATTTACTTCAAAAATTGTTGTTTTGATTCCTATTTGCTCGGCGGCCTGTACTTCTTTTTTTAAATATACATACGCCCCGTAATCTTCGGTGGATCCAATGGCGGCTAAATGGATTGAACGCCCTAATTTTTCCCGCACGGCGGATGCCCTTTGCGGAAGGGTTTGACGAATTTGTGCGGCAAGAGCGGTTCCTTCTAAAATCATATACATATATTTTAGCAAATAAGTGTTCTAAAAAGCCCTGCTGTTTCGGCAGGGTTTAAATTTATTTTAAGTACAAAAGAAATCTATTTTATCCCTTGTACAAACTGCGCAATAATTTTATTTCTTGTGCGTAGCCGTCTAAATCATTTGGGGTTTCCAAACAAAAAGGTAAATTTTTTAAAGCCGGATGATTGATTACATTGGCTAATTTCTCCGTCCCGATATACCCTTTTCCGATAAGGGCATGGCGGTCTTTGTGGGCGCCTTGCGGGTTCATGGAATCGTTTAAGTGGACGGCCTTCAAGCGGGATAACCCGATCACTTTATCAAACAATGTCAACGTATCATCTAATTGAGCGAGTGAATAACCGCCGTCGTGAATATGACAGGTATCCAAACAAACGCCCATTAGTTGGTTTTGCTTTACACCGTCCAAAATCTTCGCAAGTTCCTCAAATGTTTTACCGATTTCGCTTCCTTTGCCGGCCATAGTTTCTAACAGAACGGTTGTTTTCTGTTTGGGTTGTAAAATGGCATTGAGCGTTTCGGTAACTAATCGGATACCTGTTTCTGCCCCCTGGCCTACATGGGAACCGGGATGAAAATTGTATAAGTTCCCGGGGATGTACTCCATGCGGCGCAAATCGTCTACAAATGTCATTTGGGCAAACTCGCGTGTTTTGAGGTCGGCAGAGGCGGCATTTAAGGTGTAGGGGGCGTGCGCAATAATAGGCGCAAAATGATTTTCCTTCAGTAACGTACAAAGCGCGGCGGCATCTTGCGGATCTATCTCTTTTGCTTTGCTTCCGCGCGGATTGCGCGTAAAAAATTGAAATGTATTAGCCCCGATGGAAAGAGCTGTCTTTCCCATGGCTTCAAAACCGCCTGTGCTTGATAAATGGCAGCCGATATATAATTTATTTCCCGGCATATTTACGTATATCTGCTGTTAATTGGCAAACGTCTTCTTCCCGCGTGGCCCAGCTGGTACAGAAACGCACCACGGTTTCGTTTTTATTCAAATAACAGGTATGCGAAAGCATATATACTTGTTCCAATTTTGCCACTAAATCATTAGGCATCACGAAAAATTGTTGGTTGGTAAAGGAATCACACCAAGAAGTTAATCCGGCCTCCAAACAGGCATGGCGGATTTGTAACGCCATTTTATTGGCATGACGGGAAAGTTCAAAATAAAGTCCGTTTTCCAATAGGGATAAAAATTGAATACCTAGCAAACGTCCCTTTGCCAAAATGCCGCCTTTTTGTTTCATAAAATAACGGAAATCTTTTTGTAATTTTTTGTTGGGAATTACAACGGCTTCCCCTAACAGGGCACCTATTTTTGTACCGCCTATATAAAAGATATCACAACAAGCGGCAAGGTCGGTAATAGATAAATCATTGGCTTCGGATTCAAGGCCGTATCCCAAGCGGGCACCGTCTATAAACAGAAACAAATTATTTTCGTCACACGTGCGGCGGATAGCCGTCAGTTCTTCTTTGGAATAAAGTGTGCCGTATTCGGTCGGGAAGGATAAATAAACTAATTTCGGCTGGGGGGCAAATTCCGGGTTATCGTCCAGCCAATGGGATTTACAAACCGAAGCGATTTGCGCTGCGGTGATTTTCCCTTCTTTAGAAGGTAGCGCGTATACCCGGTGGCCGGTGGCTTCTATGGCGCCGGCTTCATGTACGTTGATATGCCCGGAATCGGCGGAGATCACACATTGGTACGGGCGCAGACAGGCGGCAATGACTGTTAAATTGGTTTGGGTCCCTCCGCATAAAAAGTGGACATCGGCTTCCGGTGCGTTACATAATTTTTTAATTAAACTGGCAGCTTGGCGGCAATAAGGGTCGTTCCCATAGCCGGAGGTTTGTTCCAAATTTGTTTGTAATAATTTTTCTAAAATAGAGGGGTGTGCCCCTTCGCTGTAATCACAATTAAAATGTATCATATAAAACCTTCCGTTTAGGCAGATTATGCCTATATTCTACTTTATTTTATGTAAAAAACGCTATGGTAAAAAAGTGTGACAATAGGTTGTCGTGCTATTTTTTTACAATAAAGAAAGCAAAGACTGTTTTTTGCTATGATATATCTACACGGGAGGACGTATGACACAATATATTTTATGGGGAATTTGTATTATTGAGGCCATCGGGCTTATCTTCTTATTTATTAAGGGAAAAGAGTACAGGGAAGGCGCAGAAAAAGCCAAAGTGGAAACCGCCGGCTTTGCGAAAGAAGTTGAAATTTTGACACAGAATAAAAAAGAACAGGAAACCGAGACAACGGCTTTGCGGACGGAAGTGACAAATCTTCGGGCAGATGCTGTGCGTTTGGAAACGGAAAAAAAGAATTTGGAAACCGCGCAGGACCAACTAAAGAAAGACAAAGAAGAACTTTTGACTACCTATAAAAGCCAATTTGAAACGTTGGCCACCGACATTTTGAATAAGCAGACACAGTTGTTCAAACAGGGCAACAAAGAAGAAATGGAACACGTGATAAAACCGCTTAATGAACGGTTGGCGGAATTTAAGCAAAAAGTGGAAACATTTGCGAGCGAGAACCACTCTGATAAAACAGCCATTAACGATAAAATTAAACATATAGAGGAAGTGGCTCAAAAATTTGTCAGCAGTCTGAAAGTGCCTTCCGGTTCGCGGGCGTGGGGGGAGAACACATTGCGTGAGTTGCTGGAGAGTATGAATTTTCAGAAGGGAGTTACGTATTTTGAGCAAGTCACCAACGACGACAAACGTCCTGATTTTTTGGTGCGTTTGCCGGATAACCGGTTAGTGGTAATAGACGCAAAAACCATTTATTCCGATTACGAAAAGTACACACAGGAGCCGGATGTAACCGAACAGGCCAAACACTTAAAAGCACATGTAACAAAAATACGCAACACGATTGCTTCGCTCGGCAAAAAGAAATATGAAAAAGCCATCGCGGATTTTTGTAAAGATCTTCAACTGCCGGCGGATGAGGACCCGATAGATTTAGTGCTGATGTTTGTAAATCCGGAAGGGGCACTTTCGTCTGCCTTACAGGCGGACAGTTCCATTTATGAATTGGCGCAGGAAAATAATGTAGTATTAGTTTCTTCTTCCACTTTAGTCGGTGCGTTGGAGATTATTCATACTTTATGGGTCAATAACAGAGCGCAGGAAGATTATGAAGAAATGACACGGCTAGCCGAATCGCTTGTGGGCGGATTTGGACAATTTTTAGCAGCCAATGTAAATGTGACAAATGCTTTGAATAACGCGCAAGAAGCCCATCAAAAATCATTGAATATTATCGGAAATGCGGAAACAAAAGGCCTTCTGAAAAATGCGCAAGATTTGGCAAATCTTGCTCCGTCAAAAATTTCAATGGTCCATATTAAAACGATAAAAAAAGCGGGATATCATTATACAGGCGAAGAACAATAATTGATATTTGCTTATCATCCTAAAGCCGAACTGTTATTAAAAAGCAGTTTGGCTTTTTTTATTCCGCACCTGCCATAATGGCTTCTTTTTGACGGGTTGATTCGGGAGTGGCACGTTCGGCCAAATTGACCGACATTACTTTGGATACGCCGCTTTCTTCCATCGTAATGCCATAGAGCATACGGGCGGCTTCCATGGTGCGTTTATTGTGCGTTACGACGATAAATTGTGTAGTTTTGGAAAATTCTTTAATTAAATTGACGTAGCGTTCTACGTTGGCTTCGTCCAAAGCAGCATCCGCTTCGTCCATGATACAGAACGGGGACGGATTATGTGTGAAGAACGCAAACAGTAAAGACATCGCGGTCAGCGTTTTTTCTCCGCCGGACATGGAAGAAATATTAAGTAGGCGTTTACCTGACGGTTGTGCGTAAATTTCAATTCCCGTTTCCAACAAGTTTTCCGGCTCGGTAAGTACAAGGTCGCACTCGCCGCCGTGAAATAACGATTGGAAAATCGTTTTGAAATGCGTCCGCACGCGGTCAAAGGTATATTTGAAATTTTCCCGTGTCGTTTGATTGATTTTGTTAATGGCGGATTTAAGGTCTTTTTTCGCACCGTCCAGATCGGCAATTTGGGTTTGTAAAAACGTATGGCGTTCGGTCAGCGCGTCGTATTCTTCCGGCGCGGTCATATTGACGGCCCCCATATTCTCTATACGTTTACGTATCATTTTTACGCGTTCGTAATCTACGGTTTTATCCCCGTAGTTCATTTGTGCTTCTTCAGGTGTAATATTCCAGCTCTCAAATAAATGGTTAGTAACGGTGGTCCGTTGGCGGCGCGCATTGGAAAGCGCATTTTCTAAATTGGTTTTCGTGATGTTCAGCTCGCTTTCTTCTTTTTTATAAGCATTGAGAGCCGCTGTTTTTTCGCTGAAATCTTTTTTCAGTGTTTCCAAATCAGTCCGCATTTGGTGTTCGTCAATTTCCAGTTTTGCCAGCACATCTCGCTCGGCCGATAATTTGGCTTGCGTGGATAATTTTTCGTCTGCCAAACTTTTCAAACGTAAATTGGAAGAAGCGATTTGGGCGTTTCGTTTCCCTTCGTTATCGGTCAACGTGTTAAATTCAAATTCGGTGGCTTTTAAGTCCAACTCTACATTGTTTTTCTTGATGCGTACGTCGTATAATGCCGCGCTTACGGTGTTAATTTCGCCTTTCAGTTTTTCGGCCTGTTCGTAAAGCGATTGTTGGTTTTTCTTTATTTCTTCGCTGCGGGCGGAAACGTCCGCATGTTGTTTTTTTAATGTTTCCAACTGTTGCGTGTAAGTGGCAATATTTTTTTTGCGGTTATCTACCTGTAAAGTGATTTCCTGTTTTTTGCGGTTGGCGCGGTCCAACTGGATTTGTAAATTTTGTACGTCGCGTTCTTTTGTGTTGCGTTCGTTTTGTACGGAGTTGAGCGCTAAAGCGGCTTCTTGTACAAATGTGCGTGCTTTTTTCAAAGCTTCTTCGGCCTGTTGGATGGTTTGTTGTGATTTTTCTATATCGCTTAAAATCTTTTCTTCCTGTACGGAAAGTTCGTTCAATTCTTCTTTTACCGTTTCTTCTTCGCCCCAATAGGCCTCCGGCGCACGGACGTTTTCATCTCCGCCGCCAATGAAAAACCCGCCGTTTACGGTTCCGTTTTCATACGCATAACCGCCGATAAGTAAATTTACCAAACTTCCGAGTTCCGCTTTGTATTTCAGTTGTTCCATGATAGCGTTTTCGGTTTTCTTCGGTTGGACGGAAGGAACTTCCGACAGAATAATAAACTTGGCACGCGCTTTGCCTTTTTCTTTCAGTAGCGCAATGGCTTTTTCGGCGGTGGCGACATCTTCGCATAAAACGGCGTCCAAATATTTTCCGAACGCCTCTTCCACGGCCACACTTAATTTGGCCGGATATTTTAATGCTTTGCGCAGGGTTCCTTTGACGCCTTTCAGACCGCTTTCACTGACAATTTTCGCACCCACCCAATACGGATCGTTTTTCCCTTGGGTTTGAATCATTTCCAACTTGGCAGTAAGGCCGGCCCGTTGTGATTTTAGGGATGAAAGTTGCTCGTTCAGTGTGGAGCGTTGTTGTTGGGCATTACGCAAATTTTCTTCACAGGAAGTTATTTGTGCACGTGCTTTTTGTTCGTCCGTTTGTTTGGTCTGTACGCGCAACGTTATTTCTTGTAAAGAGGTTTGTAAAGCAGTCAAATTCTTTTCTTCTTCCTGACGGGCTTTTTCCGCTTCTATCAAATCCGCTTCTTCCCGTTGAATAGAAGATTCTTCCAAGGCAATACGGTTGGAAGTTTCCATCTGTTTTTGTACCAAGTTCATGAGATCGCGTGCGGATTGTTGAAGTAAATTATCGGCTTGGCGTAAATCTTTTTCTAACTGTTGGGCTTTGGTGGTATATTCATTATACTTTTGTTGTAAAGGCGTTAATTCCGCGGTTATGTTTGCCAACTGTTCTTTTAATTTCGTTAAAGCGGGGGCTAATTCTTGTAAACGGTTTTGCCCGCGTTGTGCTTCCGCGCCGGATGACGCAATTTGTGAAGTTAACTCTGCGGTTAAATTATCACAGTTTTTGATAGCCCCTTCCAATAATCCTACTTGGTATTTACTGGCGGAAATCTTTTCGTTAAACGCATCCGCTTCTTTTTGTTTATGTGTTAAATTTAAATCAAGCGCCGCCACAGATCCTTCCTGCGCGGAAATTTTATTTTCCAAATCACCGATTCGCCGCACCACCGGTTCTAACTCGGCCGTATATTTGGCAATTAGTGCGTCGGATTCTTTTAAGGAATATAAGGAAATAGCGATTTCGCTTTCTTTTAGTTCTTCGCGGTATTTTTGATAGAGCCGTGCTTTTTTGGCTTCGCTGTCTAACTTTTTAATTTGTTCAGCAATTAACGCTACCGTATCGGCGAGTCGCGCCAAATCTAAATCCACGCGCTCTAACCGGCGGATACATTCTTCGCGTTTGGCCTTATATTTGGAAACACCGGCCACTTCTTCAAACATTTCACGGCGCTGTTCGGGGGAGGCGGACAATACGCTTTCCACACCGCCCTGGTCAATAATGGCATATCCTTCACCGCCGATACCGGTATCCAAAAATAAATCGCGTATATCACGCAGGCGGCATTGTACTTTGTTTAAATAATATTCGCTTTCACCGGAACGAAAAATTTTGCGTGTAACGGTAATTTCATTGAAATCAAGCGGAAGTTGGCGGGTGGCATTATCAAAAATCATGCTCACTTGTGCCATATTTAAGGGGGCGCGTTTGGCAGTTCCGTTAAAAATAATATCCACCATGGACGCAGAACGCAGCGATTTCCAACTCATTTCGCCGATCGTCCAACGTACCGAATCAATCACATTGGATTTACCGCAACCGTTCGGGCCTACCACACAGGTAATGCCGGGCTCAAAATCCAAACGGGATTTATCCGCGAACGATTTAAACCCCACAATTTCTATTGCTTTTAAATACATAACGCCCCATAATACAGATACTCTATATTATACCATTTCCCTCTATAAAAATGGAAAAACTGCCTTTCTACGCGTACGGTTTTAGTGTGCGAGGAGAACTCGTCGTAAAAAAAATGCTTGCCAAAAAAATTTTTTTTTATTAAACTGAAGGGGTACGCAAAGCGTACGTTAATATTAACGACGATTCCTTGAAGGAGGAGTACTCACAATGGCAGAAAAAGTTCAGAAAGTAGGTTTAAGCCGCGAAGACGGCTTCCTCTATTATATTGACAAAGACGGCGACATCGCCCGTGTTCAAATGGCCAGAGGTGGCAAAAAAGGTGGCAAACCGAAAAAAGTAGAAAAATGCGGTATCAAGAAAGAAAAAGGATATCTCTATTTCTTGGATAAGAAAGGTGATATCTCCAGAGCCAAAATGGTAAACGCAAAATAAGTTTGCTGTACAATAAAATCCCCCCGGGTTACACCGGGGGTTCTCTTTTTATATAGAAAGTTTTTGGTTGTTTTTGGCGCATGTCGTCAGGATAAGTACACTTGAATTTTTTGAAAAAGTACCTATACTATCCGTATCTGAAGGGTTTGGAGGTGTACCAAAGAATTTTAATATCCGTTTCAGCCGCTCCGTTTGATTGCGTTCGTACGGCGCAAAAAGGGGGCGGCTGTTTTTGTTATTGCGGCTTATTTTGCCGAATGAAAAACAATTATCGTACGCGCGAGCGCGCGCAACCGTTGACAGAAGCCGTTTATAATGGTTAAATAATAACACGGGGAAAATCCCGTAAACTTAACGGAGGATTTTTATATGGATATCAAAATCACTGCCAAAAATATCAAATTAACCGCCGCCATTAAAGAATATATCAATACGCGTGTCGGAAAAATTGAAAACTTTTTTGACAACATTGTTTCCGTACAAGTACTTATTTCTGTGGAAAAGAAAATTAACCAACGTGCGGAAATCGTACTTCATACCGGTGCTAAAACTACCATTAATGCCAGCGCTGTGGAAACTAACTTATATAAAGCAATTGATGCCGCTGCTACCAAAGCGGAAGCGCAAGCCAAGAAAATTAAAAACAAAGCCAAATCGCGCAAAGTTTCCAAAAAATCGGTTAAGAATATGGAAGTGGCCGCTTTTGAGCCGGTTATTATTCCGCAAAATGATGTTAAATTTTCCGTAATTAAACAAGTGGAAGTTTCTCCGATGAATCCGGAAGATGCCGCCTACGAAATGGAACGGTTGGGATATTCGTTTTGGATGTTCTTGGATGAAAGTTCCAAACAAATTAACCTTATCTTTAAACGGTTAGACGGTACTTACGGGTTAATTAAACCTATTAAAAAGAAATAACAGTGGGGTTTGCGGTGGAATTTACCAAATCCATTACCGTAGCAGAACTGCTCCAAGTGAAATCTCTTCACTTGGAGCTTGTCTGCGGAAAAAGATATATTCACCGTAATATTACACAAACAAGTGTCAACCGGCCGGGGCTTGCGTTGAGCGGACAGTTGGAAAATTTCCGCGCTAATTCCGTACAAGTTTTCGGCAGAAGCGAATATGAATTTTGCCGTAAAGAGAATAAAACGCGCTTGCGTGCCAACGTTACGAAAATGCTCAGCGAAGGAGATGTGCCTTGTATCGTGATGACGGCGGATTTGGATCCGTTGCCGGCCGTTCGTAAAGGGTGTTTGAGCGCGGATGTACCGTTACTTAAAACGGATATGGAGTCTTCGCCTTTCATGGCGGAATTTTCCCGCTTTTTGGATGAAAAACTTTCTCCCGTTACGCATATCCACGGAGTGCTTGTTGGTGTAAGCGGAATCGGTGTATTGATTCGCGGGGATGCCGGAATCGGTAAAAGCGAATGTGCGCTGGAACTGATTAAGCGCGGACATATTTTAGTAGCGGATGATGTGGTGGAAGTTCAAAAACGGGGGGGACGTGTGTTGATCGGTTCGTGTCCCACCATGTTGCGCCATTATATGGAAGTACGCGGTTTGGGTATTTTGGATGTACCTCAATTGTTTGGCGTAGGGGCGACATTGGACGAAACAAATATAGATATGGAAGTAGTGCTGACGTCTCCGAATAAGCAGCCGATTGACCGATTGGGTGTGGAGCAAAAAACGTCGGACATTTTAGGGGTGGAAGTTCCTTCGTTGGTGTTGCCGGTTACGCCGGGGCGCAATTTGGCGGTGCTCATAGAAGTAGCGGCACTGAACCAGCAATTAAAAAGCCAAGGAATTTTTTCTGCCAAAGAATTTAGTCAAAAAGTTCTAGATAAAATGAAGAAGGTAAACAATGTCAAGCAATAAACGCCGTATTTTTATTATTACCGGTATGAGCGGGGCAGGAAAATCGCAGGCACTTAAAATTTTCGGTGACCTCGGTTTTTACTGTGTGGATAATTTACCGTTAGCGTTATTTAGTAGTTTTATCAATTACTTAAAACAAAGCGGCAGACACCAAGAAGTGGCCTTGGGAATTGACGTGCGCGAAGGGGACGGGCTTAAAGAGCTGCCCAAGATGATAAAAGAAATGGCGCAAGATGATTTTACGGTAAAGGTGATTTTTTTAGATGCGGCCGAAGAATGTTTAATTCGCCGTTTTTCCGAAACGAAACACCGCCATCCGATTCATAAAAAATTAGCCACCGCTATTGCGCACGAACGCAAAGCATTAAGCCCGATACGCAGTATGGCTGATAAAGTAGTGGATACATCTGACCTGAAATTAGGGGAACTGAAGGAAAAATTGGCTTCTATGTTGGATGTACGCCGTGACGGAGATATGCAGATTTCCGTTGCTTCGTTCGGTTTTAAAAACGGGATTTTGAAAGATTGTGATATTGTGTTAGATGTACGTTTTCTGCCGAATCCTTATTATGTGCCGGAACTGAAAGTACAAACAGGTTTGGATAAACCGGTACAGGATTATATTTTATCGTTTGAAGAGACACACGAATTTATTGAAAAATTTGTGGATTTAATACAGTATTTAATCCCCAAATACAGAAAGGAAGGCAAAAGTTACTTGACGATTGCCATGGGTTGTACCGGCGGTCAGCACCGTAGTGTATTTATGGCGCATGAGATTGCGCGCCGGTTAAATAAAATGGGACTGACGGCTTCGGAATTTCACAGGGATATAGAGGTATAATTATGGTAAAAATTATTTTAGTAACACATGGAAATTTGGCTGCTGAAATGTTGGCTACGGCCGCGCAAATTATCGGCAAACCGACGGATGACGGGTTTTCTACGTTTGCGGTAACGGCGGTAACATCTGTGGAAAAAGAGGCGGCTAAACTGAAATCCGTGCTGGAAACTTGTGCGGACGGTGCGGTCATTTTAACGGATATTTTCGGCGGAAGCGCAACAAATATTTCGCTTACCGCAAGCAAGCAGATGCCGAACTGTTATGTGATTACGGGCCTCAATTTGAGTATGCTTTTAACTGCTATTAACAGCCGGAAAAAATTATCCGCCAAGGAACTGTCTGAAAAAATTGAGGCCGACGGAAAACGCGCGGTTATCAACGCAACGGAATTATTGATTTAGAGGTTATATGCCGGTTATTTTCGCACGTGTGGACGACCGTTTGATCCACGGTCAAATTGTACAAGCATGGCTGCCTGAACTAAAGGTGGACGAAGTGTTAATTGCGGTTTCAAAAGAAAATGAAAAACGCATTAACCGCGGCCTTTTGCGGCTGAGTCTGCCTTATGAGTATGAGTTGTCGGTGCTTGATTCCCACGTGTGTATGCGTCATGCGCTTAATTCCGATAAACGTATTTTTCTGCTGATGGGTTCCGTGCGTGAACTGACCGATTTGATAGAAGACGGATTACAGTTAAAATCTGTTAATATCGGCGGTATGCATTTTAAGGAAAACGCACAAAAATTAGCGGACAATGTTTTTTTGGATGAGAACGATAAAAAGATGTTGAAACTGATTCATGATTTGGGAATAGAAATAGAAACCCGTGCGGTGCCTAATTCTCCATCCGTTTCCGTAAGCGAGGCGGTAAAGTGACGTCGTCGGTACTTATACTAGCTGCAGTTGCTTGTTTGTTAGAACTGGATACAACGTATGCGTTTCAGTTAACGTTTTCGCGCGGTATTGTAGCGGGGCCACTTCTTGCGCTGATTACCGGTGATGTAATGGCCGGTGTACAGGCGGGTGTTTTTGCCGAACTATTGTTTGCGGATATCAACCCACTGGGCGGGATTTTGCCTCCGAGCGCGGTTACGTGTTGTGCGGTATCGCTTGCTTTACATAGCATGGGGGTTCCCCTTTATATTGCCTTCTTTTTTGGCGTAGTAAGTGCGGTTTTGTTTTCGCATGCCGAACGTGCGATGCGCAAGTATCGTGCGCCTTGGCTTGTATCATGGGAAGAACGGATTATTCAAACGCCTGCTTTGGTGTATCGTCCGGTAGTGATTTCGTTAATCTCTTATGCGGTTTTCAGTTTTGTGTTAATTTTATTGTTTATCTTTTTGAGCCGTCCGCCCGCTTTGTGGATGACGGCCCATTTGCCCGAAAAAGCACATCTCGCGTGTAAGTTCTCGTTTATTGCTGTTCCGTGGATTGGCATTGCGGCATTGATTGCTTCGTTTCGGCTGAAGGCAAGGTAATATGCGTTTTTTAATGCGGCTTAATTTATTTTGGCGCTCGTTTTTTCTACAAGCGACTTGGAACTACATTAAATATCAAAATGTAGGGCTGGCGTTTGTGATGTGGCCTTTTTTGAAACATTTGTATCGCCGGCACCCCGAAGAATTACCGCAGGTGATGAATCGTTATTTGGAAACATTTAATACGCATCCGGTGATGGCCTCCTTTTGTTTTGGAGCGCTTGCGCGGCAGGAACGTAAGTTGGTAAAAAAGCAACGGTTGGAAATATTGCGGGAAAACCGTTTGGATTGGGAAGGTATCAAACGTGGTTTGTCTATTACAACGGCTTCTATCGGAGACCGGTTGTTTTGGGGGGCATTGAAGCCGCTTACGCTACTGGCCGCTTTGTTTATATGGCTTGCGTTGGATGTAAACTTTTTGGAAGTCCGTCCGTTAGTTAAACCGGAATCATACATTTTTCTCGGAGTTATTTGTGCTTTTGTTTTATTTAATGCGATTGCGTTATTTGTTAGGTGGAAAGGATTTCAAATCGGTTATATGGCAAAGGAAGGTTCTTGTTACGGACTTACCAAATTTGATTGGAATCAGACCATCTATTATGCCAAAAAAATAGGTATTTGGCTTGCGATCGGGATGTTGTTTTTTGCTGCTTATTACTTTTTAAAAGATTTTAACGGCTTATCCGATTTTCAGTTAAAAACGCGCGCAATTGCTATCGGTGTCTTTGTGCTGGTTAGTTTTATAACGCGCAAACTTCGTGTGCCGAATATGTATTTGTATTTAGCTGTTTTTGTAATGTTTAATATTGTAAGTTGTTTATAGGAGTATACGTGATTGAGCAAGATCTTAAAATCATTAACCGTTTGGGTATCCATGCCCGTCCGGCTGCGCTGATTGCGCAGACGTCCTCCGGGTTTTCCTGCGATATCCGCTTGTCCAAGGATAACATCACCGTAGATGCCAAAAGCATTATGGGAGTGATGATGTTGGCGGCGGAATTTGGCTCAAGTATTCATGTAACGACGTCCGGTGCCGATGAAAAAGAGGCGGCGGATATGCTGAAGCAAATTTTTGAAGATAAGTTTAATGAGGACTTTTAATTTATGCTAGTGCTCAAAGGCGCGCCTGCAAGCCCCGGAATTATAATAGGTACCGCTGTTGTTTTTTCCGGTAAGAAATTTACCGTTTTGCGTGAAACGGTTAATCCCGCAGATGTGCCTGCCGAATTACAAAAAATATCCCGTGCTATACAAAAAACAGAAGCCGAGTTGGATGCGTTTGAAAATAAGGTAAAAGGATCGTTGGGAGCGGAATATGCCAATTTAATGTCCACCCATAAACTTATTTTAAAGGATCCCGCCCTTCAGTTATCGGTTACTAAAAAAATCAAGGAAGATAATCTTTCCGCGCGGTCGTCTTTGTCCCTTGCCGTACAGGAGTTTGCTGCTAATTTTGATAAGATAGAGGACGCTTTCTTTAAGGAAAGACGCAACGATATTTTTGATGTCGGTAAGCGTTTGTTACGCAATTTAGAAGGAGAAAAACGCGAATTTCTGGCCGCCATAGATAAACCTTCTTTGTTAGTGACTCACGAATTATTCCCGTCCGATACCATTTCGTTACAGGAAAATAATGTGATCGGCTTTTGTACAGACGTCGGTGGAAAAACGAGCCATACGGCACTGCTTGCGCAAAGTTTGAATATTCCGGCAGTCGTCGGCCTTTCCACCGCTTCTAAAGATGTGGCAAACGGAGATTTGCTCATCATAGACGGCGAAAACGGACTTTTGGTTATCAATCCGGACCGTTACACCCTTTCCAATTACCGTAAATTACAGCGCGAACTTAAAAAGACGGAATCACTTTTAAAAACAATCAATCATTTGCCGGTAGTTACGAAAGACGGATACAATTTGCGTTTGTTTGTAAATTTTGATCCGCGTACCGATAATAAAGACAATAAAAAATTGGTTACGGACGGACTAGGTCTTTTGCGTACGGAATTTTTATTTTTAAATACACCGGTTCCCCCGTCGGAAGAAGCCCAATATCAAACGTACGCGACGGTGGCTAAAAAGTTTGATATGCGTCCGGTTACGATTCGTTTAGCCGACTTGGGCGCAGATAAGATGCCGGATTTCCCGTTAGATGAAATAGAGGAAGATGATAACCCTTTTATGGGCTGTCGCGGAATTCGGTTGTTTCTTAAAAATCCCGATTTATTATTTACGCAACTGCGCGCAATTGTCCGTACTGCGTGCGAAGTGCCGGGACAGGTAAAAATTATGATACCGATGGTATCTTCCGTAGAAGAAGTACGCCATGTGCGCCGTGCATTTGAAGAAGTACTTAACGAATTTGCCGCACAAAATAAATATCCTGTTAATAAAATTGCGCTGGGGGCGATGATTGAAGTGCCCGCTGCGGCAATTGCGCTAGACGGCATGATTAACGATTTGGATTTTATTTCTATCGGTACAAACGATTTAATTCAGTATTTAGTGGCGGTGGACCGCATTAACCCTGACGTGGCCCACATGTACGATCCGTGCCATCCGGCCGTCGTACGCACGATTTATTCCATTATACAAACGGCCCACAAACGCAGTAAACGCGTAAGTATTTGCGGAGAAATTGCTTCCGATACCAAAATGTTGCCGCTATTACTTGGGTTACAGGTGGACAGTTTATCTGTTACGCCGCGTATGTATTTGCGTGTGAAAAATGCCATACGCAATTTGAATTTTGATACTTGCTCGGATTTGGCACAAGCCGCGCTGCTGATGGGCAGTTCGGAAGAAATCCGCAATTTAATTGAACAGAATAATAAAAATGAAGATTCGTAATTTTTCTATCGTTGCTCATATTGACCACGGAAAGACCACCCTTTCGGACCGTATCTTAGAAGATACGGGGACTGTCCCAAAGCGCAAGATGCAGGCCCAACTGTTAGACGGTATGGACTTAGAGCGTGAGCGCGGTATTACCATTAAAGCCAAAGCGGTGCGTATTCAATATAAAGATTATATTTTGAATTTAATTGACACCCCCGGCCACGTTGATTTTTCCTATGAAGTCGCGCGTTCACTTCGCGCATGTGAAGGAGTTCTTTTATTGGTGGATGCGTCGCAAGGCGTAGAGGCGCAGACGGTGGCGCATGCCCATTTGGCGCAAAGTTTGGGGCTTAATATTATTCCGGTGATGAACAAGGTGGATTTATCCCAATCGGATGCGGATGCTTCGGAAGAACAGTTATGGGATATTTTACGCGAACCCATAGAGGCCGAACGTGTCAGCGCGAAAACGGGGATGGGAATTGAACATTTGTTAGACCGTATTATTTCGGACGTTCCCGCACCGAAAGGAAATGTAAACGCGCCGCTTCGTGCGTTGATTTTTGATTCTTATTATGATGCGTTCCGCGGGGTCATTATGTACGTGCGGATTGTGGACGGAAGTATCAAGGCCGGACAAAACATTAAATTTATGTCGTCAGGTGCGGTGTATAAGAGTGAAGAAGTCGGCTTTATGACCCCCAAACAACTTCACAAATGTGATACACTTTCTGCCGGAGAAGTCGGTTATTTGGCGGCTGGCATAAAGGATATTCACCAAGTACAAGTAGGGGATACAATTACGTTAGCGGATAATCCCGCTACGGAACAACTGCCCGGTTACGCGGAAGCAAAACCGGTGGTATTTGCGAGTATTTTCCCGGTAGAGACAACCGATTTTCCGCTACTTCGTAAGGCACTTGAAAAATTAAATTTATCGGATTCTTCCTTTCACTACCAGAGTGAAACTTCCAAGGCGCTTGGTTTTGGGTTCCGTCTGGGATTTATGGGAATTTTACACATTGAAATTGTAAAAGAACGGTTGGAAAGAGAATTTAATTTATCGTTGATTGCCACAAGCCCGAACGTTGTTTATCATGTAAAATTTACGTCCCGCAAATCGCATCCGCAGGAATTGTCCGCTTTGCCGGAAGCACCGGACGATCCCGGTTATAAAATTATTGATAATCCGGCTAACTTTCCGCCATACGGCGATATTATTGATATCAAAGAGCCGGTTATCCATATTACGATTGTAACGCCGGTGGAATTTATGGACGGCGTGATGACGCTGTTGAAAGAAAAACGCGGTACATTTATGAATATGGACCATTTATCCAACCAGCGCGTGATTATCAAATACGAAATGCCGATGGGGGAGATGGTTATTGATTTTTATAATAAATTAAAATCCGTTTCTAAAGGGTATGCTTCGTTTGATTACGAAGTAGCGGGATTTCGAAGTTCCGACGTGGTGCTGATGGAAATTTTACTTCACGGCACGCCGGTGGATGCGCTTTCTACCGTTGTACATAAAGATAAAGCCGCCACAATCGGCCGCGCGTTGTGTGCCAAACTCAAAGAACTAATCGGCCGCCAGCAATTTGAAGTGGCGGTACAGGCCGCGGTAAACGGAAAAGTAATTGCCCGCGAGACGATTCCTGCCTTTAGAAAAGACGTTATTGCTAAATGCTATGGCGGCGATATTACGCGTAAACGTAAGTTGCTGGAAAAACAAAAAGAAGGTAAAAAACGCATGAAGGCGATTGGCAGTTTGAATATTCCGCAAGAAGCGTTTGTTGCCATGCTCAAAATAGACGAGGAATAGATTTTTTCTACCAGGTTAGTGAAATTAGTTTTAAACGTAGAGAGCTTTCAATAAAAACCCACCTTTCGGCGGGTTTTTATTGAAATGGTGGACCTTTCTTTGCGACACTGGCCATTTGGCGTTGTTGTAGCGCCTGCGGTCCATAAAAAAGCCGCCCGTAAAGGCGGCTTTCAAATTTTGGACCTGACAAGGATCGAACTTGCGACCTCCTGCATGCCATGCAGGCGCTCTCCCAGCTGAGCTACAGGCCCGTTACAATTTATAGTATATCAGTTTCGTGGCATTTTGGCAATACCTTACAGTTTGATAAGCCCGCGGCTAAACGCGTAAATAGCCGCTAATGCCGTCAAAACTAATAAACAGACAATAGCCGTTTCGTTGCGGGTAAAAATACTTTTTTTATCCTGTTGTTGTTTGCGTGCCCAAATAAATACGGGGATGCCAAGTGCTAAAAAAATCGCCGCTAAAAATAAATATTTAAGCCCCGCTGCATACAGTAGCCACAACGCAAATCCCGTCCCTAATACTGATGTGGCAAGTGCCGCTGCGCGGCCGGTAGGGGAGATTTTTTCAAACTCGCCGTCCTCCACCAATTTCCACAAATAAAGCGTACTTGCCAAATATGCGGGAAGTACCATGACACCGGTAATGGAAAGCATGGTGTTCCAAGCGTTATTGGAAAAATAAACAACTAGAATTGCCAGTTGCATAAGAGCACTTGTTACCCAAAGCGAAACTGACGGTGCACCTTCCTTATTTTGATACGCAAACACCTTTGGAAAAGTGCCGTTTTCGGCGGCTGCGGCGGGGATTTCAGCGGTAATCATGGTCCATGCGAGCCACGAAGAAAGAACCGCTATCAAAAGTCCGATATTCATCAGCCACGCACCCCACGGTCCGACGACTTTTTCCAACACGCCCGCCGTTGAAGGATTGGGAACGGCGGCAATTTCCGCTTGTGTCAAGAATCCAAACGGCAGGACGGAAAGTCCTACATAAATTACCAAACAACCCAAAAATCCTAGGAACGTTGCTTTGCTGACGGCAGATTGGTTCTTCGCACGGTTGGATAACACAACCGCACCTTCAATCCCGATGAACGACCACAGCGTAACAAGCATGGTACTTTTCAGTTGGTCCGGTAAACTGCCTAATGTATGGCCATTTTCTGCCATGTGTCCCAAAAAGTTGAAATCAAACTTATCCGCATGGAAGGCGCACAGCATAATCAGACAAAACAAAAGCAGTGGTACCAATTTGCCGATCGTACCGATAATATTTAATATGGCTGCTTGAGTAACACCGCGCAAGACAATAAAGTTAAATCCCCAAATCAGCACCGAGCCGCATACAATGGAAAGCAAATTATTTCCGCCCGCAAAGTACGGCGGGAAAAAGTAGTTCAGCGCGTCCATGGTAATGACGGCGTAGCCCACGTTGCCGAAGATTTGGCACAACCAATATCCCCAGCCGATCGTAAATCCAACGTATTGCCCGAATCCTTGCCGCGCGTACATATAGATACCGGCGGTCAAATCCGGTTTTACGCGGGAAAGCGTACTAAACGTATTGGCAATAAAATACATGCCGAAACCGGTAATTACCCACGCGAGTAATACGGCCGCGGCGCTGGCGCTTGCCGCCATATTTTGAGGGAGGGAAAACACCCCTCCCCCTACCATAGAACTGATAACAATACAAGCCAAACCCAATACGCTGAGTTTGGAAGCGGTATTATTCGTATTTCCCATAAAATACCTATTTTACCGTTACCGGCGCGGCGAATTTGAAGTTCAAGAAACCCATAACCGTTAAGCAATAGGCAAACGGTTGGGTGATGTTAATATAGTTGTGCCAAATTTGAAAATCGCTATGCTTTTCCACACCGCGGATCTCCAATTCGTGCTTTAACGACTTATTGAGCCACATGTGCGCGTGCCCTTGGGCGATTTCGTCATCAATCGGCGTATCAAAATATTCCACATATTCTGCCGCCCAACCGCCTATCAGGTTTCCTTTTTTATCTTTTCCCCAGCAGACGCCCACGCCGGTGGCAATGGCTTTGTGAGCCTCTATGCGGGCACCGTTGCCGGCCATAATTACTTCCAACACGGCCCCATGTTTGAAATACTGTGTCACTTTATCCACCGGCACAATATTGCCGTATAATTCTTTCGGAAGAACCGAAGTGTAAGGTACAATATTAAAATTTTCCACTTTGGCTTGTAAGAGCGCGGAGTCATAACAAAAAGTTTCAAACGGTTGCGGCGGGATGCCGTCCGCGGCTTGCCCCGCACCGCCGGAAATAAACGCAAGTGTCGGGTAACGTGTTCCTAATATAAGTTCATTTTTGTCCATATTCTTTCTCCTTTTTGATTACAGTTGTACGGTTGTACGTAAGCCGACAACCGTTGTGAATTGTTTTTTATCCGATAAACCGGCACGCGGATAGATTTGAAGATCCGGTGTAATCGTTATCCATTTGCCGATACCCCAAATCCATTGAAGTTCCACGGCGGTTTCCGAAGGTTTCATGTTAACGGGATTACCGAGGGCTGTTTCGCTCAAGCGGTTGTAGGCCATCCCCAGAAGGATAGCATCCTGTGAGTTACGCCCTAACGGGTCCAAGAGCGCGCCGCCAAACGCAAAGGAATTGCGTACACCGGTTACACTATGATTGACACCGTTGGAACGGCTGAAAATCGCCCATTTATCGCCAATATTTTGTTGCATATTAAAAGACCAGCCGTTTACATCTTCATCCTGATCGGTTACAGCGGGCTGATAATAATACAACAAGCTGTACTGTCCGGCGCCTATTGAGAAGTTCGGCGTCCACGATAAAGAACCAAAGACAAGATATTTATCGTCAAATGCCGTATCTAACCGTATTGTGCGGCCGGAAATATTTGTAGCGTCCTGATAACCGGCTGCTAATGTAAACGATTTACTTTGTGCTTGTAAGTAACCGCCGAACGATGCTAACGGATAGGCAGCAGTCGCATTTTGTGATAAGGCAAAATTCATAAGAGCGGTTTGCTGATTGTCCAAATAAGCGGTTCCGTCAAAGTTATAAAGCGGAAATTGACCGGCGGTCATACTCATCCAATTCATGGATCCCGGCAGGGTGTACGTGTAGGAAAATTGCGAGAAAAATTCCTGATCCGCTGAATAATCGTTAATAGCCGTTGCCAAAGAGGCACGATTTTGTAACGTAGCGGCTTGCGCTCCCCAATAACGTATGAACGTATAGTTGACGTTGAGTTGCCCGGAACCGAGTGCCGTATCCCGGAACAGATCCCACGTTAAATAAGGGTAATAAACGCCCTGAATAGCGGTTTGTTTTCCGTTTGGGCTTACCCGTTGGGCCAAATAGGATATATCCGCTCCTATATCCAGGCCCATGTTGTTTAATTGTTGTTTACCGTTGCTCCACATCCGTTCTAACGGACAGGTGCTTTCTTGTTCGGCGGCAGCGCGCCGATTCTGAATACGTTGTTCGTGTTTGGCAGAGGTGAGAAGAATAAGGGTATCTGATTCTTCTTCATAAAACACCTGTGCGGAAGCGGACAACGCAGCAAGCAGACAAACTGCTGTAAATACAGTTTTCGTATGAGACATTTTTTCTCCTGATAGTTATAAAATGGAAGATACAGCGGGGAGAGGAAACTAAACTTACTATACTAAAAAGACCTTCCCAAACAAAGGGAATTTTTGGGTTATATTTTAGCGGATGAGACTGGTTTCTGTCGTTTACAATCCGTTATAAAAAATACTACACTAATAGCGTGAAAGATTTTTTAGATAATTTGGTCCGTTTTTTAGATCCTTATAAACAGAGCGTTTTTTATTTTAAAACAGGCCTATTCGGTTGGCTTGTTTATTTGGCAATTGTTGTCTTCATTTTTATTCATCATAAAAGTATATGGGTACTGATTGTATTGTATAACCCGCTGCTTGCTTATCCGAACGTATTGATTCACTCTCTTTTCGGTCATTTTATGTTAGGGCCGCTTTTGGTGGCATGCTTTTCATTTTTACCGGCGAAAACGCTTGTAACCGTAAGCCCGCTGTTGTTAGCAAGTTCCGGTTATTTAAGCGAAATGGTTTTACCGCTGATCGGTATCCTTACGTGCTTACAAATCAGCGGTGGGCGGTATGCGTTGGTATTTCCGTTGTATTGGTTATCTATTTCCCTCTTTAATACGGGGATGTACATTATAGATTTTTCCACACAAATAGACCAAATGCCTTTTGACCCACGGGCAGGTGATTGGGCATTTATTTTAGGCAAGTTGGGTTTGTCGGACTATTCCACACTGATCGGGAATATTGTTATTTTTGTGGCAGTAGGATTTTTTGTACGTTCCATTTGGGGTATTTTTTATTATTGGTTACACATGGAACAATACCCTATTCCAAGTTGTCCGTATTATTGACTGTTTTTCCTCCCTTTTTTCTTGAATTATGCCCCCTTTTTTATTACAATTAAAATAGGTATTTTGTCTATACAAATTATTATTTTAAGAGGATTTATGAAACAATTATTCCTGGCTTTTATCTATTTATTTAGTTTGGTTGCCACTTCGGCCGCGCAAGTACCTGCCAAACAAAACAACACGGGCACAAAACCGGCCGCCCAAAGCAGCACGAAAACGACCGGACAAGGCAGTTCGCAAGATATCCTTTCCTCCAATGTGCGCAGTGCCGTTGAGGCGGAAGCTGCCGAGCAGGATGATACTTATTGGGTCATGAAAGGCGAAGACCTGATGAAGGAAGAATGCGGCATCAACAAGTTGGAATGTGCCATAGAAATGTTATTTGAAGCCGAAAAAGCTGCGGGCGGCGACCCGCTAAAAGCGGTGGTCTGCTCCAAAAAAGGCGACAAGTGTGTTCCGGCATTGGCGTTCGCACAAGGATCTGTGGATTGGGTGGTATCTAAGGAACTGTATTATCAAGGGCAAATTATTGTAGAAAATTCTTCTATGTTTGTAGAGTTAATATCAAAATATGGTTTTCACTTTGATTCCAACCGCGCCAAAGCAAAAAATTATTTGGAACAACTCATGGAACGTGCGGCGGATGATTGCGAAAAACCTTCCGCCACAGAGGATACAAGCCATTGGAATACGCACCGCACCAATTACTGTGCGGAAGAGGTGGCTTCTATGTCCGCATTGGCTATGATTGCACTTACCGAAAACGCCCAATACCGCCAAAAATTAACCAACAATATTCACGATTTAATGGAAGATATGTATGACGAACCGGGCGGCAGTGTGGTGATAATGGGCGGCACTATGGCATTAGGTGTATTGGGGACACAGTATGCGTATGAAAGACTGGAAGAATTTTTAATGGATGATACCATCCCCAGTTTAGCGGGAAATGTGTGGAACGGGGTAAATTCCGCAGTTTCGGCAACAGTAGATAATATTTATAAAGCCACCACCGAAAACGGCCGTTATTTAAACCGTATCAATGAAAAGTTCATGTATTTAGATGAAGAAGAAGCCAAACGGCAAGGATACGACAATACCGCTTGGGTTCATCCGAAACGGCAATATCCCTACGCAAACGAATTGGAGGAAGTAGGATACGTATTGGCCTACCAAAGTGCCACAAACGCCCACGCTAAAAAATTGGCTACCAAAATTATACAAAAAGCCAACCAATACGCTAAAGATAAAAAACAAATGGCAGCAGATGTTCACTACCCGGTAATAGTGGGTATTTTGGACGGCTGGCGGGAAAAAAATATTTCTTTGGACGTACCGTCAAAAGAACTGCTCACACTCTTATACGAAGGAAATTGGTTTGATATCAACGAAGGCACCCAACGGCGTGTCCACGACAAGGCCTACAAATTTGGCTTAAAGCGTAATTTAGGGTTTAAACCACCCGTCAAAGACGAACAAAAAATAGAGGAATTTATAAAGTATGATAACGGCGTGGTTTGGGGTGCCAAGCAAACCGGGGATATCCTGGCGCAAATGCTAATGATGGAATTCATTTTTGCCAAATTGATAGTGGTGGTAAAAAATATTCCCGCGGCGATTCGGGCCTTACAAACGCGTTCACAGTGGATAGGTACCAAAAACTTTATTACTAAATTACCGCGCGGAAATTCCAATATAAAAGTGGTAGCACAAAACGGCACAAAAGGTGCTGAAGTTGCTCCTAAAACCAATGTAACCGCTAACACAGCGGCAAAGGGTCAAAATGTAACTTCCGCAACAACGCCGAAAGGAACCGCTGCCCCCAAAGGGAGCGCCAACACGGGGAGTACAACTTCCCGAGCGGGCAACACCGCAACTACTGGCGGTCAAACAACTACCGGAAGCGCGTCATCTGCCGGTAATACGGTGGCAACAGCAGTTCCGCAAGCGACCATGCAAATTGTCAAAAGTGGTTCCGCCTCTATTGAGGCGGGCGCGGTGGAAGCCGAGTTAATGGATCCTCTTGCCCAACAGTTGGCGAACGGAACGTCTCTTACTCAGAATCTAAAAAATGGTGCTGCCGCCGTCAAAAATTTTGGGAAAGATTATTGGAACGCACTCTGGCGACCGAGAAAATACGTAGCGTGTTCTCTTGCCGGGCCGGCTGGAATGTTGATACCGGAAGGGGGCGCTATGGCGGCTGCTAGGGCGGAACGCTTATTTTTTGAACAAATGGAACCCATTGTTCAAAAGGCCGTTACAGCAACCAAAAATATAAGAGGTGCGACTTCTTTGGACCGGGTAACCCAGTTTGCGAACGAGGCATCCTCCTATGCCAAAAAAGCGGCATCCATGGTCGGGCAAGCCCCGAATGCAAGTAAAGCCGCGAAATTGGCACAACAAGCGGAACAAGCCGCACAAGAAGCCCAAACGGCACTAGATAATTTTACCAAAGCCATTGAAATAGCCAAATCCAAAACGGGGATGACAACCGCTCTCGGAAATATGAAGCTATTACAGGCGTTACAGGCGGTAGATCCGTTGGCAACCAGACTGCCTGCCTTTCGGTCGTGGACACCAATAAAAGAACAAGTCCGCCTGTTAAAAGGAGTGCTTACGCGCACCAATACCGTCAGGCAATCTTTTGTAAATTCCCTGCAAAGCATACGCGATATTTTATCCAAAGCGCACCTTCCTTCAATAGACGCAGAGTGGAATATCTTTGGACAAAGTATTGAGGCATTCGCAAACGATGCCAATGTACAAACACTTGGCACAAAGATTAACGCTACGTTAGATCAACTTGCCACTACGACGGATGCCGCCGCTAAACGCCAACTGTTTACAACATTACAAGCAGATCAGGCGCAATATGCTTCCTTGATACAAAGGCATCAAGCCACCATCAGCTCGGCTGCCCGCAAGCTAAAAAATACTGTTTCTGCAAAAGATCGTTGGGATTTCTTTATAAGATACGGAATAGAACAACGCGTAGCAAATGTGATAGATTTAACAGATGATTTTCATTGGTTAGGTCAAATACGCACCGGAGCAACGGAAGGCCTTGAAACAAATATTGTCTCCATAGAACAAAAGGCCAAGCGCATAGAACAAGCAGCGGCTAATACGACAGCTAAACAGGCCTTTAAGGCAAAACAGCGTGAAAACCAAGCGGCTAATTTAGTCCGACAGGCCGCCAACAAAGCCAAGTAGATAGCCAAGCAAGCGGACAAACAGATAGTACGGTAGAAACACTTATTAAATTTTTTGCCGATAACTTGCGTGTTATTTTTCAGTAGATTGTAAAATTTTTAAAAAGAGGTAAAAAGATGGATCGGATGAAATTATTATGTAAGCAAATCAAAGAGAAAATTAGTAATTCATGGGGCCCAACCGGATGGTTCGCTGTTGGATTATTAGGAGGATTTGTATTATTATTCTGTGCGATGTGTATATATAATTTTAATTTATGGAAACAACTCTTCTTTTTCTCTATAGATCCCTATGATAGTTTTATGGACTTTTTTAATCCTATTTATTGGAGTTCCTCTTTATCAACGGTGTATCAAAATTCTCTGTCAATTTATCCTCCGTTAATCACACTGTTAGCCGGATTAACTAGCAAGTTATTCCCGGCAGACGTTTTTGGGGTAGGGCGAGTAGGATATTCATTACGTGATCTTTGGGGCGCGCAATTACTGTTGTCATTTTTTTTGACAGTTACCATTAGTTTATTTGCTTATCAATTATTTCTCACCAAAACAGGGAGTAAAAAAGAACGAATTTTGTTTTGTTTATGTATATTATTTTCCTTGCCTTTCTTATACTGGATAGAAAGAGCAAATGTGATTTTGTTAGCAGTTATGAGTAGCTTGTTTTTTGTATTTTATTATGATTCTTCTAAAAAATACCTACGACATTTAGCCCTTCTTATGTTAGCGTTGGCTGTTTGTATTAAGATCTATCCAGCAGCTTTGGGGATGTTATTATTAAAAGGAAAAAGATATAAAGAAATTGCCTTATTAGGTCTTTACGTCTTGATAGGTTTTTCTGTTCCTTTATATTGGTTGGGGGGGCTAGATCAAATACTACTAATACCCCAAAATATAAAAACTTATTTGCCAGCAGGGGTGGCATTCCAAGGTTTTTCGGTTCAAGCCATTATAAATGCTTGTACGTTGATAGTGGAAAAGAATATCAATCGTTCATTGATTGTGTGGACATCTGGGTTATCATATGTAATATTTAGTGTTGGAGTCTTTTCTTCCTATTTTATACAGACGAAGTGGAAAGTAGTTGCTTTATTATGTCTGTTGATGATTTTGCTTCCTGTTATCAGTGGAACTTATACTTTGTTATTGATGATTATTCCTTTGGTATTATTTTTAAATGATTATCATCCTTCACTCTTTAATAGAATATATTTACTGTTATTTATTATCATTTTTTCTTTTAAAATTCCTTTTCGGTTTTCATTTGCCATAGGGAATGTGTTAGGGGCTGATTTAGTAACA